>Ga0222649_1000074_pt1 | contig 39093 bp, 28 predicted proteins | sample AntAcemetagen337_FD_179865 | JGI IMG/M metagenome (GOLD analysis project Ga0222649, IMG submission 179865) | Saline water microbial communities from Ace Lake, Antarctica - #337 | ecosystem: Environmental > Aquatic > Non-marine Saline and Alkaline > Saline | place: Antarctica: Ace Lake... | reverse complement strand
ACCAGTTAAAACAAACTATTCTTTGAGGATTGTTAAGTAGGGTAGGGCATACCCGAACTCTAGGCTTGTATCCTAGTACGCTTTTGGAGATGAACCCGCTGGGGTTGTTGTGAGTCAGGCTTGTTGACTGGTGGTACTACCACGGTCAAACAGTCTGGGCAATGCCGAAAGGACATAACGCTTTAAGGTATGTCGCTGAATTAAGAATCCCCACGCCTTAAGGCTGGGGAGTGTCAAATCGATTCCCCTTGACGGTTGCATCTAATACAAGTATATTGTAGAGGTAGTTGATTTTTAAGAGTCCGTATGTTCTCATTAGCGCAAGCTCGATTGTCAGACATTTGTTTTCGTTTGTACGAAAACGTTGAAGGCTCGCCTTACTTATTAAAAGTAAGCGTTACCGTCAAAGAATTCTTGGAAAAAGTCGAGCAAGACATTGATGAAAGCGAGTACATTGGACTCAATGTCACTAAGTGTGACTCCGATTCCTCTCTATATATTGAAGGTAATGAAAATTACGACGTGTCCCTCATAGCCGAAACAATGGCTGACTACTGGGCGGGCAAAGGGTTTGTAGTCGCCCGCAAAAGGGGTGGCTCCGGCACACCGTATGACGTTAAAACCTTTTTACTTGAAAGCGACCGCCTTCGAGCAAGCAAAGGGAAGTACACCAAGTGTTACGGATCACCAGAAGTGAAGTAAACGGTTAATATCTAAAAAGCGGGCGATCGAATCAATTTAATTCGATCGCCCGCTTTTTTATTTCGGTAAACTCAGTTTAATTTTCATCAAACCACACAATGCGATCGTGCGAATCAACCCAATAAACCTGATCCGGCGTTATGGGGAAATGACCCTCATTCTCGTCTCTCGGAAACTTAATTAAATCTTTGTCATACAGTTCTTGGGCGATCGTCACTGTTTCTTTGGGGAATCTACTCCAGTACCCTTTAGGGTATTCAGGAATGACGCGACTCAAAAAAGTCGCTCTAGTGCAAGCAGAAATAATTTCTTTAACTTCCTCTTGTTTGACGCTGCCGTCTGCGATTTGCACGATGCACACGGGAAGTGAAAGTCCGATCAAGTGGGGCTTAGACATTAATTTCTAAAAATAGGGAACGGTTCTCCATTGAACGACATACTCCTGCGAAATGATTCCATATTTCCTTCAAATAAAGCGCCTCGGTAGGCGAACCAACCGAAGGTTAGTGTTTGAAGTGTGGGAAAGTCCCTGGGGATAAAGTCGATCGTCGCTTTCAGTTCATTGTAAGCGTCGGGCTGCTCTTCTATAAATACCCGCAGTTGTTCGATTCCGTCAACGTGCTTAAGGATTGTCTCGTGAGCACGGTAGCACCAGTATTGCGGCTGCGCGTTCGACATCGGCTCAAACAAATCTGGTGCCAGCCCAAAACTCGGATAGAGCGCAATCTCTCCTGGCTGCACCAGCATCACTGACGTAATTTCATCTGCGATCTTTTCGGGCCCGCGCACAATTCGGAGCGTACCTCGGTTAGTTTCCATCGGCCACAAACCCAGGGCCGACCCCATATAGTCAAAATCAGGCATAAAAAAACCGACTCTCTTGCGAGTAGCCGGATTAGGGTGATTCTCTTTCTGTCTTGTGGCTCCTATCAGAACCGTCTTGCCCTTGAATTTTAGCTGATTTTGTGATATTTTAACTATCAGAACCAAGGATTAAGCCGTTTGATTAAGGATCGGATTTTGGTAAAGGCGAAATATTTCGTCATTTTTACTTCAAAGGAGGTTGTATGATGACTTTGCAAGAAATGTGCGATTCGTTTGAAAGTTTATCAATAGAAGAGCAGGATCAGTTTTTTGATTCGATCTACAAGCGACGGACTGAAAATCGGCGAGATGAAATTTTGGCGAATGCCCAAGAAGTTTTTAAAGCTGTAGAGACGGGAACTGCTATGAGAGGAACTTTTAAAGAGTTGAAGTCGTATTTATTACAGACGGCGAATTGATTTTAACAACCGATTCGAGTTTTAAAAGAAAAGCCCGTGCGATCGAGATTCGATCGCACGGGCTTTTCTTTTATCTTAAAACAATGCAAAAAAGGAACCACAGTTCACTAATTAGTGAACTGGGGGTTCCTTTTTTGTAACTACACCCTAATGTAGCTTTCCGTATCTAGCGGTATCTCCACATCGTAAATTTCCGCTTCTGAAGTAGAGATTTTAAAAATCTCTGCTTCTGTTATGTGCAGAAAATAGGCATCCCCTCGCGAGGGTTTGACCCGTAGCACAGTGTCTGGAGAGACTTGCATCAGCAAGTCATCCCAAGACCCGACACCTCCGGCATCTCCGAAGGCTCCTCGCCCTCGGGAGACTACGGAAACGTTGGCTTCTTGTCCTTTGAGGACACGAACGTTTCCGTTCGCGCCTCTGACGTATGCGCCTTCTGCTGAAATTCGCATTAACCAGCAAGGCTGATCACTGTTCGTTTCACCACCTTGACCGATTTTGGGTTTCCCCACCTTCGGGGTAAAAAGCGTAACATTTTCTCCGTCTACGAGCCCTTTCGGGCAAGTGACTAGAGTGATCTTCCGACCTCGGCCTTCCTCTCCCAATTTTAGAACCTCTACGGCTCCAAACGAGGCGTTGTAAGTAATCGCGTTTAAATTGTATGCTTTCATGATCAAACTCCTTTGTTTTTGTATTCGTATTATAGAGTAGAACACAATACAAAGTCAAGCATCTTTACTGTACTATTCGATCGCCATGTAGTTGCGTCTATTTGTGTGCGATCGGTAAATTGAATTAAGCAATGTTTTTATAATCCGACATCTGCTAATGTTAGAATAAAAACAAGCCAACCGCATAATGGGCGATCGGCTTGTAAATAGTCACACTAGGTAGCTCACCAAATGGCTAATAATATTGTACATATTCCAGAAGAAATTCGCAACGAGTTCAAGATCGATGCTGACGGCAAAGCCTTTGTCTCGATTCGAGGTGCTGTCCGATTGTCGGACATAAATAACAAAACGCTGAGCGATTCTTTAAAAACGGGTGCGGGGATAAAGTCGATCGAGAGCGATGAAACATTGCCTGTGCAAGGCTTTGAGGGTGCGGGGATAAAGTCGTCCAAGCTGGCGTTGGATATAAAAAATAACATTATTGCATTCCAGAAGAGATTCGCAACGAGTTTAAGATCGATGCTAATGGCAAAGCCTTTACCTCGATTCGATGTGTTGTCCGATTGGCGGATGTCGGTCACGTCGCAGTAATTAAAACGTTCGAGGGTGGTAACATAAGTCAATATAAATTGGCTGAAATGCTTACTATACCTGGATTTGCACCTGGTAACTTCGTCGAAACAAGTATTCCCGACATTGCGCTTTCAGTGATCTTAAAATACTACGGATACAAGGCAAGGCTAACGACTGGTTTCGGGAACCTATAAATCAGTAAAACTACCAACCTCGATATACCGATCGCCCAGTTGAGGTAATTTAATCAACCGAAAACCCGCAAACAATCAATACACTTGCGGGTTTTTTGTAAAAGATTGGCTCTGAAACAACAAACTTACAAGCTAATATTTAAATATTAATAGACTCTATTATTTCTTACTTTTTAATCACTTATCACTTATAATTGTCTTGTAGTCACAGTATCTAATTCAATGTACAAACTAAGAGATTATCAACAACAACTAGAAGATGAAATCTTTAAGCTGTGGGCGATCGGCATTCGCAGCATAATGGTTCAATTGCCGACTGGTGGTGGTAAGACAAACACATTCGGTAGTATCACACATAAAGAATTAGAAAGCAATGGACGTGTCTTAGTGATCGCCCATAGGGAAGAGTTGATATTTCAAGCGAAGGCTACGATCGAAAAAGCGTCAGGGCATACGGCGGGAATAATTAAAAGCGGACACAAACCCAGTCCGCTGTTCCCGTTGCAAGTAGCGTCGATCTTTACGCTAACTAAATACGAAAGTATGCCCCCAGCAGATTTGATTATCATTGACGAAGCTCACCACGCTTGTAGTCGCAGTTACACCCGAGTAACAGAGCAGTACCCAAATGCCAGGATATTAGGATTTACAGCAACACCTTGTCGTGGTGATGGTCAGGGGTTTAAGTATTTGTTTCAGGAATTGATTTGCGGACCTACGACAAAAGAGTTGATCGATCGCGGGCATTTGTGTCAGTACAAGCTGTTTGAAGCTGGTAAAACGATCGACACCAGCGACCTGAAAACAAACAGTGAAGGTGAATTTAATGTCGAACAGTTGAGTAAAGCTGTCGGCGCTCAAATCGAACCCGCCGATGTTGTTCGGGAATGGTTGAACAAGGCAAATGGCAAACAAACTGTAGTATTTGCAGTAGATGTTGAAAAAAGCAAAGCTTACGCCGCAGCTTTTTGCCTAGATGGGATTCAGGCCGAACATATAGACGGCAAAACTGAAAAGGACGATCGCCAAGAAATCCTGCGTCGATTCACATCCGGTGAGACGCTCGTGCTGTGTAACTGTGGAATTATCTCGGAAGGCGTCGATATTCCTGGAATAATAGCAGTTCAAATCGTGAAGCCGGTAGCAAGCTTGAGTCTCTGGCGGCAAATGGTCGGTCGCGCATTACGACCGGCAGAAGACAAAGATTTCGCGATTATCATCGATCACTCACGACAAACGGCTCGGAAAAAATTGGGTCTTCCTGATGACGACGTGGATTGGACGCTGGAGCCTCAAAGCCTCGACGAACTCGGTAAAAAGTTCTTCTCAGTCATTTGCTCTGACTGTGGCCACGTATTCAAACCCTTGCCTCACGAAATACCTAAATTGATTTGTGAGTGTCCAAACTGTCGAACAGAGAATACGTTCAAGATGGGTAGTGGCAGTGAAAAAGAGGTGGAACCAAAGGAAGTTCTAGTTGCAGGTAGCGACAAGGAGCGGGCGATCGATCTCACCGTCAATCCCGATCATCGGTTAATTATCGACAAGCTTTTTTGCGACTGCGATCGGCAGCAGCACCGAAAAGATTGGGTTTATCACCAATTTATGTATGTCGCAAGTGAATGGCTGTCAGATATCTCAATGGGAACGTGGCGCTACCTAGCCCAAAAACTTGGTTACAAAACAACGTGGGCGACACACAAATATCAAGAGATCGAAGAGCAGCATCGAGAACTCACACCCGTAGAACTCAGGCTGCTGTGGGAAAATACCGTAGCCGTGATTGAACCCTATTCGACCCGGGTGCTGCTCAGTCAGCATTGCTATCTTGTAGGATTCAAGAACAAACACGCCAGTCTAGAGATAACTTCGGCACCACTACTGAAAATGACCAAAGACAGGCAAGGTAGAATCCAAGATGCTTTTGCAAAAGTGACCTCTTTCAGACCGACTGTGGAGATGAAAGTTAGAGAAAAAATTCAGGAGGCGATCGGGCGGTAACCGCTGCCTACGCGCTCACATAAAAATACCCGCATCTATATTAGATGCGGGTATTTTTATAGGTGATCGCCCACGACCTCGAATACTACAGCCCGCTTCTAATAGTCTAGTTCGTTTTAACCTAAAAATACCCATCGTCACTAAACCGATTCAAAAACAGATGAAGTCTTTCATCTTTTTGAAAAGAATTTTAAATAAAAGATTCTAAAGAAAGAGAAGAAGACTATTTTGATTAGGAGCGCTTTAGTGACGATGGGGTGTTTTAGTGTTTTTATTTCTATATAAGAAAAAATCGCACTTGTATCGATGTGCGATTTTGATCTCGTTAATATGGTGTTTTTTAAGTCTACTCGACTTTAGGGAGATCGGCGAATTCGCTTTACATATTATTTTGTTTGGAATATAATATAAGGGTAGTTGATTGGTTCACATTTATGTTGTCTAACGAATTTATTCAAATCGCACGAGCCTTGGAACTAGAAGATCCAGAAAATGCTCGGATAGATTTGCGAAACGAGGATTTCGCAGGAGCCGACTTAAGTCGTCGCGACCTATGGATGGTAGACCTAACCGGAGCCAACTTAGAGAAAGCGAATCTTGCTGGAGCCGACCTTGAAGGGGCGATCCTCCGAGGGGCTTGTCTAATTAACGCAAATTTAACAGGCGCTAACTTGACTGGCACTGATTTGACAGATGCCGATTTAACAGGCGCTAACTTGACTGGCGCTGATTTGACAGATGCCGATTTAACAGGGGCTATTTGGTCTAATCAGATCTAGCTTTAAAACGATCACCCACACATTAATATAGATGTGTGGGTGATCTTTTTTTGTACCTAATTCACTTTACTTGTTAGAGAGTCGATGGTAGGGTGTCCCCTACCACCTCTCCTACAAAACCGTGCTTGCGACTTTCACCGCACACGGCTCCTGAGTGATGTAATCCTGGTTATGGATACAGTACGAGCGCATCATTATCTGATTGCTACTGCTTGATAGTTTTCTTTTTACCCCTACATCCCACCATCAGATTTTTCTGTGGCATTAGGCTTTTAAAGGGCTACGAAAGTCTCTATCTTTTACACCACCCGGTGCTGTCAGCATATCTCTGTCATTACAACAAAGCATTGGCTTCTGCGACCATCCCTCACACTCACAGCTTATAGCTAGCAACCTACTTAATTATTTAAGGGCTGTGAGTGCTTTACTTCGTTCCGATTACACATTGATTGAACTTTTAGCGTAATGCTATCCACCGGGTTTATAGGCAGTGCTGATAAGTCAATCAGATAATTGCTTATGCCTTATCCTTGCCTTTTGGCTTGGTCTATCAGCCATTTGACCATTTATGATAACGATGGTTCAGACACATTTTTGCTTTCGCTACGCATAAGTTCTTGCTCGACAGCTACCTCATTCGGCTAGAAGTCTTTCTGCCTTTTATTCCCGCTTTATCCTGTTGGTTGCTACCCAACAACATAGGGAAAATGCTTTCACTCCTGCACTTGGAGGCTAGGACTAAGGGAGGAACCCCGCACCTAGATGTGTAATCAGTTATCAAGGTTCTGTTGAACCGGGCTAACCGTCCCTAAGTATTTCTACTTATTTTGGTTAAACGAATCGCACATCTGCGTACATATTGTAATATATTAATGTAGTCTTTTATCCGATGCAAATCAAATGGAAATAATGCCGTTTATACCAAGAAGATTGTCTGCTAAAGAATTGCGTGGAGAGTTCTCCGGCCAAGACTTAAGAAAGACCGATCTATCCGGGGTGAATTTTTCCGGGCTAGATATGCGCGCCGTTATTTTAGAGGACGTAGACTTAAGTGCTGCGAACTTGAATGGCGCAAGGCTTGATACCGCAAGGTTACAATGGGCGAACTTAACGAACGCCACCTTGAGAAATGCTTCTATCAGAACAGTCCATTTACGTGATACAAAGCTAGTGAATGCCGATCTAACTGGGGCGGATTTAGGTGGATCGTGGGTCGATTATACCGATCTGACAAACGCCGATCTTAGTAAGACTAAGCTTAATGGCACTACGGGTTGGCGGTCTGCAAAATTGACGGGTGTTAATTTTTCAGGCGCTGATTTTACGAATGCAAATCTACTGGGGACAAGGTTAATAAATACCAATCTTCAAGGGGCGATCGGGCTAGGGAACAAGCAGGATGAAATCAAGTTCTGCCAACATTTTCTAGACCTACTCGGCTCGCACAGAATCTCTTTGCGACAGCCGTATGTTTTTCTGAAATTAACCTTCTTCCAATGGGAAGACCGCCTGCGTCTCTTGAGGGCTGAAGAAGCTGCAAGGCGTTATCCAACGCTCGCTTGCTACTTTCTCACACGCATCATTGATGCGGATGAAGAGTTTTCCGTCTACCAAGATATAAGCCGGATCGCCTCTGGCGAACTGTCGGTATTTCCTGACTAGACTCTAAAAACTAAAGACCGCCTACACATTTATTTGAATGTGTGGGCGGTCTTTTTGTGTGTACTAGCCTCGCGAAAAAATAGTTTCCCACTTTTGTCGGTACTGGACTACAATGACTCTAACAAGCATTCTTACGTGGATCTTGGTCAAAAAAAATAGCCGAACCTTTACAAGAGGCGCGGCTAAATAACGAATTAAGTTTTTCAAATAATTATGATGATTGTAACACAGGTCTATACCGATCGCCTACTTTCTGAATTTAATCTCCACCTTTTGGAGATGAACAACACTCAGATCCTTACCATTCAAGGGATTCTGAACGCTTACATATATTCTGCCGCGCTCAACGACAAGAGGATTTCCCGATCGCCCGATGGTCGGATGCACTTCAAAGCCTCCAACATTGCTGAGTTCTACAGAGACGGTCGCCAGATAATTTGTCCAATAAAATGGCTCAGCGAGTACCTTCAGCGCTACTGGCCAGGACTAACCTACACGTCACGGGATACAGTCGCCAAGACACGGAAGCTCTTGTGTGAGAAATTTAAGATATTTACGCTCGAAGATAGGCACGAATTTTGGCTTGATCCTTTGAATCGGCATAGACAGCCAAATCCTTGCGCTGAATTCAATATGCTCCGGGCGATATTGCTGGCGCGAGCTTGTGAAGAGCACTTACTCAGCTACGGGATGGAACTCGAAGCGCTGCAACTCAATATCGAGACCGCTGGTAACGGCCACTACGAATTCGTTCGGATCGAAGAGAAGTCATTCCCGAAACACAAAGCATTTTTGTTGGCAAAGATCGGTAAAGCGTCAGGGCTTTGGACAGACAGTACGCAAATACATCCAGAGCTTGAAGGGGTCATTGAGATGGAAGGTTTGCGGATGAACGCAGAGTACCAGTTCTCCCAAATTGAACCAGGGGATACTCCAGAGGATGAAATTCTAAAAGAAGAAACTCTGGATGTCACTGAAATTGAAGTAGTGACCAAGGGTGGAATATCTACCGTTGTTGAGTATGTGGTCGCTAGGGTTCCCTTAATATATCTAGTCAGGCGATCGATGTTTGTGCCTGCCGTACCGCGTCCTTTATTCGATTCAGAGGGTGGGATTAGACTCCCAGCGTGGGTGGGGATTCCGAGGGAGCAGTCTGTGCGTTGGTGGCAGCGGGCGATCGATCGCGCTGGAAGTTGGTTGCAAGATTTTGCTCCAGACTGGGCGATCGAAAGCTACACACCTTTTTGAGATATCTGAATTTCCAACTTACCGAGATTTTTTTATAACCGAAGAGTAAATCCCCAGGGGGCGCATCTCACACGCGCATCAACAATTAGTTAGGAAACAACATGATTAAGTGGAATTGGTACGGGATGTGGGTTATCGACTGGCTGTGTTGCAGTTGTGCATGGGAGTCCTATGATATCTGGGAAAAGGCTTATCTAGCCGAATTTCCCGAACTCTCCGAACAACTTGAAGAGCGCTGGCTCGAAGGAAAAATCGACTCAATAACGATCGAGCTCATCGAAAATCACTACAACGAAAGCTTAGTTGTAGTGAATAATTTCATCCTGATTAAAATTTACTACTTGCTACTCAGATTTGCTTCCCCGTTGACCAAATACGTCCGCTGGCAAAAATGGCAAAAGTATCTAGCAGAATTCCTGAAAAATTACAAGGAATCATGAAATCAAGATACTCTGAAAAAAAAGTCAACGAACTAGCAGAAAAGGCCAGCGCTCTAGGCTACCAATTAGTTAACTTATCCGAGCGCGCTACGACCGCCGAACTGGAACACTAGCCTGTGCTTACTCTCTAATAAAGGATATTGAGAAATTCCTTGCACTCTAAAAGCGAAGCCGTTTTCGTTTCTTAAGCCTCCAGAAAGGGGGCTTTTTTACTGACTGGACAAGCTGGAATTGTCTAGTGTACAACTGGAGCACAAATGATGACGGTCGCAAAGCTAGTTGGATAGACTTAAAAGCAGGTCATGGGCCGAGAAATAATAAATTTCAACACCACGATCCTGCTTTTGCTGGGCGCGTTTTCGCTATAGGCGATCTGTGGCTACCTTTACAGAGACAGCGATTTTTTCTTTTGCAAGCTTGAGTTAAATATGTGGAAATCTATCAGAACGTTCAACCGTTTAGCTCTCCCAATACCAAAAAATAAGTTTATGTTACCTTGATTTCTTTAATCGCTTCTTGTAAATGTTCGTGATTGACTAACTCCTCTCGCTCAAGAACTGCCCGTTTAGCAGCATCTTGTGCGACCCTCACGGCTTGAGCAGCAGAAAAATCTCTCATCATATCAACGATTGCCAGCCAGTCGATCGCGCCGACTTCAATGGCAGATAGTGTTTCCTTTAAGATAAGTGCTAACTCTTTTTCCCCCGGTTTTGGTACTTCAATCAAATCATCAAAGCGCCTCCACAGTGCGGTATCAAGAGATTTATTCAGGTTCGTAGCTGCTACAAGAAGACCCGATGTCGGTTCATATTCGTCCAAAATCTGAAGAAATGTATTGACGACGCGCTTCATTTCTCCTACTTCCTGATGATCTTCTCTTGACTTAGCAATTGAGTCGCACTCATCAAGAAGCAACAAGCAGGGATTTTTTAACGCATCCTCAAAAACAAGTCTCAAGTTGCTCGCAGTTTCTCCTAAAAAAGATGATACCGTTGCATCAAATCGAACTTTCAGAAGTGGTAAACCTGTATTCCAAGCTAAACGTTCGGCTCCCAGTGTTTTACCACAACCGGGAAGACCATACAGTAGAATTTTTTGCCTGTAGCGGAGCCCGTGATGAGCCAGCCTATCTCTTGCTGCATACTCGCGCTCAATTCGCTGGAAACGTTTTTCAATCACTTCAGGTAGTACCATGTGATGCCGCAGTTTTTCTCTTGGTATGACGGTAACTAAAGGAAGATTAAATCGCTTACTGCTCGACAGTTCACTTAGGGCTTGTCGGCTTTCTGGTACGACCGAAGTAGATGAGATGTTAGATGTGGGTTTCTCTTTCTGACTCTTCTTTGTAATATTCTCTAATTGATCTGCTAAGAGCAGGTGTCCCTTTGTGCGTTCCTCCTCGATAACTAGATATGTCAATTTGTCGATCGCCTCTGTATCGGAACTGGCGATCGCTTTAAATAGCCTTTTAAGAACTTCTGCTTTCATTATGATCCTGGCGTAGGTTTATTTAGATATTGTAACAGATTTATTGATACACACAGTTGAATACACTCTCGTATATATTAGTCAATGACAATGAATGTGTTGCGGTCGTACTATAATAAGGTATAACGCCGTTAAGCCCGATCGCCCGCAATAAACATGGAACACTTTCGCCATACGCAACCTTGTACTTGTCCAACTCTAGGGTTTACCCGACAAGAGACGATGATACTCACCGACATCACGTCATCTCGACTGGCATACCTTGATCGCACAAACATAATTATCCCGCAAAAGTACGGCAGCCACAAAAAACCGCGCGTCGATTATTCGTGGGAGCAGCTTCTGCAACTGCGAGCCATTACACACTTAAAGCAGACGATATCCCTAGACTTGACCCGGAAAATAGTTCACTATTTCGATGAAATCGGTATCGCTCAAAATTGGGGTGATCGATATCTTGTAATAGCAGGTAAAGATATCTTCACCTGCAAATCAGACTGGTCGGATATGCCACAAATCATGAGCGATGCCGCAGCCGATCGCCCAGAAGACTTTACCGTAGTCGTTTTTCCTAACATTGATCGCATTGTTTCGGATGTGTGTCGGGTGGCGATCGATTCCAATTTAATTGATATCGAAACATTCATTGAACGTGCAAAAATAGGTACGCCTGCTTTATTGAACGGTTGATGGGCGATCGGGCAAGAAAAAAGCGAGCTATCTCGGATTTGAGATAACTCGCTTTTTGTTTAGCTTATTTTAACGGATGGGAGCCGGCGCTAAATATTTTGTAGCGCTTGACACCCAACTCTTGGGCGATCGCCTCCATCACTGAATTCACGCGGTATACGTCTATATCAGAATTTGGATTTAGCTCTGCCAGTGTAGGCGTAACTATTATTTTTGTGCGAGGGAATGCTGTAGCAATCGCTTCTGGCATTGTCTTGCCACGTCCATTCGATGCTATTTTAACATTATACCTTTCGTTCATTATTATGAGGTGACACAAGTATGTGTCGTCGTTTACGTTTTGAAGAAACTCTATGCTTACAACTTCTTCGCCGTCCTCTAAATCGAACAGGACAGTGTAAGCGACTTGTTGATCATCCCCCCAGTGGAAGTCATCACGATTGACGGCACATAATTCTCTTTCTTGGAATTGGATGCTTATGATGTTAGCTTTCATGGATCTATTTATCTGAACTACATACTTATTGTACTATTAAAGTATACATAAGTCACTCTTGATTGACACAAAAAAAGAACCGCACATTAGTTATGTGCGGTTCTTTTTTAATTAGTTACTACGGAGGCAGTTGTGGATATAGTAATCTTCGACTCCCGAGGCTTGTGCGATCGCCACGGCGAATCGCTCCAATTTATCCCATACGTGCCTGTCGTAATCGTTTCCAATTTCAGGCAGGTCTTCATCGAAGGATATCCCCGCACTCTTTAGTGCGGTATAAACTGCGGCAAAACGTGTACTACCCGTACCGCTCCCTGTCACGTAGACAGTGTTCCTGCTGTTCCAAAGGCAGCAGAAATACGTTTTCTGACCTTTCTTATACAGGTCTAATCGTAACACTTCTTCCTTCTCAGCGCAGTCGATCACCACCATTTGACCGTCTAGATGACAATCTAGGCGATGCTTTGGGTTGATTGCCATACGTGCAGTGTCTTCAAAGAATGCTTTCATGTGATCAACTCATTTGTAACTACTTTACTAATTTATCATTAAAGTGGTCACTTGTCTATCGTTTTGCCCGATCGCCAGCTTGAATTTTCCATCAAATAAAGATACTCAGAAATCAAAATCAGGCTGCGATGGTGGGGGAGGTATGGGAATGTTTTGCAAAGGTATTGGGGGGATATATTCTAAAGTTTTATCCGGCTGTGTTACCGTATTACTGTTAAATTTAGAAGCATTTATTAGCTTTAATTCGTGATAGATACTATTTCCCTGGTGCGTGTATTCTTTTTTGTGCTCGACTTGAAACAACTCTCCATTATACGCAATTCGTGATCCTGGTGTTAAGTCTGCAATCTTGAAATCTTTGCTCGAAACGCAGGCGACTAAATTAGTGGCGATCGCCCGAATGATTCCTGTTTCTGTTGGGATTGCGCTTTTCTGCTCGATGATGTGTCCACGTACCTTTCTTTTGGTGTAACTAACACCTTTGGAAAACCCTAGTTCTACCACAGCGGATTGAGTTTGTGTTGCGGTACACAGTTCGATATTGTGAGCGAGTTCTGCGGAGAGGTACAAAAAATCTTCAGGTGTGACATTGTAGTTTCCCATTATTCTATAACTAAGGTATAATAGTAGAGAGCAGTGAAAGCCTTCGCTATTCTTACAATACACTTTTTCCGCCGCCTCTATACGGGGCGGTTTTGCTATGCTTAAAATTTTAGATTTTGACAAGTACGCCGGGCAAAGAGTTCACTTATATCGCAACTTGCACCATCAAGATGTAGGGCGGTTTTCTATTCAAGCCAATGAGGAGATGGATGGAAATGTTAGAAAAAAAGTTGTCGGTCACATAGACAGGGCAATTCTTAGAAACGTGACATTTTACGTGTCGCAAAGTACGAGAGCCCGGTCACTAGCAACCGGGCAAAACGGGCAGCGGACTGTTCACGCCTGGGCGATCGGTTATCTAATCACCCAGGATTTCAACCTAGAGGAAATTCCAGGGGCGATCGCTGTTCGCTACAACTACAAAGAACACAATTCGTTCGTCATTACCGCAACGAATGAGCCTGTACATAGAGCAGCGTTTTTCGCTGTTTACGACGGGCAAGCTTTATCACGCGGGCGATCGTATCCCCGTGCTGTCCCAAGCAGTTATCTTTGCTTGGATAGCGCTAGGAATTTCATAAAACAAAAAGGACGCATCTAATTAATTTAATTAGATGCGTCCTTTTTTAGTTTGTCGCCAAGGTTACTCTGTTAGGATTGCCCAATTATTGATCTGCGTAATTTGGCTTCGTGATCCGCTTGTGCGAGTTTTTTTTGAAACTCTTCTGCTGGGTATAGGTATCTGTCGGCACGAGCGCCTTTTTTCCGAGGAACCTGCTTTCCAGACAGGCGATCGAATTTTAATCCAGGATACCTTTCTATCCGAATATATTTCTCCGATAATTTAAGGAAAAAAATCGACTCTAAATCGCTAGAAGCCTTTCTGGGTAGAGATTTGATTCTAGGAAAAGTTTCGGGTCGTATTGTCAACAAGGATGAAGCAGGAACCCCCAAAGTCTTATCAAGTACGCCGGCTGGGATAACCTAAAAGTTGCGGTAGATGTTAGTAAGGAAGATATGTACTTATCGTTTTCCACGATTGAGACAATTCTCAACTACAGACCAAATAGTTTAAGGGAAAAAATTGCCTCTAAATCTCTAAAAACCTTTCTGGGGAAGGATTTAATTCTAGGGAAAGTTTCGGGTAATACTGTCAACAAGGCTGGAATCGAAACCCGAAAGTCTCTTTAATTTTGTTGAGGAATTTCACCGATCGCCCGCTAAATTCTAAAACAAAAGCCCCGTTACTAAATTTAGTAACGGGGCTTTTATTGTTATTGAGGTCTAAACTCGATCTGCGCGATCGGTGCTAGCTTTTCTTCTTCTATTAGCATCCTTCCGACCCAAATCCTCAAGCGTTCGGCAATTTTAGCCAAATCGTCGGGTAACTTAGATCGCAGGTTTTCGCAAATTTCTGCGACACCTTCGATGCCTCGAAGTTCTGCTTCACGCTTGACATCGATCAAAGCGGTTTTATATCCGCGATAGTATTCTTTGTTCAAGCTTGCTTGCCATAGAATTCGTAATCGTGGGATCTCTTGGGACAATGTGTCTTGTCCTAATATCTCAACGATAGTTTCACTGGCTGTTGACAAATCATCTGCCAAGTCAGCCAATACGAGAATATATTCGTTGAAATCCACACGAGATTTCGTGATTTCAGATTTCGCTTTCGCGAATCCATCTGGCGTTGCCAGACGGTATATATCTCGAATCGTGTCCGCGACGGGACACTCGTCTTCAGAGAAGACTTTGTAACTTTGATAGGTTCTCGCGAAGCTTGAAACTTCGGAAATAATATCAATTTCCTCGTCAACTTCCCCTGGTTCGGGGGTTGATTCGGCTTGGGCGATCGGATTGATCTCGATCGCCCGACAGACAAAGCTGTCGTTTGAATCAAGCACTTCTTGGACGAGTTTGTCCGGGAGCGCTTGCTGTTCTTTTCTGAAGCTGATGAAATGTGGTTCATGAAGAACACACAGAGCAGCCTCTGTTTTGTCGTCACTAATACGACACATTTCTGTGTCGGTCGTTGGTAGAGCGATCCGAATTCTCGAATCGACAGTCTCGATGATGTCCGCAAGTGCAACAGCACTCACGTAACATTTGTACGGTGTCGTGTCGTACCCCTTGTTTTTTGGGGTCAGCGTGACCAAACCGTCAACGCCTTGAAAGGTCAAGGTGCTGTCGTCTTCCCACCAAATTCGACAGTAGTTATCTGTTGGATTTCTCCAATTTAACCATCGTGTAACCCCAGACAGGGCTTGGAGGAATTCGTCTCTGCTGAATTCAGCAGGTACTTCCTTGCTAACGGGCAATTCGTGCCAGTTACTAGGATATAAATTGATATCCATCAATTCGCCGCGAAGTGCGACAATTTCTGATGTCATCAAAAACTGATTGTTTTCTTGGAAGAAAACGGTAATAACTCGCTCACCACTTTGGGTGAGGCTTGATTCCGAGATTTCTTGACTGATTCTGGCGAATTCGTAAATTGCCTTGATCGGTATCAAGAATCGGCCCGAATTGTCCGATCGCCCGATTTCAGTGCTATAAACACTGATGCCCGAAAATCCCTTTATGCGGGGGTATCGTCCGGTGTGGACTTCGATTCCTTGTAGGTTTTCGTCCTCGGGCGATCGGACTTGTAGTTGTGTGGTCAGTCTTGCGGCAACCTCCATTTTTACCCACTCTTGTGGACTGAAATGGATTGTCGCGATCGTTGGCACACTTGTGTGTACCGTTTTTTCTAAAGTGATCACTGTGCCGTTAATATGCACGATTTTTAACTTATCGCCTTCTAGAAGGCAGACCGATATTGTCCAGTCTTTCTCTACTGCTAGAGCGATATCGCGCTGGGGGACGTTGATGGTTTTCACTATCCCGTCCTTCTTCGTGACTTTTGTTGTCACCTCGGCGGCTTTTTTTGTCGCCTTAATCTTGAATTGGCGAAACTCAACTGTGCCTTTTCCGGCAAGTTTTCGCAGAGCCATCTCGTCAAGGTAGAAGGTTTTGAGCGCTTCCACATGATTGACTATTGCTCTGACTTCATAAAAGTCAGGCGCGTAGTCTTCATCTTCATCCACATAAGTGGAGATTTGTAGTATCTGTTGCGCCTCTAGGTGTCCGTCTAACCTTCCGGTTTCTACCCGGTCGGTTATAACTTGAAACAAAAGTTCCAAGTGTGGATCACTCGAAGGGTTTAATTTTTCGAGCGTTTCGACTAAATCTTCAGTCAGCACTTCAATGTTAAAGTTTTGAGTTGATTCTGTCATCAACTGGTGTTCTTGGACGATAGCTCCGAGAGCTATTTTGTAACCGTCATGAGCGCCGCTGAATATAACAGAATTGTACCGCCAGTCGATAGTAATCGACGGGCAGTTCAAGGCTTCAATTGCTTGAGTCAAAATTCTAAATTTCATGATTGATACTTATTGAAAGACTACTCTCTTATTATACTACATTTCACTCCATCTGTAGTATAATAAGAGAGTAGTCTTTCTCGGTAAGTACATGACTTTTGTTAATGTAAAAGATCTCAAGAACGCTGTTAGTGCGTCCGCAAAAATTGCGGACAAAAATAATACAAACGTTGCAATTCATCTTTCAAAAGAAGGTGAATTGTCGCTTAATGTATTGCTCGGAATAGACGGGATGATAACCATCCCAGTTCCGTCGCATACAGTTAAAACGAGATCTCAATCAAGCGCGAAAGCGCTGTCGGTAAATCTGAAAACAATCGGTCGCCTAGTCACTTCTCTTCCTGTAACTATGGAAGAGGTAGAGATCGAATTCGATCGAGATAGGATTCGCCTTTCTGGTGAATACGATCTTGATAGTAGGTTGGAGTACGAAGTTCCGACCTTCGTAGGGGTCTACCAAGATTACGATTGCACGGAGCAAAAGATGGCCGAGTTCAAGACAGGCGCTGAAATAGCGACAGTCTTGACCGCCGCATCCGCGCTCGCTCGAAACGGTGAGTGCTTAAGGGTCGGCTACGTGCACATAGTAGGCACGGACGATGAGCTTCTTGTCGAGGCGACAGACGAGATTCAAATTTATCAAAAGTATATCTATACTCAGGAGTGTTTTGCTCCAGCTATAGATATTGCTGTTGCTCCTTCAATGGGCGCGGCAATAGGTAAATTTGCCTTTACCGTCGCTTTCTGGGAAGTCTACCAGAATTTCGTTAAGCTTACGCTTGACGACAAAATTCAGATTTACAGTACACGATCACTGATGGAGTTTCCAAAGAATCTTTCCAGATTCTTTGAGGGTACATCCAATCATGTGACCGTAGTCGTGAATCCAAACGAACTAAAGGCTCGTTTGGCTAAGATCGACTCGAAAACGAATCTGTGGTTGTACACTTCGGATAACCAACTGGTGATCGAATACCTCGATCGTGGTATCCACGGAAAAACAGCCGTAAAAAATACGCTAAAAACCGCACCCGCATACGCGGGACTAAATTGCGGACGCTTGAGCCAAGTGCTCAAGCTTGTCAAAAAAACAACGGGTAGCCTTGTGTTGAAGCTGCCCAAGCTTCCTGAAACAGAAGCTTTAACTAAAATCGAACATAACGGGGAGAATCCGACGCCGGTAGTTTTACTGGAGTTCGACCGCAACTCTCATATACTCGCAGCCTTAAAAAGCGATCTATCCAAACCCCTTCCTGGGGTTAAGGATTGGTTTGCTTCTCAAGGCTGGGCTATCTTTTTAGAAAGCCAACCCGCCTCCAATAAGGCGCGATCGGTCGCAGACATTTTAAGTGATCGATGGACTGGAAAAGGGTGGGAACGCCCTGAACTCCTTAAATGCGAATGCGGTAGCATTCATCAATCAAAAGAACTCGCAGAGCAATACCCACAAGTCTTAGATGACTGTACGTATTGCGAACGAGATCAACCACTCATCCTACAACGAATTGATTATCGTTGTAGGTGCGGGGTTCGCAATACATCGACGTATAGTGAACCAATTCTCGATCCCATTTGCATGGGTTGTGGGAAAAAAGACGAGTTTACGGTTTTACACTACTTTCAGTGCGACAACTGTAATAAATCCAAAATCTTTGAGACACTTCAGTTTGAAGCGGTCACTAACCGCAAGGTATGTTTTTATGGTGCTTCCGTAGAGGAACCAGAACAAAGTCTGGCTCTTATGGGAGCCTGCCGCGATTGCGGTACGACTTTCGATGGAATAGACCCCACTGAGTTCTTCATGGACGTCGAACTCGAAAATTTTAAAGAGTTTGTCGATCCTGTGGCTCTACGATTCATTGCTTGCCCTTCTTGTAAGAGCAAGGAGTGTGAGCTAACGATTCAAGAAAGATATTGGTGCAACGACTGCGACAAATATGTCCCGATTGTTTACCATCTTCCGGCGGTGTTACCGGAACCAACACTGCCTTGTCCAGATTGCGACAAGGACTTGCACGATATAACAACACAAGCTCCGACTGACATATTTTTAGTTGGCTCGGTTGCTAGATTCTAAACTTAAAAACCCAGAGGTAATATTACCTCTGGGTTTTTTAATGCAAATAAATTTAAGGTGACGACAAATAAAAAGCCCCGCAAGGTTAATACCTTGCGGGGCTTTTTATTTATTTAGCTTTGGGCTTGGTGACTGGCAATTCCAGTTTTCCCACCAAGTAATCAAAGATGCGCTCATCCGCGCCAGATGTGATTACTTTCCCTTGTGGGGTTAGCACCCCGATCGCCAGCCAATCTGCATTACCTTTCGACCAGTCAATGTCTGAAAGCTTCTGCAAAATTGCAATCTTGCCTTCACCCAGTGGTTCCGTTGTAGGCATGAATGTGGCTCCTAGTTTCCCGATCGCCTTTACTGCGATCGAATGGGTGGCGATCGTTTCCCGTCGGACTATGACGGGGTTTTGTCCCCAGTCTTTCATGACCTGAGAGATGGTACGCCAGTATTGGCGTACTAATCGCTTTTGATCATCTAGGGGGCTAAATTTAATGTGTTTGCGAGAAAGCTCGATCGCCTCTTGCAATGTTTTGTACGGGAAAATCTTTTCACTTTTCCCGTTTACTGACGGGCTGTTGTACTCGATACAACTCTGAGAGAATACTGAGATTCGCTCGTCGTCTTGAGCAATAATGTGGGACACAAGATGTGTTCCCGGATTGCGGTGATCCATCGACTTCGATAGACCACTTGATACTTTCGTTTGCTCTTCGTTGATGTCGCGGAAGGCCTGTCTGCGGGCGATTACACTGTCCATACAGTAAAGCGTCGCCGTGATGTGTTCATCAGCTAGTGTCGGATCTTCTCGCAAAGCGAGATTAAGACCTAGTAACCGATGCTGTCCGTCTAAAGGGAATAGTTTTGTTCCCTTGCTTAAACACAACTCGCCGTAACACCCACCAACAGCAAAGAAGTCGAATCCCCCTTCAATCACAATAGTGACTGCGGGTAGAATGTAAGACGTTCTGTTTGCTAGCACATAGGCTGAAAGTTTTTTAACTTTCGGCCCTTTAACTTCGCGCTGAATCCGTTCCGGTTGTGGAACGTTCCTCTCCGCAAAAGATATTAGCTTCGCTAGCTCGCCAATCGTTAGCTGGACGGTGTAGAACTCTCGTTCGGCTTGAACACCTTTTAAGGCGTCAAACTTGATCCAGTGTTCGATTGGTTCGATTGCTTCGATTAATTCGGCGATCGGTTCGATCGCCACAGACTCTAAAACTTCTTCTGGAATTATTTCCAGGTTTTCAGTGGGAGTTATCGCTACTTTCGCAGGTACAACTTTTTTCTTAGTATTGAGTGGCATATAAAACCTTAGATGGACTACATTTATAATTTTACTTTATTGCGCTTATAAAATCAAATAAAAAGCCTACCAAACTAATTAATTTAATTAGTTTGGTAGGCTTTTTTATTTACCACTCGTCTCTTGTTATCCGCAAGATAGAGGTGTCGTAATCGTCTTTAGAGAGCAACCAAGATTCAATCTTGTCCCAAGCGTGGCTTGGGGACTGGCATAGGACGGGTAGTTTCCGTCCGTCCGATAACTCGACTCGATGAATTGATAACTCTTCCGTCCAATAGTCTTCGTAGTCATCGTCCTCATCGATGGTTTCTATAAACCAAGGAGCAGGGCTTTCCTGAGACACTAGGTGCTGAATAGCTGCGATAACAGTCACAATTGCGTTGCGAAAGTTAGCAGACATTGAAGCAATAACCGTCAATTGGTTGAGAAAGTAAATCATTGTTTCCTGGTTTGTTGAATGAGGAGGTTCTCTCCTCTTGTATACACTAATTATACTCTATATAAGGAATAAATGCAATAGTGTAGCTTGGGAAATATATAAGGAGGATTGATTTAAGTATAAAAGTTGGTAATTACTCGAAGTATTGCGGTTTTCAGAGGTGATTGTAATCGCCTCTGGGCGCTAATACGTTTCAGATACTCAACGCTTTGACAAGGATTTGATTATTCGTAGCTTTTACTTATGTGCAAGCGCAAAAAAGCAGCTTGCTATTGCTAGAAAGCTGCTTTTTGTAGAGGTAGTTGCGGGCGATCGGGATTAATCTGTGAAACTAATTCTCGCTGATCGTGTTGCTACAGAGTGATTTGTGGATGCCCGTAGATATTGCTTTTCCTGACAATAGCGTTACCTATCCCCATAAGCAGACCTGATTTAACTCCAGAATCTAGACAGGTTGCTGAAACGCCGTGGTTGTCAGAAACGATTATACTCGTTTCTGACGGGGCATCGGTTTCAGTAGTTAATATTTCAAAAACCTTCTCAAAATACGATAAGCGTTCCTTATCTTTGGTGGGGAATTTAGGAGTCGCTTGTCACTCGCTTTGCACATTTGACTTAGGTCGACAGCAATGTTATCTTTTCAGGTTTACTGTCCGCACGTAGCTATCTTTGCAACGCGGTGGAACTGTTATTGAGTAGCGCTTTTAACTCTTCGGGCGTCCGATTTTGCAATGTGGTGGAAGTGTGTAATCTGATGCCTTCGGCTAGTTATCTTCCTGGAAGTTGAAATACTCCCCGACCTTAAGGCACGGGGAGTATTTCAATATGCTAAAATTCAAAGGTTGGCCGCAAGGGTGCTACAAACACCCCATTATCAGCGGCAGTCCACTTATGGTGAGTAAGCCGACAATGAGTAATTTAACAGTTTTTGACTTCTCTGGCAAGAACATTCGGTTTGAGCGTCGAGGCGATCGCTGTTGGGTCAGCTTAACAGACATGGCCAAAGCGTCAGATAAGAAAGTCAATGATTATACGAGGCTAGATTCCACAAACCAGTTCCTGAAAGAGTTTGAAGGCATTACGGGAATTCCCGTAATGCTATCGAACGTTGGAGGAACCCCAGAAACAACGGGAACATGGGCTGTGGAAGAGGTCGCAATTGACTTTGCAGCATGGTGCAGTGTTACATTTCGGATATGGGTGTCTCAACAAATCCGCACGTTGATGACAGAGGGTACGGTGACGATCGCCCCCCAATCGGAGCAGCTAAGAGCGGACTTGACTCCTAATCAGTTAGATTTGCTCCGAGCATCACTGTCTAGTGTTTCCGTGCCACTGGTAGACGGTTTACTACTAAACGAGGTGCAGAGACATTATCCGCACCTTAAGAGTGCTGTCAACGCGGGTCATTCGTTGCTTGCAGCCACTACCGCAATTCCCGACATATTATTGACCCCAACAGCGATCGGTGAACAGCTCGGAATATCAGCGCGCACTGTCAACGCCATCCTCACTGCCAACGACTACCAAATCAAGAACCCCAGCAAGAGTAAAACGCAACCCGCCTATCTCCCGACAGAGAAGGGTAAACCGTATTCCTCCAATACAATAGCAACGGGTCGCGACACCGACAACACTAGCTACCAGCACATTAAGTGGGTTCAGGCGATCGTTGAGGTAGTCCGAAGCCTGATGTAGCATACAGCAATTTTCAACGATGAGTTACCCGATCGCCCAAAAGATACAGACTTACTCAGTTTGAGAGAGAATAGAGGTGAAAAGCTAAATTTTCGCCCCACCCTACCAGGCAGCGCCATTACAGGCGCTTTTTTTATGTCCGACCAGTATGGCTTAGAGTCGAATTTTAAATTTGCTACTTCCAGTAGCTCGTTCTCGCAGATGGATCGGGTAATCGAGCTGTTGGAAGGAATTGAACAGGCGACAAAAGAGACGGCTCGGACGATCGCCAGTACGAGCCTGGGCAAAGATTTAATAAAGTCGCTCAATGCTGATGGGGTGAAGCGAGAAGGCAAAGATATTCAGGGTGCCGTCAAGAAGATTGGGAACTCCCTCAATCCTTTGAAGACTGAATTTAGAGCATTACGGGCGGAGTCTCGAAATATTGACTTCGGTGCGATGACAAACACGAGGCAGTTCAAGAAGGCGTCAAATGAAGTTAGCGCATATATCAAAAAGTTAAAGGAATTAGAGAGCCAAATAACGGGAACCGAGCCTGCCGATCGCGAGTTCAAGGCGGGACTGCGATCGCAGCAACGGACTGCGGGCGACAAAGTAAAAATGGCAAAGGCGAACCGAAATGCGGCGATGGCGTCAGAACGGATGGGATTCTCGGAGGCGATCCAGAGTGGTGGACAAGGTGTGCTTGATGTGTTTGCCGCGCCACTTGAATCTGCGATGGAATTGCAGAAAAGTATGGCCGATGTGAAGAAGCTGGCTGGTGATATTACCGAAGGCGGTACTCGGTTACTGCAAAATGAAGTTTTTAATTTATCTGCAAGATTAGGTGTTGAAGATACACAAGTTAGTGCAATCTTTGGAGATTTAGCAAGTTCTAGTAAACAGTTTGACGATCGGGAGGGTGGTATCCGAACCCGGATCGCAGAAGTTGAGCAAATTTTAAAAAATCAACAGGCTCTTGATATCTCTAGTGGTGCCGCAACGCAATTAGACATAACACTGGGTTCTATTTATAAAAATTTAGTGTCTGGAGATCCGCAGGCGATAATTGACTTGAACGCAAGAGCCGCATCTAGTGTTAATCAACTTGCAGATAAATTGAGCGATGTGCGGATTTCCGCAGAAGACGTTATCCCCATAATGAACGTCGTAATGAACACCGTAGGTAGTGCAGCGAATTTTCCCGTTGATCAGATCGCGGCTTACTCTGCGGCGATCGCCTCAATGGGAACTATTGAAGCAGAGGCTGCGGGTTCGTTCTTTAACCGCATGAGCGCCAAGATGTCGGAAAAAACAACTGCTTTTGCTGGCGCGTTAAATATGAGCGTTGAGGACTTTGATAAAGCACTAAATACTGACAAATTAGATATTATTACAAAAGTAGCTGAAGCTTACAAAAACGTTAAAGGCGGAGAGCTTGCACAAGGTGGTTTCTTTAAGTCTCTTGGAGTTGGATCGGTGCAAGATCAGAAGCTTTTACAGGGACTTGCTAATAATATAGACACACTAAAAAGTGCCAGCGTCGTTGCCAAAGGTGGCTTCTTTGGTAAAGAGATTTTAGAGTTAGTAGACCCAAAAACTGGCAAAAAAGTCATGAGATTGGGTAAAGATTTAGGAGAGTTATCAATTGATCATGAAATCGGGGAGGTAATGAAAACTGCTTACTTCCAAACCACAAGATTTGATACATCGGTGGGTGCGCTTATGAGTACCTTGGGGATTGCTTGGTTAAAAGTAATTACACCACTTAAAGCTCTTGGTGCCGATATTGCTGGTGTACTTTTAAAGGTTACTCAAGCCGCTCCTGAGCTGACAACGGCTTTAACTGTTCTAGTCGTTGGATTCGCCACGTTAGCGGCAATGGCTGGAACTGCTGGTGTTGCTTTATTCGGGTTCCAACAAGCACAGGCGATCGCCGCAACCGCAGCGATCGGAATGCAGCACAGTCTAATTCCGTTAACCGGGTTTTTTGAGACGGCGATGACTGGGTTTAAGGGGACAAGTCCTTGGACGGGCGTGTTTAAGCAGTCAACTGTACTAGCTGATGAATTTACAGTTGCGGTGAACGGCGCAAAGGGTTTGGTCGGTGGTGAATTGCGAACTGCATTTATTGCGCTGCGTACTCAAGTCATGATGACAAGCCAAGCCGCGTTGAGTATGGGGCGGGCATTCCTGTTGTCGCCGCTAGGGTTGGCGATCGGATCGTTCTTGCTGTTTGATCAATTACTCCAACGGGCAAATCCTAAAGTACGACTGCTCGGAACGTTGTTCAGCTTGTTTAGTTCCGTAGCCGGTTTTGCGTTTGGAATTCTCGAAGGCTTTGTCGGTGCGTTTCTCGAATTATTGAAAGTTCCTGCTGGAGCTGCGGGCGGATTACTGTCTGCGCCATTTACTGCAATCTCCCAAGCTTTAGAGTTTGCGATGGAAAGTTTCAAAAACTGGGAGCGATCGGGAAAGCATATTGGTGAAAGTATTTTCAATATTTTAGCGAGTCCCTTTATTCTTGCAGCTAGAGCAACTGCCGGAGCGTGGGATATGACAATCTCATTTATCGCAGGATTGTTAAAGCCTCTAGCCGACCTTGCCGCCTACATCGGTTACTTCATTCAAGGTTCTTTATCGGAGCATTCACCCGGACCTTCTTTCATGACCCGCGCTAATTGGGCGATCACAGCCGTATCTGTCGTCGGTAGTTTTCTGATGATGCAAGTCTCGTCAGCAATAACTGGTTTAAAAATACGAGAAGCAATGGGAGCAGCCGCGGCCTGGGTCGTCACAAATTGGCAAGCCTCTGTCGAGAAAGTTACTAATTTCTTTGCCGGATTAACTTTACCTGACACGCTCACCAACTTTGCCACAGAAATAGGCAACGCTTGGAATAACACTTTCGGAATGATGACGAGTGGTTGGCTTAGTTTTGTGGATACCTTTACATCGACAACACCTAATTTTGGCGGGTTAGCGATGGCCGGTATGGCGGCGATGCAGCCTCTCATTGCTTGGGGGTTGCCTGACATTGTTTCCGATGGTTTTGACAAAGTGACGCAACCCCGATCGCCCGCAACCGCGCCCAAAATACTTCCTCCCACAACACCTCCACAGCAGTCGGAACCGATCACCCAAATAGCAGAGCAAGTAACAGTTCAGGCGCAAGTTCGAGAGGCAATTACAACAAATCTCGGTGCGGGGACACTCGCGTTTTTAGACAAAATTGGTGCGATCGCTAGCGACACTATACAAAACGTCACCGATGCGTTCAATCGATTCGCGGTTGAAGGGGCTACAGGAATTCAAGTTGCTGTTGGCGTCGGTTTTGCGCTGTTTGAACTTGTCAAGGGGCTGGGGACTATGAGCACAGTCTTTATGGACGCGGAAGGCGGTTTTTTTCATACCACAATTGAGAATTTCAATTTGCTTGGTTTCTCCGCGTTGCTCGCCTCGTCGATGCTAATGAGTTTGGTGACAGTGCCGTTTGCAGCGCTCAAAAAACTACCGCTTGGCTTTGGCGCGATCGCTAGTGGTATTGCATCAGTTTTTGGACTCGGCAACGAAAAACTCTTAGAAGAAGGCGCAAGTAAATACGTTAGCTTCCTCAAGGTGTTCGATCGCCCAGGAATAGGAACCGCTATCGCTAAAGGTTTGCCAGGAATTGTTGCAGTTTTGATGGGGTTGAACGTCTTCAATCACCTAACAACAGACTGGACTGCGACGCTAATTGATTGGTCTAATCGTTTACCTGAGTTGCTATCGGGACCTGTTAACAAAATTTTTCCAGCCGGACAGATGCGCGACGACGTGAATGTCATACTAGGCGAAGTTGGTGGAATGCTGGCATCGTTCTGGCAAGAGTTGGCTAATTCTGCCGAGCGGGTAGGTGATTTTATTAAACCGATATTTGAGGCGATCGCCTCGGTGAAAGTTTTAACGATTCCCCAACTGTTTGCAAACTACATGGGATTCGGCGAGGCGATGCAGCCTATAACCGACTTCTTCCATAGTTTACCTCTGCTGGGGATGCCGATCGGAGAATTCGTTGTAATTGAAACTGCCGTCAGCGCATTTTTTGATGTACTTAAAAGCCAAACGCTTGCAGGATTCGTTGGTTTTCTGACGGGACCTTTGTTTGAAGCTGTCGTCGCAGTCGGTGCCGTATTTGTAACTCTCGGTCGCACGATCGCCACCGCTTTTGCTGGGATGCCGATTGCGATGATTTCTGTCGCAATTGCAAATGCGGCAACCGCTGGTGGAGATGTGATCAAAGGAAGTTTGATAGCTCCGATTAAAACGTTCATCGTTGAACAGGCGAAACTTATTCCTGGCTTGATTTCTGCCGGGGTAACACAACTACTCAATCTTATACGCCAGATCCCGATAATCGGTAATTTTGTTGGCAACGCACTTGAAGTGGCGATCGGTGGGATCAGTAAGTTATTCGGACTGGCAGGAGAAGTGTTGCCTACATATCTTGGGATGCTGCGAAGCGAATTGAATATTCTTGGCACGGCACTCCGGGGTTTGTTACCTGTATTTGCTGCGGTGGGATTAAGTCTCGTCGCCGGCGGTAAGTACATCATCAATGAAGCTATCAAACCGCTGCTGGATGCGATCGGATTCCTCGCAGGCGGAGGCTTCAATAAACTCTACATTCAGACAAAAGGGATGCAGGGTGTCACAAAAGGAGTCAACCCAATTGACTTAGGCCTTGCAATAATGGATGACGCTCTCGTACAGCTTCAATCTAAGTTCGGTGTATTTGATGGACTTGTAGGTAATGAGCGGGCGACAGCGATGACAGCTTCTCGACCGATCCGAAACTGGATGATGGGCATCTACGAAACATACAAGATTTCAGCAAAAGATGTTGGTGCTAAAGTCGCAGGAGCTTCTGGGCAGCTTGGGAACGCGGTGGTGGCGGCGACCGAAGAAATATTCCCGATCAGTATCTTAGGTCAAAAAATTAACCGTGTCCGCAAAGCGTATTTGGGAGGGATTGACCAAATGCGAATAACGAAGGGATACGACAGAAAGTTCGGATTAGGGGCAGTCAATGAAGGGCTTATTATGTTTAGACTGGTCGCCCCGTCAGTCATACAGCTTCTATCACGGCTTGCGTTCACTTGGATGACTTATTACACAGTCTTAGATGCAATTAAGCCTGCACTACTCGACAATATCGACACATTTGCTAGAACGCATAAGCAGTTAGGCATATTTGCTAACGTCATTTTCGCGATCACGGGCGCGATTAGGATATTACGTTTTGCGTTAGTCGATAGCGTCAACACTGTTGGCGCTTTCGCTGGTAGTTTCTTCCAGGCGTTTCAATCACTTGCACCGATCGCCGGGAAAGCTGCCGGAATTATCGCTTACGGTATCGGGCTGATCATTAAAGGTGCGACTCTAGGGGTGCAGACTTTAGGGGCTGTGTTACTACTGCCTGTTATTGCGATCAGTAAAGTAATGCAGGGAGTTTTAATTGCTGTTAAATACGTCACTCAGCAAATAGCAGCCGAAGTTATGTCGATTGTTGATGTCTTTGTAGACCTCGGCTCTGCAATATTGAAGGGCGATGTGCTTGGAGCTTTTTGGGCGATCGGTAGGTTAATTCCGACCATTATTCAGGTTGCTGTAGGGATTGGCTTTTTCAAATTCGGCCGTTTTGTGGCTGTGGGAATGATTGCGCTTGCTGGTGTGGCTCAACGGATCGTCATTGACGGAATCTCGTTGCTAATTTTTAAGGTAATCCCTTACGTTGCAAAGAAAGCTTATGAGATCGGGTGGGCGTTGATAACTGGAATTGCCCAAGGGGTCATATTCGGGATTAGAAATTTTATTCCAACAGTCTTAATGAATTTTAAGGTGATTGACAACGCGTTTACGGGAGTCGTTAGCTCTATTGTTGGAAACGTTGGAATAGCTGTTGACAGTTTAGCGGGACTCCGTTATATGGGTGCGGGTATTCTTTTATTGCTTGGCTCTTTTGTTACACTTTTATTTGTTATTCAAAGAGAATACGGTGTTTTCACTAGAATGATACCCCTGGCAGCATCGATCGGATCTCTGAGTTTATCAATATTACCAATAATTGCAGGATTGGGGGTGATCGTTTTCTTGGCGTGGCAAGTAACAGATGGATTCAAAGAACTTGACGCGATAATCAGCGCACTCAACCATCCTGTACAGTGGCTGCAAGACAGTATGTCGAACATAGCAAAGACGTTTTCAGGTGGAATCAATACAGACGGGATCGCCTTCTTTGTGGAAAAACTAATCCGCGTCATCCCGATCGTCCTCGGCGGCATCTTCTTGCTCGGTTTTGCAGTTAAGAAGCACATCTTTGGCGGATTTATGCTGGTTTGGGATGCCGTCAAAGGTATCGCTAATGGCTTGATCAATGTTGTGCGATCGGCAAAGGCGATCCCAGGATCTTTGCTGGGCATTGGTGCGGAAGGGCGGGTTTTGGAAAGTATTCACAAAACTAGATCAACTCTAGGACTCTATAAAGATCCACAGCAAAAAGAAGCACGGGAAAACGAGTTTAGATTAGCTCAAGATTCTGCGGCTTTCATGAAAGAAGTAGACAGTCAAGGTAAAAAAGGGATTATCGATACCTTTAAAATGCTTGGTGGTGAGCGTGGTGAGTACGCTAACTTCGTAAAAGAGGTAGATGTGACAAAAGGTGGATTCTTTGGTATAGGCGCAACCAAGGCAAAAGAATGGCAGTTAACGGAGGCTGGCGAACGATTGAATAAAAACAATCAAGCGCAGGAACTTCTGTACAAGTCTGGCAACTTCACAGACGAAGAATTAAAAAGAAGTGCCAAGAAAGTTTCACCAGGTCGTTTAGGAATGATGGGAGGAGGTCAGTTGCGGGAGATATTCGCGGGCGATCGGCCGGATTTAGCCGCCTTGGGACGCGCACTAGAGACGGTCAAAACTCAGAATGTTTCCGTAATGAACGTTGCCAGAATGAATGGAGGTGACTCTAGCAAAGGTACAAGTATTGGCAAAATTAAGTACAGCAGAGGGGAACTTGAAGGGCTAAACGTTAAAGGGTTAGAGAGCGGACAGAGTAGTTTTGAAGTATCAGACCTCGCCGTTGCTCAAATAACAAAAGCACTTAAGTCGTTAAACGTTCCCGCAGAACAGCTAACCGATAATTATACTTCTCTCAATTCTATAACACAAAATACGAAAAAGCTTATAACTCGGTTACTTCAGTTCCAACTTGTAGCCTCAAGTGGAAAAATAGACAACAAAGCAGCTATGGGTGTGGCAAGTGTCTCGCACTTACAAGATCAATTTAAGCTCGATATTGTAGACAGAAGCTCAATAGGAGATCCGGCTCAGTTTCACGAATCAATGAAAGATAAAGTTGCGGTACTGGAAGCTGCGATGCGAAATGGGAGTCATGCTGCGCTACAAGGTTTCGATTTCAATGATGTGGCGAATCAGTTGAAAGACTCAACTGACGAGAGTGATTATCAGTTACGTTTAAAAGGTGTTCTCGAAAGCATGATGGCGCATCAGTTAAAAACAGTAGAGAATACGTTCAACCAGACACCTACCATTTTTGATACAGAAGCATCTAAGCTACGAAGTATTACAGGAGAAGCGCCGAGCAAAATTTCGCACGGATTGAAGGGGATTTTTTCAGATGTTATGAGCGGTATTGGACAAGCTTTTACTAATGCCGCCAAGAAACTTCCCGGTATTAACGATAGCTTGTCGAGTGAAGCTCTGCGGGCGATCGATCGCCAGGTAGCGGGTGTTGCACCTTTAGCAGATCAAAGAGCGCAAGATTCAAGGCGATCGAAACTCGAAGCAGCGCAGCGTCAATTGCGCGAAGGTCAGTTAAATTCTGAGAAACAGCAGCAAGTTTTACAAAACATTGCGAATTTGATACAACGTGACGTTTACGAGTTGACGCACCCGACAATGAATCCAGAGCAACTTCGAGCGCGTGTTGATCGGGCAAAAACGGAGCGCGAAAAGCTATTTAATGGGATGCGGGGTGGCAACAAATCTTTGGAGCAATGGATCTCTCGATTCACAGCAGAAGAACAACGGGCGATCTCTCAGCAGATCAAGGAAGGTCGTTTTCGAGGTGGTGCATTGACCACCAGAGGAGTGGATCGGACTGTAACAGAAGGGACTCGGCGGGTGGTTACGCCTACTTACGTCAATAACGAGGCGAGCTTAGCTCAGGCGCTGGGTTATGAAAACATTAAGCAAGTAGAGCAAGCTTTTTCTACGGATATGATACTAGAAAATGCCAAGCGAAGCTGGGGTGAACAGCTTAGACTGCTTATTGGTATTGGTGACGATGCTAATGCTTACAACAAGCAAGTTGACGCTCTTCGTACCCAAATAGACCAGCGTGTAGAGAGGCAAACTTTGGGATTTGCGGAACGAGAATCCCGACGAAACGCGGCTATGGCAAATCGGGAATCCGGCTTTCTCGCTCAGTTAAACCAAGTTGGCAGGAGTCGCGCAGATTTTACTACAAGACTCAACGCTACACAACAAAAAACTTTTGAAGATTTTCTAAAGACAGGAAAACTGCAAACAGCAACATCGGATGATCAGTTCAAGGTTATGGGTAAGGAATTTGGCTTTGCCGACAACGATGCTGGCATGAAATCTTTTAAGGACTTTCAATCAGAATTAGGGAAAGCTGAAAACAAAAATATTGCTGAATACTTTAGAACGGCGTTAGTGGACGATCCGGGAAAACTTAGAGGCAGAGGCTCTTCTTTTGTCGCGGCAGACGGCACTCAAGTAAACGATCCCAACGAGAGGATAAAAGAGTTAATAAGAAATGCTACTCCGCCAGAGGGACGTATGGCGACACACGATCAGTTGGACAGGCTAAGTGCAAATAGACGGCGAAGTAGTGGAAATCCCGATACAACGAGAGTGTGGGAAAGTGCGATCGACTACTTCGCGACAGGTCGTGCGACTACGGATTTAACAGTTGAACAAATTGCAGAGATTGGTCGCGCGATGGAACTGGAAGGTGATAACGAATCTGTTGCAATGCAATTGCGTTCGATCGCCAATCAAAGGGATACAGGATTCGGTGCTATTACTGACAGTATCAAGCGTTTTCTCAAAAATATAGAAGTCGATGCTGAAAGTGTAGAGGCATATATTCATAATAGATTAGTGGACATGAGTTCACTTAGCGCGTTTGGTGGTCACCCTTTAGCAACGGTTAGCGATATCCTGCGAAACGTATTATTCGAGCCAATAGTATCTTTAGTAAAAGGAACTTGGATGTGGCTGGGAAATGCAATTAATAGTATTGGGACAAATGCTGCTGCGCTAAGAACGAGAGCGACAGGCTTGTTAACTTCATTGCCAGGTGTTAGAACTTTTGCACAGGCGAGGCAGCGGCGTGAAACCGATCGCCAAAGCAGCTTGCAAAGTCTAAGCGCCAAAATGGGCTACGAAAACCAAGAGAAATTTGCAGAAGAATTCAAAAAAGCCTTGATTACTAGAGGTATTACCGAAGGGCGCTTACAGAATAAAGCGCTACAAGCGGTACTGAATAGCAGGCGATCGAAAGGCGTTGCCGAAACGTTGCGGACGAGTCGTTTCCAGGAAGTTCAAGATAGTAGTCGTGAGATTGGTGAAGCTTTGGCTGCGACACTCGGACTCAATGGCAGTCCTCAAGAAATTGCAAACCTGTTAGCGCCGGGTGGATTCACGACTAGGGCGATCGCCCCTCTGAGAACCTATTTCCTTAAAGCTGTAATTCCTGCGATTGTTGATGTTGGGCTAGTCCCTTTGAAACTGATCTGGTACATTGTCCGCAATCCTGGTCTATCGTTGACAGCGGTCAAAACCAAGACTGGTCAAATCGCGGATGCTGTTTCCGACTTCATATTTTCCTCATATACGACAATTAGTAGGGTATTTTCTTACGCAGCAACGCAACTTGGTAAGGTTCCGCTGTTCAGTAGGATCTGGGGTGCAGTTTCGGGATTCTTCGGCAAGATTGCATCGAAGATTCAGGGTATGGCTGCACCGGTTACGACTCAAAGACTGCGCGAATTACAGACTCAACGGAACTTAGTCGCGCGCGTAGCTGAGTTTACGCCCCGTCGCGCCGGTGAGATCAGACCAGATCAGATAGGACGTGTCGCTGGTGCAGCAGAAGAATCGGGTATTGGAGAAATAGGGCGACTTAACGCGCAAATCGGCAGGCTGTCTGAGGTCCGCGCTCAAGAAGTTGCGCGCCTCAACCCATTCCAGAAATTGCTAACTTTTGCGACAATAGCCGCTAGAGGTGCTAAAAACGCCTGGGCGCAAACAGCAGATGAGATTTCTGAAGGTGGCTGGCGCGGATTGATCTCTCGGTTTAAGAGCATCGGTTACTTACTGAAGCGAAATATATCGGAAGGATCGCCCGGACCTTCTGCTGACACCCGCGAGAACTGGGAACACACTCAGCAGGCTGTCGGACAGAACATGGGAGAGATTGCTAACAGCGCGCACGTTGCCGGTCAGCAAATCCAAGGAGATATGCAGCGCACGGCGCGGCGTTCTGCTGGATTCTTGGGGGCGATCGGTGGGACGGTTCATGGTATAGGCAAAGCGGGTATGGCGATCGGCGGAGCTGTTATTGCTATTGGTTTCGCCGCGCAAACAGCTAGTTCCTCCCTCGTTAATATGGGGCTGATTGATGAAGCTAGTGCTGCGAAACTCAATAAATTCCTAGAAATTTTCACAGAAATTTTCGCACTTATGGGTGTAGTCGGTGGACTACTGGCTCCCGTGATGGGAGCGATCGGCTCCAGTGTAGGAGCGATCGGTTCGGCGCTTGCTTTGATATTCAACCCAGTCACTTTAACGATCGCAGCAATTATTGGTGGACTATTTCTAGCTAACGAAGGACTGAAGCGATTCGCCGGAATTGATTTACTGGGTCCGCTACTGACAAACGTGCAGCAACCAATCCAAGGGGCGATCTCCTTTGTCCAGGGAAAGATCGATGAAGTGTTCACATGGATGATGGATAAATTTGGTACGCAATTGAGTCCTATCCTTGAACCAATGAATATTGCGGTTGAGAAAATCAAAGGAGCATGGCAGGGCTTTGTTGACTGGTTTACGGCGATGCCCCTGGTGCAAACGGCGATCGATATCGGAACCGGACTTATTAATGCGCTAAATCACAACCCTACAGTTCAGATTCCGCTGGCATGGGAAGGCGCTGTCGAACAAATCAAAGGGATGTTATTCGGCTTGCCATTTGTTGGCGACTTTATCGCCGGCCTTCTTAAGGATTCATTAGATCCAGGTAAGATTCTCGATAACCTATTCCAGGGGTTCCACTCAATGCTCGACAATCTTGAGAAAAGTGGTCTAGCAAAGTTTGGTGGGGGCAAGCTGATGGAAAGCTTGCGCGGATTTTTAAGTGGTTTTGGTGGTAAAAAAGTCAAAACAGAAATTCCAGTAGAAGCTGGTGTGAAATTAAACTATAAAGACGCGTTGGAATCTGCGGTACGCCAAGCAGATTTTGACGCGCGATCTGGTTCCGCTAGCGCTCAAACAGCATCCGCTAATTTGCAGTACCAGCTAAAAACGACTGGCGGACAGATGACGGCCGATCAACTTGGCGCAGCATACCAGGGGCCTGGTGGTGAATTCTTGCAAAAGGCGATCGCCAAAGAGAACAATCGCCTATTCGCAGATCAAGGAACAGCAGCCAAGGAAAAACGGGAAAGTTTACAGCAAGAGTTGAAAGCACTAAACCAGAAAGAGGTTGCTCTGCAAACGCAATACGCAGAGGCGATCGGGCAAGTCCAAGTTGCCACAGCTAATCCAGCCCCAAGCAACTTCTTCCAAAGCTTGCTAGGCGGTAGTAACGTCAGCACTTTTGCGGCTCAAGCGGCGACCGTTTCGCAGTCAATGACAATGCTGCAAACAGAGCGAGAGACACTTGAGAAAAAAGTAGCCGTCACAAGTTTTGCGTTCGATTCTGGTACAGACCAAACGCTTAAAAGTATGGGAGTTGATCCGATAGGGCTAAAAGTTGCGGTTGCAGAGGGCAAGGCGGCGATCGCTACGGGAATCAAGGAAGTCGGTTTAGCTGTATCCGATCGCTGGCGCTACCTAGAAAGAAGCGGTGGTGGAAATCTTGGCGACATGATGAGGACGGATCTCCAAAAAGCAGGTGGGGCGTTCCATATCCTCAAAGGAGATGTCGTCGATTTCGCCCAAAAAGCAGCAACTTCACTGAAAAAAATGGACTGGGAAGGATTCAAAGGCGCGGCGGGGGATTTTTGGAGTAATTTGACTTTCGGCTTAGGGCAAATGTCTTCTGGATTTGCCGGTGCTGGATTGAGCGCACTACTTTTCTCGGTTCACCTAGCACCGATCGCCTTCATTCTTGGTGGTGTTGCATTGGGCGCGCTGGCAATTTCAACTAATTTCTTAGGCTTGAGATCGATCCTAATAGGATTGTGGCGAATGTTCAGCGGGTTTGTACAGATTACTGTCTCTGGACTAATGATGATCTTGAATGTCGTGAGAGGTGTTGTGAAAGTTGTCGGAGCTATTCCCAACGCTCTTCGTGGAGACTTTACCCAGTTGGGTGAAGGTATCCAGATCGTTTGGCTAGGAGTCAAGGATGGCGCGAGAGGAATGTTTATCGGGCTAAGTTCAGTCTTTGGAGGCGGACTTGAAGTTCTGGGCGGATTGTTTAAAGGGCTTCAGCAAACGATCGGTATTGTGTTTGGACCAGGGTTGATAAATTCGGCGCGAGAGGCTGTTACCGCAATTAAGCAATTATTTGATTCCGCCGCTGAGACAATTACGGCGGCACTGAGAAAACCAGGTCAAGTTTTAGATGGTATCGCTAATCGTTTCCGCAAAGGCAACGGACAAGTTGCCGATTCACCGATTGGTAGAACAGTTGGGGCGATCGTCGATGTTGCTAGCGGTAAAGCTCCAAACATGGATGCTGCCAGAGTCGCGCATGATTTTGATATGAAAATGCGTGGTAAAGACCCGGACGCTCAGCTAGCCGCAGGCGATCGAGCTCGTCTCGCACAGAGCCAAATGGAGGGCGTCGTCAATCAAGCGTTTAACACGTCACGCGGACTGGGCGCTGATATTGTCTCGCCATCTCGCGGTCAGGGAGTGCTTAGCGAAATCGATGACGAATTGAGACGTGCGGAAGCAGGGCTAGGCCGTATGAAAAACCGTAGCGTTTCCGCAGCCGATGCAACGAACGACGCGCTTTCTTCGCTGGGTATAGCGCTTAGTTCTTTTTCTCCCGCACTAGCTGCGCCTTTATTTTTGGTCGGTGATCTGCTTAGCGGATTTACTGGACTTTCGATGGCGCTACCGCGACTTGGAGTGATGTTCCCTGGGGTCGCAGTGGCGATCGGTACGTTCACAACAGCAGTAACAGCAGGCACTTGGACTGTCTCTGGAGTGATCGCTGGCTTCAGCACCGTGTTTACAGGAGCTATGGCGAGTATAAGCTCTGCGGCTTCGGTTGCTTGGGTTGCTATCAGTGGGCCGATGTTCCCAATTTTTATCCTAGTCGCTGCTTTGGCCGCCGGATTCTTGCTATTTAAAACAAATTTCTTGGGTTTTGCCGACATTGCTTCGAGTGTCTTTGATGTTGTCAAAGACGTTCTTTCTGGTATCTGGGATACTGTAACCGAAGGGATTCAAGGCGTTGGTTCGCTGATAGGGTCGATCGGTGGATATCTAATCGAACCGCTCGCACCACTACTACAACTATTTGGTATTGATGTCGGAAATGCAGGCTCCCAATTGCAGACAGCATTCGTTCAGCAAGCGATTACCGCGTTATTACTGCCGATTCGGGCGATCGGGCTGGTAGTCCGCGGGATTGTTTGGAGCATTTTTGCTGTTACAAAATCGTTACTGTGGTTAGGCGGACTTGTTGTACGAATTGTTCTGACCCCGATAACACTCGTATCCAATGCGGTTGCGGCGATCGTCAGAGGATTCCAATCTCTTGGCTCAATCCTTGCCACGGTACTGCTCGCACCGTTCCAGTTCTTGCAAAACGTTGTGAACTGGATCTGGGGAAAACTGACACAATTGCCTGCGTTCTTAAGTCAGGCGATCGCTAGCGTTCCTTTAATTGGCCCGCTACTTCAAAACTTAGGTAACACCCTTTTCCAAAGTGGCGTACAAACTCCTGTACAGCAATTTGCATCTGGGGGTGCAGTCGTCGGACCAGGTTCTGGCACTGCCGATAGGATACCCGCACTGCTTTCAAACGGAGAGTTTGTTGTGTCAGCAAGAGCATCTCAACAAAATATGGGATTACTGACAGCACTTAATGAAGGGCGTAGCGTTGAAGTAATGTCAATGCCCGCACCGACTAGAATACCGTTGGCTTTAGCAGGTAGCAACGAAACTGTACAATCCGACAGTATGCCAAGACAAATGCCACCAGTCGAGATTAATATCAACCTACAAGGTGACATAGTATTAGCGGGAACTAATTCAGCCGCAGATGCCCAAGAGTTTCTCACAAAAATAGAGCCTTACTTGCAACAAGCTGTATGGGGGATGTTCCGAAATTGGGTTGATTTTAACCGTTAATTGTAGTGTAATTAGTTGACATTATACTACAATTGTAGTATTATATATGTATGCCCAGATTATATACACAAACAAACGGGCATTAAAAAAACAATGCAAACTACAAATAACACAGTAATTCAAATCGAAACTGTTAAAAAACCCTCCGTACTCTCTGTAATAAAGAAGTACGTGAAGTGGTTTTTTCTGCCTCAGTGGAAGAAATGGAAAGCTAGAAATTTCATAAACCGCATCGTTGAAGCGGTGTATATGCAAGAAGCGGAGCAGGGATTGTCACCCGACAATCTGCAACAACTTCACGCCTTAGAGCGCGAAATCAGCCAAACGAGCCAACTAGCTCGTTACCGTTTCACCAAAACACAAAACCTCCGTACAAAACAACTCTGCGGACACCATCTGACTAACAAAGAGCAAGACGAAGCGTTTGATTACGCCGTCGAAAAGCACTTTGCCAGCCTGAGTCACGGAGTCGTACCAACGGAGGACGATCAATCGCTTTCACGCATACGCGAGGAAGCGATTGCTCAAGCGTTAAAAAACACCCCGGCAGTCAAAGACTGTCGGACACAAGATTCCGGAGTCATAGACTTCGGCGCAAATACGCTAAACGCGATGGCTTCGATTGTCGAAGCTACGCAAGTGGCGTTAGACGCCACACCGGAAACAACAGTGGTATCGAATACCACCCCATTGACTGACAAGCAACTCATGGATTTGCGTAAGGAAATGACTGGGAAGACCAGCATAGGGCAGCTTAGACTGCCTCAGTTAAAACTGTACGCAAAAGCGTACAGCATCAGAATACCTGGAAAAACGACCAGGATCAAAGAAATCAAGAATATTGTTGTTGCTGCACAAGGCAGCAACAAGTTGCTCAAGATTTAATGAACAAAGAAAGTCCGCAACTCAAGAAACAGACGGAGTAATGAGGGCTAAATTACAAGCGTAAACGCGGTATATTTAGCTAGAGGATAAACACAAAGCGCGCATCTAATACATTTATTAGATGCGCGCTTTTTGTTGATTTTTATAGTTGTCTATGATATCTTAAGTATGTAGTCGTTTGGAAGACTTTATGTCAATACTCAGCCAATTAGAAATAGATTTGACGAATGACAAATACGATATTGCTTCACAACTCGAATCGGAATGGCTGTCAATGATAGCACTTTTTACGAGGATTTCACTAGAAACCGAGGATGGTGCGGGCATAGATGTTCGACTAATTGTCGAAGATGGATATTGGAGACTGCATACAGGAGACTCTCAATACGAAACCTCTCACAAGGGGTTTTGGGGAAGTGGGTTCCTGGTATATGACTGGGACGAATCTGACATAGACAAATTGTGTCTAACCCTCGCCGAGGAATTGATAGAAGGCGTACTAGAAGAACGTGCCATGTACTAACGAATAAAGCGGGCGATCGAATTAATTTAATTCGATCGCCCGCTTTTTTATGTTTTTTATTTGGTATGATTAGAAGATCGGCCGACGGGGTGTTAGAAGCACCCTTTTATTGTCGGCAGTTCACCTAGATGAGATAGGTAAGCATGAACATTGTAACGCATTACTCCAATTACAGGTGGCTAGTCTGTTTTTTGGATTTTAATACGCTCAATTCTTGTTTGACGCAACCTCTCCCTACGGTTGAACCTGAACAAGTTAGTAGTGAGCGGAATTAAAATGCCCAAAGAGAGCGAACCAATCAAGGCACTGTCTGCTACAGTCCAACTGAGCGACACCCTGGTGATTGATGGGTATATGATGCCCAATGGCGAATTTCGAGCAGGTGCCGTCAGCGTGTCCGCAATATTGGGATACAAACGCAACTGGCTTTTGGAGATCGAGGATAAGTCCCCCGACAAGCTGAAAACCCTGTCTGATAAGGGTTATAGAGGCACGACGCTAACACTTGTCCAAAGATCTGGCAGAGGTGGAAGCAATAAAGCGCGAACCATTAGTTTACGCGAGCTAACGATAGTCATAGCTGTCGAAGCCCAACTCTCAAACAAGCGGGCGATCGCGATTCAGTCAGCCTTTACCTGAAAACCGGGTAAAAGCCCCGTCTTTCAAGACGGCTTTAAATTAAGAAAGTCTTTCAAAGTGTCCTGATTATCTCAAAAGTTTGTGCTACAATATAACAGTCAAGGTTAAATTCCTTTGCCATCGTTATCAAAAGCATGATACACTTTTAGGCATAAACCGGGGGACAAAG
>Ga0222649_1000067_pt1 | contig 41114 bp, 61 predicted proteins | sample AntAcemetagen337_FD_179865 | JGI IMG/M metagenome (GOLD analysis project Ga0222649, IMG submission 179865) | Saline water microbial communities from Ace Lake, Antarctica - #337 | ecosystem: Environmental > Aquatic > Non-marine Saline and Alkaline > Saline | place: Antarctica: Ace Lake... | reverse complement strand
GATGATCCTCTCTATATATATACAATTATTATTATTCGATATGATTCAAAATGAATCAAATTGCTTGCTGAATGATTAAATTTTGATCCTAATACGTTATTTTTGTTAATATAAATGACCATACACTTTTTTTATTATTTTATATTGACATATATTTAATTATCCATCATATTACCACTTAAGTAAGCAATGCTAATGATCTGATAATGATCAGGCAATAAGGAGATACAATGCAATTAATAACAAAAACAATAACATCACAAATACAGGCATCAAAAGACGAGGCCATTGCAATCTACGGAGCCGCTACGATTAATCGACTGTTATTGCGTCATTGTGAGCCCACGTACAAAAGCGACGCTAATAATCCCGACAATTGGGCGGCGTCTACTATTGACGTTAATGGCGATACGCTCACAGCATGGTACACAGTTACCGGCGGCGACATAGACGACGACGATACTTACAATCTCGAATTTATTGAGGTTAATTAAGATGAGCAGAACAAAACATACTGCACATACTGCAGGACCTTGGACATTTAACCGCAACACCGCAGCGACACATGCAGATAACTGCATTCAGGCCAAAGAAGGCGACCGCTCTGTTAATATCTTTTACCTACGTGATTCCTATTGGGCGCGCGAGCATAACAATGTCCCTTACCATGCCGAGGCAAACGCCGCTCGCATCGTCGAGTGTGTTAATTCTCTAGAAGGCGTGCAAAATCCCGCAGCATTACAAAGCTTCATTCGGGAAGCCTACAAGCTCATGCTTCGTTGTGACCAAGATGAAGGCGTGCAGCCTGACGGATCAAATATGTGTACTTTAGGCTTTGCAATGGCCTTGGAAAACCTCGGCGTAGACGCCGTACTATACGACTTAAGTAAGTAATGCCAATGATTACGTTATAATCAGGCAATAATAAGGAGATACAATGCAATTAATAACATCAATAATAAACATGCAAAAACAGGCTTCAAAAGATCAAATGAGGTACTCATTAACTGGAGTGTGCCTTGATATTGTTAACGACAAGCTCAGAATGCGCGCTACAGACGGTCATGCTCTAGCTGTAGTTTATCTCGACATACCCGAGGGATTGGCACTTAATCATCCGTATATAATACAGCCGGATTCGGTGAAAATGCTTAAACTCGTTTACGCTAGCAATAAAAAATGTGCATGGGTTATCAAAATGCATGACAATGGGAAAATAGAGCTATGCGTTGCTGGACTTACAGGAGTCATACTTGAGCGCATTGTCGGTGATTACCCCGACACGTCTAGAGTAATGCCGACAAATTTAAACCATAAAATAAGTTTTAATCCCTTTTTGCTGGCTCAATTATGTGAGTCGATGCGCGATAACAAACTATCAGACCAATGCACTTTGGAGATCGACACCACTAGCAAATTAAGTCCTATGTCAGTTATTTTTAACGGTAATAACGGCGTATTAATGCCAATGAGAGCATCAAAATGAGATTATTACTATTAAGCTTAATCTCGTTTAATACGTATGCTTTGGGGCGAATGACGGACAAAGAGTTTACTGCTCTCGTCGCAATAGTCCGTCAAGCTGTCAAGTATGACTGTGACACCGAGGCTAGAGACGTGGCACATGGCCGCACTGGCGCGATCGTAGCGGCTCAAACTTGTATCGCAGCCGCAAAAAATACCAAAAAAGAAATTAAAAAAACACAAAATAGAAATAAGCGCATTAAAAAGGCGCTGGAGCAAATAAGATGAGAAAATTTATTGTTAAGGATTGGGCCGGTAATGTTTTAGATTTTTATGGAGAATCAGAATCTTTTGAGGATGCTTGGGGCAAAATACGTGAAAACTTTGACCATCTAGACGAGAAAGAATTTGACGACCAAATGAGCGAGTTTTTTGTGGATGAGGTGAATTAAGATGATTAAAACAATAAATAAACAATTAAAAATTGCGGTAGTCCTTGAGATTCAAGCAGAAATTAACAGGGAATCGGAGCTTATTAAACGGCATGAGATGGTTGCAGGATTCATCGAATTAAATGAGGGCAAACCTGTATCTAAAAGGATTGAAACTTGGCTAAATAATAAATATCCAGATTATTGTTTTAGGTTCGAGAAAATGTCCAGTCTAGTACACGTTATAGTCTGGAAGGGTGACATGCGGAATGAAAGCCGCCACCTCATCGCGTATAATGACGAGCCTTTTTATAAGCTGGGAAGTTTTGACGATATCCATTCGGGTTTTAGATATTACGACAATGCTAGCGGCAAAGCAGCGATAAATAGAAATATAAAAAGAAAAGCCTTTATTGACGAAAAGGGAGATGTCACAGCATTATGCGCTGCTTTTTTGGCTTCGAGGGAGGCTATTAAAATATACGATAGTTTATTAGCTAAAACAGAATGCGAATTTATTCTTAAAGAAGCTCTTGATAATATCGCATGGTCCTATGAAAGGTCAGTGCGCAATGATTGACGGATTGGATTACACATTAGGATGGCTTGAAACTCATCTAGAAGAATGGCCCAAAACCTTTGAGGAATTTATAGAATTATGCTCTGAAAATGCAAAATTAGAGGAAGAAGAGCAAGAAGAGGAAGGATTGCCATACAGATATACCGAAAGAATCAATGAAATCACTCAAGATTTACGAAAGGAAGGTTATTAATGACCGTTAAAAAAATAGAATCTAAAGATGTTCAGCGAATTATTGACTCGTTCCTAGGAGACAAACCTAAGACTCAAAAGATCCCAAGTGGAGACTATGTTTTCTCGCTGCTTAGTGATCTTGAGATCGACTTGAACGACGCGCTCCAAGACCCAATTATTTGGCAGGAGTGCGTTTTGTCGGCAAAGGATCGAGTCAATTCAATTAGGAAAAGTTTGAAAGGTGAAATATGAGAGATGAATATAGAGAAGATCCTGCTTTAAATGTAAGTAGACTGGCGCTTATGGCAGACTCGCCGAAACATTACCAGATAAACGCTCCGCTAGAATCGGATGCGGTTAATTTTGGCACAATTTGCCACTTAGCAATTTTGGAGCCTATGAAGTTTAAAAGTTTGTATGTGGTGGAACCCGACACAATCCTAGGAGAGGAGAGAAACAATAGGCTAAAGGCACATAGAGAATACATGGACAAATGGAGAGCCGATCAGGGAGAGGGTGCAGTCATCCTTAAACCGCAAGAGATGGAGAGCTTAACCGGCATTCTATTGTCACTTGCCGACGAAATTAAAGCTAATAGAGGGAAACTCTCCCTAGCAGAAGTCTTTTCGTCTGGAGAATTTGAGGTCCCTTTAGTGAGAGATTTCAATGGTAGGCCATGCAAGGGCAAGGCTGATATAGTTGTTAACTCAAAAACAATGGGCAAAGTCGTTTTGGATGTCAAAAAAGTCGGCAGACCCAAAGGAGCCAGCTCGCAGGAATTCGGCCGAGTCATATCTAATTTACATTACGATGCTAAAGCGGCGTGGTATCAGGATATCTTTGAAGCTGATAACTTTGTTTGGATAGCTTTAGAGGAGAAGGCACCGCATGCGATAGGCATTTATGATGCAAACCCTTTTTACGAGATCGGCAAAAGAAAATACAAACAATGGCTTGAGAGACTTGCGGAGTGTGAGGCCAAAAATGATTGGCCGTTCTATACTTGCGGAGTCGAGCCAATTTACCCCAGTTCTTGGCAAATTTCCCAGCTCAAAGAAGAGTCATGGGATTCAAAAGGAGAAATATTATGAATACAAACGACCTAATCAATGAACAATTAGAAAGAATCAATAGTGACGAATTATACAAACTTAAGGATTGTATAAACAATAAGCTTAGGACGCTTCAAACTATCACGAATGAAATAGCCAAACTTACCGCTCAAAAGTTAGAAATCGGGAACCAATTAAAATCACTATGTCACAAAGAAATTAAACTAGAGGATATTTTATAATGATTACTATGAAAGGAATTAGATTACCAAGTCTTGATATTAGGCGCAATGCTGAAAAAGGCACATACGAAATATCAGGTTATTACGAATTAGTGAGCAGTAATGACACTATTTTAGCGAAGCAAGCCTTCAATGGCTACAACGATATAAAGTTAAGCCCTAGTCCAGAATCTTCAAATCTTATTCACAAGCTTATGGTTTCTTTAAATAATGATATGGAGAAAATATTGGGGTTCGTAGAATGAACTACTTAAACAATATCGGAGCCTTTAAGGCATCAATCAATCAAATAATTCTAAAGGAAGCAGGAGCAAAAAACAAACCTGCTATTTATGTAGAATTCAAGGACACTTTAGGGCGTATTTGTTCTATGCGCTTTAATAAACCTATGAACGAATACGATTGGGGTAAGGCAGCTAAGCTGCTTTCCTTATTCAAAGGTCCTGTTACCGGAGAAGCTTGTAAGAAGTATGGTGAGGCAGCTATCGTCAAAGGTTTCCAAGGCTTGATCGGCAAAGAAGTTGTTATTTACGTTGATGTTATGGAATACGCAGGTAAGAACTTTTTCCAAGTTATGAAAGTAATAGACGTTAAACACGCTGATTTTATTGAGGGAGCTAGCAATGACCCATTTAATAATGATGACCCTTTTGATAATTCTGACCCTATCGGTGCTGCTTTGGAAACTTTCCAAGGATCGACGATCAAGGATGAAGAAATACCGTTTTAATGCCTTTAAATCAGTAGGTAAAACGTTCGTTTTAAAACAAGTGACTAATGGTGGCTATCTATTCGAGTCGGAGGATAGCCACCTCTACATACCAAGGAAATTATGAAAAGAATTATAATCAGCACAGAAGATGGAAGAATGGTCTTATTAAGGTCCCAAGACGTTATTAGTGTTTGGGAGGACCCCAAGGATGAGTTTACAATAGTCAACTTTCTACAAGGTGAGAGGGCAATGATGCTTAAAACTAAAGAGGCACTTCAAAACTTAAATGTAAGGCTTCAAGATGAGCCATAAAGAACACCTAAGGGAACTTGTGGTCAAACTACATGAGGAAGGGCTTAGTTGTTTAGACGTGGCTCTTAAGGCTCAGGTATCTACAAATACAGCCAGAAAATGGTTGAAAGAGTATGGTCTTGAGCCAAGACAATTAAAAAAACATACCCGACCGAAAGAAAGGACTGGGCGATTTGCCCATTTGAAATAAAATGACAAGCGACATTTTTTGGATAGGGTTTTGTATGATTTTAATGGGATTTATAGCCGCCTTGATAGGTGAGTGGGTAGGGAGAAGAGGGAATAGAGATGAATAATTTTTTATATAGAGCAGGCGACAAGGTTAAGTGTGCGTTTTTCGGAGATAAGGTTTTTAAGCTATATGCTTATAGTGAAGGAAGTTATTTATACATTGAGCATGAGGGCGGTTTTATTTCATTTTGTGCGGAAGGTAGGCACATGAAAAGCCACACGCATTCGACTCTAACGCTTGTCGATCGACAGAAGACAAAAGTTGAATTTATTGTTTGGATGAATTTATACCCTAACAAGGACGATAATACATATTACGCCTCGAAAGAAATTGCCGACCAAAAATGTCTGTCCGATAGGATCGCGTGCGTAGAATTAAAGGGAGAATGTGAGATATGAATAATTTTTTATATAGAGCAGGTGACAAGGTTAAATGTGCGTTTTTCGGAGATAAGGTTTTTACGCTAATCGAAAAGGGATTTTCAAACTATTTATACATTGAGAAGTATGGCTGTTCTCTTGCATTTTACTTAGATGGTAGGTTTGAAGACGATCACACTCATTCAATTCTAACGCTTGTCGAGCGACCGAAGACAAAAGTTGAATTTATTGTTTGGGTTAATATCTTTCCTAACAATTATCGTGTGTCTCATAATTCAAAACATAGTGCAGACAGAACCATTCGTACCGATAGGATCACGTGCGTAGAACTAAAGGGAGAGTATGAGATATGAAAATAATTAGCAGAGGGATTGATACACTTGTTGTTTCTTTAACTTGGGATGATTTTAGTTCAATTACTGGCATTGATTGTCATTATGACCACCAAAAATTTAAAATTAAAGACGGTAATGAATTTAGCACTATTCTATTTGCCCGTTCAGTTTACAACGCGAAATTAGCTTGGGAAACAAAAGACAAAATGAAAGATCTTTTAAAACAATGCGAAAAAAGTTTGGATAATATTTTCTTCCCGATGCAACCCGTGGAGGAAAAATAATGTCTGACATATACAATTATGAATTAATCCCCCATCACATGATGCAATCTATAAAAAGATACGTAGAAAACAGGATAGAATGCGGTGGTTTTTTAAACGCTGTTCTGTGTAATGATTTAAAGGGAGCATGTGGCATGGCCGATGGATATAATATTAAAATTATCCCGACTTACGCTTGCTACCTAGTAAACCACGTACCTGCAAGTTGCTGGGGTTCTAATGAAGCTGTTTCAATTTGGATTAGTAATAAAAGAGATGGCGTTAAGATGGAAAATGTCTTATGAGCCCAATATTTAAAACAGAAATAGAAAAATCATTCTATGATTTCCTAAAGTCAAAAGTGGAATACGACGAAAACGGCGCGTTCTTTGATGACGTTAAATTGCAAGAAAATATGCTTGAGTGGTTTAGGCGTGTTGATGATAGTATTCTTGCCTATGAGAACGGCATTCCTTGGAGCGTGATCCTTCAAGAGAAGAAACTTATCGATGTATTCACGCAAGAGTATATTGATTTTAAATGTAATAAGGAGACAAAATGAAAACAATTGAATTAATTCGTCAAGCAGTAGCTAGAGGATGGTGCCATGAGCAAAATAAATTTAAAGATCTTGACGTTGATTTAGTGAACGCTATAGCCGATGAAGTTTCCGAATGCATAGAAGTAGAGCAAGGCAAGGTTGATGTTTTGATTGATGCTTTGAATTTCTATGCAAGGCCGCATAATTGGATCGAAGATGGTTCCGAAACATCACAAGAAGGTGGGGATAAGGCACGGCAAGCGTTAGCCGAATACGAGAATCTTTGGGAATGAAATGAGAGTAAACAGAATGAAATACAAGAAAAAACCAATAACAATTGAAGCTTATCAGTGGCACAAGGTTTCTCCATTCGTCGAAGGAGAGACAAGGGATGTTGACTACTACAGGCATCCATCAGGAAACTCGCAGTCTAATTGCAAACATTGCGGCGACATTATGCAGAATCACGGATGGATCGACACGCTCGAAGGCGGGCACATTGTTTGCCCTAAGGACTGGATCATCACTGGGGTTAATGGTGAGACTTACCCATGCAAGCCCGATATTTTTGAAAAAAGCTACGATGCAGCAGAATAAGATGAAAGACATACACCACAGGCACACAGACAACGTTATATGTCCTTATTGTGGGGCTAACAATGGTCAAGGCTATGGAGATGGCCCACCTAAACCTAAAGGGATGGTCGAATGCGAAAATTGTGGAAAGAACTTTAATTGCGAGCCAGAGTGCAGTGTTATATTTTCTACTTCTAAAGCTCCTTGCGCGAATGGCGAGCCGCACGATTTTATAAAACCGTATTACCCTTGGGGCGATCACCGTGGATTTATCAGCTGCCGTTATTGCTCAAAGGAAGAGCGATTCGGAGACTGGCAAGGAGAGAAAAGAGATGATATGCCCTCACTGTAAAAAATCTATTACTACGAGTTTGCGGGATGGTTATAATGTTTAGAAAAATGAGACACGACATAAGAGCTACAAAAGAATTTAAAGACGCTATCTGTGACTTGTATAAGACTGGGATGAGCTGCGTAGCCCTAGCTAAGCGCGTATCGTTGCGGTATGGGTTTGATGTTAGTCCTGAGCACGTATCTAAGGTGCTCCATGATCGTAAGATACGTGTTAGAGGTAACGGCAAGAGACAGTATTCAATTTATGATGCGCAGCTTGGGCCTAAGCACTTACGCTAGTTAACTTCGTCACTATAAGGGATTACATACCCCTCAACCTCAGAGACTACTACGGCTTCTAACCCTTGGTAGTCTCCTTGGTCGCAAAAGAACTCTCCTATAAATTTTATCAATTCTTCGGTAGTCTCATGAGCTTCCATCAATACAGTTACGTCAATCCTAACAGCTCTAAGCATTTTGGTATTGCCTTGGTGTAGGCTCGATTTTTCTTCTTCCATGGACTAGAGTCTACCGTCTTATGGCTTCTAAATACACCGATCAAAATCAAGTTTGCACTGTTTGTTCTAAAAAAGGCGTGGACCTCCATCATTTTAAGACTCGTAATTCTGGTGGATCGGATGATGAGGCTAATCTTTTGCCGGTATGTAGACTCCATCACTCAGAAATACATATGCTAGGCAGTAAAACCTTCTCAGATAAGTACCAACAAGTGAGATTATGGCTAAGACTGAACGGATGGCAGTATGATTGTGTTGCTAAGAAGTGGTTTAATGCTCGTCTAAGTGGAATATCTTAACGACTGTTCTATCAGGACCGAACTTTTTAGAAGCCTTCAGGTCAAAAATTTGAGAATCATCAATATCAAAATGTTTAAAGATAGAATCAATAAGAGGCTTAATGAAGTTGTCGACATCCCGTTTCCTAACTCCATTTTTGGTGAACCAAGTCTCTGAATAGAATTCAATAACAACAGATAGTGTTGTGAATTTACCCCAATCAGGCATCCCATCAGGGATTAGCTTCTCCACAAGCTCGTTGAATGCCTTGTATTCCCTTGTTGTTATTCTTCTCCCCCTGAACGTAGCAAAGGCTTGGTTGACCGTTATGGGCAGACAAGGGAGTTCTATTTCTATCATCTTACTTCGGACACGCTTCTAATAATCTCGAAAAGTGGTCAGGACTCATCATGATATAATCGTCAGTTTTTGAATAAGGGATGACTTCTTGAGACTGTGTTCGCACAGCCCCAGTCTTACCTTTACACCAGCCAGCGCCACAGTATGAGTCATCTGGTTGACTGGAATAGGCTTTGATATCCGCAGGAGGTTTAGCACCCTTGGAGAAAGCGCAATTACTTAGAACGACGACGAGCGCTGTTGAGAGCATCTTCAAGTTTAGAAGTGTCACCTTTATTCTCCTTTAAATGCTGTACGCCATCTTTAATTTCTGAAAGATAGCGCGATATGTTTGTAGAAACGTCCCCAAGTTTTTCTTCCGGAGTCTTAATAAAAAGCTCCAGAAGAATCTTAATTATGGGAAGTATGGCTAAGAAAGAAGCCATAATTAGCTTATGATTTTAATTTCATCTTTGGTGATGAATCGCAAGATGCCGTTGATGATTGCCCAAGCCATACCAGCTTCAGCAAAATGCACCTGCAAGAAAGCTCCTGCAGACGGAACGAATACACCAATCGCGATAGCGATAGCTGCAATAAGTTGAACAAGAATTGTTTTTGATAAAAACCATGGTTTCGGTTTCATATTATTTACCCCTCACTTAGATAGTAGCATGAACTGGCAGAAACCGTGAACTAGAGATTGAGAACATTTTCTCATGTTTCTTTGGAACCTTGCGTAATCCCTCTTATTGTAGGCATTATACAAGGATATGATTATGTGACTTCCTTCGACCTTTACCAGACCTTGGTCCTTGGGTTTTGATAGCTTATTAATGTCTCTCTTATGCTCAGCCCATAGAGGATTTTCCTCAGTAAGGCTTTTAATCACGGAATAATGTAGAGATTTACCTAGAACATCGTTGTCGTGGGTAGTCTGGACGCCGCTATACGATTCATCAGCAATTGAAACTTTTCTCTTGTCGCCGTATTGGTCGTACCCTGAATACTTTTCGATCTTTGGATACCCAATCCTACACTCGATTATGTAGTCTCCAATGGGGTTTTCTGTGTAGATTTGGCACTCTAGACCCGCGTCCTTAAAGAAGCGCCATGCTTCGATGTTAAAATCCGTTAGCTCAATTTGGTTGAGTAACGCTATTTTCATCATGCATCCAGTAAGATGTAATCAAAATATATTTGTTTCGAATCTTTGATTAGTTTGTATCCTGTTTCTTTAAAGTCGAACCATTGTGAAACAGGGAGAGTCTGACACCCGAGACTTGAAGTTCCATTGGTCCCACCACGATGGATATTTATCCCGAACATACCTTTGTCAGAGTAATCGCCATTTGCACCGTCACGAATTACAATAACGTCAGCGAATTGTCGGAAAGCAGGGTAGCCATTATGTGGCCCGATCTTATACTTCCAGATTCCAGCCTTTAATTTTGCCATGCCCTTTAGCTTGCCGTATCCCGACCCCTTACGAACATAACTTGGATCTGTGTTTGCGTTGTATGATGCGATAAATCCAGTCTTTTGATTTACCCAAAATAAACCATCGTCATATATTCCGCGCTTGTTCTTTCCGTAGAATCCGCGCACTCCAACAAGTAAAACATCTTGAGTAACCTTGTGTGATTTAATCGCTTTAGATATCCAGTTTAATCCGTTAGGCTTTTTCATTATGTGCCTCCAATCTTGAAATTCTGATTCCGTGATCAGTCTCGATGTATGAGATTCTAGACACAGCAACGGCAACCGAGATGTTTAAATTATCAATCGACTCACGAGCCCTTCGGATTTCATAAACGAACCACACAAAAACAGGAATGATTGCGACTTGCATAAACTCCCAAAACGCTTCAAAACTCATTGGATTTCCCACAAGTTTAAGTATAGATCATTTTTTCCATAGCGCCCTCTATATTTGTCACCGAGTTTTTCAGTTACTTGTTTTAAGAGCACAGCGTTATATCCCAGCCCTTCTAAAAACAATAACCGAATTCGTTTCACATTCCAGGCCGTAGCATAAACTAAATTCATTTGAAGAGCTTGATCTTCAATCCACGATAGTTTTCTACCAGCTCCAAGTTTCATCATTGCTCTGTATTCAGGACGCCAATACGTGAACCACTCAGAGTCGAAATACTTTGCGCTATTGCCGTTGAGGTAGAGCCCAAAAAATAACCCTTGGTCAATAATCTCTTTGATCGTTTCTCCGTCATCAAAAAGGCTTGAAAGAATTGCTATGCCGATCAGCTCGTCATGACTGAGACTCATTCCATGCCAACCGTGACCCTTTGGAGCGCGTCGAAAGAGTCCAACCCCTACACGACGCTCTTCTTTTATTCTATCAAAAGTTTCTTTGATCGCCATGTAATCCAAGCCGGCTTTGCGGGACTCTAAAGCCAGTGATGCAAGTTCCAAGAAGGGGTTTTGCAAGCCGAATTCTGGTAGCTTTGCCGCTTCAATGATTGCATGGACTGGACTCATAAAAACTTTAAAACCTCTGTGATGCACGCCTTGTTTAGATTCACACCAACACGATTAGCTTTGTCAATGATCGGCCCGTAATGTCGATAGTTGTGGCGTAGCATGAAAACGTGGTGCTCGATTATGACGTGTTTTTTGCTCTCGTCTTTCATCAATTTATTCCACTTCTCGTTTTCAGGACTTCCTTGTTTTACAATACCAACACCATGCTTAGCCACGAGCGCATCGAGATAGGCCCAACGACCATAGCCTTTATGTCCGTAATAATGCGAGTTTGGCGAAGTCTGGAATAGACCAGATTCCATCGTGTAAAAATCAAAGTTAGAAGCTGATTTGTCTCGACCCTCTTGCCAGCGATAGTCAGACTCAAAAGCTCCGCTTGCTCTAACAAGCTCAAACATGGCAGCGCATCGGTAAGCCCTAGAACTATCTTTTGAAACGCCAAGCTCTTTAGACAAGTAGCTAAACGCATCCCTAGTTTCAGAGTTCACACCATAAAGTGTGTCATTGCTGCATGATGATTTTACAAACTCAAAAAGTGTTACGAGAAAAACATCGGGAGTCGGTGCTTTTTTAGGAGAGCCTTTCGTGTATCCAGTCCTGCAGGCAGGGATTTTGGAAACGCTAAAAGATTCAATCGGCTCAAGAATTGGCGCAGGGACTCCACTCTGTGGAATCTCGCACGCCGCGAGTAAAGTGAGTAAAGTTATATAAAGTTTTCTCACTCTGCACTCTTTTCTATTAAACCAAGTTTCTTCAAAATTAATTTCACAGCCCTTTGAGCTTCTTTATTTGTAACAGTAGCTTTCTCTGCAAATGCTTTTAGCTCTATTGTGATGGCTTGATCGAGAGCATCGTCTATTTCTTTCTTAAGATCTTCTTGAGAGTATTCCCACTTCCCGTTTTTATTGAGCTTTGCCTTGGAGTCTGGTTGTATTATTTTTTGACCTTTAAAAACAAAATCGTTTTGTTTAACATCCTCTGAAACTTTCACAAGACCTCTAATAAAATCAGCATGAAACTTCTTTTCTATGCCTTCACTTTGAAATATTTCTAAGACTTGGCCACCGTCAGAAACTCTTGCAAGATTTTGTGCGTTTAAACTGAAAGTTATTAGTAATGATAAATAAATATATTTCATGTTATCCCCTTATTTGTAACGGTAAACTATGACGATTCCAGCAGCACCAGCGCCGCCAGCCCTGTCAACATTGCTCGCTGTAATCGATCCAGCAGCACCGCCGCCGTATATTTTACCAGCCCGCCCCACTCCAACCGCTGCCTCCGCACGATTAATTTGAGAGTATTTTGTAGAGCCGCCCCACGACAATTCTACTGGAGCACCCGCTAGAACTCTTCCGTTGCCACCGTCACCGCCAACAAGGTTTATATCGCCGCCTGTTCCTGTTCCACCGTCACCGCCAGCTGACACAGATGATCCAGTCGTTGCATTCATTCCAACACCGCCAGAACCGCCAGTTGCACTCAAAAGTGAACCGAAACTTGAAGATCCACCAGAAGTTCCCGTCGCGAATCCTGATCCAGCACCGCCTCCGCCGCCAGCACCAACCGTTACAGTTTCAGTAGCCGCCAATGCAGAATTGAGAATTCTCTCGAAAGAATACCCTCCGCCGCCGCCGCCGCCAGACTCAGCCACACCCGATGCAGCGCCGTCGATTCCGCCGCCGCCTCCGCCGCCGCCAACGACTTCAACAATAATAAATTTATCAGTACCGCTTTTAGTAAAAGTGCCGCCAGATGTGTAAACTTCTACGGTATAAAGTCCGATATCAGCGATTGTGAGTGCACTATTTTTAAGAAGTTTTCCGCTTGCTGTGTCAAACAAAGCAATTGCTGAATCAGTTGCAGAGGCAGGACCGACGACATCACCGCCCGGAGGTTCCCCGCATATTAAATTGCCATTCGCACTTATTGCATTGGCAAATTCTCCAACACCGCAATCGGTAGGATTCGCTGCGAGAGCAGTCGCAGTTGAAGCGTTCCCAGTTAGTGCCGCCGTGATTGTCCCAGCAGTAAAATTTCCAGATGCATCACGAGCAACTATTGCGCTTGCCGTGTTGGCAGATGCCGCCGTGGTGGCTGAGTTTGAAACTTTTCCAGCCGTTGCTATGGTCGCGAGCTTTGTGTCTACAATAGCAGCCGCAGAGTTAACCATTGCGTTTGTTATCACATCGTTTGCGATTGTGGCAGTGACCGACCCAGGACCCGATGCTGTGATGTTTCCAGTCAATGCCGTAATGTAGTTACCAGTGGCTTGTTTTGAATTTATCTGAGTTTGGATTGCAGAAGTTACCCCGTTTACATATCCAAGTTCTGTAGCTGTAGTCGTTGCTGCTTCTATGAATCCACTTGCACTAGATTGTAATGCCCTTGAAGCCGTGAGAGCCGCAAGCTTTGAATAGGCAATTGCAGCCGATGAATTCACATCAGCATTAACAATCGAGTTAGTCAGAGTTAATTTCGAGTAGGCTATAGCAGCCGACGCATCAACATCAGCGTTGACCAGCAAGGAGCTAGACAAAATCCCAGAAGCGTTAGAGTGGACTAACCCAGTCCCCAAAGTCGTGTCATAAGCCCCAGCCGCAGAGATTCTAAACCGCTCTACAGCATTAGTCTTAATCACAAAATCAACGGAATCATTAGTCCCTATGAAGTTCGTACCTGCGACTGTGCTTGAATTACCTAGAATGCCCCATCCGCTTAAAGAACTAAGAACGTCAACCCAGGCAGTGTCAGCAGCTCCAATCTTAACCCATGTCTCACCAGCAGAAGAATTATTTCTAAAACCAATTGACCCTACGGGAGCTGCTATTCCTGCTCCAGCACTAGGGTTCACGCTTAATGGTATTAATGAGTACCCACCAAGACTTATTTCTTTTGTAGATGAATTGTATGAAAAGTTCGCATTGTCCTGTGCAAGTGTTCCTGCGGGATCAACAAATAGGATTGAGTTATCCAACCCTCCGACAATACTCCCACCTATAGAAGTCCCACCACCTGATTTATAAATATAAGAGGCATGAGAGGTTGCAGATATTAAAAGTAATAAGAGAATCTTTTTCATTACCAGACACCGATTGTTGCAGCCACCGATCCAGCAGCATCAAGTCTCATGTATACGTATTCTGTGTCGACTGCCTTGCCGAATCTCAAAGGCTCGTAAGCTAGTGAGAACTCAGGAGGTACGATAATCATGTCTGTGGAACACCCTAGTACGTCTCCGAAGCAGATGTAGATTATTCTAGTTGCTGAGGGGTTGATGACTGATATGTGCCTGTAGGCTCGTCCAGCGTTAATGCCTGTAGAGGGGATCTGATATCTAACCGATGTCCCAAAGGTATCGGCAGTTGCGGTTAGTACAAAGCTATAAGGATTTCCAACCCCAAAAGAGAGAGGCTGATTGGCTCCGTCCCTTGGTAGCCTATAGCTAAGCTGTTGAGCGTACAAAGGTATTGAGATTGAGATTAAGGTCAATATTTTAAATAAGTTTTTCATTTTTTTCCCTCCAATGAGAATACACGGTATTTAATAAAATTGGCTATTCTTCGCCCTCTTTTATAAGGTACTTCTTGAACTTTATGGCTTGGTAATCAGGCCTAGATTTCTCTTCTGCCTCACTTGTCAAAGTTTTTATACGGTCGTATTCATCTTTTAAACGATGCTCTAAACCTTTCTTCATCCACTCGTGATTTCTCAGTTCGCGGTATTCTTCGGTATCTACTATTTTTCTGATTTCCAAGGAATCCCTAATCATCTTATTACTTTGAGATAAATCAAGACTTGTATATCCATTGTCCTTAAGCTCTTTAAAGAACTTCTCAACATCTTCGGTTCCATAGTCAATCCACTTACTATAGATACCCCAAGCGTTGTCAGAGGAGTTCGCGGTCTCATTATGAGAGGCATCGATTTTTCTTTTTATGTCGTAGTAGGCGTCGCTTTTTTTATCCATTACAAGAGAGTCATACCTTTTCTGCATAGCATCTATTTTAATATAGGTATCGAAGAATATTGGAGAAAGCTGACTCTTAGAGGCAATATTTCCACCAAACTTCCCTACCGTAGGATTCTTATCCTTAGTCGCCTTAGATGCAGTTTTTGGATACATTTTGTTATAGGCGGTTTCAGCCCAATCAGGGATACCAGCATACTCACTCCAGCCCTGCGCTTTTGCCGCTGACTCCGCATCAAGAACAGCAAAATACTTATAACCAGCTTTCCTAGCGTATTCAACACCGACTTTTAATGCGTCTGTACCACTTCCTGATTCATCATTGGGATTACGTTGAGACTCAATAACTACAAATGTATCTGGTGTCGGTGCGAATCCACGAACCCAGGCCTTGAACGGTCCACCAAGATGAGAATCTATACCTTCCAAGTCTGACTTCATAGGAAGCTCAACGTATCCCGGAAGTTTCTTCTTACTATTCTTAGTTAAAGCATATGTTCCATAACGAGGATTACTTTTCTCCATAGATTTAATATCAATAATCTTATCTTTTTCTTCTGAATCAGGCTCCTCAGCAAGTTGCTCATCACTCATAGTATACAATCGACGCATCTCACGACTGGCCCTACTTCCAAGTCCAGACTCAACATCTGATACTCGTTCACGTTGTTGCTCAACCTCTCTAGTCTCTGGAGGAGGCTCATCCTCTATCATAGGTAACATTGAGGCAGCCCCTAATCCTAATGCAGCTCCACCACCAAGAGAAGGTCCACCTCCGCTACCAATCTCGCTAAACGCCCTTGCCCCAGCAGGAGATCTTCCTGCAGAATCCTCGTTTTGCGCTAGATCCCCAATTCCCCATCTACCCTCTGGGGTTCCATATTCATTAAAACGCTCTTTTCGTTGCTCTGGTCCCATTAGGAAAGGCTCTGTGTCTTTGTGGATGCGCTCCATAATAATTTGCTGCCTGTTACGTGTCTTCTCCGGACCATCATCTGCCAACCCCAAATCTAAAAATTGTTGGTTGAGGTGACGCATGACGTCTTCCTCGTAGTATTGTTTATGCTCTTTGTCGCCATCTCTCGGGTATACTTTTTGAGCTAATGAGATAGGCCAACTACTCGCTTTATCCATGTCGTACAAAAGTTTTAGGCGCTTTTTAACAAAATCTTCCTCATTCGAGGGATCAGATGCAGGTCCTCGACCTTCCTCACTAGCAGGAATCCTACTGTTATCGTGTCGCATCATCTTAATCGTGCCTTCAACCTCAGATTTACGCTCAAATTTAATCTGATTAAGCATATCTTTGATTTCCGTGTCTGATGCCTTTGGGTACTGCTTAAGCAGATTATCTAAAACCGCCTTGTCTTTCTCAAAGTCAATCTGGGCTAAACCCTCTGGGCTCGCCCCCTGAAATTTGTCTATCCCTGTCATGATAGGGATGTTCTTCGCGGCGTCTGTGGCTTTCTTGTAGTCGTCGTATTTAGGAATCTCTAGGAAGGAAGTCTCTGATTGAGGGTCTCTGCTTACTTCGTTCTCATCCTCGTAGGGCATGTCTTGCCAATCTGGATCTACCGCAGTCCCCGTATCATAAGGGACCTCATCGTATAATTCTTTGCCGTCTGGGTCTTCCTCTTGTCCACCCTCAAATAAGGAGAAGTTACCTTGGATCTCTTGGAGAGCCTCAGCAGACATGCTTCCACCCATTTTTTTAAATTGCGCTCTGTAGTCTTGAAATATTTCGTTGTTTCTTTTTATGTCAGCGGCAAGATGTCTAAGCTCTCTGGTCATTTCCCACATATCAGAACGATTCATCTTGGCTAAGTCGTACTCACTCTCCATTTTTTTAGCTGATTTATCGTACTTCTTCAGCAAGGAAATTTGTTGCATGGCCATGTGTACATCTGCCTTGGATATCTTCATAAGACCCATGGACTTGAAATCTACTATTTGACGTAATGCACTTTCCGCTATTTTGTATTCCTTGAACTTGTCCTCTCCTAGCTTAATTCTAAGAGTGTCTTTTAGTGTGGAAGACATAGGATGTTGCATGGCTTTTACGAAAGAGTCGGAATACTTTGCAAGAGTGTTAGCTATTGCATTGTATGATTTAGGGTATTGAGCAGGATTAACGGTAGCAAGGAATTTCCCTATTCTCTCCCGATCCTCTAAAACAGTCCCGTTAAACTCTCCCATCTTTTGTAGGAATGGGTCGTACCCTGTGATACCAATAATGGCACCAGTTATGAATGGACCCATTAAGTTCTCACCTAACTTGTCGAGTGAGAGTATGTCAGTTGCAGCAGTGATATGCGTGGGTAGCTGTAGGTACATCTGCATACCTGAATCTAATGATTGCTTAAACGCTGGAGCTTGAGGGTCCCCCCCCATACCTTTAATGTAGTGCTCGTTATTGAATCTCATCCAATCGCCTACAGTAGACTTAAGAATATCGTCTTCAGCTAACTTGTCGCTGCCTCTAAGAACCCACATTAAAGTCGGATGACTCATAAAAGGATTTATAGATGCTATCTTTGACGAAGCTCCGGGGTCCCATCCTGAGTGGTCCTCTATAGCCCTCTTCAAAGATCCATTGTAAGGATTTAGAGCATTAGCTGCACCCGGATTTTGAGCGATGATAGGAATGATAGCTTCGATATTCTTAATTAAGAAGTTACCGAAAGGAGAAACGTATCTTACTTTTCTAACTAGGTTCGTGTTCCTAGAGAAATCCATAAGGTGAGAGTTAACCATTCTCAAAGACTGATCTATTGAATACCCATCTTTAGTCAATTGTCTAAAGTAAGCCTTACGAGCCATTGAATCGGCAGCATCTCCGAAGCCTCTTATGGTTCTACTCACTACGTTGTTGTTGGCTATATTTATAGGGTCTAATAGCTTTCCATTAGGACCAGCTAACAAGAATCTAGTTGAACCACCGCTGTCCTTTACCTTTTCCTTGATGAAATCCATCATCCTTAAGGGAGCATCCATAAGTGTTTTATCTTTAAACATCCCAGGACTGTATTTACCGACTCCACCCTTTTTATAGAAATCCCCGAGAGTCCATATTGTTTCAGTGAGTGACGGTAGGGAGTTCTGGATTATTGATATATCGTCAGGTTTAAATATAGCCGCAGTTTCTTCAAGCACTGTCTTAGGAGTAACACGCAGAGAGAATAGTTTTACCGTGTTCTCGAATGCCTGTCTTCCCACTCGACCAAAGCTTGTAAGAACACTCTTAGACCAGTTCTTTTGAATATAAGCAGCGGTAGGAGCTAGTAAAATACTAGGAGGAGTTCGCACGACACTGTTTATTCTGTCGGCTATGTCTCTAGGATAAAGCAAGCTAGTGTCAAAAAGAGTAACAGTTTCTTTTTCTTCTTTAATAGTTGAGAATGCTTTCTTCTGTTTGAATGCCCTTGCATCAATAGGAACAAAGTCAGTCTCAGATAGCCTAGATAATTTAGTGTCTCTATAGGTAGCTGTCCCATTTTTTACAGCAAATTTGGCGTTTACAAGTTCTTCCTGGAGGTTAGCAGGATTAATTCCATACTTCCCTTTGATTGAGTCGACGAAGCGCACATCATTTGTGTACGTAGCAGCTTCATAAAAGTCATCAATGATTTTTTCTTGGTAAGATCCCCATACGTCCTTAGGGTCTACGCCGTAATGTTTTGCAAGCACTTCGCCATACAGTTCAGAGGAAAGCTTCTCTCTCTCGTTCTGGAAGGCTGGTTTAGACATGAGCCCACTACTGCGCATCCCATTCGTTGCCTTTTCCTCAGCTCTCTTAAGCGCAACAACGTCAGATTGTTTTCGACCGAATCCTCTTCCTCTATCGAAAGAAAAATTGAAAGCAGTCCCGTTGTCTAAAAGTATTGCTGAATTAGGGATTCCATCTACAGTCTCGCCAAGTCTTTTTAGGACCTTAGCCTGTTCTTCTGGAGTAGCAGCGAGGTACGCAGGAGGAGGAAGCCCAACATTCCGGTACATATCTTTGATCTCTTGTTCGACAAGGTTGTGAACCTTAATGGATTCATTTGCTGCCTCTATTTGATGAGGTGCGAAGGTAGTTCCATCTCTGCTCAATATTTTGATAGCAGCTTCTTCATTCCCGTATCGTTTAATAGCATCCCCAAGACGCCAAACATCAGGATCACTTGACCAAGCTTGGTTTCCAATAACTTCAGAGATTCTATTCGTAGCAGCATTAGCCTCTGCTCTTCCAATCTCATGGGCATAAGAAAAAGAATCATGGTCCTTGTAACCGCTAAGAGTCATCAATGGTCTAAAAGGCTTAAGTAATTTTGATTCAAGGTAAGGAGCGGCAGCGTCTATCATGTTTCCTGCCCACTCTCCTTTGTAATTAAGAAGTGGTTTTTTTGTTAATGGAAGTTTGAATTGGAAAGCGGCAAGCTCTCCCTTTCTAATAGCGTCACCATAGCCTAGTGTAGGAGCATAAGAAGCTTCTTTAGCTAATCTCAGTCCATCTTCAATGCTGGACGCATTTTTAAGATTCTTAGGAATTGCAGAGAAAAAGCTTGAGCCTATGAGAGGGTCTCCACCAATCCTTACGGCAAGTCTGGCAACAGTTTCTAAGACTGGTCCCATTCTTTCAGAGGGAGCTTTGTCTTTGTCGTAGTCTCTTAAGTCCTGCCATATTTTAGGGTCTATGGCCTCATCCATCCCGTGTCCTGTGGGAGATATTTCTCTAAGTAGCATCTTAGCAGTACGCCAATCGCCTTGTAATGCGGCTGATTTATAAGCTTCATCAAAAGACTCTGGCAGTCCGGACTCTCGTCTAGAATTCTTTAATATAGTGGGATTTTTGAAAGCTTCCCATACTGTCTCATCTAGGTCTGGGTTTAATGCAGAACCTACTCTTCCGGCAGTCTGTGCTGCTGTTGATGCTAAAATATCTAGTGCGGCAAACGCTGGTTGTATAACGACTCTGTTTGGAATTGCCAACATCGCCTTAGCTGCTGAAGTGGCTGTAGGGCCCACGCTCATAGACTTAGCTACGGACATGGGATCATTCCAATCAATAGGAGTTTTTAAGTATTCACGTTCTGCCTGTTTTTCTGGAGTATCGGCAGCAGCTTCAGACGTTAAAGTAGCTATGGACTTTTCTTGTTCTTCCCATCCACCAGACGCACCTATATTAGATGCTTCGCTAGATTCTTCAGGGTAGTCTTCCCAATTTCCTAGTGAGGAGCCCTCTTCAGGGTAGTCTTCCCAATTTCCAGTAGGAGCTTTTTTGTCGTCAGACATAATTATTTACCTGCTTTTTTCGCTTTTTTAAAATCTGCTTCCGTTTCGTAACGGACTCCATTAATCACTTTTCCTTTTGGAGCGGCTTTTGGAGCTGCTTTTGGAGCAGGACTATAGTTTGGATTTAAACCAAACTGTGACATTGCTTGCTCTGCTGACATGGTTCCCGAAGATATCGCTAGAACAGCATTGCTCATAGCATCTATCTTCCCTCTAATTTTAGATATTTCTGTGGGGTCCATTGGGTTTAAAATGGCCTCAAATGCCTTAGGTATTTTATTCTCTAGTGCTTTAATCTGATTTTGTAGGACGTTTATAGCTGGACTGACTCTAGGCTCTCTTGCGGCAGCACGACGAGCAGGAGGAGGCACATAAGTTGTGTCGCTCCTCTTAGACAACATAGCCAGTAATGCAGCATCCGCTATGCTACGACCGCCGCCGCCGCCTGTTTCAGACTTAAGCTGCATGTCCTGCAATTCAGCGATTCTTCTTGCTGAGTAAGGGTCTATATTGCCTTTTCCATCAGACTTAGAAGACGCATAAACATCTCTTATTTGAGTATCAAACATGTTTCTGTTCCGAAGCTTGTCTTGAATCTCTTGAGCGCGAATGGGACCTAATATCTTGTTTAGTTTAGAGACCTCTTCTTCGGTTATGTCTGAACCCTTTTCAATTAACTGTCCCGAGTTTCTATCGGGAGGCGCAGGAATATTGTGTACTTTAAATTGTGCAGGGTCTCTGCTTAGATCTTGTTCAGGGATCATCATTGGATCTTGTTCAGGTTGATAATTACCGCCCATAGGACCATTGGGAGGACGTGGCATATTCTCTTGCGACCTTCTAAAAGCATCGTAATCGGCAGGGTGCATATCTTGCATACCGGAAGGAATAAACATGTCTTCATCTACTGGGAGACCATATTGATAAGCAGCTTGTTGCTCTTGGATTCTATTTTGAGCTTCCCACTGGTTGTTCTTAATCTTTTCTTGGTGAGCCTGTCTCAAAAGATCAGCATAAACATTCCCAGCTTTTCCGAAGTTTAATCCTACAAATGACATTATTATTCCTCCTCAGGAAAGTGGAACAATTGAGCGTAAGGTGCCATTGGCTTTAGCATCCCTTGATAAGGACTAGATACTAATAATTGGTTTCTTGGGATTCCCATGTCCCCACCTTGAATATAATCATCAGGGTCTACTTCAAAGGCGTTAAATCCTTGGAACAAAGACATGCCTTCCCAATTCTCGTCGTCTTCTTGGTCGGCCATTGATAGACCTTCCATAATCTCGTCGTCTTCTGGCTCTACAGCAGGAAGATAATCGTTTTCTAGCATCTTGGTGGCAGCCTCGAAAACTGCCAAGATTGAGTTTCTACTAAGTCTTTCTATTAATGAATATTTGTCTTTCATATTTATTCCCCACCTAAATAATTTGGAGGGCGAGCTTCGGTCGGTCTTCTTTTCATATAGCTCGCCGTTGTCCCCGGAAAATGGCCTTTAGTCTCAGCATATTGTTGGGCAGTTCCCGGCTGATATGCGTTTGTTAATTGCTGACCTGACCAAGGATTGTAAAGCGCCTTTAATCCATTGGGATTGTTTTGAGTGTCGGATCTCCAATCAAACTGCCCTGTGATTCCATCATTCAAATAACTATCTTTGAAAGCTCTTCCCTCTTTTAACCAAAAAGGCTTGGCTATATACTCAGCAGAATAATTGTTATAAAGGTTACTTATCTTTGGATTATAAGAATTGTATATGTCTGAAATATCGTAATTAAGCCCTTTAAATTTGCCCTCTTGTGACTTCATGTGTTCTTGAAGCCATTTGGGCATAGAATTATACTTAGAACCAAAGCCTTGAGTAGTTGCCCAAGGAGTATCGTTCAGTCCTGCGGAATAAGGTTCTGTTGGCTTAAAGCCCTGAGCCCCAGAAGTCTGTTGCTGTTTGTCTAAGTCTCCAAGAATTCCGTCACTTGTTGAACGTGATCCATTTGTTCCCATCTTAACCCCCGAACCCGTAATCCATACCTAAACCATAATTAGGCATTTCATAATTATTAGATTTGTAACCTTTGTAAGAATCCCCGAAATTAACTCCGGGAGTCCAAGGCTGTTGTGAGGCATACATGTCAGACGGGTTAACATAATTATTACCCCCTTGAGCACCCGTCATTTGACGAGTTCCGTAAGCGTTGGCAGCAGCGGCAAGTGAATCAGACAGCATTTGGTTCATAGCCTGACTCTCGGCAGCTCTTGATTCAGCGTTGTATTGATTCGCTTGCATAGCTCCGCCCGTTCCTTGAGCAAAGATATTACCGGCAGCAGCTCTAGCTTGTTGAGCGCCTTGTATAAGTTGCATTTTCTCTTGCATTGCTTGTTGCATGAGATTTGCCATGGATCTTGATCTTGCATCAGCACCCATTTGAGCGCCAGCAGAGCTTCCGACTAAACCACGGTTAGCCATTTGTTGGTTAACTTGTGATTCCATATCTTGATATTGGAACTGTTGAGCAGCGGAGAGACCTTCTCTTCTTGAAGCCTCTGCACTCATTATTCTGGACTCTTGAAGAGTAGCCATGAATTCTTTGTATAGTTCAGGATTTTGAGTTCTTAATGTGTCGAGAGTAGGTGCGCTTATTTCTTCGCCGCCACCTGACATAAGTCCCATTATGCCGCCAAGACCGGCACCGATAGCGGTCCCCCAAGGTCCGAATGCAGATCCAGCAGCAGCTCCCGATCCAGCTCCGTATAGACCACCTTTTACATTAGCCATTAAAACCCCCTAAATAATATATCCCTTGATCTTGCGTTTCCCGATTACCGCGCAAGCAGGTCTCACTTCTTTAATAGTAACATAGCCCTTGACTATTTCCATCTTAGCTTTAAATAGTTTTTTAGTGAACTTGAACTTGCCTCTGTAGGCTCGACGAAGGAACTTCCCCTCAAGAAGAAAGTCATTACCTTCTCCGCGTCCCCATATCATCCCAACAACCTTTCTAGAATGCATCAATAAAACATATCTATGATTGTCAGAATCAAGAACTTGAGCCCACTTCATGTAGTCGGCTTCCTTTAATGGATTGCATCCTGTGTCTCGCAAGAACTCATTCATTGTCTTGTGGACGAAAAAAGCATCTTTAATCTCTGCCTTTATTATGCGCATATACTAGGTATATCTCAAAAGCTTTCTCTTTTGAATCTCATATAACAACCCTATGTTAAAAATTGATATTGCAGTCGTGTTGCTCATACTCAAAGTTAACTTAGATATACGCCCTCTAGGACGGCCTCTAATAAGGTGTTGTCCTAGCTGATTAGTGTTTGCGAGCAACATGCTTAAAGTCCCCATGTAGGGTGCTGTACCGTCTTCAAAATCAAGGGTGATAGTGATGTCTGTGTTTTGACCTAAAGAAGTGGCTACGTATATGTCAGTGATGACCTTCCATAGGTAATCTTCTTGAAGTCCCATTCGATCAATAACAATGGTTCTAACGATAGGACTGTTAACCTCTCCCTCAGTAAGGACGTAACCAAAATCTCTTAACTGGAACGTTGCACCAATAGCACTAAATCTTAAATCTCGGTCTGTTCCAAAGATAGTCGCAGCACATTGGTGATTCATGGTTTTAATGTCATGAGGTCCTGAGTAGATCCTCATCTTCTGTCCCTTTTCTATTCTCTGGTCTAACCATATTTCCTTATCGGCTGAGGTCGAGATAGCTGTGGAAGGGTAGGCAATTTTAATAATCTTGTTGTGGTATACGGCTACTATCTTATCAAGCTGAGCGTCTGACATGCCTAATAAAATATCTGAGATGTTGTCACCGATCTCCATAAGGTTATTTTCGGATAAGGTGTATACGTTATCTCTAGCTACAATTACAGGTCCTTGGTCAGTCTCCAAAAACGACAAGGAACTAGCCATTCCAAAGCTGTAGTACAACTGTTGTAGGCCATTCGCAGTGTTGCCGTCCCAGCTAAATAACGCATCCTTCTTAGATATAAGAAGATACTGTGCAAAGCCTGATGTGGTTAAGTTCTGCGAGTAGGCTCCAAAACCGTTGATCCCTTGTTCAGAAAAAGCATTAAGGGTTTGAATTGATACTCCCCAATCAAAAGGAAGATCTGGTCCACTGTAGTAAACTTGGTTTGCTGAGTTTTGAAAACTGTCTCTCCCCCCACCACAAACTAATCTATTGCCAAAAGCTTTAACATACTTCGACGTAGGCACTCTTGCCTTACCGTTGGACCTGATTAATGGCTTAAGATTGTACCCATTAGTCTGGAATAATGTATTTATACCATTGGCTATGTATGTTCTTATAGTGAACTGGTCTGTGGATAGGATGTCATCGTCTGGAGACCATAAAAGAGAGGGACTTATATCTGGACTGGTTAGAACAGAAACCTGAGGGTAATACTGTATTAACGCAGTATCATTTTTAATAGAGAAATTCTTCTCATTTATGTTTGCCATTAACTGATAATATTGTTCGTTCCCGTCATCGTCATAGCTAAAAACCCAGCAACCTATATTCTCAGCAGCTCCCGTTAGTGGATACTGGAAATAGTCGGCACCTGTTTGATAATTTAGGAAGGTGAACGGGTCAGATATTCCTAAATTAGGATACAGTTGGCTGTTTATAAAAACCCCATCGCGCCTATTGGAATCGCCTTGCTGATTAGTCCCACCTAATTCTCTTGGTTTAGTAGTGTAACTGTCTACAACCGTAAGTCCGTTGTTTGAATTGTAGGCAAGAGTGTCAAAACCAAAAGAAAACTTGATTTGATTGAATGTGTTCTGCGATGGAGTACCCGGAGCACTAAGACTAATATAAACACCTGCAACATAGTTGGCATAGTTAGAAGAAAGGTAACACCCACTTGATCCAGATCTAGTTACCCAATACTTAGTCCCACTTGTTAAGCCACCTACGGGAGCACCTGCTCCTGAGTTAAAATACAGAACGGGAGACCCTTCATCGAAATTGTTTATTCCTCCTATTAATCCAGTAGCGTTAAATGATTTTCCTGTTCCTGTAACAGATATGGGAAACCTTGAGGAAACCGTTGAAACTCCGTCCTGAGAAAAGTACCCCTTACCACATAAAAGCATGTCTTCTGGAGTAGTGCCTAGAAAACCCCAGGCACCATATACTTCATTTCCAGCAGCAGTTAAGTCATAACTAGTTGATATAAAGGACAGAGTGTTCGCATAATAAAAAGACACCCCTGCATAATGCTTACCACTAGGCATTAAAAATGACATTGTTTTGTGATTGGTCCCGTCAAAAGACGTGAAAGATCCTCTAGGGTATGTAACGTCAAACCCCATATTATAAGCTGGTGCCATCTCTGGAGCGATTGCTAAATAATAAATTCTATCGGACTCAAGTGACCCTGCACCGGAAAAAATCTCTACCGCCATGTGGTCAGGAGTGATTTGATTTAAAGCCGTAGATGCGGTCGTTCTTCTTGTTGGGTGATAAAAACCTGCCCAACCTGGGAAAGTTCCGTCAGCCCTTCTGTTTATTGCACAAACCAAAGCAGCATTGTCAGGTCGACCTGTTCCCGTTACAACAGTCCCTATCTGATATATATTTATTTGACATACAAACGCAGGAAGCCCATCCGGAAGAGTGAATATTGTCCCACTGCCAGAATCTAAGGTAACTCCAAAAATCTCCTTTGTTTTATAGCATCCACCAGCACCATAAAGAACTACATAGTAGTTGCGCGTTGATGATACCCCACCAACACCCGTAAACAAGTCTGAAGTAATTAGACTTAATCCAAAGTCCGTAGATGCGGTTACGTCAGGCTTGAAGAATAGTAGTAATTTCTCTTTGCCGCCAATCTCCTTATGTACGGCTGTGTGGATAATCTTACTGACTCCGGCGAGAGCTGTCCCTTGATTAAGAGTTTTATACCCCTTAATTCCCTGCAATTCACCCATACTTACCGGATGTATATTCTTTAACTCGTTAGCAAAATTAGGAGGTGTATTGGTCCCTCTGTCGAACCTGTCGATACCAGCAAACTTACCTATTTCTACCTTGGTTTTTTTGTCCATTATCCATTCCTAAATCCACGGCTCTTAGTTCTGCGATTTGTTCCACGGAAAGTAATTGCATTTAATGGAACTACAGAATAGGAGTCATCGTTGTATTGATTTCTTTGGTACTGGACTAGACTATCTTTAGCTTCTTGTTTTTTCTGACCATATCTTTGGTCATCACGGAACTCAAAAGCCTCTGCTTTTAATTCTTCCATTAAAGTGTTCTGATCGTCAAAGTCTGGAACTGCTGCATCGTTTGATCCGTCAGTATTAACTTGAGTGGGCTTCTTAAAGTAAAAGAGTCGATACCCGTTTGTGCTCCCAGAACTTCCTACAGAGGTGTTGAAAACTATCAAGTCTCCGGCAGTGTCTATCTTTGCAACAGAAGAGGGACCGCTTATGCTCCCTCCATTCATCTGTTCAAACAAGTAATTGTCTACAATCGGGATCATCGCACCTTGGTTGCCATTCTCATTAGTCTGATAGCAGAAGTCAGCTCGTTTGAAGTCGGACGGCAGAGCATATGATTTCTGTCCTACCAAAAAAGTACCATCAGCACTCTTGCGGTAGAACGGGTAATCAAATCTGTCTGTTAATCTTGTTACGATGATGTTGTACCAGAGTCTTGCGTCTGGTCTGAAGGAAGAGTCAAGCTGAGCCTGCCCTAGTGCGTAATCCATCATTTGTAAAAGGGTAAGCATACTCTTATTGTAAGCCTACCCTATAAGTTATTCAACTACCTTGAGACCTGATTCTTCAACAACTTTTTTAGCTTCGTTGAGAATTTCTTCTCTATCGCCGGTGATGTTAATCATACGTTCATTGCAGAACTGTACGCGTCTTTCTCTAATGGAACATATCTCTTTGATTTTTGAATCAATTTGTTCGATTGAATCATCTTCAAAGATAGTCGCGGTTAACTGCATGGTTTCTTCTCCACGCTCAGTCGGTCCAGCAACGGTCAATTGCGCTAAAGCTCTCTTAGGTTTAATGCTATGAGATAACTTCAACAATTGTGAAATGATTAATGAAAATCCAATAATTAGTGCAGACTCTACCATAATGATCCTTACCCTTGTGGAAGGTTTTTTACTTTGGTTGCCTGACCTTGGCCAGTAACAGAGAAAAAGTGCTTAGTGGATTGGTTAAGTTTAAGCTCGTTTATAAGCTGTTTTTGCTCTGAAGATTGAAGGTGTCCTACGATTTCTTTAGGAACTGTTGTTTGTCCCGGTCCATACTTCTTCCCGTTAATACGGTGAGAGTAAGAAAGCGTGACGAGCCAATCTTCTTTATCTTCTATTTTTACAGAATCTAAAGCAGCTTCAGCTTCTTTCTTGATTTTAAAGGCAGCGAATTGCTCAGCCTCGTCTTTTGTCATTTCCAAAGAAACTTTGTCTTCAGATTTAACAGTGTCTAATACGGTGTCTAATACGGTGTCTTCTTTTTTCTTTGGCATTTTATCTCCTTATGGACCCAGAGGGGATCTTGTCCCCCCTAGGAATCTTAATTATTAAGCGTCAAAAGCAGACAATACTTCAATACGTTCCATGAAAGAATTGTTCTGAATGACAGGTTTGAACATACACTTCCAGCCAACAGTTCTACGAAGAACTAGAGGGTTGTCAGTAGTTGCGTCCTTACCAGATACGAAAACCTGAAGGTTCTGAAGATCGACGTTGCAGTAAGCTTCTTTTCCGAAAACCCAACCAAAGTGAACGATCTTAGTAGAAGCAGGAATATCAGATCCAGCGATTGATGCTCCAGACACAGGAGGTGCCAAGAAAACAGCAGCAGTTGATGCAGGGATGAAGCCATTAGCTAGAGTAGACTCTACGGCTTGATACATAACATCATCAGCGCCACCAGCAGCAATACCAACGAATAACTTGTAAACAAAGTTTGTATCACTAGGCATAGTTGCAGCCAATGAATCATCAGCAGAAACCGCTACGGCTGTGTTCGCAGTGAGTTTTTCGAGGAATCCAGTTCTCTTGTTGTAATAAGCAGTTGTGATGCGATAGTTGGCACCAGCAAAAGTTCCAGCAGGAGAATCAGGGGACGTATAACTAGCAGCTGCTACACCAGTTAGTGTAGGGATGAAGTTAGAACGCATCCAACGAACGCCACGCCATTCGCCAATCTCACCCTTATAAAGAGTTTTGATTGAAGAATAAGAAGCAGCAGTCACAAGAGTTCCACCAGAAGCAGAGATGTCCTGTTCCATTGAAGGGTCGATAACGCCAACAAAGTAACCAGACTCGTCCTCATGTGCTCCGTCAGTTCTTAGGTTTTTAACTGCCTTTTGAGCAACAGCGTCCAAGAATACGTCAGTTGATAAAGAAGAAAGACCAGAACGCTTAGTTGCTGTACCACCGAAAATAACGGAAGTTCCAGTCAACAAAAGGTTAATGTTCTCACGCTCTACCAATTCGGCAGCTTGGTAAGACAACAAGTTCATAGCTACTTGCAAAAGTGGGTGCTTGATAGTCAAAACAGCTACGTCAGACAATTCAACGAAAGCTCCCCACTGATCGGCAGTAGCAGAAACAGTAGTCAAAGACATGTCACTAGAGCTGGGGTCGATACCTTCACTCAAAGAGTTCAAAGGCAAGTTTAGGCGTCCATACTGGTTGTATTGGAAAACCTTACCTTCACCGGCTGGCATTACGGCCTTTTCAGATAGTTGATGAAATACAAGTGATTTCTGTGCAAGAAGCAAAAGTTTAGATGCGATGTGCGCATTGATGCTTCCACCAGAAAAATTAGATGATAAGTTTATAGTCATGTTACAGCCCTCCTCGGCTTAAAATTCGATGTTTGATAGATCTTTTTCGATCTCAGCAAAACTCTTGTTCGATCCACTTGAAGGGGCCTTGCCACCAACTAGCGCCGAAGCGGAGGAAGGATTAGAACCGGGCATGTCGTCATCTCCAGAAGGTAAAACAACGGGCAACACTGGAGCCAAAGCTCTAGCTTGGTCCTCACGTAGCTTGTCTTGTCCTAACAATAAAACGAGAACCTGTTCTCTATTAATACTGTAGTTACCTTGATTACGGAATTGCTCTAAAGTTTGCTCGACTTCATCGGCTCTCTTCTCGGCGGTTTTTCCATAACGGCTAACAAGTTGCATACGATCTTGTGCGTCCCATAGTCCAGCTACGGCTTGTTTTGTCTGAGAGAGTTCCTGTTTCAGCTTATATTTTTCAACTTCAGCTTTATATAATTCAGGATTTTCTTCTCTTAAACGCATCAACTTTTGCTGATCTGGATTTGGCTGAGCAGGTTGTCTTTGCTGAGATTGCGTTAGCATCTGTTGCTGAAAACGTACCTGTTCTTCTAACATTTTAGACCGGGCCAATACTTCATCAAGTCTTGCTTTTGGGATCGTTTGCTCTGCTGACGAGGCTTGAGCTTGCGGGTTAGCGCCTGTGTTTTCGTCTGTCATGTTACCTCCGTTTAGCTGGATCAGCCGCCTATATGTTTAACGTGATTGGCTCACGAAATTTTTTAGGTTGTTAAAGAATCCCCCCCCTATGAGAGCACCCCGTTATTTCCCTACCCTTTAAAATTACTAAGTTTCTTGCCAAAAATCAAGGCACCTTCTGATTTTTTTGAGCTATCTAAAATTTGTTTCGGCGAAGAGTGGTTCAGCATGATCGTAAAAATAGTTTTAAATCCTCTCGCTGTACCTTGAAACGAAACCAATTCGGCAGGAGTGCAGTCCTCCATCTGTGAGCAAGCAACGAAGTATTGCTTCTTAATAAGCTTGAGAACAATTAGGAAAACCTCACTCCCGTGAAGCTTCGCCAATGTGTCCTCATCTTCTTGAGTGAAATCAGGAATTTCGGTTATCTTTATCATATACTACCCATGCTTCCTTTTGCGCTTTTAGCTATGTCACCAAAGCTTGACTGTCCCATGTTTCCCTCTAGTGGGCTTGGTACTGCAACGCCTTCTCTTCCGTCTGGTGGGCCTTGCTCTTCCATACCTTGTTGTTGTTCCATTGCCATCTTCTGACCTTGAATTCTCTCTTGCATCTTGGACATTTCTTCTTTTGCGTACAACTGCTCTTCATGAGCACGTCTGTGGTCGATAGCCTTAAGACGAATCTCATCCGATAATTTCTTATCGTCAATTAATTCTTGAACTACTTTCATGTGCAACTTGTCATCATCTCCATAGTTAACGTAGACATCTCTACCCATAAGAATAGCTGTGTTCTCAACTTCTGGATTAACAGTTTTCTTCTCTCTCAAAGATTTGAACAAGTCGTCAATGTCGTTGAGTTCGAGTGCTTCAGAGGCGATCTTCTTAAGCAACAAGGTCAAGTCTATTTCTCCGGGACCCATGACCGTAGCAGCCTGTAGGGCTTGTTGTTGGAATGCTAGTAATTGCTGGCTTCTAACAGCGGTCTTCTCAACAGCACTTGCTCCAAGCCATACCCACTCTGCTTCTCCCCAGATATCTGAGGGTGTTTGGTTCTCTACAATCCATTCACCTGCCGCTGCACCTTGGTATTTGATTTGCCAATCATCTTCCATAAACTGCTTCAAGAAAGAATGCGTGAGCTTGCACATTGGGCTCAACACTGAAGCCTCTTCACCCTTAGACATCATTCGTTGTCTCTGAGTTACGTTCTGATTAATAATGTTTGCTTGTGTCGCGCTTCTTGCCTTGCCTTGTAACTGTGGAGCCACTCCCGGCTGAGTGTCGGAAAACTGTGCGAACTGTCCTCTTAACTCTTGAACCATTCTCAAGCCTGAGGGAGTAATGTCTGGATAAGTTATGGGCTTGATACCCTCAACAGAGCCAAACCATCGCGCTCCGGGATGAAACTTCATAGAGTTTATGTCTCCCATGAGTCCGGGGTCGACAACAGTTATGGGATTCAAAATATAAGTTAGAGAATCCATCATGTGATTTGTTGTATCGTTTATTTGGTATTGTGGGCTTCTTAATTTATCAGGCAAAGAGAAACCGTAAAACATTTTCCCAGGTCTAACGATGTATCTTTCTCCTAGGTAAGGATGTTCTTGGTGCCACAATTGATTTTTCTTTAAATAAATTAAAGTTCCATCGTTAGCTATGATTGCCTTGGCAGGAACTTTTTCTTTCCCATCAAAAGCAAACTCAGTCCAGACTTCTGTTAGGAAAACATAATCTTTTCTAGTTGCAGCAGCGGAAGTTATTAAAACCATTTCATATCGTTCTGCATCTACCCATTGGTGGTTAGGGTCTAGTGTAGAAGATTGCATGTTGTCAGTGTTGACGTAATCTTCATTATCTTTGACCTCATCCATTGGATACCATTGGTCTTCAAAAATTAATTCATTATCTAAAAGACTTCCTGTTTCTGGATATATGTACCATCTAAAAAGATCTACAGTTTCCCAAGTAACTCCATAGTATTTTGGAACCTGATCTTTGATCGGCTTGCCATTTACATCACGAGTATAAACAGTTTTTAAATCTTTACGGAATCCACCTTTATAAATAGAAGTTCCAAAGAGGATTTTGTTTCTCTCGAAGTCTTGGTGCTTTGTATATATGTTTGCTTTGTGTTCAAGCTCGTAACGAACAGCATGTTCAATCTTCTTGGCTTTATCTTGAGGCGTCCCGTTGATGCCGATAGCTTTAACAATGTCTGGTCCGGGGAACAGTGCAGACATACTCTTTTCAACAGAGAGTTCAATCTGTGAATGAAGCTCAGGTACGAAGATGTTTGATCGGCCTTGGTATCCTTGATCGTCTAAGATACAGCTCCAAAGTCTTTGATCGTCAAGCCATTGGTTCTCTAGGTCTAGCCGATTCTTTCTAGCATCCGATATCTTAGATTTATATTTATCTAAGAACCTGTCTGATATTTCTGAATCAGACGCATAGTTTTTCTCAAAAGATTTAAGTTGTTTTTCTGTAGCCTGAACTACAAGCGTTTTTCTTGTCATTTATCCCCCTGTAACTCTATTCTTCGTCCGGTCCTTGGGTGTATGAAAGTTGCTGGGTTGTGGTTAGCTGAGGCTTTGTTGAACATAAACCTAGAGACCATAAAAGTTGCACCATATCTAAGTGCATCGAATACATGATCGTAGTAACCATCTTTTTCTGGGTGCTCTACCCCATCCATACGGTGATAACCGCCTCTAAACCCCTCGACCAACCGCTTACATCTCCCATTTATATAAAAATTAGGTTCTCCTGCACTATTTAAAGTGTCTAACAACCACTTTACAGCTTTAATGCCCTCAGCGATAGTCTGACGGCGGTACTGTGGATAAATTCCTAGCTCGTTTAACGCTCTAACAGACGTTACTCCCGTGTCCTTTTCATCGGCTCCGTGAGGGTCACAGAAATCCTTCAATATTCTGACATCAGGAAACATCTTTTTTTGATGTTCTAAGACTCTTTTAGCGAAGTCATCAATGTATTCTCTTTTACCAACGACCTCCTCGAAGACTCGCATTTGTCCGTTGATGAACTGGAAGAATACGCAAACTGGAGTGTTGTAGCCAAAGTCCCAAGTTCTAAACATCGTAGACTCTGGATCATATTGTACTGACCAGACATAATTTCCACGGTTAAACTGAGGGAATACCGGTCGACCTTTGTGGACCTTGCCGAATTGTCCGTATAACAATCGTTGGAGCTGGTCGGGAGAGTATTGGCCTTTTAATTGGTCCACGTATCCCGGCGGCAGGTTCTCCATGTTGTCCATTGGGGTTGAGTAGTAGATTTTATGATCCTTAGGGCAGTCAGGAGACAAAAAGAATTGAGGAATCCAATGGTCCTCATCGGTAGGGTTAAGACCGATGATCCCTCTGTATCTAGGGACTATTTTTTTCCCATTAACATATATCATCTGCCGAGTACGGTCTTTGAGTGTCTTCCACATATCCTCTTCAATTTCGTCAGCCTCGTCGACAAACCATCCTGCAATTTCCATTGAATCGAATTTCTTCATCTCATCAAGAGGACGACCAAGGAACTCAGACCCGTTAATAAGTTCAACACGCATAGGAGTTTTAGTTATTTCTTTGATTAAGTTCTTATCGACAATGCCAATAAAGGCTTTCCAAGATGAGTCCCTAAGTGATGGTAGCGTCTTTCTACCTATGACGTAAGTCGTTCCTGGGCTCTCTAATGCACAGGTAACAAGTTCTTGAACAGCGGCAAAAGTCTTGCCTGAACCTTTTCCGCCGACAAGGCAAGTGTATCGCCAATCATCGCCGTGGAATTCTGATTGCCAGTCGTTTGGAATATACTGGTTGACGATATCCATTAGACAACTTCTATAATGTCTTTAACTATCTTCTCTGGTCTAGGAACGCTCATGTGGATGTTGATTGAGGCATTCTTCTGCTTCTCGCCAACCACACCCAAGTTCAGCATAGCCTCAGAAACGTTAACCTTAAGAGCGTAGATCTTCTCAGACAGCTTAAGCTCCATGCCTAGCACTAACATTGGGATGGAGTCTTTTCTCTTCTTGTACCCGCGCACCTCGCGTTTAACAGACTTCAACTGTCGTTCCATGTCCTTCAATAGTTTTTGTTGAGAGTTCAGGATCGACAAGGCAAGTTCTTCAGTGTTGGCCACTTGGTCACGAAACAGAAACTTGAGGATCTTGTCCCATATAGCCTGTTCGATGTCCGAGAAATACTTACCTCTCATCTCCTTGATTGTCATTCCACGATCCATCAGGAACCGCAGACGTTGTATAGTTTCTTGGTTAGGTGAGAAGTCCCGTCCGTCTATCTGACTCTTGAGCTGCTCAGCAAACATAACAGGCAGCAAGGCTTGAGCCTTCTTTTCTACCTCGATTTTTGTCTCTCTTACCTTCTTGGCTGCTGCTGTTCGAGCATGGGAGAGCTTAATTTTGTGTGCTTCTTTCTGTTCATCAGTGAGTGAGTCTCTCCAGATTTCGATAGGACTCTTTTTTTTCTCAATTTCAATTTCAAGTTCATTTTCCATATAATAAATCTTATTAGATTTTTATAGATTAATCACTATTAATAACTATTAGTATGTATTTATTCGGACTGACGCGCTCTGCTTGTCTCAAAAAACACTCGCTTCGCTCATATTTTTTAAATTTTGTTTAGGACTTTTTTTATTGTTTCCTCAGAGAGAGGAAGGAGTTGAGGCGAGGGGGGCTATGCCCCTTTAGAGCAAAAAACTTAATAATTACAATCACCTACAAGAGACAAGGATTTAACCTTTTAGTCTGGAGTATGCTTCCAGAAGTAAGAAACCGATTGTAGTCGGATGGGTAACCCGCAGCGCCGTCCTAAGGAATGCTTCGTTACTGTATCTTACCTTTTATCGAATCAATGTTTCCCCATCGGTCGGTTGTCGCATCGTCGAGACTAGTGCCTTTTGGGCTCTGTTATAGCAATATTTAAAGTCTTCACTATGAGGAGCTAGTAACCCTCTATGCCCAGACTATTTTTAATATCTATTTGCTAAATATAGATTCGTCAAGTAGATATGTTGTATGCCCAGGTGCAAACCTAAGGAAACTCCCTAAGAGATGAAAGTCTTAAAGGGTTTTTTCTTTTGTGCGAAGGAAAGATTCAATCTCATTCTTTTTTAAAACCTTTCCTGTTAATATATAAGAGACTCTCGTCACATTCTCCTAGCACAAATTTTTCATAGTGTGCGAACAATTGTTCCTCATTCAAACTACAGTGTTTAAGTCCGTAACGGAACTTACCAGTCTCAGTCTCTCCTCTTTCAATCATATTAAACAATGCCTCTACAGCGGCAGGAGTTCCCTTGACTTTAGATTCCCATACGATTTCTTGTAGCTTAGATTGTCTCTTAGCTATGACTGGAAATATGTTGTTGAAGTCCTTCATACTTGGAAAGTCTTTATACTCTAGAGGTATTTTATTAATCTTCTCATGAGTCTTTTGTTTCGAGTAATCTCTCTCTAATATTAGATCCACTACGCTCGATAGGTAGCTCACTTTCTGATGATGTTGGTAGCTCTCCGTTAGTCCTGAAACCAATCGAGATATTTCCCCTCTGTCTAGCCTTGAGTTCTCCATGAATTTCCACTCCCTTATCTCTTTCTATTCCCTCTAGCATTACTCTTTTGGTGGCCCTAGAGGTTGCCACTTGTTCAAAGTATCTTCCCTTACGTCTTAACTGAGCCTCCATCTTAACAATGTTAGGAGTAAGCAACCCTAGGGGATGTCCAGCCTGCACAATGTAAGGATCAGTCCATTTAAAATACCAATCAACAAGCCACATACCCTTATCCAAACCAACCCCATTCAACAGAGCCCTTATTTGAGCATTCTCCTTAGCACCCCAACAAGGGTATTCATGTCCAAAGGTATTAATATACCCATCAACAAATGCTTGTCTCAGTACAACAGAATTAGGATCTGAGTTTTTTTTAGTTTTTTTTGTTAAAGACTTAATGACCTTTGACTGGTCAGCAATTATGCCTTGTAAGTCTGAGATGATTTTTCTTAATTCTTTATCTTCCATATTTTCCCCACTTGGAAAACATACCTACAAACAAATATAAAAGAAAGCCTTGACACAAAATATATATAAATCTTATTGTGCACCGTAATGGAAATAGAAAAACAGACAGAAAAACAGACAGAAAAACAAATAGAAGACAACAAGATACTTGTTAAGACTTTGTCGATGAGGATAAGTTTTATAATGATGGAGATGTGGGACAAGGTTAATGAGTACGATGTAGAGGCTGAGCGGCAAAGCAAATATAGTAACCAGAAGGCTCTACGTAGGTTCTATGCAGATGACGTTCGTAAACTAACGACCAGACTGCAGAGGGAAATAAATGAAATTAATTATATAGAAGTTAGATAGGAGGCCGAAGCCCCCCATAATTAAAATTTAGCTTTTTCGATTTTAGATTGGATTGTTGATTTTTTAGCAGCAGGCATTTTCTTTTTGCCAGTTACTTTAACAGCACCCTTAGGACCCTTAACAGAATAAGAACCGCCACCAGATTTACCTTTAGGCATAACTTTGTTTGGTGTTTTTTTACATTTCATAAATGAAAATCTCCTCTTAATATAATATACATTATAACATGTGGAAAAAGCAATTATCAAAACCCATAGTCCAAAAGACAGCAAAGAAATTCGAGGCATTCAACAAGGTCTACAATGCAAATATGTCTCTAGCACATAAGTCACCTACTGAAATAGTCAGCGTATCACGAGCCATGTTTGATCTATGGAGGGACACCTTATCACCACCCTACCAGTCCACCGAAGACCTCTTTAACATGTATGAGGAATATCTAATTCAACATAAACTAATTTCTTAACTAATTTCTTAGCTAATTTCTTGAACAGCATCCTCTCTAGTCCTCCAGACTCCCTTATGTTTCTTTGAGTACCAGAGATCACCAGACTTATATAGATGACAACCATCCTTAGCCTTTTGAAGGTAGAACCATTCCTTACTCTTCCAGCAGAGAGTATTAAGCTCCCAAGATCCATCCCTACTACAAAGCACATCTCCCTTAACGTAGTTCTTAGGTAGGTATTTTATGAGTTCTTGCGGCCGTATAAACACCCCCTTCTTCCTCAGATACCCACAATGGTTCCTAATCTTCTGCCTTCTCCTCAATAAAAACAAACACTTATCCATGTAAAAAACCCTCATCTATCAAATTAGAAGTTGTCATTGATGAAAAAGTACACTTTAAATCTCTACTACTGTTTAAATGGCATTAGAGCATTTTTTACCCTTTTAAATCAATTACATATTCTAGATGACAAGCTGAGGTTTTAGTATGGAATTGTAAAAAAAACTGTGAAAAAAACTGTAAAAAAAAATATTATAGAGGGGGATATTTCTATCTTTTATCTCTTCTATTTTATGATCTGTTGTGTCTGGATTAAAATCTGTTGTGTTGGGATGCATACCATATACATCACTATAAAATAGAGGTTAGAAGGGTTGATTATGGCAACTATATTAAGGGGTTAGCTTATATTCGCATATCTTATCTAGGTAAAGAAAATAGTGGATTAATACTTAAAAAAGGGGTTATTTATAGCTATAAAAATACCTTGGATAGTGGTGTATGTATCGTTTAAAACGATAGATATAATTAGATGTATCTATTTAATCGATAGTAGGTTAAGTTGGGAAAAATGTGTGTTTCACAATTTAAAACATTAAAACCTATACTTAGTAGTATGGTGACAACACATGGCAGACTGGCTATATTATAATCACGCTAATAAATAAACTCTAGTACAATCCTTATTAGTAATAGAGGGTCTCTGGTAGGCTGGTAATCTCTTAATCACGCTATATAAATCTCTGGACTAATCGAGAGAGCGCAGATGATCCTCTCTATATATATACAATTATTATTATTCGATATGATTCAAAATGCTTCAAATTGCTTGCTGAATGATTAAATTTTGATTCCAATACGTTATTTTTATTACCATAAATGACCATACAATTTTTTTATTATTTTTATATTGACATATAGTTAAATGCCCATCATATTACGCCTTAAGTAAGCAATGCTAATGATCTTATAATGATCAGGCAATAAGGAGATACAAATGCAATCAAAAACATCCCAAATAACATCCCAAATACAGGCATCTAATGATCAACCGTCAAGCTTTAGACGCTTGTATAAAGACGCCGCCATTGCAATCTACGGAGCCGCTACGATTAATCGACTGTTATCGCGCCATTGTGAGCCCACTTACAAAAGCGATGCAGTTAATCCCGATAGATGGGCTGCATCTACTATTGACGCCGATAATGGCGACTTTTTGGTCGCATGGTACACAGTTACCGGCGGCGAAATAGACGACGACGAAACTTATAGTCTCGAATTCATAGAGGTGAATTAAGATGAGCAGAACAAAACATACTCCAACGCCTTGGACATATAACCGCAACACGGTAGCGACACATGAAAATAACTGCATCCAAGCAAAAGAAGGAGACCGCTCCGTTAATATCTTCCAACTGAGCGACTCCTATTGGGCGCGCGAGCATAACGACGTACCTTACCATGCCGAAGCAAACGCCGCTCGCATCGTCGAGTGTGTGAATGCGTTGGAAGGCGTGCAAAATCCCGCAGCATTACAAAGTTTCATAAAGGAAGCCTACAAGCTCATGCTTCGTTGTGACCAAGGCGTGCAGCCTTTTGCACTGGCCTTGGAAAACCTCGGCGTAGACGACGAACTACTGGGAGTAATCAAATGAACAAAAAAACAATACACCACAAATTTTTCCAATCCCGTAAGGACGCCCAGAGGCTTGCCGCAGATATCCTGACAACATGGGATGATTGCGGCTCAGATCGTAATGAGATGGTTCAAAATTTAACCAATTGGATGATGCGCAATAATTTTTTGGATATTCCAGAGTCCGACTTTTATGATTTAGACAAAAAGCCGCATGTTTTAGACAGCCTCACCGATTCACAATTGAGTTCAATTGTGTATGGAGAGCAATTAAAATAAGCAAAACAATAAATAAATAATAAATAAACAATAAATAAACAAAAATACCACTTAATTAAGCAATGCTAATGATTACGTTATAATCAGGCAATAAGGAAATATAATGCAATTAATAACATCAATAATAAATATGCAAAAACAGGCTTCAAAAGATCAAATGAGATACTCATTAACTGGAGTATGCCTTGATATTGTTAACGACAAGCTCAGAATGCGTGCTACAGACGGTCATGCTCTAGCTATAGTTTATCTCGACATCCCCGAGGGACTAAAACTTAATCATCCGTATATAATACAGCCAGATTCTGTAAAAATGCTTAAGCTACTCTACGCTGGTAATAAAAAATGTGTATGGGTTATCAAAATGCATGACAATGGCAAAATTGAGTTATGTGTTGGTCTTACAGGAGTCATACTTGAGCGCATTGTCGGTGATTACCCCGACACGTCTAGAGTAATGCCGACAAATGTAAACCATAAAATAAGTTTTAATCCCTTTTTATTGGCTCAATTATGTGAGTCGATGCGCGATAACAAACTATCAGACCAATGCATTTTGGAGATCGACACCACTAGTAAGTTAAGCCCTATGTCAGTTAGTTTTAACGGTAATAACGGCGTATTAATGCCAATGAGAGCATCAAAATGAGATTATTACTATTAACCTTAATCTCGTTTAATACTTATGCTTTGGGGCGAATGACGGACAAAGAGTTTACCGCTCTCGTCGCAATCGTCCGTCAAGCTGTCAAGTATAACTGTGACACCGAGGCTAAAGACGTGGCACATGGCCGCACTGGCGCGATCGTAGCGGCTCAAACTTGTATCGCAGATGCAAAAAATACCAAAAAAGAAATTAAAAAAATAGAAAATAGAAATAAGCGCATTAAAAAGGCGCTGGAGCAAATAAGATGAGAAAATTTATCGTTAAAGATTGGGCTGGGAATATTTTAGATTTTTATGGAGAATCAGAATCTTTTGAGGATGCTTGGGGAAAAATACGTGAAAACTTTGACCATCTAGACGAGAAAGAATTTGACGAACAGATGAGCGAGTTTTTTGTGGATGAGGTGAATTAAGATGATTGAAACAATAAATAAACAATTAAAAATTGCAGTAGTCCTTGAGATTCAAGCAGAAATTAACAGGGACTCGGAGCTTATTAAACGGCATGAGATGCTTGCAGGATTCATCGAATTAAATGAGGGCAAACCCGTGTCTAAAAGGATTGAAACTTGGCTAAATAATAAATATCCAGATTATTGTTTTAGTTTCGAAAAGATGTCCAGTTTAGTACACGTTATAGTCTGGAAGGGTGACATGCGGAACGAAAGTCGACACCTAATCGGGTATACTTCTGAGCCTTTTTATAAGCTGGGAAGTTTTGACGATATTCATTCGGGTTTTAGATATTACGACAATGCTAGCGGCAAAGCAGCGATAAATAGAAATATAAAAAGAAAAGCCTTTATTGACGAAAAGGGAGAGGTCACAGCATTGTGCGCTGCTTTTTTGGCTTCGAGGGAGGCTATTAAAATATACGATAATTTATTAGCGAAAACAGAATGCGAATATAGTCTTAAAGAAGCTCTTAATAATATCGCATGGTCATATGACAGGTCTGTGCGCAATGATTGACGGACTGGATTACACATTAGGATGGTTTGAAACTCATCCAGAAGAATGGCCGAAAACCTTTGAGGAATTTATAGAATTATGCTCTGAAAATGCAAAGTTAGAAGAAGAAGAGGAAGAAGAGGAAGAAGAGGAAGGATTGCCATACAGATATACCGAAAGAATCAATGAAATCACTCAAGATTTACGAAAGGAAGGTTATTAATGACCGTTAAAAAAATAGAATCTAAAGATGTTAAGCGAGTTATTGACTCGATCCTAGGAGACAAACCTAAGACTCAAAAGATCCCAAGCGGAGACTATGCTTTCTCGCTGCTTAGTGATCTTGAGATCGACTTGAACGACGCGCTCCAAGACCCAATTATTTGGCAGGAGTGCGTTTTGTCGGCAAAGGATCGAGTCAATTCAATTAGGAAAAGTTTGAAAG
>Ga0222649_1000058_pt1 | contig 44104 bp, 50 predicted proteins | sample AntAcemetagen337_FD_179865 | JGI IMG/M metagenome (GOLD analysis project Ga0222649, IMG submission 179865) | Saline water microbial communities from Ace Lake, Antarctica - #337 | ecosystem: Environmental > Aquatic > Non-marine Saline and Alkaline > Saline | place: Antarctica: Ace Lake... | reverse complement strand
TCAGTTCTTCAGAGAGTGGCACGAGTAGACCAAAATCATAAAAGACAAGTTTCCCTTTGGGTGAAAACCCCAAGTTACCCGGGTGTGGGTCAGCATGGAATATACCATTGTCCATAGTTTGAATAACGTATGCGTTTATCAGGGCTTCACATATCTTCTTCTTATTCACTTTGGGATCTGTAATTTCAGTCAACTTTACTGAAGGTACATATTCCATTACAATCATCTCATCGGTCGAATACTTTTTATACACTCTTGGAACTTTTACCCAATCAACATCTTTCATACTTTTTCGAAACTTTATAGCATTATCAATCTCTTGATTATAATCAGCTTCTCCCAAAAGATATTCTATAGACTCATCGAGAACTGAACCTGAACTGTTCCCCGTATCGATACCAATTTTTTCCAAGGTCTGTACAATCGTCCGTATAGTGTCGGTATCTTCCTTCATAATATCCAGAATTCCCGGGCGTTTTATTTTTACAACAACTTTTTGACCGTTTTGGAGTACAGCCATGTGGACTTGACCGATACTCGCGGATTTAAATGGTACAGGGTCAAATTCTTTGAAAATTTCATAATCTACAATGGTCTCAAATTCCACGGGTGGGACATCATCTTGAAGTGATTCCAATTCTTTTGTAAATTCAGGAGGGTAGAGGTCCCCTCTCGTCGAAGCGATCTGACCTAATTTTACAAATGTTGGACCAAGATCGAGGAGTTCTCCTTTTGTCCATCTCCCTAATACCGCTTTATCTTTTACAACTGTATTTTTCCATAGAAACTTACCTGCAAACTTCCATGTTTTCAACTTTCTACTAGGAAGTTTGATTGGTACGTGTTGAGCAACACATAACATTCTACTTTCTGTAAAGTTTTTTATTTTATTAAAATACCTAATTTTTTTATATTTCCTAAAAGTAGAATGAAGGTTCATATAATTGGAGCTGGTCCAACCGGATTATCTCTCGCATGGGAAATTTTACATAGTGGTGGTGATTATGATGTTACTATTTATGATAAAAAGGTATCAGCTGGTGGCTCCTGGTGGGAACCCAGTGAAGGTGATAGAGACCTCCATGCGCATAGACTTTTATTTGATAAAGCATTTGTTAATTTCAAATCTCTCATCGATGAAATGAATATTGAATGGGATGATCTTTTCACAAAGGTTGAAAGATTTGAAACTTTAAAAATTATGTTTAATTCGTTAAATTTTATTGACTATATAACACTATTAAAACTTTTTATTAAAGTATATACGTCACCTACAAAATATAAAGGTGTATCACTTAAGAATGCTATTGGTTCTCTTAGCAAAAAAGGTGAAGAATTTATTGAACACCTTACTTTGATCATGGACGGTGTAACATGGAATACTATGTCTGCATATGAATTTGTAAAAAATTTGGATCATGTAGGGTTATCCGACATTTATACACAGAAAGTTTCTGGTAGGGTGATGTGTGATGCTATGGAAAACGCAGTTTTAGATGCTGGTGCACAATTTGTATTCGAAACAGAATTATTAAATGTAACATACGGTGAAGATGACTTTATTGCGACATTTTCAAATGAACTAATCATTGATGATGGATTACTTTTTCTATGTTTAGATAATAGTCCCGCTCTTAATATGCTTGGTGACAATTGGGGACCAGATGCAGATAAAAAACTTCGGATGAGTACATATGGTGCTATAAATGTACTTCTCGATTATGATACACAAATTGAAATTAAAAATGATTTAGAAGTGGCTATGGAAACGAAATGGAACTTACAACCCAAAGTTCTTTCGGATCATAAAACAATATCATGTGTTATATGCGATCTCACAGAAGAGATTATTAGTACAAATCCAGATAGACTCATAACAGAAGTCATATACCAACTTGGTGTCCCCGAACCAATAAATGCGAGAATTGGGTGGGGGTCTGAATGGAAAGACGATAAATGGGTATTCTCACAATCATCTGGTGTTCTTAGCCTTTATGGACAGCTTCCATTTTTCGGAAAATGTTCAAAAGTTGCTATGTGTGGTATGATGTCTCCCCGAGAAACACCTTATTCAAGTATTGAAGCCGCCACGGAAGTTTCACGATCTCTAAGTCATTCCTATTTTGGTACCAGAAAACCACTTAGACCACCTTTACTATCACAAGTTTTACTCTTTATACTTACGTTACTTATAGTTTTAATTCTTATATATCGTAATAGAAATCAATGAAATTAAATGTCACTATTCATGAACCAATGTATGATTTTAACGATAAAAAATATATTAGATTTATAATTTCAGAAACCATGCATGATACTATATCTCGAATGCATGTAAATAAGATGCACCTTATAAAAAATCAACATATCGATAATCCTTTAGATGGTAGAATATTAACAGTTAAAGTGCCATTCCGTTATAGGAGAGTGATGTGTGAAGTACTTGGACGTCCAGTTCAGTCTCTTATAAAAGGGGATATTGTGAAAATAGATATAGAATTCAAAGGTGTGTGGAATGTTGGGAATTATTCCGGAATTTCTTGGAAATTAAACTCCATTAACGCAGAGCTCTGATCTCATCACAGAATTCAGTACTATGCTCTTCATTATTATGCTCTTCATTATTAGATACTGGATGTGTAATTTCATCGATTCCAGCTGACTTAAATCCACGGAATGTAAGTAAACAACCTTCTAGACGAAGAATTTCTTCTGCTAAGTTTTTTTCTTGATCTTTCATCTGTTTAATATTTTCCCCGAGCTCTCCGATGTTCTTGTTAATACGATCGATATTCTTTTGTACATTAATTGGTTCAGTGGATCCCATTATAATCATATAAAGCTTTCAATCTTTAAGTTATTATAATGACCTCTTTGACTAGGACTGGATATCTAGTTGATACTGGTCCGATATCAGAAATTAAAAAGGAGCTTACCGTAAGAGCAGTAGTAAATGGAGACTATGGGTTTCCTCCACCGCCTTTCAAGGTTTTTAGACCAACAAAGAAAGGAATCTGTGTACCCAGATTCTATGGAACTACTAAACTTGGGGAACCAAAGGATGATCGGAGACCTCAACCAACCCGGATCAAAACCAAATTCGTTGGACAGCTCAGAGACACCACACACCAAAATGAAGCACTCGCAGCAGCAATTAAAGCAGGGCATGGTGTCCTTTCTTTACCATGTGGGTACGGCAAAACGACGGTATCCCTGGCCATAGCGTGTAAGTTGGGATACAGGACCATGATCGTGGTACATAAACAGTTTCTAGCGGATCAATGGAGAGAGCGTATTCAACAATTTTGTCCAAGTGCTACGATTGGTGTCGTACAACAGAATAAAAAGGAAGTCGATTGTGATTTTGTCATCGCAATGCTCCAATCATTGTCCCTCAAAGAATATTCATTTTCAGATTTTGAGAGTATTGGGACACTCATTGTAGATGAGGCACATCACATATGCGCAAAGGTATTCAGTCAGAGTCTCTTCAAGATGTGTCCACGTCATATTTATGGACTTTCCGCAACACCTGAGAGGAAGGATGGACTCACGAAAGTACTTCACTGGTTCATGGGACCTACGTTCTTCTCAGTTGAGAGAGAAAACCAGGAACAAGTTGAGGTGTTTCAAATTACATTTGATTCCCCAAATTACAGGAACCCACCACCGTCAATGCGAAACGGAAAGATCTCTATGCCCAACATGATTACAGAACTTGTGGAAGATCGCCAAAGAAATAGGATGTTGGTTGAGTTGGTAAAAAAGGCTTCCATGGGAACGAGACAACTTTTGGTGTTGAGTGACCGCCGTCAACATTGTGAGTTTCTTCATCAGTGTTTCCCGAAGACATCTGGACTCTACATGGGTGGCATGAAAGAGGCTGCTCTCCAAGAATCATCAAAAAAGAAAATTATCTTCGCAACGTTCAGTCAAGCCCACGAGGGTCTAGATATACCAACCCTTGACACTGTGATTTTGGCTTCCCCTAAGTCTGATATTACCCAAAGTATTGGAAGAATCATGAGAGAAACGAAAGGAAAAAAGAATAATCCACATATCTACGATGTTCACGACCCCTGGTCTATTTTCACATCTATGTATTACAAACGACTCAAAGTATATAAACAAGGTGGTTTTAACATCCACGGTAAATTGATCGAAGAGACGAAGAATGACTTCCCTCAGGGAAAGTGTCTGTTTTTATAATCTGAATATCTATTAAATGTCTGGTGCATTAATACAACTCGTAGCAAAAGGTGTTCAAGATATGTATCTTACAAGTGATGAGGGGCATTCATTTTTCCGTATGAAATTTACTCGTCATACAAATTTTTCACAGGCTCCAAAGTTTATAAAAAATGTGACAGAAACTGATAATAGTATAACGATCCCAGTACTAGGTGATCTTATAAATTGTATATGGTTTGAAGGAAATGATATAAATTCAAATGTTTCTTCAAATTTACTTTACAATTCCACTATAGATTTATTTATCGGGGGACAAAAAATAGATTCTCAACATTATGATTATTATGCTGATATATGGCCCAATTATTTAGCTGATACTCACACTAAGTCACAGGAACTAAATAATAAGACGAGTCTTTCTAATCGTAATTTTCAACCACTTCATTTTTTCTTTTGTGATCATGGTGCATTTATCCCATTAATATCGCTTACTCACCATCAAGTTGAAATAAAAATTAATTTTGATGAAAAGAGTCTTATAGGATATAGTGATGCACAGAAAAATATTAAAGTTTACGGTAATTATGTATTTTTAGACCAAGAAGAACGTGAATCACTTGTAAAAAGGCAATTAGATTTTGTTATCACACAGACGCAAAGAAATGAATATCCTTTACAAAGGGTTGATAATAATAATTCGGATTCAGGTGGATATAATGACCTAGATTTATCTCCCTTCAATCATCCAGTCAAAAGTCTATTTTTTGGTATGAGTGCATCTCATATCGATCCAACTAACGACCGTTTCACATTTCGAACTGCTGATATACAAGTGAATGGTACAACGTTAATTGAAAATATGTCACCAACCTATTATCACACAGTACAAAATTATTATAAGTCTAAATACGGTGTTTCAGATTTCAACGTTACTACACAGGATCTAATGTATACTCGATTCTTTGCGTATCACTTTTGTTTAAACGCATCGGATTATAATCCATCGGGTACTTGCAATTTTAGTAGGTTGGATAATGCAAAATTAATAATACGTGGAACAGAAACCGGTTCGTTAAGATCATCTCAAGAACATATGTATGTAATTGCAACAAATTATAACGTCTTGAGAATTAAAGATGGTTTAGCTGGAATTTTATTCGGTAATTAATGTATATGGGTAGAACAGTTCGGTTCGACCAGGTCTATGTAGCAAATTTAGACTCAGAGCCAGTCGAACAAGAACAACTCACCGGTGTAAAAAGTATTTTAACAAATGAAATCGAAGCTGACGAAATTGTATTATCTCGATTAGGTATATCAAATACATCACCATCGAAAGAATTTTCACTTAGTGACAAACTATTCATGGATTCAAGTGGTACATACACAGTTGAATGTAATGGTTTTATGAAATCTACTCGATTATTTGCAGATGAACAGATATCTATAGGTGTCGAAAATCCTAGTTATGCATTTCAGGTAAATGATTCAGTAACGAATACCAGGGTACTTTCGATTGACACAGAAGGTCGAGATATTCTTTATGTAGAAGGTAATACGGTATCAACCAATATTATAGTGGAACATAACTTATTAACACGTGATGCAAACGTGATTATAAATGGTAAAGAAGAAAACGCAATCACTGTTTTGACAAATACATATTCCACAAATGTGTTAATTGGAAATGAACTCCGAGTTGGTGATACTATGTCATTTTTCGCAAATCATACAAGTGGGAATGTATTAGTATTGAGTGGTAATGTAGTCATCAATCCAGGTGATTTATTTGTTACAGGTAATTTACACATCCTAGGCAATGCGTTTGTATCTGATACAGCAACGTATATAAAAAATGAAGATTTAGTTGTTAGTCAGTCAGTTATACAAATGGGTGATGGTAACGACGGTGCAACGGAGCCGGGTTTAATAATGACACCTGGTAATTCGTCGAATGTTGCAATTGCTTTTGTAGATGATGGTACCGGTACCGGTAAAGACGAGTTGGCAATGTTCAGAACTGATGATTCAGCTCTTGATGGTGGATCATTATCTTTCAGTAGAATCGCGAGTGAAACTCTTAATCTCCATGTATTTGGTGATATATATACTTCTTCTAATATCGGTGCTTCAAATATTAATCCTATACATGATTTATGTGTCGGAGATAAGTTTTTTGTAGATACTTCGAGACCAGAAATTTCAAATGTTCTAGAAGTCAATGGTTTTACGTATACTAAAGGTCTCAAAATTGGAAGTCTGGGATTACAGGTTGGAACAGCAGTTACGGTAAATCCATTAGGTATAGCCAACCCACAAGCATCTGTAATAAGTATAAATGGTAATATTCAAGCTAAAAGTATAAGAACATCTGGTGCAGACGGGTGGCTCTCTGGTATAGCAAATGTATTACCGATTGATACACTTGATATAGGACCAACTACTGCACTTGGTACAAGAATAACATCTAATTTGTACGATGGTAATACATGGTATGTATATGGTAACACATACACATCTAACTTATTAGCTGGGGATGTAAGAATAACCAAAAACATCCGAGTCGGTGGACCTGGTAATGTTTCAGATAACAACCAATATAACCTAAAATCATCCGGGGAGCTTCTTATTCACGCGAACGATTCTGTTGTAAATGAAACCGCTAATAATTTAACATTACGATCTGGATCTGATCCTAATAAAATAAGTGAAATTTCTATAGCATCATCAACAACTGACCCCATTCATCAGAATATAAACATGAAAACAAATAATACAAGTCGTATTAAGATTACAAGTGATGGTAAAATTGGAATAAACACCACTTCTCCTCAATATGGATTAACTATAGCAACACCTGTACAAATCCTAAAAGCTAATACATTCACAATAGGAAATGTATGGGGTTCTAGCGATCAAACTTCTATACAAATGCGTGTAAGACCCGAAATCGGTGACGCATTTTTAGAAACACACGTTGCACCCGGTAAGGGTTTGAAGTTTGGTGTATCCTCTACATCTATTATGGGCAACCCGAAAATGTTCTTGTCTGATACGGGTAATTTAGGCATAGGAACCACCTCACCAGATGGCGCTATTCATACAAATAATGGAACGATGTATGTTAACGATCAAGTTACAAATAATAACAATTTCGACCATACAACAATTCCTTTAGTTGTCACAAATAGAAATTTAATCAATTCAATTGATGACGTACAACCTACACTAGCTTTATGCAGAGATTCGACCAGTGGTTTTGGTGCCAAGGCTTTATTTGCTATGACAAGATGGCAATCTGGTGGATCTAGGACACGAGTGGATTTAAAATTAGCACATGACACTTATGATGACGTAAACCTCGTATCATTCAGAAGTGATGGTCGAGTTGGAATAGGAATTACAAATCCATCATCCATTTTACATGTTGACGCAATAGGTAGTTATAACCCACAAAATAACGGCATAAATGTATTAAATCGGGTAAGTGGATCGGGTAATGATTCTATTATAACGACGACTGTTCAGACAGCATCCGGTGACGCCTTTTCAGTTTATTCAGATACTGATAATCAGGGGTGGTCGATTGGTTTAGATAATAAAACCGGTGATAGAAATTTTAGGATCACAAATAATGTATATGCTGTATCAAATGTTGAAGATACTTCTATATTTATAGATGGTATTACCAGTAATGTAGGTATAGGTACAGACAAAACTCTAGCAAAACTTCATGTAATGGGGGATGTTAGAATTTCTGATGTTCTTTCATTTTCTGGTGTTACTAGCGATGATGGTGGTTTGAGACACCATACATTTTTTCAAGAAAAGAAATATGATAACGAGGGTAAATCCGAACTTTTTATATTCAAAGGTAATGATGGTCAATCTCAGGAATTCGGGGGACCAGATCATATCCGTTCGGTGGCGGGAGCTCACAAATTCCAAGTGTATGATAATCAAACTGGTCTAGACCAAGGTGAGCTAGATGATATAATTTCAGATACCGCTATTCCTAACAAATTTCAAACAATTCCAGTGATGGAAATTACTGGCACCAGACGCGTTTTAATAAGAACAGACGATGAATCTATCGTTTCATCGGGTACAGCTTTATATGTGAATGGTGATATAGAAGTCCCTCTTGAGCAGCGTATTAGTACAGGTGGTCTTACATTTAGTTCCGATACAGGTGATACCATCAATGTTATAAACAGTGTAAGTGAAAATCGCGACTTAATAATTAGAAATAAAAATAAAGAACAGTTTCGCATTAAGAAAACAGGTGAAATTGGAGTTGGTATAAGTTCCCCATCTTCTAATCTACATGTATACAACCCAGGTACTGGTGATGTCAATCCTTTCATAATTGAAAGTGCCGGACCTGGAAGTGGGTCTAATTCAACTATAATGCGTTTATATAAAGGAGATGGGTATGGTGGAATTATAAAAGGTTATAGAGATCTAGATGCAGATCATTCGGGTATCATAATAGGTACCGAATACGACAACTCAGTTGCAGATGTAATCAAGATAAATAACTTAGGAAATGTCGGTATAGGTGCTACGTCACCCCAAGCTGGTTTACATTTAGTTGATAAGGATATACGAATACAGAGTACAGTAGCAACATCCAATGCAACCATAGAATTTAAGGGAACTACATCGTCAACGTCATCCAATATATATAACGATTCACGTACTGGAAATGTGTATGTTGATCCATATGGGAGTACAGTTCATGTAAACGGTGATATTAATATAACAGGTTCTTTAGCCATCGGTGGAGATTTCGAACTTGGTAATCAGATAGGTATAAATTTAGGTAATATACCACCAGAAACAAATTTACATGTAAGAGGAAATACAATATTTAACGATAATGAAGTAGCATACAAAACATACTCGAAAAAATTTACATATGTTGGTGTAGGTAGTAAAAATATACAATTAATGTTCAATAAATCTATATTCTCATGTAAAGTTGTAGCCATGTTACGTAAAGTAGATGGTGGATCTGTTTCTGATATAAGTACTCTTGTACTTGAATTACAAGGTGGTACAAGTGATGGAACATTATCCAATTATAACATAGCAGTTGGACACCTAAATATATATGGTAGAGAAAATAGCTCATACCCATGGGATCCAGTAATTACATCTGGGAAACGTGGTATAAGCTTGAGTCCGTTAAATCAAGATTCAGGTCGTCAATACGGGTATGACATATATGTCGAATTATTTACCGGGCATGGTGGAAAATTAGAGAAAATTACACGAGATCTTACAACTAATATTAACCTCGACAATGGGAATGGTGGACAAAATGAAATTACAACTTTTACTTATTAATTTTACCATTTAGGGAAAACCCAAAGGTAGAATCAATTTAAATAACTTTACGCCCTGACGGAATCAGAGACGGCTAAAAATAAAACGCCGGCAATGAAAGCCATGACGACGTAATTACATTCAGTTTCTTCTATACCCACTTCTTTGGGGGTATCTTTCTTTTCAACGATGGATTCTTTCTTCTGAATATCAGGTTCAATATCCTCCAAAGGACAATAACCTATCATTATTTATAATGTACTTAGAGATTAATTTCAGTTTTCTTTTTTCGTCTTGTTTTTTTGGTCTTTGAAGAAGTCACATTTACTTCCTTTACTTCCCCAGCCGTCGACTCACCTGATATAGACACAATATCCGAGAGATCGTCGTCATCTTCTTCTGGTTGAAATTGTTGTATGGCTGTATTCATGGGGGGTGGAGGTGGCATCATGATACCACCCATTAAGCTTGATATATCGACACCAGGACCCCTCATTTCATAGTTCCCTGTACCACCTACAGGGGCTGCATCTGCAGGACCCGAAGTAGACCTAGTTGTGTTCTGAACTGCAGACATCATATTTTTTACTAAATCTGGGTTCTGTTTAAGTACATCATTCATATTTGGAAGTGCACTCTTAAACATGCTATTCGTTAAGTGGAACATCATAGCAGAACCACCCAACATCATGATAAGTTTGATTTCTGGGGCGACACTGACCTTCGAGCGATACTTCACGTACAACTCCTCGAAAACACCATCGTAATCATCGACGCCTTCCATCACTGACTCCGACCACCCTTCAAGTTGAACCTCGAAGGGGTTGTATTTTTTATTTAAAAATTCCAACCCCGTTACACAAGCAACTAACATTCTCCTAGAAAACCTCACAGATTGTTCCACGTCAATACTGTACGTAATTCTCTTTACTTCCGACCTTAACTCATCAACATTAGAATAAGCACTCAATCGTTTATTAACAGCGAATCCCTTCTTTTCTAAACGACTCAACTTATTAATCAGATCCGCCTTTTCTTCGTCTATCGATGTATATCCCTTGGACGGCTGCTCCTCACCCTGAGAAGGTTTTTCATCGTATGCGGCATCATCGTAGAAATTCTGTTCAGATTCACCATAATCAATTTCTTCATCATTAGATGGTTGAGCTGGAGCAGATTGTTTGTTTGGGTTTACGAATGCATCTATTGCTTCCTGTTGTTGTCGCATTGGGGGTGGGGTGAAGTTTGATCTAGGTTTTTTTACAGGCTGGGGGCGGGGAACTTGAATTTCAATTTCATCCATCAATGCCTGTTCATCAGCATCCAATTTCATTACATTAGTGGTACCACCCCGGTCGAGAATAATTTCTTCGTCCATCTACTACCTACTTGGAAAGTATTCGGTATTCTTTAACGCAATTTTATAAAAAAATATATATCTATATTATAAATGTTTAAGCTTAATCACGCAAACCGAAATGGTTTAATATCTATAACTTTTTTGATCGCTGTTATCACTGTACTGACTCTTTTTGGAAACAAGAGTAAATATCAACCCAGACCAATTGTTATTACCCCAGTCACCGAGGACAGTATATTTGAATTAAAACCAGATATCAAATGCACCGCTGGACATGGTAAAGAAGGTGACATTTACAGCATGGGGTTGTCTCCAGGTGGGTTGTGTGGTTCTTCCAAAATCATCGGTGATCACGCCAGATACGAAATAAATGATGGTATTGGTGGATCTTTAATCTAAGTGTAATATATAATGGCTTTAGTCACTTCACCTCAAACTATCCCAGATTTGAATTATGAATATCATACAATTACAATTGACACAATTGGTCAAGGAAGTTCTAATAACTTCACATGCCACCTTCAACAACCCATTCGTAATGTAGTTCAGGCCAAACTTTTAGCGGCTCACATTCATTCAACTGTAGTAACAGAACATTGTTATATATCAATCGAAGAACTTGATTCTATATTTAACGATCGAGCCTCAAATGTTTTAATTGGACAGGGTGAATTAACCAGAGTTAGAGGATCTTTTGCTAGTGTCATCACATCAGATAAGACACATGAAGCTGGTGATTCTCTCATTACATTCCAAGATGAATACACAATTGCAACTCAATATATTAATCCAATTAGAAGTATAGATCGTTTTAGTGTTAAAATTAGAGATCAGAATGGAAACTTTATAAAAAATTCTTCCGTTTCTGGTCCTAATTTCTTAATTTTAAATTTTGTGTGTCGAAAAATGAATTTGTAATTTTCTCCATTTACTGTAGTATATAGTATGTCTTCTGGTATTGTCCAACTCGTCGCAATTGGTGCCCAAGATGAATATATTATCGGTAAACCGGAAATTTCGTTTTTTAGTACAACTTTTAAACGACATTCCAATTTTTCACAATCCGTCGAGAAGCAAGTCATACACGGAGATGTGAAAAATAATTCAATGTCTAGCGTTCGATTTGAACGCGCAGGTGACCTCCTTGGTTACACTTACCTTACAATTGATGATACAGTCAAGGCTGTTGATGTTTTGAGATGGGATAAACTTATTGATAAAGTCGAACTACTTATAGGTGGATCCATCGTGGATAGTCAGGATGCCATATTTACCGAAAAAATCGCAATAGATACATTCGCACAGAATATATCTAAAAGTGCTTTAGGTACACACCCAGGTGTGAGCGCGCGATCCTTTTTTTACCCTTTGCGGTTCTTTTTTTGTGAAGGTCCCCAAGCCGCTTTACCTCTCGTGGCATTAAATTATCATAATGTAGAACTCCGAATTTATTGGGGTTCAGAAGCTGCAAATTACAATTTCGAACTTTTCTCCAATTATTACTTCTTAGATAATGAAGAACGTGGAAATTTGGCCACTAGAAAACATGATATCTTGATAACACAGGTTCAAAAAAATGAACCAACCAGGGAAAAGATTCAAGAACTCACATTTAACCACCCCGTGAAATATTTAGCCTCATCTGATACGACAACACATAGTGCACTCACTTCCCCAACAAATAGAATTAAACTTAATATTAATGGTGTTGATCTAGCTAATTATAGATGGGGAAAACCACATTTCATTGACATTATGAGTTATTACCATACAAATTTTGTAACATCTCCAGATTTCTGGTTATATTGTTTCTGTCTAATGACAAGTTCCTTACAACCAACAGGTAGTCTTAACTTTAGTCGTATAGAATCTGCAAAAATCATGAGTGAAAACATGACAATTGATCACCCAATATATGCAGTAAACTATAACATTTTGAGAATTGAAAATGGAATGGCGGGTCTACTTTATGCGAATTAATTTAGGTATCTATATTAAATGGTGAAGAATATACCTACCGTTGAAAGATCCACCAGAATTAGGTTCGGTAAAAATGCACTGGACGACCAGGCGGATAATACAATCGTATTCAATGCATCAGACGAAGAAATTAGTGCTACTAGGCCCAGCGCTGTATATTTACACCCCGTTCGTCTCCGTGAAGATTATTCTAATAAAAATGTCGTATTACTGATGTATGATAAAATTACAAAGGAAATTACTGAATCCGGTGAAGCTGCGACAGATATTATTAATACAAGTCTACAAGGTGCAACAGGTTTTGGTAATGTCACATCAAATATATGTATATTTCATGGGTCTTCAGATGGTGGAGGTGTTAGTTTTATAACTTCAAACAGCGTTGGTATAGCTAATTCTAATCCACGAGATCACACCCTTAGTGTGGGATCTAATTTATTTATAGATGATGTCGGATCTAATATTCTAGTTGTAACCGGTAACGTGAGCATCACAGAGGATTTATTTATTGAGGGGAATTTAACCGTCATGGGTTCAACATCTCTCATAGTTACAGATAATACTTCTATTAAAGATGCTGTCATTGAATTAGGTAGAAATAATACGACTGGTGATGTTACATTAGATTTAGGTATTATATTCACTCGACCGGAATCGAACGTTGTAATTGGATTTAAAGAAAATATAGATGAAATTATTATTGCTTATACAAATGATGGTGCTGAAAATCGAGAAATAGATCCTATAACAAATGAACATGTTAATGTTCACGTGTATGGACGCGTATTTACAGAAGCTAATGTAGGTATTATCAATATAAACCCCATTCACACACTTGATGTTGGTTCGAATTTATACGTTGATGATCTTGCTTCTAATGTATTAGTTGTCCGAGGTTCGGTGGATATCACAGATGATTTAACTGTCACCGGTAACGTTTATGTTGGACAAGATGTAGAAGTTGTAGGTAACGTATACATTGACGGAAATGTGAATGTGTATAAAGACCTATCTATTACTGGAAACGTCTACACAACTGGAAATACGTTAATTAGTGACCAATTAACTATTACTGGTAACGTGTACGCAGATCAGGATATAGAAGTTGTAGGTAACGTGTACATTGACGGAAATGTGAATACATACAAAGACCTATTAGTTACCGGAAACGTCTACACAACAGGTAATACGTTAATTAGTGACCAGTTAACCGTCACTGGTAATGTGTATGCAGATCAAGATGTAGAAGTTGTAGGTAACGTATACATTGACGGAAATGTGAATACATACAATGACCTATTAGTTACCGGAAACGTATATACAACAGGTAATACGTTAATTAGTGACCAATTAACTATTACTGGTAACGTGTACGCAGATCAGGATATAGAAGTTGTGGGTAACGTATACATTGACGGAAATGTGAATACATACAAGGACCTATTAGTTACCGGAAACGTCTACACAACGGGAAATACGTTAATTAGTGACCAGTTAACCGTCACTGGTAATGTGTACGCAGATCAGGATATAGAAGTTGTAGGTAACGTATACATTGACGGAAATGTGAATGTGTATAAAGACCTATCTATTACTGGAAACGTTTACACAACAGGTAATACGTTAATTAGTGACCAGTTAACCGTCACTGGTAATGTGTACGCAGATCGGGATATAGAAGTTGTAGGTAACGTGTACATTGACGGAAATGTGAATACATACAAGGACCTATTAGTTACCGGAAACGTCTACACAACAGGTAATACGTTGATTAGTGACCAATTAACTATTACTGGTAACGTGTACGCAGATCAGGATATAGAAGTTGTGGGTAACGTATACATTGACGGAAATGTGAATACATACAAGGACCTATTAGTTACCGGAAACGTCTACACAACAGGTAATACGTTAATTAGTGACCAATTAACTATTACTGGTAACGTGTACGCAGATCAGGATATAGAAGTTGTGGGTAACGTATACATTGACGGAAATGTGAATACATACAAGGACCTATTAGTTACCGGAAACGTCTACACAACGGGAAATACGTTAATTAGTGACCAGTTAACCGTCACTGGTAATGTGTACGCAGATCAGGATATAGAAGTTGTAGGTAACGTATACATTGACGGAAATGTGAATACATACAAGGACCTATTAGTTACCGGAAACGTATATACAACAGGTAATACGTTAATTAGTGACCAATTAACTATTACTGGTAACGTGTACGCAGATCAGGATATAGAAGTTGTGGGTAACGTATACATTGACGGAAATGTGAATACATACAAGGACCTATTAGTTACCGGAAACGTCTACACAACGGGAAATACGTTAATTAGTGACCAATTAACCGTCACTGGTAACGTTTATGCAGATCGCGATATAGAAGTTGTACGTAACGTAAATATCGGTGGTAATGTCTCCATAAATGGCCTCACAAGTTCATATTTTCCAATGATGAGTGTAGATAATAAATACCTCGTTAATTCTGTTATACGAAATAATAATGACACCATTTTAATTGATTGTGATACCCAAATTACAGGGAATTTACAGATTTTTGGTACAAGTTTTACGGTAAATTCCGAAAATCTGAGTATTAGCGATCGTATTATTGATATAGCAAATAATAACACTTCATATTCACTTGATGTCGGTATTATCATGGAACACCCCGATCATAATGTAGGTATTATACATCACGGTGGTGATCCTAACAGTCTTAGTGTGGGATATACCAGTAGTGGTTATGGTGATGACTTGATAGAACATAATGTCATCGATGAGATCACTTTTGATGTTCGGGGAAATACTCTTATCCAAAACAATTTAACAGTGGTAAATAACGATTTATTTGTTCAAAATGGTAAATTAGGTATTAAAACGGTAGACGCTGAACACGATCTCCATGTAGTAGGCAATGCATTCGTAACATCAAACATTACAACAACTTCAAATGTCCTCGTCACTGGTGATGCTGGAGCCACTTCAACAACAACAGGTGCCCTCCAAGTAGCGGGTGGCGTGGGCGTGGTTGGTGAGATACATAGCGGGTCTCTTAGCGCTGCGAAAGACCAAGATGTAACATCCTATTTGGGTAGAGCTGCTATAGGTTATAATGGGACAGATTCCAATGAGGCTTCCTTTGCACACATTGACCACAATACATCCGGGAGTTATACACTTAAACAGACTTCCAGTGGTGCAACCCATATAAATGCGAAAAATGGTCAAAACATCAAATTTAATATAAATAACGTTGAAAGGGGGAAATTTATAAACAACGGTGATTTCGTTGTTGACACCGACACACTCTACGTTGATGCGGTGAACGATAGGGTCGGTATTAAGACTGCTTCCCCTGTGAAGAAATTACACGTGCAAACGTCCTCCAACGAAATATTGGCGGGTTTAGATCGTGTAACCGATGCTAATGAGCAATATACCGGGTTAGGATTTGGACTGAGTGATACTAGTCAGAGTAACAGGATTTTCAAGGGAGGAATATTTTTTAAGCGAGCGGGTGGAGGCACTGGGCGTGGTGATTTACTTTTTTGTGTAGAGAATACAGAGGATAATACGACCGAAGTGTCTCCAGCGGATGTGGCAATGACAATAGACCGTTTCGGTCAAGTCACTTTAAACAATAATTTTTACGGTCCTACCGTTATAGGAGCAAACCTATACGGTACCTTGGTTGGATCTAATGCAGCAACTGTGACTACCTTAACAGCATCGGATGTGGTGAAGGGTCCTACTATTACAGGAACAAACCTATACGGTACCTTGGCTGGATCTAATGCAGCAACTGTGACTACCTTAACAGCATCGGGTGTGGTCAACATAACCGATGCGTCAACCTCGATTAATACAACAACTGGCGCCCTTCAGGTTACGGGTGGTGCAGGTATCGTAGAAAATTTGAATGTTGGAGGTGTTACCAAGGTTTGGAATGACAGTACATCTACTTCAACAACCACAGGTGCCCTCAAGGTGGTTGGTGGTGCAGGTATCGTAAAAAACCTAAATGTTGGTGGTGTTGCCAAGGTTTGGGATGACACCGCATCGACCTCAACTACAACTGGCGCCCTCCAAGTGGCTGGTGGCCTAGGCGTTGTATCTAACGTTCATACAAAGGGTGTTATAGCCGGAGCAACCGGTGTCAACGGTACACCTTTGGTACTTAATGTTGGAAGAGGTGATGTAACTTTCGAGTATAATACCTACGATCGCGGCAACGACGATGGTGCTGGTATTACGATACGAACATCCGCCAATCCTGTTTTGGATAGTATGTTTGCTGTTCGGTCATCTGGACACGCGTCTCGATTATGGGTGGGACAAACCTTAACTTCCGTCGGGTCTAATCAATTATGTGCTGGCTATGGTGGTGCCTCTGGTGGAGAAGGTGTCCTTAGTTCGTATAACTTCGTTGTAAACACGAATGGGGACACTGGGATCGGGACAACAAGTCCTGGTACGAAGTTGGAAGTTCATGGAGGTACCATAATAAACTCCGATGCCGTTAGTCGGAAAACATATAGCAGAACAGGAACTATTGCAAATGGAACTACAGCCGCGAATGCTCAAATTTCAATTGGATTCGCCCCCGAAATATTTTCAGCTAAAATCACAGCACATGTAGTCGAATCACCTACGGAAATGAGTACAATGACAATAGACGTGGGTGGTGGTCATAGAACTGGTGGTGTAGGTTTGTCTATAATCGAAGGACCAATTAATATTTTTGGTCATACCAACGATAATCCATGGGATGCCACTAGTATAACATCAGATGTTAGAACAGTTAAATTTAGACCGACAAAAACATTTAATGTAGAGGGTATGTATAACATCTTTGTAGAATATATCAGTTCAGCAGCTAGTAGTGGATGTTCAAATATAGCAATAGGATCAAGTACAGAAGAATATAGTTATTAAACAGGTAAAAATCAATATAAATCTAAATTTATATTTAAATGTGTTGAAGTATTTCACATTTAAATATAATTAATTATTAGCAAGACACATGTCTACAACAATCATTCAATCATTTGGAGGAAATGTTGGTATAGGTACCGATACTGTTGGTGATAGTGTATTAAGCGTAAACAAGACCACTTCAAATGTAGGAGCTTTAAGTGTCACTTCATTAACTGTAGCCGGTGTCAGCAACGCTGATGTCCCAGAAGGTTTAATCATCATGTGGTATGACGTAGGAAATATACCTACAGGGTGGCTTTTATGTGATGGAGCGAACGGTACACCGGATTTACGAGCAAGTTTCCCACGAGGAATAACTACAGGCTCTCCATTAACCGTAGTCAGGACTAAACAAACCGACTCGAATCTTGCTCTAGGTACCAATGGTAATATTAATAGCTTCCCTCAGCACAAACATCAAGTAACTACCACCACAGCACATCAACACAAGCACAACTGTCAAGGGACGTCGGGGGCGCATAGCCATAATAACACATCCGATGCACCACATAATCACCCAAACACCAATCAAAACGCACCACATCAACATCAGGCCTCTGGGACATCACACAGTCACAATTTCCAGAGCAGCATAAATCATACGCACGATGTCGACATTAATGATACACGATTTGCCGCCTTTTCTGGTGGGTATCCTTATGAACAGGTATTTGGATCATGGACTGCACACGGACCCGTCCACTCAAACGATGATCCCGGAATCAATGCCAACTATGTGGGTCCTCATAATCATAATACAAATCAGACAGACTCTCATACTCATCCCATGGGGCAGTATAATACCAATCATACTCATACTTTGAGTCAAGGCGGTTCCCATGATCACCAAGACAGTGGAAACGCCGTCAACGTGAATGGAACCGCGCACGGTAACCAACACAGTCACACCGCCAACGCGGGGGGTAGTCATGACCATCAGGTTGGTGTTTCACAAAATACAACCGAGTCATCTTCTGCAATACCACAATATAGACTGGTATGTTTCATAATGAAAGGACCAGCTTCGTAAATTGTATGTTTTTTTATTGTCAATTAACTATAGATATGTCAGTGACTAACGTAAGAAGTTTTGGTGGAAGCGTTGCGATTGGTACAAAAGATGTTCAGGGAAAAACATTACGTGTAGATGGAAAAGTCACAACTAAAAAGATCATAGTATCTTCTCTAACCGTTGGTGATATGACAAATCCACATATACCAATTGGTGCAATAATGATATGGAGCGGTGCAGTAGCGAATATTCCAAATCACTGGAAATTGTGTAATGGAACCAGTTATACTCGAACGGATGGTGGTGGTACTATAACCGCACCGGATTTACGAGATATGTTTGTAAGGGGTAAGGCAACTAGTGGCCAGCCAGTAGGCTCGATCTCCAATCACAATCATACAATGACCGACCTCGATATACCAAAGCATACCCACGGTATCACCCAGCAATCTGTTGCTGATCATCAACACCAGTATGCTACCTATAATACTAGTAATCACGTTCATAACGTTGAGAACACCGGCGCGCATGACCATGGTGGAACTAATGCAGCTGGATCGCATAATCATAACACAGTTGCTACGGCCCATAACCATGGTTCGAATGATACAGGAGGTCATTCTCATAATCTAGATTTGGTGGATATTCGTAACGGGAGGACGGGTTACGTTTCTGGTGGAATTAATTACAATTACAACTCCAGTGCTGGATCATGGACTAGACATTCTAACGCTATTAGGTCTTATTCATCTCCAAGTCAAAAACCAGGACGAACAGATGCCGTTGGGGATCATAACCATGGTAATGCTGATGCTAGTGGTCAACATCAACACGGTACAGTGTCACTCGCCGGTGACCATCAACATCAAGGAATGAGTAATAGTGCCCATCAACACCAGTACGAACAGGTAACTAATAATGCACATACTCATGCATTGGGTACTGATACAAACCACGATCATCAAGGGTTTCAAATATCACCTGGAACACCAGCAGGATGGAGAAACACTGGGGTAGTCGCTTCATTTTCGAAATTAGCATCCTATTATGTTCTCGCGTATGTAATTAAAATATAAAATCTAACCTAATTTTAATGGTATCAACTATCATAACTGTTATAGATGGTAATGTTGGAATTGGGACAAATGATCCATCTAGTAGCTTTGGGTTAGATGTACACGGTGATACAAAATTTGGTGATTTGGTGTGTGACGATTTGAGTGGTAGTGATATCGGGAGTAGCGCATTTGTTCCATCTGGTATGATAGCCATATGGTCAGGTTCAGAGGCTAATATACCTACGGGATGGGTGATATGTGATGGAACGAACGGTACACCAAATTTAGGAAATAAATACATTTTAGGTGCAGGAATTTCGTTTAACGTTGGTCAGTCGCGTGACGCGAATACTGCCCCATACGGTGTACCCAATATACCAAAGCATACCCACGCGACATTTAAATCACAGAAGGGTGATCACAATCATAATATGGAAAATGCTTTTGCTCATACTCACAATTTTAAAGAAATGAATCATAGCCATACCGATAGTGTCTCTAATACCCAACATAACCATCAAACTGGCTCCAGGGGTAACCATACTCATGGAACGAACTCGGGTGGGGCACATGGACACCCTCTCGTTATCAATGACACAAGATATGCGGGAAATGCACCTTTTTCAGGTGGTGCTTCTTGGACAGCAATGAATAATTCTGCGAGTAACAGTATCTCCATCACCAGAAACGTAAATCCAGTTAATCATCAACATAGTTCAACGATAAATACTCACAATCATACTGTGAATGCTAGTAATCATCAACATAGTTCAAAAACAGCTGCCGGTCATCAACATAACACAAACCAAGTAGGTGGCCATGTTCACACAAATCCGGTGAACGAATCTCATCAACACAACCTTACAGTCGCAGATGTAGGCGCGACGCCCACCACGGTCTTTAATCTTGCCATCTCGCTGCCAAACATGAGAATATACTTCATAATGAAATTATAAATATATTATACTATATTACATGAGTTATATAAGTCTAGAAGATGAAATAACCAGAAGACTTCCCAGTATTCTAATTGATATGGATTGTAAATTTATACATTTATGTACCTATAAATCGCTTATAATTATTGAGGGGCACCCCGAAAAACCATCCGAAGACGACTGGAACTTTCTTGTTAGTGATATAATTGAGAAAGAACCATGGTATAAATTAAAGAGATTACGTGAGATCAGAGATATTGAGTTATACGGAAGCGACTTTATGTTTATTAGTGATTATCCTCATAAATCAGATGAATCGAAGCAAGCGTGGTTAGATTACCGCCAAAAATTGAGAGATTTTCCAGTCACTTGTCCACCGGAAACATTTAACTTAGATTTAACTACACTTATGCCTATTGTAACGTTACCAGTTAAACCCGAATAATAAATTCGTTTTTGTACTCGACCCACTCCCAGTACACAAATAAATGTGGTTAAAAATAAACTCTCTATATAATATAAAATGTCTGGTGGTATCGCCCAACTCGTCGCCGTCGGTGCTCAGGATGTGCACTTAGTCGGTCAACCCGAAGTCAGTTTTTTCCGTTCTACTTACAAGCGCCATACAAACTTTTCTCAAACTGTTGAGCGTCAAGTCCTTCAGGGTAACGTATCTAATGGGGGTATGTCAACCGTTCGTTTAGAAAGAAAGGGTGACCTTCTTAATTACATCTACTTGAATCCAATTGATTCCGGTGCTACCCCTAAATCTAACACGAGTATTCTCAATTGGACCACTGTCATCGATAAGGTCGAGCTCTTAATTGGAGGTCAAGTCATTGATGAACAGGATTCACTGTTCACTCAAACTATTGCTCCTAAAATACTAAGCACTACCTACGGGAAGTCTAGGTCAGCTGGTATATATACCGACAGTATGGTTACTGGCAGTGGTTTCTACCCTCTCCGCTTCTTTTTCTGTGAAAACTGGCAATCCGCTCTCCCCCTGATTTCACTTCAGTACCATGATGTCGAACTTCGTATCACATGGGGGGATCAAGCGGCTGCTAGTAAATGGGAAGTCTACAGTAACTACGTGTTTCTCGATACTGATGAAAGAGAAGTGTTTGCGTCAAAACCCCAAAATATGTTAATCACACAGGTTCAAAAAGCCCCTAGATCTTCTGCGAAATCACAGGAGCTTAACCTTAATCACCCAGTTAAGTATTTAGTAACTGGACGTCGTGGTAGTAACTTACCTATTGCTCACGAAGAGAACAAGGTTAAACTACAGATAAATGGCACGGATGTTTCTGATTTCAAATTTGCTCACCCCAATATGACGACTGTGTCCACGTACTATCATTCTTCCTTCGCTGACAACACCAACAATCAGCGTATTTTCCTTTACCCATTTTGCCTTGATACAGGTAAGCTCCAGCCAACTGGTAGTTTGAATTTCTCTCGTCTCGATTCCGCTCGTCTCATATCCGATAAGCAAAATAACGACGATGATATTTACGCCGTCAACTACAACATTCTCCGTGTCGAGAATGGTATGGGTGGTCTCCTTTATTCCAACTAAAACTCTCTGTAAATATTAAATAATGTTTTGGAAAATACTTTTTTTTATCGCCATCGTTTTTGTATTGACATATGATCCTAAATCCAGGACACTTGAAAATATGATTGTTCAGAATACACCAACAATACAAAAATCATGTGAAAGTGCTCATTATCAGGCTGTCCAATTTGGGGAATCTCCTTATGAGTGTCCACCATCAGGTAAAACCTTGATGGAAGTTATAGCTTAAAAAAATCAATATAATTACTACTATATGATTGCCATGGAACGTGAAAATGTTTTAATGATTGCCACAATTATTTGTATTTTGGGTGTTATATTTTTATTTAAGGAAATGAATAAAGCTAAAAATGATCTTGATAAACTGAAAGAGTTTTCAGCTCACTTAATTCACCAGGTGACAACTCCTCAACCAGTTCCAGTTAAACGTGAAGAAATTGAAGAAATCGAAGAAAATGAGGTTGAAGAAAAAAATGATAAATAATCATGTAACTCTATTATAACTTGCGAGTGCGCAATGATAAAATATAAGGCAATTGCTATACCAGTAAGCTTGATTGATGGAAGCCTTAAATTCTTAACGGTCAGGGATAAACGATTCAAGGATTGGATTTTTGTAACGGGTGGGTGTAGACGGAGAGAGATATACAACCCACTAAGATGTGCACTTAGAGAATTAGAAGAAGAAACCCGTGGTACAGTCGCATTAAAAAGTGGTGAGTATACACATTTCAAATTTATGTCCAAAGAAAGTCCAACTATAGATCTAGAATATAATGTTTATATTTTCTTCGTTGATTATTCTAAATCTGAACAAAATGCCCTTATACAAAAATTTAATGAAGAAAAGGAACGAACGATACTAAAAAAAATACAAAAAAAACCTTATAAAAAAACATACGACGAAAATGATTTCATGAGTTTTGACACTTTACCTGAATTTAACACTAGAAAAAGATGGAATTTGATAATTGAAAATGTATTGAAAAATCCCGAATTTTATTCGTGTGTAACTTCTCTTAATAGAAAAACCTTCTCTATTAAATAGAATGAAATCAAAGGCGTACATTTTAATGCAGATATCTGAACTTCTTGGAAAGAATAGGGGGTTATGTGAAGAAGAAATAAATACATGGATTGCAGAAAATGAAAAAAAAACGGTATACGAATTATTGGTTATAAAAAAGGAATTATCAGAAAGTAAACAGTATACAGATATTTCTTGTATGAATAGGTTTAGAGAGTATGATACTATATAAGGTATGTTCAAGAGTTGGTGTTCAACTCAAAATTTTAATAATAGAACCAATCTATCGCATGTGCTCTTGGACGGTGGGATCCTTTCCGTGCCTTTCGATAAATTGAATGACTTTTATGAGAAGTATATAGAAGCTGTCAAATGTGGTGAGAAATTATTTGTCGTTGAACAGAAGACTTCAACATACAATTTCTTCGTTGACATAGACTATAAACATGAGAGAGCCCTTACACTTGATGAAATTAAAAGTATATGCAAAATTATTTGTGATAAGGTCAAACGACATGGGGGTAAAGATTGTTTAATTTCTGTAGCACCTCCGAAAAATAGTGGGGGTTTAATAAAAACCGGTGTACATTTAAACTGGTCAGAGTTTGTAGTGAATCAAACATCAGCTCTCGCACTTCGTGAACATATTTTGATTGCTTTGACACATAGTAAATCAAATGTCGATTGGAATAATGTAATAGACTCATCGGTTTATGGATGTAACACGAGGAAAACACAAGGGAGTGGCCTTAGAATGCCCTGGTCGTATAAGAAGGAAAAGCATGATGCATGTAAGGGTCTTGGGTGCCTCGAATGTGGTGGTAAGAAAATTGACCAAGTTGCTTATCTTCCATTGTTTATGTATACATATGGTCCATTAAGTGCTCTTATTAACATCGAACAAACACCAAATGTAAATTTTTTGAAGATGTCATCTATTAGAACTAATGTTACCGAATATACAATCATTACATCTCCCTCATTTAATCAGAAAGAAGGTTCATTTAACAATGAACAGACAAAAGATGAATTATATGATGAATCTATCAAGAGTGAAATTCAGGATTTTATTAGAAAACACATAGAAGGTCAGACAGATTCATTTATTACAAAGATATTCAAACATAAAGATTCCTATTTAATTTCTACAACATCTAAATACTGTGAAAATCTTAAACGTTCACATAACTCAAATCATGTATGGTTTTATATAAGTGGAAAAGTCATAGCACAGAAATGTTTTTGTCGATGTGAAACATTACATGGTAGGTATGATGGTTTTTGTAAGGACTTTTATGGTCGTAAACATGAACTTCCAATTCCAATTGTATCTAAATTATATCCAAAACTAGAAGATATAAAAAAATGTCCAGTAATTAAAAAAAGTGTTAAAAAATTACCTATAGATTTTTCACTTGCTAAGAGGCAATTGGAGAATTATATTAATAAATTTATGTCAGATTCTAAAGATGTTAAGATTGTTGATTTATCAAAGAAAGGTAATATATACACAATCGTATCAACTTCAAATTATTGTGATACGATTAAAGGTATCCACGAAGATTCACCTATGTTATATCAGGTGAATAAAGGTGAAATATATCAAAAATGTTTAAAATGTAAAAAAAATTCAGTAAGAAAATACAGATTAACATCGACTATATCAAAAATTATATTTCCTAATTAGAAACACATTTTACTATAAACAATACTTAAAACAATGGTCTTTAATTATAGTAAAATGAGTGATAAACTTATTAGACGATCCAATAGAACTGTCAAAAAGGTAGTTTTATTCGTACCAACTGAAACTACAGTTGAAGATGATTACTGTACAGACGAATATGATACAGAATTAGATTCTAATATTATGACAGATGAAGAATGTAAATCTTCTAGTGATGAATCGGGTGATGAAGAGTGTGATGAAAATGGTAACCTCAAAGATTTTATTGTTGATGATGACGACGTTACAGATAGTGATGAAGAATGTGAGTAAGAATGTACTTAAAAAAAATATAAGTTATATAAAAAATGGAGACTGATATAGGAAATCCAATTGAGTATTCTCCATCTGCTAATATAGATAAGGATATGATTGAAGATAGTACTCATATTAATGATGAAAGTCTCCAAGACCCTTATTATCAACCCCATCCATCTGAAATGATGTATCAACAACCACCCAATTTTGAATCTCAAAATGAAAAGGATGATTTTTTTTCAAAGATTGATAAGTCTACCTGGATTATCGCATTCGTTGTTTTTTTATTAGGATTTTTCATGGGGAAAACCATGCAACCAGTGATCCTCCGGTATACTTGAATACCCATTAAATGTACCTATATCCCCGTATAGATGTTTGCTCATTTTAGTATCACCCCTATCCACTTCGAGTCTGGAAGGATATAATGGTATTATAAATGAGTCGTATGTATCTTCTATGAACCCATCTGTAGTAGATGGCTGTTCAGTTTGTTTGTTATTTAGCTCAGTTTTGTTTTTTAAGTTTATACGTGGCTCAAAAAACAAAATGAAAAACATACTAGTCAATATGATTGTAAATATAATTTTTAACATTTCGTTTTACATTTAACAAAGATTTTTTTTATTTATTTATTTAGTCTCTTCCTCAATAGATTCTTCAATTGTGTTATTGATTTCCGCTTCACGTTTCTTGCGTCGTTCTTCAATCTCAGTCGCGACAATCTCATCAGCCTCTTTCACGAGGTCTTCCATCTGAGCATCCGGTTTTTCAATCTTAAGACGTTCAATTACTTCAGCTGGGTGTGAAATGGGACTCTCATCTGGTTTTGTATAAAATTTAGAGTTATCGTCACCGGGTTTTAAGAAGCTTTTGCTATCCGCCATGTCACGTTTACGGTCATTAAACATACGGGTTGCCTCAGCTTGATTATCTTTGTAACCAGACATAATCTCTTCCAATTTATCATTCGTGTAGTGAACATCTTCAATTTTGAGTGGATCTGGGGGGATTAGAAGCCACTTGTACATATCTACTACATAAATATCAAATGTGGGATCCTCGCGCTGGAGACGCTTGGCGTGTGACGCAGCCTCATCACGCGTGGCGAAGCCACCTCTGATCTTGATACCAAATTTTTCATTTTTTTGTGGAGCCTCAGGTCCGACTACAGATAAACACGCGTAGAGTTGACCAGGGACAGTAGTGTAATCTTGTTCCAGAGACATTATATTTACGTAAGTGTTATAAACTTTAAGCCAACTTAAAAGTTAAATTATTTAATTGATATATGCACGAGTTCTGGGATAAACAACCTGTACCACGTGAAGGGGTTAAGATGGGTGAAATTGAATCAAATAAACATGTTTCATCTACCCCTTTAAATCTAGGAAAAGGTTTCACTTGGTCGACGTGCACCCTTGAAGAAGCACGAACATTTTTAGAATGTCATTATTTTGACGAGGGTGATACATTTAAGTTCAACTATACCCGTGATATTCTCGAGTGGTCTACAGAAGTTCCGGGGTATGAAAATATAGTTATTCGTACGGATGGTAACATTGTTGGATATATTTCCAGTGTTCCATTGAAACTTAAAATAGAAGATAAAGTCGTTAACGCGGTTCAAATTAATTTTTTATGTGTACATTTGCAATTCAGGTCCTCAAGATTTGCGCCTTTACTCATAGGTGAAATTAAAAGGCGTGCAAATATGAGGGGTATTTGGCAGGCTATTTATACTGCGACAACAAAAATCCCAACCCCTATTACAAAATCTGAATACTGGCATAGATTTCTAAATGTGAAACATCTCGTAAATACTGAATTTTTTAAAACAGATAGACTTCGCGAAAAATATTATGAAGTGAGAGGTCCTTGTAAATATATTTGGAGAAAAATGACAATGGAAGATGTTCCAAAAGTTACCACTATATTAAAAGAATATCTAAAAGATTCAAAACTTTCTGTGGTTGTAGATTCCAATTACGTTAAGCAGTGGTTACTACCTATTCATACATACGTGAATGACGATAGCAATGATTTAATATCATTTTATGACGTTCCATATGACAGGTGTGACAATAATGGGACTGTAAAGCAGGTATATAAATTTTACATAACCGGAGATGTTTATAATGATGCCTTTCTTATAGCAAAAAATTTAAAATATGATGTTTTTAATGTTCTTGATGTAGGTACAAATACAGACAATTTCGAAAAACTCAAATTCATGAAAGGCACTGGTCACGTATATTATTACTTATTCAATTGGAACCTAAGAGAATCTATAAACCGCGAAAAAATCGATATTATCTTACCTTAAAGTTTTGAAACACCGGAAATATATGGAAGAGATTCGTAAGAATCATAATGAGGCCAAGAGAGAATTGATACAAAGTGTTACTAGTAAAGGGGTTCACATTCTCGACGTTGGTTGTGGCTTTGGTGGTGATCTTCACAAATGGAATAAATGTCAGGTTAATATCAACATGTGTGATCCAGAGCGAACTTCTTTAGATGAAGCGCGATCCAGAGCAAAAAATATGCATATACGTGTTAATTTTTACGAAGGTGATATACGAAATTGTCCGTATAGAAAATTTGACATTATATGTTATAATTTTTCATTACATTATATATTTGCCACAAGGGATTTATTTTTAACATCGATCCATGAAATTAAAAAACGTATGAAACATGGTGGATATCTTATTGGGATCATTCCAGATTCGGAAAAGATTATATTTAAAACCCCCCTCATAGATGACAGTGGTAACTTCTTCAAACTAAAAGACTACGGAAATGGTGGTTTCGGTGAAAAACTATTTGTAAATCTAATCGATACACCTTATTATGCAGACGGACCTAAGTCCGAGCCAGTAGCATTTAAAGACCTTTTGATAACACACCTAGAAGAGTTGGGTTTTAGTTTACATCTTTGGGAAGGATTATCAGGAAATCCCATCTCAGAATTGTATAGTAAATTTATCTTTGTATATAAAAAATGAAAGTATTGTTCTTATTAATTTTGGTAAATATCTTTATATTAAAAAACACTAAACAACCCAGTAAATTAGTAGAAGTTAAAGCAAAATATGAAATTCTCATAGATCATTTGCATAAAAACGAAATTGAAAAATTTAATACATTAAGAAGATATGTTCCGATTACAGCTATGAAAAAAATGTACGGGGATTCAGTTGGTTATAACACGAACAAAGGTGAGAATATAACTATATGTTTAGATGGGGAAGTTAATGAAATTTTCCACGTGTTAATTCATGAATTAACACATAATACTGTAAAAGAATACGCGCATTCAGATAGTTTCTGGGAAAATTACACTGATTTGAGAGATTTATGCGTAGAATTGGGTATATATGAAAAGATACCTGAACGTACTGAATTTTGTGGTAAGTATGTCCAGGATAAATAATATCCCTTTAGAATAAATGAAAACACCTTTTAACATATTTCTCACCGCAATAGGTTATTGGGTATTAGTGTTTGTCGCTTTATTAATTCCAAGACTTGTTCGTAATTATTATGTGAATCTTATAACATTAACTGTGATTATACCCAATTTACTTCGGTTTATTGTAGGTCAGGTACCACAACTCGCAGTTGATCGTATGTTCTTTTTATTAAGCACGGTGTTTGCTATGATTTTAACTTACATGGCCAATAGGATTTGGAAACATACTGCTAATTCTATAAAAAGAACCCCAGATGACAGGAGAAAGGTAATTGAGATGACTACCTTGCTTATGACGACATTTGTAATGGGATTTTTAATTACATATTTTTCTGGGATTGATAAATCGATTTACAGTAATTTGGGTTGGGAATCTAATGTTTAATTGCGTAATTCTTCGCAAAGTAGAAAACAATAGCAGCAACTAAACCTGTAGAAGCTAAACCTATCGCACTCCTACCCCCTTGTTCATTTATGAACCTAGGGATAGTGGTAGCTAGCTTATCTTGAACGGGCTTGCTTACGGCTAAAGAAGCCGCAGCGCCAGCGACTAGTGCAATTATTTGATCATCCGTCAAATTAAATGGATTTTTACTTTCAGTGGCGGCCTGTTGAGCAGGTTGCACTTGATAGGCACCCTGGGGATTAGGAGCACTCATCTGAGGCATCACACCCTGCATTCTAGGTTCATCTTGCATCATATGTGTATCCATCATTATATCGTTAATAGGTGTAGAATCCATTGTCTGTTTACTTTCACTTACATTTTTTTCTTCACGTGAAAACGCTTCTTGACTTTTAGGCATTTCATTATTTATAAAACTGGTCGTTGGATTATTATGTATAGGAACCATTCCATCTCCATTATCAGATAAATTCATGGTCACCGTGCGATCGGTCGACATTTAATAGTATATAAGTTTTTTCATAATAAATCATAACGCGAATCTTACCCTGTGATTATTTTGTTTTAGTAATCTTTAGATTTGTCTTTTTAGTCGCCTTCTTGGCATCATCCTCCCTCTCACTCTGTTGCATATGCTTGGGATTATACATTTTTTTATGAAGTTTCCAAAGCTCGGGGCTACCAACCTTGAAATTCTTTCTAACCGTCGCTTTATACCAAAATACACAATCTTGTATTTTATTTGATTTTACTGTGTTATCTAGTACAAGACATTCATAATTTTCAGTGCACGCGTCCATCACTTTGCAAAACATATCAAAAGATGGAAATATACCAAAGAACGATTTATATAATTTTTCTCGGTTTTGAATGATATTTTCTCGAAGAATAAATACATAATCGACATTTGCACGAAGTGCGGGGGGTAAATCCATTACATATTGCATTGTCAACATGAAGAAAATTTTCCAATGTCTACCATTCATGAAACATTGTCGAATACATGTATCCTTTAAAAATTTCGAATCATACATACAATCATCTAAAAGCATAAAAGCGCCACAATTTGTTTTACCATTACCAACTAGCTTCCGCTGTCTTGCCATTACCCGCTCCATCGCGTCTCTGTCATAATCACCATACACAAATAGGTCTGGTATAAATTCAGAATAAAAGTGATTACCTTCTTCTGTTCCTGATAAAACAATACCAGCTGGGAGATGTCTTTTATGATACATGATATCTTTCACCAACGTTGATTTCCCTGTATTACGCTTACCAATGAAAACACATACCCTGTCATCACCGATTCCTTCAGGTTTGAATTTCCTCAACTGAAGATTCATTCTAATATAGTGTCTCGTTTTATTTAACAAAATTTTACTCACGTAAAATAGGAATGTCAGGTAAACTGAGATTAGCAACCAAAGGTGTTCAAGACCAGTGGCTAACAGGGGACCCAATGATGTCTTATTTCTTAATGAATTATAAAAGACATAGCAAATTTGCTATTGATTATATAGAGAGTCAATTTAATGGAGACATAGAGTTTGGTAAAACTATAACATGTCTTATACCCAATGATAAAGGTGATTTAATACGAAATATGAATTTAAAAGTGAAATTACAAGACCCCTCACCTGCAGGTAACGAATGGGTTCCATCTGTAATTAGTCATATGATTGAACACGCTGAACTTTTAATAGGAGGTCAAGTAATTGAAAAAATTACAGGTGAGTATATTTACATACATCAACAATTACATAACACAGATGATGACATTGACCAAACACTTTATTTTTTGAATGGTCATGGTAGAACCCTAGCATATAGTGGATCGTATACATATTTTATAGATTTACCATTCTATTTTTACAGAGCATCAGGGTTATCAATTCCTACATGTGCTCTTACCAAACAATTGGTAGAAGTTAGAATTAAATTAAGACCTCTCACCGAATTAATTTTGAGTGGAGCTTCAGCTGATGTTTCATCTAAAATAGAAAAATTCTCACTGGATTGTGAATTTGTTTTAGTGACTGAACCTGAAAAGAGATTTTTAATGTCTAGACCTCTTGATTATATCATAACACAAGTTCAACTTTCTAAATTTAAAATGAAAGCTGGATCAAATAGTAAAAGTGTGATGATAAACTTTTCACACCCGATAAGAGAATTATTTTTCGTTTCTCAATCATATGATTCAATTACCAATAATTACCCAAATAAATATAATACAATAAAAAATATAAAATTAAAATTCAACAATGAAACTGTATTTGATAGAGATACAAAATTTCTTGTGCACGAACAAGCATTAAAACATTATGTAAACTCACCAAGTAATAAATCATCAGTAGCATCGTATCTCAAATCCGAGTTCGGTATCTACAGCTTTGCGTTGCAACCAGAGAAACCGTATCCAACTGGACAAGTAAATATGAGTAGAATAGTACATAAACTTCTTACCATTGAAATTGACCCTCTCAATGATGTAGACGATAATGATACTAGAATATATGCAATCAATTATAATATTTTAACAATCAGTGACGGAATAGCTGGTTTAAAATTTTAAGTTATTATATTAGTAATGGCTGGGCGTATTCAACTTTTACAATCCGGACCCCAAGATGTATTTTTTACTACAAACCCAGACCATAGTTATTTTATAGAGAGATTTGCAAAACATTCTGCATTTGCACGAGAATATGTGGATATTGATTCAGAAAATAGCGTTGACTTTGGAAATACAGTAAAATTTATAATTCCACATAATCTCGGAGATTTGATAAATACACTCAGTGTAAAAATTAAGTTACCCGCGTTACCTTATACAAATTTCGCAACGTATATAGAATCAGCTGGACATGCGGTTATAGAGTACGTCGACCTCATCATAGGTGGTAAAATTATTCAACGAATACCTAGTGATTATCTTCAGATATACACGGAACATCATATTACACAGACGAAACAACGAGCTTTAAAACAATTAATTGGGAAGTACCCAGAACGTACAATTTCCTCTAGGGTTTCAGATAAGGAAATATTGGGAAGTATCGGAAGAGCTGACGAAATTGAAGAGTTTTTTGTTGATATACCATTTTATTTCTATAATAATCCATCGTTAGCTATTCCTTTGTGTGCAATAAAAAAACAAGATGTAGAAGTCGAAATAAAACTTCGTGATTATGATCATTTGATCATAAAAAGTACGACTGGAGAATTGTTAACCACACTCGAGGAAGGTAGGATTTTTATGGAAGAATGTACACTATGTGCAGAAATAATTTTTGTGGATCCATGTGAAAGAATTAAGATTGAAAATACCAAAAGGGAATTTGTTATCACACAATTACAAACTAATATTTTTAACGTCGACAAAGGTGAAACGTCTGGTTCATTTAAACTCGATTTTACGAATCCAGTGAAAGAATTATATTTTGTAATACAACGTCAAGGTGATATTGGTACTAATGAAGGTGAATTCATTACTCCTTTTGACTATGACAATACACTACTAGAAGTAGATAATAAATACATTTTGTACGAAAATTTAGATTATTTAACACTCAGACTTGATAATGAAAATATAATCACAAAAGAAACAGGAAATGTCATTTTTCTAAAAGCTATACAGTCAACTATACATCACGCCAAAACACAACTTTTGAGAAGATTTTATTCGTATAGTTTTGCTTTAGAACCCGAAAAATGGTTTCCAACTGGACAGCTGAACTTCTCATTCATAAAAGATCAAATATTAAACCTAAGTTTGAATCCATGTGCAGATTATTCAAGACAAATTCGCGTGTACGCAGTAAATTATAACATTCTCCGCGTAGACGAGGATTATACTCGAACTCTTTTTGATATTAAATATTAAATATGAACATGCAATCGGGATTTGGAGATGCGGGTGATAATATGATTGAACAATATATCCAGACCATGGTAAATATTATCACACCGGTGATAGAAAAAACCGTATTATTGGCAGCTGAATATTCCAAAGCTTGTGGAAGAGATGTTCTTCTTCCAGAAGACTGGGGATATGCATTGAAATTCTGTGCAATGAACTCAGTTGGAGAGTCAATAGGATCTATAATGCCAGAAATATATGATGAGGAGACTTCAGATGAAGATGAAGATGAAGATGATCTCGTTGACCCAGGCGATTGCCCTGAATTTGAGAGATATTCAGGGAGTGATCCAAAGTTTACATCTGTAAACGATGCATATGACACGTGGCATGATTGGAATCCACAAAATCCGACAGAACATCTCTTAAAAAATGCTATTAATAATAATGAACACCTCGGAGTTGGAGGGGTGGACGACTTCTGAATATAAAACATTTAAAGCTGTTGATGGTGAGGTTTCTGACACGAGTAGTGATAGCGACGATTCAGATGACGAACAATTATTTGCTAAATCATCAATAGTCAGAAAAACTAAATATAAAAAATTAGTTAGTAAAGAAACATTGTTACCAGAATAAATTTTCTATTTCTATAGTATAAATCACAATGGAATCTGTTACAGCCCAAGCAATGGAAACTGTCACTCTCGTCAGCCGGGAACTCGAAGCGCAGTCTCTCAACTCAATTGTTGCTGGATTCAGTTTCGCCGCTGCTCTCAGTTGGATGGACCTCGTTCGATGGGGTATCACTCAAATCATCAAGGTACCTAAGAACAGTGGTTCTCACTACGTATTCACCGCTATCCTTACCACTCTACTTTCCATCATTGTTTACTTGGTAATTTCTCGTATGTCAACTCGTGTAAAGAAGCCCGCTGATCCCTTATTCGCGATCACCCGCTAATTTTTGGCTTTTTTTTCATAAAAAGTGTGAGTAATAACCCTATTAAAATAATTACACCAATGTAAATATACTCTTTCCATATATAAACATTTTCCACGATTTCGGGAATGTTTATTTTTGACTTGTCGTGTATCGTTTCTTCGTGTATCGTTTCTTCTTGGTTCTGTGGTAAGTTTATAAGCTTGTCAGTAGAACCATGTATTCTTAACTTGATAGCGTGATCTCTTTCCTTAAAATCTATCGGTATAAGTTTATTATTTTCTTTATAATACCATTCGATTTTTAGATTAGATATTTGTTTTTGTGGACCGTTATTATACTCGTGTACAAATAGATCATCTTGACTATAAAATGTTAAATATTTTTGCGCCTTCGGGTCTGTTTCATTATTCATAAATACACCGGTATAAAATGGGGTGTTTGTGTAAGAATCTTGATTAAAATCATCCGATCCAGATGATATTTTCAAGACAAATGTCTTGGGTGCAAATGATATATCAGGTTGTCCACATCTTATAATACCACTCGATGACATAACATTAGAAGCACTTAAACCAAATAGTTGATTGGGTGTGGTTCTACTATTAACATTTGACGTCCAACCATCTACCCCATCGTAAAAATCAAGATTAAAATCACTAGTGGTTAATGTATTAGAAAACTCGAAGCGTCCATTTGTATATGAAACCTGGTCGATCGTTGTACAACCTGTTGATGGTATGACTGTATTTTGTAAATATGTCGCAACTGTCTGTTCATCTGGATTAGTAATAAGAGATACATTCAATGGATCTATTTCAGCGATATAGGTTCCATTATCATCGTGAATAGTAAATTTATTGTTAAAGTGATTGAATCGTCTGGGTTTAGGTAATCTCGTGGAAATTACTTCAAGTTTAGTGACATTATATATTATCGTCTTCAATGTGACATTGTAATTATTAGCATACTCGTATACTTCGGTATCACGTTCACCAGAATCTATATCAAGGGTATGAACCTTCATTAAAATACATGTACAATATTTTAATGAGTGTTTTTATTTATTAAACTTCGATATTTCAAGAATAAATAGACTGAGCTAAAGGATTGGCAGACATCTGTTTTTTAGCGATATCAAGTGAACGAGTATGGGGATTTTCATGCCCTTTGTATGAATTAAATTTATGAAACGACGTCTGTTTATAATTTTGTGTCCACCCACCATTTGCTCCACCCACCCGACCATCAACACGGGAAGTATCGGAACGAACAGATGTGAGTGCGCCACCCTGTTTAAGTGCACTTTCCCTAACATTCATACGACCCTTGTTACCCAAACGATTGGCCTTGCCGCGACGATCTTCTGGGCGGAAACCATACTTCATGAGTTCATCATTTGTCTTGTTCCCTACCTGAACAGCCGCACTGTTGGTGTATGCACCAATATGATTACTGATACCTGGTTGTGCCTGATTATAATATCCAGACTGAAGATCATTTCTATCACTCTTGAATCGTGTAGGGTCCTGGGGCATTGACTGGGCTGACACAAAACGCTTAGCGCCATTGAAACCTAAACCATCTGTACGATTACCTGTTTCGGAACGATTAGTTATACGTTTAGTTTTTTCGTGTTCTTGTCTCGGGATGAGCCCCGACATACCCTGAGCTCGACCCATTACGGTAGGAAGACGACTAGGTAAGTAAGTGGTTGTGTCCGGTTTGTTATGTGTAAGTTGACCAACGACAGCAGAACGTCCACCTGTGACATCTGCAGCTGGACCAGCTCGCCCTGGTAATGTAGTCAACCGATGTTCACCAACATTAATTGGATTCACCCGGACTAACTGTTGGTACCCACCGGAAGCTGGGACATCTGCACCGACACCCAAACCTGGTCCTACCAATTGCTTTTCCACGGGAGAAAGATTGTTCATACGCCCAGTGTCAAACATACGGTCTCGCATAGATAGAACTTCCTGACCATTTGTACGATATTGACCAGATATATCAGCAAAACTTTCGTTTTCTTTTTTATGGGGAATATCAATTCTTGGTTCATATAAATTCGACATATCTGGTAGAGGCTGTATGCGGTCAAACATAGTAGGTGGTTCAGGTGTTTGTTCTATAATTTGCTTTTGCATCTCAGCAGGGGAAACCTGAGCTTTTTTATTACTTAAGCTACGCCCGACATAAATCAATCCAGCGATAGCTGCGAGTGAAATCGGGTCAGCCATTCTTACTTCTTATTAACATTTTTATTAAGGTATCTCTGATGGAAAAGTCCATTCTGGAGTTCCGCTCGTGTGCTAGTTGGTTCGTACGACATCGTCCTTAAAGGAACTTTACATTCCATATTTGACAATGGAAACAAATTTCTTTCGTAAGTTTGTACAATCGTTCTGTTGAAACTGGACGTCGACTGGGGACGTAACTGATCAGACGTTTCTATATACTCTGCGGGTGATCCTTTCCCAGCCCGGTAAGGAGCTGTACCGTATAACATAGTGTTGGGACGGGACCCACCACCATTAAGATCACTGGGCTGAGGGTATACAAAAATTTCATCAGTCGCTTTGACGGGGACGATAGCACCCTTGTTTTGAACTATCGACAGACCGGGTTGGAGTTGATACGCCATTTATTATTACAAGAGAATATTAATTATGCATACTGACCACTTCCAGATCGGACGGGACCACCACCACGAGGACCCCTCACATCTCCATCACCACCTAAACCGGCGAATGCATCTAGTTGTACACCGCGTGCATCAGGGCTACAAAGTCGAGTATCACTCTTGCATATCTGGGCGTTCTTTTTACCATAACACCATTCAGCAAAACCAGTTTGATCTCCTGGGATGTTTGAAACCGGCATGGTTATAAATTGTCTATCAGCTGCGTTTTGTTGGTATTGGGGGAGAGGGCTACGAGACCGTCCACTGTCGTAAGGGATGCGATCACTCATTATCTCTTTAACCATTGGTGCAACAGTTGGGTAATAACAAGCCTGTAACCTGTTTGGTGCGTCCACATAATCAGTAATTAACACATTACCCATTGGGTTTTCTTTTGTTGGTAATTGACATTCGGTCTCATCTACACTGTAATATTCTTTAACCATTTTAGCCTTGTACATCACGTATAATACACTCAATACTGTTCCACCTAAAATAAATACACGAGGATCTCTTTTCGTTAAATACAAAACGCATGTTGCATATATGATGAATCGAGAAGCTGCATTTATTCGTTCAGATGGTAATTGGTTACTTGTGGGCCAAAAATCTAAAACCTTATCACTTTTTATAAGTTCCTGGGGATCATTAAACCAAGTTTTCATTTAGTATATATTAGGTTTATTTTTTGTTGAGATTACCAAACAGATTACCCATCATACTCATTAATGCACCCTGATCAATTTCACCCCCATCATTTTCCATTTTATCAGCGCATTCTTTAGCAATCTTTTCGATCATACTAAGTGTATCACTGGGAATAGATTTAATGGTAGTTCCCAACATGTAAAGTGTCTGAAGATACTGCCACGTCGCCGCTTTAGTGCTATCAGACATACGACTCCAATAACTTTTAATGTTTAGATCTTTGAGAAAATCGATGGTGTCGATTTCAGTTAGAAGGAATGATTCATCTTTATTAGAAATTTTGTCTGCATACGGGGTTACACCTTTCATGAAGGTGTCAACAACTAAAGTAGGGTTGGTGGGTTTAATCAGTTCGAATGAAGTGATCATTTTCTTGATACCAGTTTCGTCTGGAAATGTCTTATGCAGTTCCACAAGAAATTGAGAAAGCATGTCGTTAAACGCAGCAACCGAAGTCATATTCTTATTCTAATGTTTTAATCTTTAAGTTTAAAAAGGATCACTGGAAATAGTCTCTCTTTGACCTATACCGTTAGAAACGATAAGAAAAACTAATATAGCATTTAACATAGCGGGTTTTGTATATTTATGTAATTCGAGTTTACCTTCATTATTAAGATACGCCTTACCGTGAATATATGATGCAGTAATACCAGCAGCGATTAGTGCAGCTGTGAAGGGGTCACGTAATTGTTCAGAGAGGTCCATTTAATTATAACCAAGTTTTTTTGTACGATCATCTGGTGCATCCCCAAATAAAACATCATCTTCCTGAGATTCAATCGAATTTTCAACAGGGGATTCCATGTGTGGTTCGACAATAGGAGTTTGAACACTTGGTATAGTTTTGAATTCATTTTCAAATCCAGTTGGTTCAAGTGGTTCCTCGGATTCCATTGGCATCTCGGATTCCATTGGCATCTCGGGTTCCATTGGCATCTCAGGTTCCATTGGCATCTCAGGTTCCATCGAATCTTCTAAAATCTCTGGGTCTTCAGAATTGTGAACTTCTCCATCTAAATCAATGTTTCTAGACTCTTGTGACATATACGTCTGGAGAATTTGCTGAACGGGTATTAATTCCTTTACTGTCGATTCAATGCAGGTAGTGAAGCGAGCTGTCAAAAGATCATCTCTTATATATTCACTCTGCTCATCATTAAAAATGTAAGGATCCTTGTAGAGATCTTTAGCTACATTATTATAACATATTTGAATAAACACTTCATTTGTTGGTAGTTTTAAACTTATTTTCTTGTTATCTGATTTGAGTCGAACTGCAGAAAGAATTTTAGTGCACGCAACAAATACAGCAGCGAGTAAGTCGTCAAACCACGCACAACGGTTTGTAATGTTATCACTATGCTGTTTAGACATCGCATTCGACCAATTTGGAACTTCTTTTAAGAGTTTTTGAAACATTATAAGAGTCTTTCGTCCCTTAGATAAATTGGCAGATTCATTGTATATATCCTGAAAAACGTCAATCATAGCTGGACACATAATCATATAGAGTTGACCCAAGTATTCTTTCTTAGCTTCAACGAGTATATTAAGATTATTATCCATTTATGATTAAGGGGGGTTTTTATTATATTATTTACTACGCAGTTCTCCTGTATTTGTCTGCCATCTTTTTAAGATTCATCAAGTCTGGATATTCTATATCGTCTACTGATTCTTTTTTGGGTCTCACTCTTTTACTCACATTCCATGATACATAAATTTCACATAAACTAAGTGGATTAACTATAAACCCACCTAATTTCAATTGTCTTACGATATATCTCGTAGCAGCTTCTCTATCGAAACTTGGATAGCCCATTACAAATGTCGGTGTAATTAATATTATATGTTTTTGACCAAGTTCGACACTTTGTTTTATTTTACGAGAGAATTGTTCATATATTTTGATATAAATTTCCTTTTTTATCTGTTTTTTTCTTTCGTCAATTTTATTGATATCATTGATGCTCAACATTATAATTACTGTAACTTATTTTTAGCGTTTTCTAACTCACTTACAGTCGGAACTGCAACCTCTTTAATCAGTTCGTACTTGACGAACTCTTTCCCCGACTGACCATCAAGGAATGGTGCGATTGTAGATTCAGATTGCCCGGCTAATGGCTGGGATCTAAGAGAAACAAGTTTAACTGAATCACCAATTACCTTAAATGCAGTGTATACAGAAAACCCGAAAGCGAAACCCTGATTCTTCATAGCAAAAAACACACATTCATAAATATCATTTTCGCTACCAGTGTATTTTTTCACCGACATTGTTTCGATGATATATGTACATAAACCTGTCCGTTTAGAAATTTCTTCATTTGCCTGTAAAACAAAAGTTTCAATCAGGTCATGTGATATTTTCGTCTCACCCTGAGTATAGTTGTTTAAATTGGGTTTTGGGTCGGATAACATTATCTGACTAGTAGGTTTAATGTATCCTGACAGGCCAAATGATTCTGTAAATGATTCACGTTTGGTCGTGAGTAGTATAACAATTATTATGAGAATTACGATTAAAAGTAACTTCATGGTCACTTATATTATGCGTCAATTTTTTTTTAGAAAATACCGTAATACATATTAGATGTCTTTACTATTATTTAGCCCAAGGTGTAAACATTCGTCTGAGATAATTCAGTATATACAGTCAAAACCACAACTGAAACAGCTTGTAAATTATCATAACGTCAACACTCAGGGTATACCACCTGCGTATAAAAGTAAAATCAACCGAGTACCTACATTGTTAACCAAGAATGGAAAATTACTAGTTGGTAACGAAATTAGAAATTGGTTAGATTCACTTTTACCAAACAAGGAAATTGGTAATTGGTCACCGGGTGGTATGTGTGGTATGACCACATTGGAAGGCGATGAGAACGATGATGATATGTTTTCATTAGATGAATATGGACAATCTCTTCAGCCTGCTATGACAAGTGAACTTGAAGATAAGATAAATCGCGATGTAAATAAAGGGGTTGCTTACACTGAACAGATTTAAAGACCTGACGATAATATAATATTAAATGAAACTTGTTACGATACAAGCGTCTGCTTTTAAATCAACATTCGAAGTTTTAAAGGATATACTCAATGATGTCAATATATATTTCAAAAGGGATGGGATGTACATTATAACATTAGATACAGCTAGAACATCCCTAATAGATATATATCTATCTTCCGATAATTTTGAAGAATATTATTGTGATCAAGATGAGATTATAGCTGGTATCAATATTGCAAATACTTTTAAACTTTTGAAAACAATTACAAATAATGATGTTTTAACTATTAGTATTAATTGTAAAGAGTATATGAATATAGACGTCATGAGTGATCAGAAAAAAACGAATACTTCATTTAAATTAAAACTTTTAGATATAAATGAAAGTCGTATCGAAGTACCTGATGTTAAGATGTCAAATATAACTGATATCCCATCAGTGGATTTTCAACGTCTGTGTAGAGATATGTCTAATATCGGATCAGATGTTGAAATTACACGGGTAGATAACTTACTTAAATTGAAATGTGAAGGTGACTTCGCAGATCAAGAAACGTGCATCGAATGTCCCGAAAATAGTTCGTATATGAGTGGACTTTATTCATTGCGATATTTAAATATATTTACAAAGGCGACGAGTATGTGCGCGTCCGTGGAAATAATGCAAGAAGAAAGTAATAGATTTTTAATTTTAAAATATAATGTTGCTAATCTAGGTGAATTGAAATTTTATCTAGCTACTAAGGTAAATGAATCTGAGTAGTAAAACCCCCAATTGTTTTTATACTTTTCTTAACCCCAATTACACTACTTAATACCATTTTAGGATATTTATCTTCTAAAATAGTTTTATCATAAAATAGAAAATATTCAATAGGGACTTTTTGACAATGAAAGTCATTCCTAGGACCACTGTAACGTTTAATCTTACTCGTAATATCACGCATAGGTTTATCGTTGTGATCAACTAGCCATACACTAGAAATTGGTAAACTGAAATGCATATTATTATCTTCACATTCCCCCGGTTTAAAATTAATATCACTAGAAATAGACATATATTCCTTACCATTGTAATAATAACGTACACGTAGAATATACCATTTTACATTTTGAGGAATTATTGTATATCTAAATTTTTTACGTGTCACATTTACATAATATTCATCTAAAATACCATCCTCCCAACTTTTACTCTCCTTTAACCAAAAATCATCTTCGATGTTATATTTCATATCATGATCTATGGCATATTCCAATTCTTCCGAAATAATACTATAATCTTTTGGACTAATTAATTGTTTATAAAAGAAAAAAATATAACTTAAAAGTTTGACTAACATCCCTTTATAACATATGGAAGGTAATTTTTTAAGTAGATATAATAATAAATTGAATGAATGGTCTAAATTAATAGATCATGATCCATCTAATAAAAGAAAATATCAAGATGAAATGTCGAAATATATGATAAAATGTATGCCATTTTTAACTCAATATATGGAAAGTGAAAATGAACAAATGACATGTACTAACACTGATAACATTTTCGATGTAAAAGAAACTGTTGGTCTTAAAAGAAAAGATATATGGACCGACTATCTCGTAGACGTTGAAAAAAAGAATATAGCTAAAAGTACCGATATGCGTGTAACCGAGGAGTGTGGTACATGTTTAAATAGTAACATTTTATATTTATATGATACGAGTGATCTAGTTTGTGATGGATGTGGGAAAGTGATTGCATTTAGTATAAATGAAGAACTTACGTATAGAGAAGAGCAAGAGACTTCTGAAAAAATTATTAATTATTCATATAAACGAGAAAATCACTTTAATGAATGGTTATCACAATTTCAAGCTCAGGAAATGACGACAATACCAGATGAAGTAATGGATCAGTTAAGAGTTGAATTAAAAAAAATTAAAATTAAAAAATTAGAAGAAATTACACATGCAAAGATACGAAGTCTTCTAAAAAAATTGAGATTAAATAAATATTACGAACATGTTCCATATATTACGAACATTTTAAATGGTATAAGACCACCTACAATGCCAGCGGAGTTAGAAGCCAATCTTCGTATAATGTTCAAAGATATACAAAAACCTTTCGATGAAAACTGTCCAAGTGAGAGAAAGAATTTCCTTAGCTACTCTTACGTACTTTATAAATTTTGTGAACTTTTAGGAGAAGATGAGTATCTTCAATATTTTCCACTCTTAAAATCAAAAGTTAAATTGTATGCACAAGATGTTATATGGAAGAAAATATGTAGTGACCTTAAATGGGAATATATTCCAACCATTTAAAGAATTTTATGTATATAAAATATATATAATGTCGACGGTAAATTGCCCAAACTACCAAATTTGTAGTAAACAAGTTAAACCTGGGTTGAAGGTGTGCACATCATGTTTCTGGAGATTCAAAAATGAGATTCTTGAATTCAAGTCCCCTTGGTCGTGTCCAAAATGTTGTAAAGTGGGGGAATGTCTCAAGTTTCGTAAATGTGAACACTTCTTATGTGTAAAGTGCTTCGATCAAATACCAGTATGCTATTTATGTGAGTTATAAGTAATATAAAATTTTAAAAAATATAACTAGTATGATTATCATTGATAGAATAGTTCGCTTCCTAAAAATGGATATTTACCTTCCCATGAGATGTTACGCGAATAAGAGACAACTCGTTAACCCAAGGGATTGTTGTGCATGTAAGAACTTCTGTCGAAAGCCACCAAGTGGTGGGACTCCCGTATATGTAAAAATTGACCCTAAGTATCAACGTAAATATACGTATTACAAATGAATGACGAACCCGCCCTACTCACCCTCTATGATTTGGAGTCACATGTACTTCCACATCTAGATACAATCAGTCAAGTCGACCCAGCGGTACAACACTGTCTAGAAGAAGCTCGGACACTTCTTCGTAGGGCACAAAATATTCTTCAGGCGGCTGTCCTAGATCCACAGTCATACTATCAAGAATCCCGGAGATTTTATCATAATCTCGCTCGGGTTCTTCCTCTAATGGTAGCACTTGAATCTTTCGCACCTCCACCTCCCGATCCGGGTGAGGTGGGTAATTCACCAGATACGCCGTCTTCAGACCTGTCAGACGAAGATAATTACGACCCTGCAACTCCGCCGCATCGTTCAGAGTTCGAATAGTCTTAAACTCTAGAACAGTTTCGTTATTAATAATGATATCCGCTCGTAAATTACCAATAACATGCCCCTTGAATGGAATAGTAATGATACGTTCCGATTCGTATTGAATACCATTCTCTCTTAACAAAACCTCCATAGCATTATGGTATACTCTCTCACTGTAGCCAGGTCCCAGTTGAGAATATATATCCTGTGCGAATGCCTCAATATTCATTAAATAGTATTCGATTTTCTTCTTTATCTAAAGTAAGATGGTGTCTACCGAAACTACTCGCAGACGACACAGGGAGGCACGGTTTAACCGTGTCATAAAACAGTTAGCTAATAACTTTAGAAGAGTGAATATACCGAAAA
>Ga0222649_1000055_pt1 | contig 45744 bp, 43 predicted proteins | sample AntAcemetagen337_FD_179865 | JGI IMG/M metagenome (GOLD analysis project Ga0222649, IMG submission 179865) | Saline water microbial communities from Ace Lake, Antarctica - #337 | ecosystem: Environmental > Aquatic > Non-marine Saline and Alkaline > Saline | place: Antarctica: Ace Lake... | reverse complement strand
TGGTGAATACCCACAAGAAAAGAGGTTAATAAATACGAATCATTATCGTTCGCGTTACAATTGCCGCAAGCAACGGTGTGTTGCTCGTTGTTCCCAACCTTCATTTCATACCTATGACACGTTCTCCAATTTCAGCTGCATACGCAGCCGTTGTAACCACCTTGGTGCTTGGCAGCACCGCGGCTATGGCACAAGACAGCATCAACATTTACTCGGCCCGACATTACCAAACTGATGCAGCCTTGTATGCCGGTTTTACCAAGGCAACTGGTATTGCCATCAACCGAGTTGATGCCAACGACGCAGGCATTGTTGCCCGTCTCAAGGCTGAGGGTTCTGCCTCGCCTGCCGATGTCGTTTTATTGGTCGACGCCACGCGACTGCACAACGCAGAGCAAGACAATTTGTTCCAAAGCATTGACTCACCCCTGCTGCAACAACGCATACCGGCTTACATGCACTCCCCCAAGAACACGTGGTTTGGTTTTTCCACACGTGCGCGCGTGATTGTGTATGACCCCAAGCGCGTCAAAGCCAGCGAGGTTGCGACTTACGAACAACTTGCCGACCCCATAAACAAAGGCCGTGTGTGTTTGCGTACAGGGACCCACCCGTACAACCTGTCGTTGTTTGGATCTGTCGCTGTGCACAGCGGTGATGCCACCACAGAGAAGTGGCTGGCTGGCGTAGCAACCAACTTGGCCCGCAAACCACAGGGGGGCGATACAGACCAAATAAAAGCAGTGGCCTCTGGGGAATGTGCGGTGGCAGTTGCCAACAGCTATTACTTGGCGCGCTTAATGCGCTCAGACAAACCAGCTGACCAAGCAGTGGCCAAGGCTGTAGCCGTTGTCATGCCCAATCAAACCACAACGGGTACACACATGAATGTGGCTGGCGGCGCGGTGGCTGCTAATGCACCGCACAAGGCTGGCGCTGTCAAGTTTCTAGAGTACTTGGCAAGTGATGCCGCTCAAGCCCATTTTGCCGACGGCAACAACGAGTGGCCAGTTGTCAAAGGTGCGCCAATGAACAACCCAGCACTCAAAGCGATGGCATCAGCCGACTTTAAAAGAGACACGGCCTCTGTTGCTGACATTGGCGCCAAGCAAGTGGCCGTGCAACAAATGCTAGACCGCGTAGGGTTTCAATAACCTGGGTTGGGTAACAACGGCATCAAGACCGTTTGACCTGAAACACCTTGCGCGCGCACCTCGCCGCTCAGGGCTGTTGCCTGTGCAACTGCACCCCTGAATAAACAGGGTTGCAACAATGCTCAAACAGACTGCGCGCTAGCCGCGCATGTCTGTCATACCACCCATGTAAGGCTGCAACACCTGAGGGATACGAACGCTGCCGTCGCTTTGCTGGTAGTTTTCAAGCACCGCAACGAGCGTGCGCCCAACAGCAAGGCCAGAGCCGTTGAGCGTATGCACCCAGTCGTTTTTACCAGCTGCATTTTTAAACCGCGCTTGCATGCGGCGTGCTTGAAAGGCTTGGCAATTAGACACTGAGCTGATTTCACGGTAGGTCTCTTGACCAGGCAGCCAGACCTCCAAGTCGTGGGTTTTGGTTGCACCGAAGCCCATGTCGCCCGTGCACAGCAACACCACGCGGTATGGCAACTCGAGTGCTTGCAAAATAGCCTCCGCGTGGCCTGTCATTTCTTGCAACGCGGCTTCGCTGTGGTCAGGGTGTACCACTTGCACCATTTCAACCTTGTCGAACTGGTGCTGGCGAATCATGCCGCGCGTGTCGCGGCCGTGGCTGCCGGCTTCAGATCTAAAACAAGGCGTGTGTGCGGTGAATTTCAGCGGCAATTGAGCCTCGGGCGTGATGGTGTCACGCACAAAGTTGGTCAAGGGCACCTCCGACGTGGGAATCAGGTACAGCGCTGTGTCAGCACTTAACCCCTCTGTGTCACCGTCTTGTCCGCCCTTGATGGCAGCAAACAAATCTTCCTCAAACTTAGGCAACTGACCGGTGGCTTTCAGTGAATGGGCATTGACCAAATAGGGCGTGTAGCACTCGGTGTAGCCGTGTATGTTGGTTTGGGTGTCCAGCATAAAGGCTGCCAAAGCCCTGTGCAATTTGGCTATTGGACCTTTCAGCACTGAAAAGCGGGCGCCGGACAGCTTGACACCCATTTCAAAGTCCAAACCCAAGGGCTCGCCAAGTGCGACGTGGTCTAACGCGTCGAAGCCAAGCGGCTTCACAGCACCGCCTAAGCCGTCTGTGGGGGACCAACGGCGAAGCTCTTGGTTGTCTGACTCACCGCCACCAACTGGCACGTCGTCTTGCGGCAAATTGGGCACGCCCAACAACAAACCATGCAACTGCACTTGCAATGACTCAAGCAGCGTTGCTGAACTGTCTAGCTCATCTTTGATGGCCACGACTTGGGCCATCACCGCATCGGCAGGCTCGCCTTTAGATTTCAACTGGCCGACTTGCTTGCTCAAGTTGTTGCGCTGCGCTTGCAGCTCTTCCGTGCGAAATTGCACATGCTTGCGTGTGTGCTCTAAATTGCTGAACGCTTCAACATCAAGAAATGGCTGTGGGCTCTTACGTTTTTCTAGAGTAGCCACGACAGCAGCCAAGTCTTTACGCAGGGAAACGACATCTAACATGGAATATGTACCTCAAAAATAATCCCCCAATCATACGAGACGCCGCAACGGGCTTCTAAGTACTTACACGGATTCGCGCCTTGCACTTTGGTACTAAAAAAGCGTTTGTACTAGTTATTTCTTCTAGTACAAGTGAAACTTTTTTAAACATTAGGGAGAATTGACATGATTCAAAGCATTTTAAAAATTGTCGTGGGCCTCATCGCCATTCTTGCCACAAGCCTAGCCATGGCCAGCGTAGATGCCAATACGGGCAGCACGGCTGAGCTCAGGAGCATCAATGGACTAGGGCCAACCGTGTCTCAAGCCATTGTGGATGAGCGCAAGTCCGGTAAGTTCAAAAACTGGGCTGATTTTATTAAACGAGTCAAAGGTGTCGGCAACGCCCGCGCCAACAAGTTATCAAAAGCTGGCTTAACCATCAACAACATGCCACTGAACAAGTAGCACGTCTCGAGCAGCGGGGGCCATCTGATGCCCCTGTTCGCGCCCTCTACAATGAGGCATCACAAGAACGCCACTTCTACGCGCCTCAAATATGTATCCAGTTCTCGCAATGTGTGTCGGTGCCAGCCTAGGTGCCATCAGCCGCTGGCAACTTAGCCTGTGGTTCAACCACAGTGGCCATGCCAGTATTGCCATAGGCACGCTGAGTGCCAACTGGATTGGGGCTTACTTGGTCGGCATGGGTTTTGTGTTTTTACAAACCCACACTGCACTAGATCCCATGTGGCGTTTGCTACTGATGACAGGCTTTCTGGGAGCACTCACCACCTTCTCCACATTTTCAATTGAAACAGTTAATTTGCTGCAAACAGGTCAATTCTTAGACGCACTGATCAACTCGGCATTGCATCTAGTAGGCTCTTTGGTGTTGACGTATGGTGGCATTCAGACAGCACAATGGCTGTGGGCTCATTCGCCTTCGTAAGGCTTCAGCTACACGCCACACACCACCCCAGGGTCGTTGTGAGGTGTCTCTAGCCGCTCCTTGGCAGAACCGACCTCCATATCACGCGGCAATGTGACACTGTTTTTGACAGCCAAAATTTCTGCCATGACACTCACAGCAATTTCTGGCGGTGTTTTGCTACCAATATAAATACCAATAGGGCCGCGCAAGCGGGCCATGCCCGCTTCAGTTTGTTCGAAATGCTCGATCAAGCGCTGCTTGCGTGTCGCATGGTTGCGGCGTGAACCAATTGCGCCAACGTAAAAAGCTGGCGTGTTCAACGCCTCTAACAATGCCAAGTCATCTAGTTTGGGGTCATGCGTCAAGGCCACCACACAACTGCGAGAGTCAGGTGCAAAGGCCAGTACCTCGTCATCAGGCATGGTACTGACCACATGCGCAGCAGGCACTTGCCACGCGCCGCGGTATTCATCGCGCGGGTCACACACAGTGACAGAAAAGCCGCTGAACAAAGCCATGGTGGCCAAATACTCGCTCAACTGGCCAGCGCCAATGATGAGCATGCGGTAACCAGGGCCAAACGTGTTGACCAACGTTTGCGCATCCAGCTTAAGGGCCTCCGGCGTTTTGCTGACTGTACAAACAGCTATCCCGCTCGTTAAATCCAAACTGCGACATACCAAACGGCCTTGGTCTAAGTGCGTCACCAACTCGACCAGTTGGGCTGCATTTGGGTCAAACTCCAACAACAACTCCAAGGTGCCGCCACAAGGCAGACCAAACCGGTGTGCCTCATCGGCACTCACACCGTAGCTCACAGGCTGTGGCGCACCCATTGGAATCGCTGCATCTTTATTGCTGTCGTGCTGACCTGAATAAGCCAAGGTGTAGCGGTTGATGAGGTCGTCCTCAATACAGCCGCCAGACACTGAGCCAACAACTGCACCGTCTTCTCGCATGACCATGATGGAGCCCACAGGCCGAGGCGATGAGCCCCATGTGCGCACAACAGTAGCCAATAAAGCCCTGTGCCCTGCAACACGCCAGTCGCGCAATGTCCGCAATACTGTGAGATCTAGGTTGTCCATGTTTACCGTCCTGAAGGCTTGGTCTAACTGTGCTTTCTATGCACTCAATAACAAATAGGCCACTATGCCGACTACAGCAACACCCAACATCCAATTGATGCTCTTGGACGCGCCAGCTGTTTCAACTGCAGCACCTTCAGGCTTGGCCTGTGGTGCCTTTGATGTTTCTGTACTGGCTGAAGTGGCTGAGCTTGCATCTGGAGCCGCTGCACCGTGCTGCTCGGCCAAGTGGTTGTCCATGCGCTTGAAAAAGTCATCGGCCATTTTTGAGGCTACCCCGTCTATCAAACGCTGACCCAATTGGGCCACTTTACCGCCCACTGTTGCGTGCACGGTGTAGGACAGCAAGCAGCCACTGCCTTGAGGCGTTAATTTGACATGTGAGGACCCTTTGCCGAATCCTGCAGGGCCACCCTGACCTTCAAACTGCAATGTATAGGCGTTAGGCGGGTCAACATCCTCTAGCTTTATCACACCCGTGAATTTGGCAGAAACGGGCCCTATTTTCAAAGCCATGGCCATGTCAAATGTGTTGTCGCCTGTTGCCTCGACTTTGGTGCAACCAGGAATACATGCCATTAAAACAGCGGGGTCGTTGAGTGCCTCCCAAGCCGTTTTTTGCGACACACTTAGTTCGCGTGAGCCTTGCATATCCATGAGAGTATCTCCTGTTATAACTGAAAAAAATTTAACGTGCCGTGCGCATCAACTGCGCAATACTGCTGGCCAGCATATACAGGCTATCCACATTATGAACAGCCAACATGGCGTCGCAATGCGTACGCAGTAATTGTGCGCCCTGTGCAGTGGGCACGTATTGATCAAACCGCAGCAAGGGGTTCAGCCACAGCAAGCGCTTGCTATGCAAGCTTAGCCACGACAAGTGCTGATCCAAATGCTTAGGTTCACCTGTGTCCAAGCCGTCGCTGATCACCAGCACAATAGCGCGCGAACCACACAAGGCGTTGGCATGTTGTTGTTTGAATACTGTCAGGCTGTCGCCCAACTTGGTGCCACCAGCAAAGTCGGTGACCAATTCGCTGACACGCTCCAGCATGCCGTCGGTATCATCGAGCGCAAATGCAGAACTGAGATCGGTTAAGTGGGTACCAACAGCAAACACACGCCGTTGGCTGGGGCCATTGGGCATGCCAGGTTTTGAAGACGCATGTAAAAAAGCCAGTAGCAACCGCGTGTACCGCTCCATAGAGCCTGACACATCAACCATGATCACAAGCGGTGGTGCTTTAAGCTGTCTGGCGCGCAATGGCAGGCGAGCACTCAACCCGTGTCCACGTGCGCTATCTCTCAGCAAGCGAGACCAATGCACACGCGAGCCGTTGCTTGCCAACTTATAACGCCGGCTGCGCCACTTGGGCAAGCCTAAATCAATCTGCTTGGCCAAGCGCATGACCAGTAGGTATTCGCTGGCCGTCAGTGTGTTGAAGTCCGCATGTTTGATCCGATCAACCTCGCTGGCTGTCATCGCGGCATCCAGTTCAATTGGTATCTCAGGCTGCAGCTTGCTGCCCATGGCATTGGCCTTGGGCGGACTCAAAGCCTCGCGAGAACGGGCACGCTGTTTGCTCGGGTTGGCTTGACCTTGCGCGGTAGGCAGCATTTGGGACAACAACTGATTGGCCAGTTTTGGATCGCGGAAATACGCGTCAAACAACTCCCTAAACACCACCAAATCACCGTACTGACTCACCAACACAGCCTCTAGTGCCGCTTGTACGTCGGGCTTGTTACGCAGGCCAACCGTGCGCAGAGCCTCAAACACCAAGGCACTCCTGCTGGCATCGCAAGCAATACCTGCACGGCGCAATGTACGCAAAAACCCCACCACGTTGGCGGCCATTTTCCCACTCCGCGCATCGCCAAGAACATGCTGGCCTGATGGCTTGTTCACAGGACGCTCATGCTGTGCCAAGGTCACCTGCCGCTTGCTGCGCCGAAGCTTCCAACACATCGGCGGCAAAGGCTTGCGACATCGCCGCAATATCGTCTTTTTGCTTGAACAAAATACCGGCGGTATCTTGAATCACTTCAGGGTCTACCACCAAGGTGTCCAAGGCCACCAAAGCCTTGGCCCAGTCGACACTTTCAGCGATACCAGGCGCGCGTTGAAACGCGTTGCTAAACGGCATGCTGCGCAACTGCCCCACTACTGCAGCAACTTGAGCCGTCAGTTCTGGCGCGGCATTCGGGACGCGGGCTCGCACAATGGCCAACTCGCGCTCACGGTCCGGGTAATCCAGCCAGTGGTACAAACAGCGGCGCTTCACCGCATCATTCAATTCTCGGGTGCGGTTGCTGGTCAAAATGGTAACGGGCTGCTGCGCAGCTTTAACCGTTCCCAGTTCAGGAATACTGACTTGATACTCACCCAAGTACTCCAGCAGAAATGCTTCAAAGGGCTCGTCGGCGCGGTCCACTTCATCTATGAGCAACACAGCTCCTGGTGCTGGCGCTTGCAAGGCTTGCAACAGCGGACGGGCGATTAAAAATCTGGGGTCGTACACCGCGCGCTCTACGTCTGCGGGGGCGCTAGAAGGCTGCCCTTCTAATGCGCGCATATGCAGCAACTGTGCCGTGTAGTTCCACTCGTACAAGGCCTCTCGCTGCTCCATGCCATCAAAGCACTGCAGACGAATCATTGGTCTAGACAGGACTTGTGACAACGCTTTAGCAAGCTCTGTTTTGCCAACACCTGGTTCGCCTTCTAGCAACAAAGGCCGCCCAAGTTTCAATGCTAAAAACACGGCTGTGGCCAAGCGTCTGTCAGCGTAATAGCCAACGCCTTCAAGGGCTTTAATTAAATCATCTATCGATTGGGGCATAAAAAGAACCGTTGTGGGAAAATTAGACGTGGCAACGCAGACGCAGGCAAAAAAGCCCACGACTGCGTTGTTTACCTAAACGAGTTTCAGGCTGCAGCGTTAACGGCTCGCTGAGCAACCACTTTGACCAATTGCGCCCGATAGGCTGAGCTGGCATGCAAGTCGGCATTAAGACCAACCGCGCTAACGGCTACGCCGTCCAGCGCTGCGGCACTGAAATTACCAGCCAATGCAGCTTCCATGTCAGTTTGTCGATACACGCTGGAAGCCGCGCCAGTGATGGCCACACGCACGCCGCTGTCAAGCTCAGAGACAAACACACCCACCATGGCGAAGCGTGAAGCTGGCTGCTTGAACTTGACATAGGCTGCGCGCTTGGGAATCTCAAACGCAACAGCAGTTATCAGCTCCCCCTCTTCCAAGGCTGTGGTGTACATGCCCTGAAAAAAGTCACTTGCCGCGATGACGCGCTTGTTGGTGTGAACACTCGCGTTCAAAGCCAACACCGCGCTGGGATAGCAAGCAGCTGGGTCGTTGTTTGCAACTGATCCACCTAGCGTGCCTCGGGCTCGTACTTGGCGATCTCCAATGTGACCTGCCAGTGACGCCAGGGCTGGGATGTTGGCTTGCACAACGTCGCTGTTGGCCACATCCATGTGGGTGGTCATGGCACCAATCACGACGGTATTGCCGTCTTTTTTGATACCAGACAGACCTGAAATTTTTCCCAAATCAATGAGCTTTTCAGGTGCTGCCAAACGCTGCTTCATAGTCGCCAATAGGGTTTGACCACCGGCCAAAGCTTGACCGCCGCCAGCCACTGCTGCCACGGCTTCATCCAGAGAACTGGGGTTTGCATATTCAAAGGTGTACATTTTGTAACTCCAAAAGAGATAGTGGTTGAGGCAAGCCTTTTAGACCTTGGCAGATTGAATGGCTGTCCACACGCGGTTTGGACTGGCTGGCATGTCAAAGTCGGTTACACCAACTTCATGCAGCGCGTCCAACACGGCATTGATGACAGCCGGTGGTGAGCCAATTGCGCCTGCTTCGCCACAACCTTTGGTGCCCAATGGGTTATGGGTGCAAGGCGTGCACACATGACCAATGTTGAATTGCGGGAAGTCATCGGCACGCGGCATGGTGTAGTCCATGAAGCTGCCAGTGAGCAACTGACCGGTTTCCGTGTCGTAAACACAGTTCTCCATCATTGCTTGACCAATACCCTGGGCCAAACCACCGTGCACTTGGCCTTCAACCACCATGGGGTTGATGATGGTGCCGAAGTCGTCCACTGCGGTGAAACGGTCCACACGTGTGACGCCAGTTGCGGGATCAATTTCGACCTCACAAATATACGTACCAGCTGGAAAAGTGAAGTTGGTCGGATCGTAAAACGCAGTCTCGTTAAGACCCGGCTCCAACTTGTCGAGTGGGTAGTTGTGCGGTACATAGGCAGTCAATGCAACCTGTGCAAACGGAACTTTTTTGTCGGTACCCTTAACCGTAAACTCACCGTTGGCAAATTCAATATCAGTATCACTGGCTTCTAACAAGTGGGCTGCAATTTTCTTGGCTTTGGCTTCGATTTTGTCTAGGGCACGCATGATAGCCGCACCGCCAACTGAGACTGAACGTGAGCCGTAAGTTCCCATACCAAATGGCACACGCCCCGTATCGCCGTGCACGATGTCAACTTGGTCAACTTCGAGTCCTAAGCGAGCCGCAACAATTTGCGCAAACGTGGTTTCGTGGCCTTGACCATGGCTATGAGAGCCCGTGAACACGGTCACGCCTCCAGTTGGGTTGACACGCACCTCGCCTGACTCAAACAGACCAGCACGGGCACCCAATGCGCCTGCGATATTGCTGGGAGCAATGCCACAAGCCTCGATGTAGCTGGAGTAACCCATGCCACGCAACATGCCTTTTGCCGCAGACGCCGCTTTGCGCTGGGGAAAGCCTGCTGTGTCGGCCATGCTTTGAGCTTTTTCCATCAGCGCAGGAAAGTCGCCAATGTCGTACTGCAAGGCCACAGGTGTTTGGTATGGGAAGCTGGTGATGAAGTTGCGCTTGCGAATCTCGTCTTGCGACATGTTCATCTCCCACGCACAGCGTGAGACCAAACGCTCTAAAAGATAGGTCGCTTCTGGGCGGCCTGCACCACGGTAGGCATCCACTGGGGTGGTGTTGGTAAACCAAGCGTCCACCTCAACATAGACCTGCGGGGTTTTATACTGGCCCGCCAACAAGGTGGCGTACAAAATGGTCGGTACAGCTGAGCCAAATGTAGACAAGTAAGCGCCCAAGTTGGCGTCAGTGTGCACGCGCAAGGCCAAGAAATTGCCATCTTTGTCCATGGCCATTTCAGCCGTGCTGACATGGTCACGACCATGTGCGTCGCTAAGAAACGCTTCACTTCGTTCGCACACCCATTTGATGGGTCGGTTAATTTGTTTAGACCCCCAAGTCAGCGCAACGTCTTCTGCGTACAGGTAAATTTTTGAGCCGAAACCACCGCCGACATCAGGCGCGATGACACGCACTTTGTGCTCAGGCAAGCTCAGCACAAACGCACACATCAACAAACGCTCAACGTGTGGATTTTGATTGCTGACGTACAAGGTGTAATCATCGCCGGCGCGGTTGTAGTGACCAATGGCTGCACGTGTTTCCAAAGCGTTGGGCACCAACCGGTTGTTGGTGAGGTCTATTGTTGTGACGTGATGCGCGCCAATAAACGCGTCATCCACGCCTGCCTTGTCGCCAATGCCCCACTTAAAACAATGGTTGCCGGGTGCTTCAGCATGCAAAGGTGTGTGGGTACGGGCTTGCTCACACGTGACCGATGCCTGTAGCACCTCGTAGGCCACCTCGACATATTCAGCCGCGTCTTTAGCTTGTTGAGCCGTCTCAGCAACCACCATGGCGACGTGATCACCCACATAACGGACTTTGCCAATAGCCAATACAGGGTGCGGCGGCTCAGACATGGGGGTGCCGTCAGTGCTGGTAATTCCCCACCCGCAGGGCAACCCGCCCATTTTTCCTTCAATGTCTTTGCCACTAAAGATGCTGACTACGCCGGGCATGGCCATAGCGGCATCTGTGTTGACAGAAATGATGTTGGCGTGAGCGTGCGGCGAACGCACAAAAACAGCGTAAGTTTGGTTGGCAATGTTGATGTCGTCGGTGTAGTTGCCAGCACCCGTCAAAAACCGATAGTCTTCTTTGCGTTTAACAGACTCGCCAATAAATGGCAGTTTAGAAAATTCAGTTGCACCCATGGTGACGCTCCTCAAAAGATCAATGCAGCAAGCAAAATGGCCGGCTGGCGGAACAAAAAAAAGTAATGTAAGTGGCTACAGACTTAAGCCATCATGGCGTCGCGCCCAGATTGAACAGCACGAACAATATTTTGATAGCCTGTGCAGCGGCATATGTTGCCCTCTAACGAAGCTCGAATTTCTTGCTCGCTGGCATCGGGGTTTTTATTCACCAAATCAATTGAGCTCATGACCATGCCTGGTGTGCAGTAGCCGCATTGCAAACCATGGCACTCTTTGAATGCCGCTTGCATCGGGTGAAGCGTGCCATCTTGCTGCGCCAAGCCCTCTATGGTGCCAATATCTGCGCCATTGGCAGACGCGGCCAAAACGCTGCAGGACTTGACTGCGTTGCCATTCATCATGACGGTGCAAGCGCCGCACTGTGAGGTGTCACAGCCGACGTGCGTACCTGTCAAGTGCAAGGTATCTCGAATCATTTGCACCAGCAATGTGTTGTCTGGTACGTCGGCTTGAACGGGCTTGCCGTTGACGGTGAGTTGCACTAGCATGGTTTCGATCTCCAAAAATGTTTGCTGGGCTGCACATTACGTGACCTATCTACTTTGAATGACTGCGGACGAAAGTTGGCTAGGGGAAACCCGATAGCGCTCGATCGCTTGCTGGAAAATTCTCAACTTGATACACAGTTTTGACTTGACCTTCGTAATAACCCTTGGTGCACACTGCGAACCCAAAGACGCCCCCCACCCGCTATAGGCAGCACACGGTCAGCCCTGTTCTGACGCTAGGGGCGGCGCGCCAGCGCCAGCTGGCAACGTTTCAAGTTGGCTATATACCCAGACTAAGACACCACCACCCGGTGCTGCAACAGCTGGGCGGCTACCGCAGCGGCTATCACACCGGGCTCTTTGCCCACCACATCAGGCACGCCAATTGGGCACGTGATGTGGGCCAACTCTTCATCGCTGAAGCCGCGCTCACGCAAACGGTTTTGAAAGGTGGCCCATTTGGTGTGGCTGCCAATCAAACCCACAAACGGCAAGTCACCCAAACCGCGCTGACGGCTCAGGCACTGCGCGACCACATCCAAATCTTCTGCATGGCTAAAGCTCATGATGAGTACCAATGCGCCCGACGGCAAGTCTGCAACGGCGGCCTGAACCGGACTAGAGTGTTCAAGCGTGACGCCCTCGCCCACGCTGACAGGAAAAATCTCATCGCGGCTGTCTATCCAGGTCAGATCAAACGGTAGCGCCCTTAGCGTACGTTCAATGGCGTGCCCAACATGACCGCCGCCAAACAGTGCAACAGTTTGGTAGACGGGCTTAAGGGCTTGCAACAGTGAGGCCACTGTCGACGCATGCAACGAGGCAGCTAAGAACTGAAACCGCACCGCTAAAGCCCCGCCACAACACTGGCCGAGGCTTGGACCTAGCTTGAAGTGCACCACTTCATCGCAGCTCTGCGCACGTTGCAGCACCCGCTGCGCATGTTCGACAGCCTGCCATTCAAGGTGACCCCCACCAATGGTCGCAATGAGACCCCGTGAGCCTACGGCCATCCATGTGCCAGGGCCCCGCGGCACAGAGCCCGTGGCACTGTGCACGCGCACCAGCACCAAGGGCTGAGCACCCAAAGCCATGCGAAGGGATTGGAAATCGCTGATCAACGCGTGCTAACAGGCACCCGGACGGCGCCATAGTTCGACGAGCTCACCGTGTGAAACGAAACGCACGGTACGGGTCATGTGGGTCAAGGTGCATGCTTGGTGATTGTTAAAAGATAACCATTTGTAGCTTTTACAACGGTGAGTTGACCATTAAATTTTAACTGTCAAGTTTACATACTGACAAACACTGAAGTTATAAAAGCCAGCAGTGGTTAATGTTTGTAACAAGAAAATTTTGAAACCATGTCTTTTTATACGGGGAAACCCTTGGCCACCACTCAAACGCCAACACGCATCACATTTGTCGTTTAGTCTAGATGGACTTACAACGACAGTTGCTTGTAGTTTGTGTAACCACAACAGACCAACTGTGCATCAAGGAAACGCTGATAAGCATGGGCAATCAACCTAAACAACTCGCACGGCGCATCTCGCGCCACACACTGACTTATTGTGTGGTGTTGCTGGTAACTATGCTGTTGGCAAGTTGCGCCGCACCGCCCTCGCCTGCGCCGCAACCTACCCCACCGCCTGCGCCACAGCCGGCACCTGTCGCTGCGCGGATACCAGTCTTCATTTCGCAAGCAACCAACGCCAAAGACTACAGGCGGGATGCGGCCCAGCACATTTACAAAAACAACAGCGCCCGAATTTACAAAGGTCGTATGCCACCGCTGCTGATGGCGGTTGCAGTGCTAGAGGTGGACGTAGACACCATGGGCGACATTGCCGCCATTCGCTGGGTACGTGGCCCAACCAACTTACCGAGCGTCATCGCCGACATTGAAGCCTTGGTGAAAGCGTCTGCCCCCTATCCAGCGCCACTTAAAATGCCTGGCGTCATCTATACAGAGGTGTGGTTGTATGACAAGTCTGGCTTGTTTCAACTGGACACACTCACCGAGGGCCAGCGTAATAAATAGCCTCACAGGTCGCCTCACAGCACGAACCAGTAGGCGCCAGCTTAACTGCCACGGTAAGTGGCGTAACTCCATGGACTGACCAGCAACGGCACATGGTAGTGCTCGGTGGCGCTAGCGACACCAAAATCCAACGCTACATGGTTTAAAAAATTGGGCGTTGGCAGCGCTACGCCCTTGGCGGAAAAATAGGCCGCCACATCAAACACCAGCCTGTAGGTGCCGATGGCCAGGCTGTCATGGCCAATCAGCAAGCCGTCGTTATTGCGCCCATCAGCATTCAAGAAAAAAGACTTTAACAACACCGGTTTGTCACTGTTTGTTGTATACAAAGACACTGCCATTCCAGCAGCGGGACAGCCATTCATGGTGTCTAAAACGTGCGTACTTAATCCCATTATTTTTTCCAATTTGAAGCCAGTATTGATGTCAATACATTTAAATGCATCCCGTGTTACAGTTTACCAAAATCATCAGAATTTGTATACAATTTTTTTAAAATGAAGTAGCATAAACGCATGGATATCTCATCTACCGCAATGATCGTTCAATCGCTGTCACGGGCAATCGTTGAGCACAGGTTACAACCAGGCGCCAAATTAGCAGAGCAAAAACTCGCTGACCACTTTGGCGTGTCTCGCACTCTGGTCAGACAAGCTTTCTTCCAGCTTAGCCAAAACAGGCTTGTTCGCATGGAACCCTCACGGGGCGCCTTTGTGGCGGCGCCATCCGTAGAAGAGGCCAAGCAAGTGTTTGCTGTCAGGCGCATGCTTGAGATAGAGCTCACCAAACAATTTACGCAAACAGCCACACCTGCAAAAATAAAAGCCCTTAGAGCACACCTTGCAAAAGAGCACGAGGCACTGCATGACCAAGATGCGGCTAGCCGCACTGAGTTGCTAGGTGATTTTCACGTGCGCATGGCAGAGCTCACAGGCAACGATGTGCTGGCCGAAATTCTGGGTGACTTAATTTCTCGCTGCTCACTCATTGCATTGATGTACCAAACCGCACGCGATGCGAAGTGCTCTAGCGAAGAGCACGACCGATTGGTAGAAGCCATAGAACTTAAAAACGAAACAGAAGCCGTGCGCTTGATGACCGAGCACTTGGACAACGTCGAAAAAAGTCTCACCTTCAACAAACGCCAACCATCAGCAGACATCAGCGAAGCGCTGCGCTGAACCACTCATTCAGAAAGTAACCACAACTTATGTACGACGCAACAGCCAGTTACCCCCGGGACCTTATTGGTTACGGTGAGGATGTGCCCCATGCCCAATGGCCTCAACAAGCACGTATTGCCGTGCAGTTTGTACTGAACTACGAGGAAGGCGGCGAGAACAACGTGCTGCACGGCGACGCAGGTTCTGAGCAATTTTTATCTGAATTATTCAATCCCGCCAGCTACCCAGACCGCCACATGAGCATGGACGGCATCTACGAATACGGCACCCGCGCTGGTGTGTGGCGATTGCTACGCCTATTTAAACAACACCACATGCCGCTCACAGTATTTGGCGTGGCCACCGCCTTGCAGCGCAGCCCACACATGGTCAAAGTGTTTCAAGAATTAGGTTACGAAATTGCTTGTCACGGCCTCAAGTGGATTCATTATCAACACACCCCTATTGAACAAGAACGCAATGACATGCTGCACGCCATGGACATCATGACTGAGCTCATGGGTCATCGCCCCGTTGGCTGGTACACCGGGCGCGACAGTCCCAACACCCACCAACTGGTGGCCGACTTTGGTGGCTTCGAGTACGACTCTGACTACTACGGCGACGACTTGCCTTTTTGGATGAAGGTCAATAAAACAGACGGCGACACAGCCACACAACTCATAGTGCCTTACACCTTGGACGCCAATGACATGCGGTTCGCTTTGCCTCAAGGCTTCTCACATGGCGACCCGTTTTTCCAATACCTCAAAGACAGCTTTGATTGTTTGTACGCAGAGGGTGACCCAAACGGTTTGAACCGACCCAAGATGCTCAACATTGGCATCCACTGCCGCTTGCTTGGCCGTCCAGGCCGCTTTATGGCTATAAAGCGTTTTGTTGAATACATAGCAAGCCATGAGCACGTATGGGTTGCAACACGCCAAGATATCGCCCGCCACTGGCGCGCTACTCACCCGTGCCCCGCCTAAACAAGAACACCTATGAGCCACACCTTAGAACAACTCAACACCGCTTCAACTGAAGCAGCATTGGCCATGCTAGATGGCCTGTACGAGCACTCACCTTGGATTGCAAAGGCGGCACTTGAGCAGCGCCCATTTGCATCGCTTGCTGCGTTCAAGCACACCATGACCTTGGTACTTGAAGAAGCTGGTGTAGACGCCAAACTGGAATTGATTCGATCCCACCCAGAGTTGGCCGGCAAAGCCATGCAGACCAATACGCTGACAGCTGAATCCACCACAGAGCAACGACAAGCGGGGCTGACCGATTGCACACCGGACGAGTTGCTGCACATTCAACAACTCAACCAACAATACCTTGATAAGTTTGGCTTTCCGTTTGTGGTCGCCGTTCGCGGCCCTCGCGGCACTGGGATTGGCAAAGCGCAAGTCATTGCCACTGTTGAGCGGCGCTTGTTGAACCACCCTGACTTTGAGCGCGACGAGTGCGTGCGACATATTCATAGGATTGCTGAAATTCGTCTCAATGACCTCTTTGGCGTTACCCCAACGCAGGGTCATTTGGTGTGGGACTGGCAAGAGGGCTTGGCCCAGTTTTCAGACCCGGGTTACGCAGAGCGCGGCGAACTAACTGTTACCTACCTGACCCTTGCCCACCAACAAGTAGCAGCCAGCCTAGCTGCTACCATGCGTGACAGTGGCTTTGACAAGGTCACCATAGATGCAGTTGGCAACGTGGTTGGCATTTACAACAGTGACCAACCAGACGCCAAAACCTTGCTGACTGGTTCTCATTACGACACCGTTAGAAACGGTGGCAAGTACGACGGCCGTCTGGGTATCTTTGTGCCTATAGCGTGCGTGCGAGCCCTGCACGCACAGGGCAAGCGTCTGCCATTTAACTTTGAAGTCGTAGGCTTTGCGGAAGAAGAGGGGCAGCGCTACAAGGCCACATTTTTAGGCTCAGGTGCGCTCATTGGTCAGTTTGACAAGACGTGGCTGGACCAAGTCGACGTTGATGGCATTGCTATGCGTGACGCCATGGCACATGCTGGCTTAAACGTAGACGACATCGACGACATTCAACGTGACACAAGCCGCTACTTAGGCTTTGTGGAGGTGCACATTGAGCAAGGCCCAGTTCTCAATGAAATGAATTTGCCACTCGGCGTTGTCACCTCCATCAATGGCAGTGTGCGCTACCTAGGCCGCATAACAGGTACGGCTTGCCACGCAGGCACTACGCCCATGAATCGCAGGCGAGATGCCGCAGCAGCAATGGCTGAGTTTGGCGTCTACTTAGAAAGCCGTGCCGCGCAAGATGGTGATTCTGTTGCAACCATCGGGATGCAAGAAATTCCCAATGGCTGTATCAACGTGGTACCTGGCCAGTTCAATTTCAGTCTGGACATACGCGCGCCAAATGACATTCAGCGCGACGCGTTACACGACGATATTGTGAAAGCCCTTGAAACTGTTTGTGCCAGGCGCGGCGTACACATGCAACTAGACCTCACGGTTAGAGCAAGTGCAGCCCCAAGTGCACCAGACTGGCAGACGCGTTGGGAAGCTGCCGTGCAGTCCACCGGATTGCCTGTTTTTTGCATGCCCAGCGGCGCAGGGCACGATGCCATGAAACTCCATGAGGCTATGCCGCAAGCGATGTTGTTTGTTCGAGGCGAAAACTCCGGCATCAGCCACAACCCATTGGAGTCGACTACCAGCGACGACATGCAATTGTGTGTAGATGCCTTTACACATTTACTCAACCAATTGGCGCAATAAAGCGCCATCCTCTTTTTTATCAATATTCCGACTCAGGAGACACTTTGGCACACCAACCTAACACCGACCATGCACATGACTTTGCAGCCATTGACGCTTGGGTAGACCAGCACTTTGACGAGCAAATACAGTTTTTAAAAGAACTGGTGGCAACGCCTACAGACTCCCCCCCAGGTAACAACACACCCCACGCTATTCGCACGACCGAGTTGCTAATGGACTTTGGCTACACCGCCGAACAATACGCCCCGGACTTAGCGTTGGTCAAAGAACACGGCCTGGAGTCAGTGACCAACCTCATCGTGCGACGTCCATTTGGCGCAGGCGGAAAAACCATAGCCCTCAACGCACACGGTGATGTTGTGCCTCCAGGCGAAGGCTGGACACACGACCCCTATGGGGGCGACATCGTAGACGGCAAAATGTACGGCCGTGCAACGGCTGTCAGCAAATGTGACTTCTCTACATTCACATTTGCCGTGCGTGCAGTCGAGGCCTTGGCATCTAAATCAGCGCTGAAAGGCACTGTAGAGTTGCACTTCACTTACGACGAAGAGTTTGGCGGCGCTTTAGGCCCAGACTACCTACTGGCCAACAACCTCACCAAGCCTGACCTGATGATTGCGGCGGGCTTTAGCTACCAAGTGGTCACAGCGCACAACGGTTGCTTGCAAATGGAAGTAACGGTCAACGGCAACATGGCGCACGCAGCCATTCCAGAATCTGGCGTAGACGCACTGCAAGGTGCCAACCAAATTCTGACGGCTCTGTACGCACAAAACGACATCTACAAGCAAGTCACCTCTTTGGTTGAAGGTATCACCCATCCCTACTTGAATGTGGGCATGATCGCTGGTGGCACTAACACCAATGTGGTGCCTGGCAAAGTCGTGATGAAAGTAGACCGCCGCATGATCCCCGAAGAAAACACCAGTCACGTTGAGGCTAATTTACACAAGGTCATGCAAGACGCGGTCGACAGCTTTAACACAGGGCGTACTGACGCGGGTATCAGCATTTCCGTCAAGCGCATGTTGCTGTGCAACGCCATGAAACCCTTGGCCGGCAACAAGCCTTTGGTGGACGCCCTGCAAACACATGGCGAAGCCGTGTTTGGCGAACCCATTCCCGCATTGGGCACGCCGCTTTACACAGATGTACGTTTGTATGTGGAGCGAGGCATTCCAGGCGTTATTTACGGTGCTGGACCGCGCACCGTTTTAGAGTCGCATGCCAAACGAGCTGACGAGCGCATTGATCTGGAAGACCTACGCCGCGCCACCAAAGTGATTGCACGCACATTGCGCGACTTGTTAACCTAAACCGTGAAACGGGCCTCACATCAGGGGCCTTTTTTTACGACCTTGTTAATTTCAGCCTTCATGACCAGCTCTACATGTTTGGAACCATTTATTGCATCTCGTTTTTGCACAACTGCTTCACCTCAATATGCGTACCAGCGCGTATAAGCTGTTGACTATGTATAAGAAAAACTGACGTAATATCCGTAGCCATTGCACACAACACTACAAAGAGACAAATCCATGTCAACAGCAGAAGACAACTTGCGCGACGCCGCTCTCGATTACCACCGCTTTCCTACACGCGGAAAAATATCTGTCACGCCCACCAAGCCATTGTCCAACCAACGCGATCTGTCGTTGGCTTATTCCCCAGGTGTGGCTTACCCTTGTCTGGCCATCGCAAAAGACCCAACACTGGCAGCAGAGTACACCTCGCGCGCCAACTTGGTGGCAGTGATAACCAATGGCACAGCGGTACTGGGTTTGGGCGACATTGGGCCGCTGGCCAGCAAGCCCGTTATGGAGGGCAAGGGCTGCTTGTTTAAAAAGTTTGCTGGTATCGATGTGTTTGATATCGAGCTTGACGAGCGCGATCCAGACAAACTGGTTGATATCATTGCCGCGCTTGAGCCTACTATCGGCGGCATCAACTTGGAAGACATCAAAGCACCCGAGTGCTTTTACATTGAGAAAAAACTGCGTGAGCGCATGAGCATTCCCGTGTTCCACGACGACCAACACGGCACCGCCATCATCTCTGCAGCCGCGCTGCTGAACGGGCTAGAACTCACAGGCAAAGACATTGGGAGCGTCAAAATGGCGGTCTCAGGTGCTGGCGCAGCCGCTCTGGCGTGTCTAGACGTTATGGTGGGCTTAGGCGTTGCGCGCGAAAATATCTTTGTTTGTGACTCCAAAGGCGTCATATACGAAGGCCGTGCTGGTGGTTATGACGAGTCAAAAGCGCGCTACGCACAAACAACCGACGCGCGCACTTTGGCTGATGTGGTCAGTGGAGCCGACGTCTTTTTAGGTTGCTCCGCGCCAGGCGTGATGACTGTCGACATGGTCAAGTCCATGGCGGACAAACCTGTCATCTTGGCACTTGCCAACCCAGAACCAGAAATTCGCCCTGAGTTGGCCAGAGCCGCACGACCAGACTGCATCATCGCAACTGGGCGCTCTGACTACCCCAACCAAGTCAACAACGTGCTGTGCTTTCCGTATATTTTTAGAGGCGCCTTAGATTGCGGTGCCACCTCCATAACTGAAGAAATGAAACTGGCCTGTGTGCGCCAAATTGCTGATTTGGCCAAGGCCGAAACAAGTGATGAAGTGGCTGCCGCCTACGCAGGGCAAGACCTCGTTTTTGGCCCCGATTACCTCATTCCAAAACCATTCGACTCACGCTTGATATTGCGCATTGCACCAGCCGTAGCGGCAGCCGCGCATGCCTCAGGGGTGGCTACACGTCCTATCACCGATATGGATGCCTACCGCCAAAGTTTGTCTCGCTTCATTTATCAAACTGGTATTTTGATGCAGCCCGTGGTGAACGCTGCCAAAGCTGGGGCTCAAGAGCACAAACGTATCGCCATTGCAGACGGCGAGGACGAGCGCGCACTGCGCGCCGCCCAGCAAGCAATTGACGACAACTTGGCGACACCCATATTGGTGGGTCGCCCAGCTGTGATCAGCGCACGTATCGAAAAAGCGGGTCTGCGCATGCGCGTAGGCACGGACATAGAAGTGGTCAACCCTGAAGACGACCCACGATTTAGAAGCTATTGGGAACGCTACCTCGCCCTGATGGGGCGTCAAGGCGTAACACCAGAGATGGCCAAGTCAGCCGTACGTCGCTCCAACACCATCATTGCCGCCCTCATGGTGGCGGTTGGCGATGCCGATGGCGTGCTGTGTGGTTTGGTAGGAACCTACGAGACCCACTTAGAGCGTATCAAAGATGTGCTGGGCGCGGCCAAAGGCGCAACCACATTTGGCGCACTGAATGCCCTCATGCTCGAAGACCGTACGCTGTTCATTGCAGACACCTATGTCAACGAAGATCCCAGCGCCCAACAGCTGGCAGAAATTGCCTCCATGGCAGTGGCACAAGTTCAACGCTTTGGCATCCCTCCTAAAGTGGCGTTTTTATCGCACTCCAGCTTTGGTTCTAGCAAGCGCGGATCAGCCAAGAAAATGCGCTTGGCACGCGACCTGTTTGCCGCCACCAATCCAGATGTGGAGTGTGATGGCGAGTTACACGGCGACGCAGCCTTGTCTGAGTCGGTGCGCCAAGCTTATTTGCCCAGCACCACACTCAGCGGCTCAGCCAACATCTTAATTTGCCCCAACTTAGACTCTGCCAATATCTTGTTGAACGTACTCAAGATGACCAGCAGCGACGGCGTCACAGTTGGCCCCATGCTCATGGGCACCAGCGTGCCAGCGCACATCATGGACCCCTCGTCTACTGTGCGCCGCGTGGTCAATATGATGACTTTGGCCGCAGCCAACGCCTGCTCAAAAAGCAAGGTGTAGCACCGACTGCCCAGAGGCAGTGTCACAGCCGTTGTGATTCAATAAAACAGGTACAGACTGCATGGTATGTACCTGTTTTTATGTGTGATATCGTGTATCGCAGTATGACAAATAGCCGCATTGCCGCCACACAACTTTGCCTGGGTCTAGCCCTGCTAATGGCCACGCTGCTGAGCGGTTGCGGTGTCATTGCTAGCTACCCGCTCACATCGGCCAGCCTAGGGGTGTGGGGCACCACCGGTAAAACACCAACCGACCACCTCATCAGCGAAGCCAACGGTCAAGACTGCGAACTTATACGTGGTTTGATTAAACAGCCGCTGTGCACGCCCACCCAGCTAGGCCCCGTGCAAATTGTAGATAAAACCACCACTAGACTGAACGCGCCAGTTGTGGAATAAGCAGGGAATGACCCACTGACGCTTGAACAGCATGTGAACATGCTTTGCACGACATGTCAGATACCGATAACAGATTGAACACGACCAACACAGCCATCGATGCAGTGCATGTGATGCGGTTGACCAGACAGCCAACATTAAAGATCGATAAAAATATGCAGCACGTACCGACAAAAATTAGAAGTGTGGGTAGCGCCATGAACGGCATCAAACATTGGTTGGACATCAAGGTGGGGCGGCAGGCATTTCTTCAGGCCACAGTTGCGGCCACAGGTCTAACGTTTAAAGTCCCGAGCAACACCATATTTTCTTGGTACCTGTCCAAGTACGGCACATATGAGGCCAACAATACAAACTTCCTCATAGATTTGTTTGCCGACAGTCAAGACGGTATCTTTGTAGATGTGGGCGCTAATTTTGGGTGGTACACCTGCTTGTTATCCAAGTTTGCTGGCGCCAATGGACAAGTCATTGCAATCGAGCCAGAGGCCGACAACCTAGCGCTACTGACAAGCAATATCTTCAGCAATCAATTACGCAATGTGCAGGTTCTACCGATAGCTGTTTCATTTGAAAATGGCACGCTTCCAATACACAAAGCGCCAGCAGGGAACCCCGGCATGCACTCGTTCGTGACCATGCCCCACACGCCGAATGCACACAACGATAGCCATGTGACTGTTCGCACGCTTGACGGCGTTTTAAAAGATATTACAGGTCCAATTAAGCTGATGAAAGTTGACATTGAGGGCTTTGAAGTGAATGCCCTGAGGGGAGCGCAAGAGACGTTGGCGCGTTGTAACAACCTGCTGATTGAATACTCGCCTGGTTTTTTATTGGCTGGTGGTCAACAACCAGTCGATTTTTTCAACTGCATCAGCAACGCAGGTTTAGACATCAACACCATTGAGTCTGGCAAACTGTGCCCTCTAAATGGCGATTCAATTGCAAGTCTCATCGCAGTTCAAGGCCGCCACTATTGCTGGCAACAAGACTTCTTTTGCACCAGAAGCGGTCAATAACCCCTAAGAAACAAGCCTGTTTTTTTAACCAGACTGCAAGTCTTTACACGGGCATCAACAGTTCAACGTTGATTCTTCATGTGTGACGCCTCAAATGGTGGATTTTCCACCTATCGAGGTCTCCGGGAAAATTAGACTTCTACAGACCTTGTTCAAGCATGTCAACGTACTCGGTGAATTGGGGCAACCCCAACTTCAGTCATGGGCAGGCTTTGGGCCACTGGCGGCTTGATGGTGCCAGCTTGTGCCCACTGCAACAACTCAGCCATCATGTCCGCGTTGGCTGTGGGCTCGCGTTTGGCGAACTCACCCCAAAACACACCCACGATTGAGGCGCCTTTGAGCAAGGCTAGGTTCAAGGGCAACGCCGGTATGGGGCCGCTGGCAAAGCCCACCACCAAGTAGCGACCGCGCCAAGCAATAGAGCGAAAAGCGGGTTCGGCGTAATCACCGCCTATAGGGTCGTACACAATATTTGGCGCTGTACTTTTGTTGCTGCAAGCTGGCCAATGTCATGCGGTCTTCAGGCTGAAGCTGGCGATAATGGGGTGAGGTGGAATGCATCTGCTGACCTTGCAGGTTGGCTAGTGTTGCACATCACTTTTGAATCCACCCGGCCTTTAAACCAAGCCAAGCGACTTGCAAGGACACATGACCGCGCTGCCCGCCGATGTCACACGACAGCTGGTGTGCTTGGCCAGGGCGGTACTCCGTCGTGGTCACTGACTGTCCGTGATGTGTAATATGGAATGTGTAAAAGACTTAGCCTACCCGTGAGGGTAGGCTAAGTACTTAAACGGTGGTAAGTTCCGTGGTGAGCAGGAGCTGCTGCTTAGCACGATCGTGACGTGACAGGTCCACGTATGCGAGGGACATCTCCTCACCTACGGTAGTGATGTTGTCAAGGATCTTTGCACTGCGTTCGAGAGCAGTGAAAAGAGTGGTGAAGAATGCGAACAGTTGACCGATTGCTTTGCCCATGACGATCCTTAAGGTTGATGGAATGAGGTAGCTAACCCCACAACATGGGCGTAGCCCAAGAAACGTCACGCAGGGTGAACAGGGGGGGGTAATCCGCGGTGTATCGCACTACCTTAAAGTTCTGGATTGACACCCGGATTTTATTTTTCACCAAACTCCGATGCGTTCAGGATTAAAAATTTCCCACAAAATTTATAAAATTTCACCATATGTCGAGCCAGGTGCAGTAGCCGATACAGTCTGAGGCATATGCTTTGAATTGGGTGTTGGAACTGATGGGGGGGGTGGTTTCTTGACCTCTGGTTCTTTGTCACTACGGTCATACTCATTTTAGAAATCTCACCCAACCCTGAGCCTTCCTAACTGTGTTGGCACTGAATGATTAGGTGTAAAGGCCGCTTTCGCGGTGACTGATCAAGCCCTTGCGCAGCACTTTTTATATGCCAAATAGGCCGCTAGCCGGCGTAAAACATGCGTAAGCAGCTATTAAAAGAGTGGCGAATGGATGCCGCTACGCCCTCCCTAGCTTTTCTCGCGGTTGGGACAACGGTTGGGACAATGGACGATTTTGGAGCCACAAAGAAGAAAGGACTTAGCCCCTTTCGAAGCTAAGTCCTTGATTCATATGGTCGGCGTGGCGGGATTCGAACTCGCGACCCCTTGCACCCCATGCAAGTGCGCTACCAGGCTGCGCCACACGCCGACAAGCTTTAAATTATAACGTGGAGTTGGAGCCGGTTTGGTGTTGGTTGCGCTTTATTTCTAACCTAACGCACACGTACAAACTGCTACAGATCTAGGCTCAGTATGTCGCGTATGCGCACGAGCTCAGCGCGCAAACCTACCAAGTCATGGGCGTTGGTCATAGCCAAAGGCTTTGTATTCAAGTCCATCGCAGCTTGCTCAACCAAGGCGGCGGCGGCTTGAATAGTTTCAGCGTCTGACAACAACGGCGTTTTTTTACTCAGGCGTTGCGTATGCACGAGGTCTTGCAATTGGTTGCGCGCACCACTGATGGTGAAGCCTTGCTCGTACAGCAAATCGCGTATGCGCCGGATCATCAACACCTCGTGGTGTTGGTAATAGCGGCGATTACCTCGCCGCTTCATGGGCCGCAGCTGCGTGAACTCTTGCTCCCAATACCTCAGCACATGCGGCTTGACGCCACACAGCTCACCAACCTCACCAATGGTGAAGTAGCGCTTGGCTGGTATAGATGGGAGAATTTGTTCCATTAGCACCTTGGTGACTTATCAGTAGTAAAAGGCGAAGATTATGCGCCAAGGTGATGACTTTACAGTAAATCAGTGGCGTGACAGAGACTTTTACGCATGAATGTGGGCCTTGAAAACCAAAGTTTTAGGCCAACCGTGCTACGCGGGTTTGAACTTGATCTTTCAGCTTGGGGCTCGCATGGAAAGTAACCACCCGCCTTGCAGCAATCGGCACCTCTTCACCGGTTCTAGGGTTTCGGCCAGGTCGTGGCGATTTGGATCGGATTTGAAAATTTCCAAACCCAGTGATTTTGACGTCTTCACCAGAAACCAACTGCTCCGTGATGAGGTCAAACAAGGCGTCCACCATGTCTTTGGCTTCACGCTTGTTCAGGCCAATGTTGTCATACAACATGTCAGCCAACGCGGCCTTTGTCAGGGCGGGAGTTTCTAAGCTTTCTAACGTAAATTCCATACTTCACTCTCAACTGTAACCGTATACTTCGCTCAATCCGTTGGACATCTTATCTGTACTTGATAACACCAGCGTGCTTTTTTACCTGCGCAACGGGCTTAACAAGTGCAACATGCACAACAACTGATGCAGCCACGCGTCAACTATGCACGCAACTGCAACATCAACTAAGCCCTCAACTGTGCCGCAACTGTGGTCTGCAAGGCCGTCAACACGCTGGCAACTGCGGCATCAATTTGCACATCAGTCAATGTCGCTTCATCAGAACCAAAAACCATACGTATGGCCATGCTCCTACGCAGACTGGTCTCACCATCCATAGGTTTAGGTCGGTACATGTCAAACAAATTGGCGCTCTCAAGCAAGCCCTGTGTGTTGGCGCCTTGCACAGCGACCATGATGTGATCATGCGTTACAGACTCGCCCACCCAAACGGCTAAGTCGCGCTCGACACGTTGCTGGCGCGGCACCGTTTGTGCCTTGGGCAGTTGGCGCGCAAGTACAGCGTCTAGGTCCAGCTCAAATAACACAGGCGCTTTGGGCAAGCCGTAGCCTTGGCGCCACTGGGGATGCAATTCACCCACAAAACCGATGGGCTGGCCGTCTAACAACACTTGGGCGCACCGGCCAGGATGCAATGCTGGATGCGCAGCTGCCACAAAAGTGGGCTTGCGTGGTGACAGCAAGGCCTCTACGTCGCCTTTGATATCGAAGAAGTCAACATCGCGCTCGGCCACACCCCACTGCGTGGGCTGGTTGGGGCCAAAGGCCAAACCTGCCAAACGCATGGGTTGATCAAAGCCAGCAACTGTGGTGTCTGTGTCCAATACAGACGGGTTTTTCTTGAACACACGGCCCAGCTCAAACACACGCACGCGTGGTGCACGGCGGTCTAAGTTGAACTTAAGCACTTGCACCAAGCTGCCCATCAAGCTTGAGCGCATGACGCTCAGTTGGCTTGCAATGGGGTTGAGCAGCTGAATGGGGTCTGCATTGCCAGCTAACTCAGCTTCCCAACGCGCCTCAACAAAGCTGTAGTTGATGGTTTCAAAGTAGCCACGCTGAGCCACCAAGCGGCGCATGGCGTACTGACCGCGCTGGGCCTCTGAGCGCACTTTAGGCAACGTAGGTGCCAGCGGCGCTGAGGTGGGCAACTGCTCAAACCCCACCATGCGCAGCACTTCTTCAATCAGGTCTTCCTCAATGCGAATATCAAAGCGCGGCGAGGGAGCGACGACAGACAACACCCCTGGAGATGTCAGCGCTACCGCCATGCCCAAACGCGTCAGCGCCTCAACGCATTGCGCCTCAGTAACAGGCATACCTATCACCTTGCAAGCACGCGCAACGCGCAAAACCACAGTCGGGTTCACCGGCATGTTGACTTGTTGGTCGTCTATGGGGCCGGCCTGCCCACCGCAGATAGCCAACACCAACTCGGTGATACGCTCAATGTGCTCCACCGTCAGCTGTGGATCTACGCCACGCTCAAACCGGTGACCTGCATCCGTGGCAAAGTTAAAGCGACGTGAACGCCCTGCAATCGCTTGTGGCCACCAAAAAGCGGCTTCAATAAAGATGTTTGTGGTGGCGTCGGTCACGGCAGTGCCATCGCCGCCCATGATTCCTGCCAAGGACTCCACAGCGTGTGCATCAGCGATCACACCCACGGCCTCGTCCAACGTGACCGTATTGCCGTTGAGCAGTTTAAGCTGCTCGCCAGCTTGGCCCCAACGCACGGTCAGGTCACCATGAATGGCGTCCAAGTCAAATATGTGCGAGGGGCGACCCAGCTCGAACATGACGAAATTTGAAATATCGACCAAAGGCGCCACGCTGCGCTGGCCACAACGCGCCAACTTGCGCACCATCCAAGCTGGCGTTTGCACTTGCGTATTGACACCCCGTATGACCCGCCCGCTGAAACGCCCGCACAAGTCTGTGTCTTGCACCGTCACTTTAAGAGTTTGATCATGAGTTGGTGCAACCGTTGGGTATGTTTGAACCAACAAAGGGGCGCCAGTGACCGCACTAAGCTCGCGCGCCACGCCTTGAATGCTCAGGCAGTGGGCCAAATTAGGCGTGAGCTTGAGCGTTAGCAAGGTGTCGTCAAGGTCGAGATACTGGCGGATATCTTGGCCCACTGGCGCGTCGCTTGGCAACTCCATCAGGCCTTCGCCGTCTTGGTCAATGCCCAACTCAACACTTGAGCACAACATGCCGTAACTAGCCACACCGCGCAATTGTCCAACCGTAATGTGCAGCGGTTGGCCGTCTTTACTCGGTGGCAACACCGCACCGACCACCGCTGTGGGTATGCGAATACCAGCGCGCGCGTTGGGTGCACCGCACACAATGGTGAGGTGCTCAACCAAACCCACATGAACTTGACATACGCGCAACCGATCGGCATCTGGATGCTGCTCGACAGACACAATCTCGCCAACCACCACACCGCTAAATGCAGGGGCAGCAGTAGTCATGTCCTCAACTTCAAGACCCGCCATGGTCAAGGTATCAGCAAGCTGTTGGGTAGTGATGGGTGGGTTGCAAAACTCACGCAACCACGATTCAGAAAATTGCATACAGAATACTCAAACGCAAAAAATTAGAACGGGGGGACTGGGCTTATTCGAACTGTTTCAAAAAGCGCAAATCGCCGTCAAAGAACAGGCGCAAATCGTTCACGCCGTAGCGCAACATGGCCAATCGGTCTGGACCCATGCCAAAAGCAAATCCAATGAAATGCTCTGGATCTAGGCCCATGTTGCGCACCACATCAGGGTGGGTTTGGCCGCAACCAGCAACCTCCAACCACTTGCCCGCCAAGGGACCAGTCGCAAACTGAATATCGACTTCAGCACCTGGCTCGGTAAATGGGAAAAAACTGGGCCTAAAGCGCAACACCAAGTCTTTCGACTCGAAATAGGTTTTACAAAACTCGGTAAACACCACGCGCAAGTCTTTGAAACTCACATTCTCACCAATCCACAAGCCCTCGCATTGGTGGAACATGGGCGAGTGCGTGGCATCGCTGTCAACGCGGTAGGTCCGTCCCGGCGCGATAACGCGAATCTCTGGCATGCCTTGGCCAGCATCCAGTGCAGCCCGGTGACGCTTCACATGCTGCACCGCATGGCGAATTTGCATGGGACTTGTATGTGTGCGTAGCAGATTAGGCTGACCATCCTCTGACTCGACCACTTTCTCTACATAGAAGGTGTCGTGCATAGAACGTGCCGGGTGGTCGGCTGGCGTGTTGAGCGCTGTGAAGTTGAACCAATCAGATTCGATTTCAGGACCGTCTGCCACATCGAAACCCATAGACCCGAATATAGACTCAATGCGCTCAATGGTTAGGCTGACTGGATGCAAACCACCCTGCCCTGCGCTGCGCCCGGGCAGGGTCACATCGAGGGCCTCTGCCTTCAGTTGAATGTCCAACTCTGCCTGCGCCAAAGCATTGCGCCTCGCAGTCAACGCCGCTTCAATGGCTTGCTTGGCTTGGTTGATGAGGGCGCCTTGCGCCTTCTTGTCGTCTACCGACAGGGCAGCCATGCCCTTCATGAGTTCAGTAATACGACCACTTTTACCTAAAAACTGCGCTTTGGCATTTTCTAGATCGTTCGGGGTATCGGCTAGTTCAAACTGCGTGCGCGCCGTTTGAACCAAAGCATCCAATTCGTTCATGTGTATCTAGTGCCTCTGAGGCCCTTGGTCTTGGACCATTAATTTATCAAGCATTCGGACAAACTAACAATAAAAAAGGGCTAGAGCATTCCTGCCTAGCCCTAATCCGTTTGCACTCAGCCTACCTTTCAGCAGACTGCACGCGCTGCATCAAGCGGCCAATTTGGCTTTAGCTTGGGCAACAATGCTGGCAAACGCCGCTTTGTCATGTACAGCCATATCGGCCAACACTTTGCGGTCAATTTCAATCGCGGCCTTTTTCAAGCCGTTAGCAAATTGGCTGTAAGTCATGCCCAATTCACGCGCACCAGCGTTGATACGGGCAATCCACAACTGACGGAACACGCGCTTTTTAGTGCGACGGTCACGGTATGCGTATTGACCTGCCTTCATCACCGCCTGTTTGGCGATGCGGTAGACATTACCGCGGCGACCGCGGAAACCTTTTGCAAGGGCTAAGACTTTTTTGTGTCGGGCACGAGCCGTGACACCACGTTTGACGCGAGGCATATTATTTCTCCTTGTTCGTCGTTAAATCACAGGCCTGCATAGGGCATCATGCCAGCGATGTGTCCTAAATCGGACTTCGCTACATTGGTGGTCCCACGCAAATGACGCTTGAGTTTGGTGGTCTTCTTGGTCAAAATGTGACGTTTGAAGGCATGACCGCGTTTAACGGTGCCACCTGGACGAACGCGGAATCGTTTTTTAGCCGAACTCTTGGTTTTCATCTTGGGCATTTATATGCTCCTATTACATTGTGCTCGTGAGGCGCTGTGAACCTTCCACAGACTTGTTGGCCCCGAGACACTTATTCAACACAACAGCGGTGTGACCCAAAGGCCACACCGCTGTTGGTTGTGGGCGGCAAGCCTTACAGCTTGCCAGTTCGCATTTTCATGCAAATTCTATTGTCAGTTAAGCGCAAACCGCATCCGTTAGGAGGCGTCTTGAACGTGCGGCGTTGCCGCTGCAGGTGCAACTTCACTCGGGACAGTTGCTGGCGGGGGTGCGCTCGCAGCCGCAGGAGCGGATGCAGGCACAGCCTTAGATTGCTTGTTCGCACTAGGCTTTTTACGAGCCGGTGCGATCATCATAACCATCTGGCGGCCTTCCAATTTAGGGAACTGCTCAACGATAATTTCGTCGGCCAATTCGTCGCGCAACCGCTGCAACAAAGCCAAACCCAATTCTTGGTGCGTAATCTCACGACCGCGGTATCGCAACGTGATTTTGCACTTGTCACCGTCATCTAAAAAACGACGGATATTGCGCACTTTGATGTTGTAGTCACCGTCATCGGTGCCAGGGCGAAACTTCACTTCCTTGACTTCAATGACCTTTTGCTTTGACTTGGCATCCGCAGCTTTTTTCTGCTCTTGGTACTTAAACTTGCCGTAGTCCATCAAGCGACACACTGGCGGGGCTGCGTTGGGAGAAATTTCAACCAAATCAACATCCAGCTCACCTGCCATGCGCAACGCCTCCATCAGGGGCACAACACCTAATGGCTCGTTGTCTGGGCCACTTACGCGCACCTCAGGAGCCATAATTTCACGGTTTAAGCGGTGTTTGCGCTCTTCACGGTGGCGACGATCACGAAATTCGGTAGCGATGGTTGAATCCTTTTTTCCGCAACACTAGGCTGCACACAATATATAAAAATCTAGTGGCGTGCGTGACTTACTTTTTGTCGGATACGGCTGTAGCAACCAATTCCGCAAAGTCTTTCACTGACATCACGCCCAAGTCTTGGTTGCCTCGTGCACGCACTGCAACCGTACCAGCAGCCAGTTCTTTATCACCTATTACCGCGATAAAAGGCACCTTTTGCATGGCATAACTCCGTATTTTAGCCGTAATTTTCTCATTACGCGAATCGACTACCACCCTAAGCCCATGATTTCTGAGTAACTTTGCAGTTTCGTGGCAGTATTCCAACTGTGCATCGGTGATATTGAGCACAGCCACCTGCACTGGCGCTAGCCAGGTGGGCATTGCACCAGCATGCTCTTCAATCAAAATACCGATGAATCGCTCAAGACTTCCAACAATCGCACGGTGCAACATAACGGGGCGGTGGCGCGCGCCATCCTCACCAACATATTCAGCGTCCAAGCGCTCAGGCATTGAAAAATCAACCTGCATGGTGCCGCATTGCCACTGGCGACCAATCGCGTCTTTTAGGGTGTATTCGATCTTGGGGCCATAAAAAGCGCCGTCACCTGGCGCAATTTCAAACTCACAGCCTGAGAGGCGCAAGCTTTCTATCAAAGCGAACTCGGCCTTGTCCCAGCTTTCATCTGAGCCTATACGTTGCTCTGGGCGGGTGGCCACTTTGTAGATGATGTTTTTGAAGCCGAAGTCGTCGTACACCTGTTGCAGCAGCGTGGTGTAGGACACGCACTCTTCCAAAATATGAGCTTCTGTACAAAAAATGTGGCCGTCGTCTTGGGTGAAGGCCCGAACGCGCATGATGCCGTGCAAGCCACCCGTGGGCTCGTTGCGGTGGCACTGGCCAAACTCGCCGTAACGCAAAGGCAAGTCGCGGTAACTTTTTATGCCCTGCTTGAAAATTTGAATATGCCCCGGGCAGTTCATGGGCTTTAAGGCGTACTCGCGTTTCTCACTTTCAGTGGTGAACATGTTGTCGCGGTACTTGTCCCAGTGTCCCGTCTTTTCCCACAGGCTCTTGTCTAAAATTTGTGGGCCTTTGACCTCTTGGTAACCGTTGTTGCGGTACACGGCGCGCATGTACTGCTCAACCTCCTGCCACAGCGTCCATCCCTTGGGATGCCAAAACACTGTGCCTGGTGAATGCTCGTCCATGTGGAATAAATCCAGCTCGCGGCCCAGTTTGCGGTGGTCACGCTTGTCGGCCTCATCCAACATGGTGAGGTATTGCTGCAACTCGTCTTTGGTCGCCCATGCTGTGCCGTAAATACGCTGCAGCATCTCGTTGCGATGGTCGCCACGCCAGTAAGCGCCAGCCACCTTCATGAGTTTGAAGTGCTTGAGCTTGCCTGTGCTGGGTACGTGAGGACCACGGCACAAGTCTTCAAACGCGCCTTCAGCATACAAACTGACATCTTCACCTGGTGGGATGCTGCCAATGATTTCGGCCTTGTAGGCCTCACCCATGTTTTTGAAGTAGGTCACCGCTTCGTCGCGGGGCAGCACACGACGCACAAGTGGCTCGTCTTTGTTGGCCAACTCGGTCATGCGCTTTTCAATGGCAATCAAGTCTTCCGGTGTGAATGGGCGTTTGTAAGCAAAGTCGTAATAAAAGCCATTTTCGATAACCGGTCCTATGGTGACCTGTGCCTCTGGAAACAAGCTCTTGACGGCATACGCCAATAAGTGCGCGGTAGAGTGTCGGATCAACTCCAAGCCATCGGCGTCTTTTGCCGTAACAATAGCCACAGTTGCATGGCCATCAATGACAAAGCTGGTGTCCACCAACGTGCCGTCCACCTTGCCTCCCAGCGCAGCTTTAGCCAGACCTGCCCCAATACTTGCGGCTACTTCGGCCACGGTAACAGGGCCTGGATAAGAGCGGGTCGAGCCGTCAGGGAGCGTGATTTCAGACATAAGTGCGTGTAGGCAAACGATTGGGATGTAAAACAGCGTCTCAGCGCCAGCCATACTGGCTTTGCGCATCAACTTACTTAACCCTGCATTCTATAGTGGGGTGACCTCGACATCTGACATGCCCCTGCGCGTGATCGAGGCACACACACCACGGCAGTTCCACCAGAAGAGGCGGCTAATCCTTGTAGAAGCTCTCGCGCCAAGCGTTGATGAGAACACGCACTGCGTGGGTGTCTTTCGTTAGAGGTGTTCCGCGCAACAACCATGACGCTTGGCACATCGGCACCCAGCGGCGTTATGCGTAGCCAGACCTTTCAAACACCGTGTCTGCGCCATTTATTAAGAAACGGGACGCGCGCGGGGTTTTCGAATTGCCTATACATTGACGTGATGAGACAAGTGTCAATACAAACGCTTTCAACGCTGGAACGATTGCCTCAACGCGCTCAACGCAACAAGCCTCGCACACCAAAGCAAATTAAATTGGCAACTCAATCTCTGGCATTGACGGCTAGACCACCCAACAATCAGGAGGGAACTGCATGCGCACCACGCTCATAGCACTGCTATTTTTTTTCACGGGACATGCAACAGCCGTCGATTTGGTTGTTGGCAGCGCCGGTGGGCAACTACAAGGCCACGTTGTGGCGGATTTTCCAGATCCTTGGGCAGTCTCATTCCTTGATGATGCGCAACTTTTGGTCACCACCAAATCTGGGCGTTTGTGGTTGTTGACCACCACGGGCGACACAGCTTTGGTACAAGGTGTGCCCACAGTTTTTGCGGGCGGTCAAGGTGGCCTGGGCGACGTCGTACCCCACCCCCAATTTTCAGACAACCGTTTGGTCTATTTGTCATATGTGAATTCAACCGATGGCGGTAAGACCAGGTTCGCAACGGTAGCCAGGGCCACATTGGTAGCCTCAAACCCACCTAAACTGATCAAGCTTGAGACCATATGGCGTCAGTTTCCAGCTCATGCTGGCATGGGTCACTTCTCCCACCGCATTGCGTTTGGCCCTACCCACAGTCCGCACGCTGGGAAACTGTTCATTTCATCTGGGGACAGACAAGCGCTCAGCCCAGCACAAAACTGGGATATGAACTTAGGGAAAATCGTAAGACTCAACGACGACGGCTCAGTCCCCAGCGACAACCCCTTCCAAAACAACGGTGCGCTTGCTACATCTTTTTGGACTATGGGACACAGAAATGTTTTAGGTCTGGCCTTTGACAACAACGGACAGTTGTGGTCACACGAAATGGGCCCTAGGCACGGTGATGAACTTAATAAAGTGGTGCCCGGCAACAACTACGGCTGGCCCCTGGTCTCAGAAGGACGCCATTACAGCGGCGTCCCCATACCCAGCCACAGCACGCGCGCAGACTTCAAAGCGCCGGAGCTGTATTGGGTGCCTACTGTTGCACCATCGGGATTGGCTTTTGTTGCAGGCAGCGAGTTCCCGCAGTGGACAGGCCATGCATTGATAGGTGGCTTGCGCAGCCAAGCACTGATCAGAGTTGCATTTGCACATGGCAAAGCCTATGAGGCCGAGCGCTATGGCTGGAAGCAACGCGTGCGTGATGTTGAACTTGCACCTGACGGAACCATTTGGGTACTAGAGGACCCGCCTTTGGGCAGGCTGATTCGTTTTAGCAAACCGCTCAACTAGGCCAGCTTGTTACTTGTGAGGTGCACATGTATAAGCCTACACCGCACAAGTAAAAGCGGTAGTCGGTGCCCAGCTAGAAAATTAAGCCGCTGATTCGGCGGCTAACGCTGTGTGCAACTCCAGTGCTGCAGTCCATGCCCTTTCAGATCCGATAAAAACAGTCAGACGTGCACTCGCCCGTTAAGAATGGCTTGTCGTTGTCACCATGGTCAGATGCAATGAGGTTGCCTGCTTGTGCATCGGTACGGGCCAATACCATGGTTGACACACCCATTTCATCTGCGGCAAAGCGGGCCGCATCGAGAACGCCGCCACAACCGACTTCAGCGTCGACACGTCAAGAACTGATGGGTTGGGTCAAACCAGTGAAGGAGTTGATGCCTTGATTCAAACGGCATCGCCAACAAAAGCTTGAGTGAGCAATAGCTGCCCAGTTCACACAGGAACAACGCGACGCCAAGCATGCCATACACTCGACCAAATGTGGCTGCTTGGCTCAACGCTCTAGCGCAGGCGCATTTCTTTCAAACTGGGTACGTTGCGACGCAACACCTCGTCTGCCAACCAAATTGCAGATCTCTGGCCCCGCTGGGCAACTGTTTCTAACGCCATCTGTTGGTAGTCGTCGTTGAACACCTCAAAGCTATAGTCGCCTCCATAGCCTAGATCCTCTAACTTCAGCACAAGTGCTTTCAAGTCGGGACTGTGTACGCCTTCGCCGGGAAATACTCGGAAAGTTCTCGCGGTTGTTCTTCGGTCTTCAAATGTCGGCGCTTCTTGCCACAAGAAATCGGCCAGTTGCACCAAGAAGATTTTATGAGGCGCTAAGAAGTTCAATTCCTCCAATTGAGTCTTACTAGCAAAAATATGAAACGAATCTAAACCAATGCCTAAGTTTGGGCAGTCAGCTCGAGAAATGACATCCCACGCATCTGAAAACTCATTGATCGTTCGCCCCCAAGACAAGGCCTCATAGGCGATTTTTATACCGTAAGGAATGGCCAAAATAGCAAGCTTGCGCAAGTCGCTGGCGATGTGGTCGCGGTCTGAACTGGCATGAACAGAGGTAGAAGAGCACGCCAAAAGCACGTCACATCCTAGGGCTGAGCACATGTCGAGCATAGACTTGGCTATGTCCACTTTGTAAGCGTGCAAATCACCAGATAGACCTTCGAAATCTCTCAACACTTGGAAGCCTGTCCCTCTTAAGCCACTGGATTTAAATTCAGCAACGCCCGCCTTGAAACCTTGGGGATGGCCCACAAAGTCATTGGCTTTCAGCATCACCTGGGAAAAACCTGCCTGTTGAATGGCATCAAGCTTTGCCCCTAAAGGTCCAGCCAAGGTGATGGTGTCCATACCAAAACCCTTAATGGTTTGGCGTACGCGAGCAACGTTTTTATGCTCAAAGGCTAAGGTTGTCATGACTTGACGCCAAACTGGCTGTGAACAAACTCAAACACCACACCATGTTCATACGTTTTTGTAATGGCGCCACGTGCGTCTGTGTGCGCACCGGAGGTTTTAACAAACTCCACATGCTGCTCACTAAGCTGCTTAACAGCTGCGCGTACATCATGCACACCAAAACCAATTCGCTGCACATACTCGGCCCCGTCAAACATATCCCCCTCTGGCTCGATGAGCTGCATCATGAAGCTGGCGCTTGTATCTGTTGATGGAAATCGGATGAGCGTACCCTGAGGCAATATGCCAAACCTCTCGTGCGCGGGGACAGGCTGCGCACCCATAAGCTCTTGGTAGAACGTCAACCAGTCATCACTTCGATCCAAACCAATGTATTGAACAATGCCAAAAAAATGCATACCAGCAGTTGCAGGCGGATGCTGGTCCACACCAGGTGTTGGCACAAAGTCAACGTCATAAATAGAAAATTCCTTATACCGATCTACAAAATACAAGCGGCTACCACCGGCACCATGAATTGCAGGGATATTAAGCTCCATAACTTGCGGATACGTATTGACAGCCCATGCCCCTTTGTCAACGACATAGTTGAATGCGGTTTGTGCATCCCTTACCCGAAGAGCAATCGCCGCAATGCGCGTGTGCATCTGCTCATCGCCTGCCAAGCCCGCACTTAAAGGACCAACTGGGTCAGTGCTAGCGTGCGCATTCACAACAATATTGATATCCCCTTGACGGTACAGCTGCACCTCTCGCGAGCGATGCCGAGCAATGGGTCGAAAACCCATCATCTCCAATACCTGACCCAATGCCTGCGGGCGTGCAGTGGTGTACTCGATGAACTCAACGCCATTTAAGCCAATAGGGTTCATCGTTTCACTGAATGCCGCTTGTAGCGGCTCGCGCATAGACTCTTCTTTTGTTAAAAAATCACTCATCGGAACTCTAGTAATTGGGGGGTTAATAGGACTTGTGTGGGTTGCATGCCTACTCGCTTAGGTAGGTCACTGCCGCCAAAGAACGCAACGTCACAGCATCCGAGCTTGGAAAACCGAAAAAAGAAAGGTAGGCAGGAATTTGCTCAAACAACATGTCAACACCAACTTGGATTGGGCAACCTTTGGCCTTGGCGACCTTGAGCAAAGCCGTCTCCTGTTTGCTCATCACGACTTCACCTACAAAGGTTTGTGGGTTCAAACGATCCACATCGAAAGGCAACGGATCTTGATCCGTCATACCTAAAGGCGTGGCATTAACCACCAAATCTTGATCCGAAGGATCCGCCTTGGTGATTCGAATTAGCACGAGTGGATAGTGATCTTGTAAACGCTTGGCCAACGCCTGTGCAGCACGCACATTGAGATCACACAGTGAGAGCTCAGCAACGCCCACATCTGCCAACGAGGCCGCGATGGCACAACCCACACCGCCGCAACCAACAACGAGTGCACGTTTGCCACGGACATCAAAACCCTTATTTTTGATACCAGACACGAAACCCACGCCATCAAACATATCGGCAACAAGCTGTCCGCGCTCATCACGCCGAATAGCATTACAAGCGCCAGCAACCATGGCCACCGTTGACACCACATCTACAACACGCATAGCAGACACTTTATGCGGCATGGTGATGAGTGCCCCTCGAAAATTACGCAGTAAAGAAATACCCCCTAAAAGCTTGTCCAAATGTTCAGCCTCACAAGCCATGGGCAACACCACCGCATTGATACCTGCATGGGCAAAGTAAGGGTTGTAAATTAAAGGCGACTTAAAGCTATAGGTGGGATAGCCAATATGAGCAATAAATTCTGTATGGCCATCAATGACGGGAAAACCAAGGCTCACTAAATATCCTTTACGTATGCACGCAGTTGGGTTTAATTAAAAAAGACTGAGAGGCTTAACTGGATGCAGTCGTGACACTTCTCCATCTGAAAAAACGCACCACGTTGGAATGATCAAAAGTCTCTGAGATACAACGCTGCCACACCAACTGCTCAGTCTTAATTCAAACAGGCGATGTTCACTTAAAAGGGGTACCGTTTCTCACACCAGAGAGATACAAGTCGGACAACAAATAGTTAAAAAAAATCAACGCATATCTTTGCTACGCCGGTATACAACCACCCTCCTGTCGACCCCTCATACCGACATGTTCACAGCAGTGCGGCTACACCGCTGCGTGTGGATTTGAGACCAAGGGGTGCACATCTAAGCGCAGCAACGACGCTTTAACGGCGTCAACAACGCTTACGGACAGAGGCATGAGAGGTGCACGAACATGCAACCAGTCATCATCGCCGCTTAAGTAAGCCATAGTCGCTTTAAAAGTTGGCAACATGCCATGTTCATTCAAGAGGTCAAGGTAGGCGCTTACTCTAGCCAAACTATCAGCGACTGCTTTAACCTCGACTTGACTTTTTGGAACGACCAGTAACTGGGCTACATCGTGCGGAAAAATATTTGCGATACCACTCACAGCACCATTGCTGCCAATGCTAGCCATCGCTTGCAAGTCCATTTCGTTACCGACCCAAACTTGCACACTGGGATGAAATCTGTGAGCCCATACCAATGAATGCGCTTCATCACAAGCGCTGTCTTTGATGCCTATAACCACTTGAGGGTAGCGTGCGGTGAGCGCGTCAACAACCGCAGTTGACACGTCAAGGCCAGAGACTTGGGGAATGTGATAAAGCACCACTCGGAAGTCTGGATTTACGGGCAATACAGCTTCAAAGACAGCGCTTAAGGCGTACACCAAACCGTCATCCGACACGCCTTTGAAAAAGAAAGGTGGCATCAATAAGCAGGCATGAACACCGAGCGCAGTCGCATGGTTACAGAGCGCAATCGCATCAGGCAGCGCGCTAGCACTGGTATGTACCAAAATACGTGAGGCAGGAACACCGCCGGCGATTAATGCTTCTAGCGCAGCCATACGCTCACTCACACTAAACGACGGGCCCTCCCCTGTGGTTCCAAATAATGTAACCCCTGCGCAGCCTGCGCCGATCAGTCGCTTTGAATGTGCGGTGAGTAAATCATTGCGGATATGGAAACATGAATCCATTGGGGTCAACAGCGCTGGCCAAATGCCTTGATGTGCAACATGATCCATGACGTTCTTTCTATACAGGAACAAACAATAAAAAAATAGTTAACCAACTGGCACGAAGCTTAAGTAGCTGGGACATACCCAAATTGCATCGGCAACCATAAAACAATATCTGGTATGAGAATCAATAACAACAAAGCAGCTAACAATGCGAACAAAAACGGCCAGATTTCACGGATAATTTCAGATAATTTGATACCGGTGGTTCCGTTGATAACAAACAGCAAAATACCGTATGGCGGTGTAATGAGCCCAATCATGCAGTTGATGACAGCTATCACGCCAAAATGAACCAAATCAATCCCTAATGCTCGACACGCTTGAAGAAATAAAGGAATGATGACCAAAATAATGGTAGTGGCATCCAAAATGCAACCGAGCAACAGCAGCAGCAAATTAACACTTAACAAAAACATCAATGGGCTGATATCTAACGACTCCAAGGAGTGAGCCAATAGTGTTGGGATATTTTCAGATGCAACGATGTAATTGAGGATAAGCGCACCACCGATCACTAGCCCTACAGAAGCAGAAGATTTGACACTCTCAAGCAAGATGTCGCGAAGCTTACTGAATGTGAGCGATCTGTAAAAAAGAGTACTCAAAAGAAGTGCATAAGCAGCAGCCACAGCGGCAGCTTCTGTAGAAGTGGTTACGCCGCCGTAAATACCCCACATCAAAATAACGGGCATCAAAAGAGCCGGGAACGCGTTAACGGTTAGACGGGGCAACTCACGCAAAGGCACGACCTTATCTGCAATAAAACCCCGTTTGTGCGACAAGTAGACATTCATCGTCATCAGCATGAGTCCCATCAGCAGACCTGGGAAAATGCCAGCAAGAAACAAATAACCGATCGACGTGTCAGACACCAATGCATAAATCACCATAGGTATTGACGGGGGAATGATGGGGCCAATAGTGGCTGATGCAGCCGTGATAGCAGCCGCGTAGCCAGGACTGTAGCGCCCATCTTTTGTCATCATCTTGATGATGACTTTGCCTATGCCCGCAGCGTCAGCGACTGCTGAGCCTGACATACCAGAGAAAATCAAACTAGACACAATGTTGACGTGTCCCAAGCCGCCCTTAAACCGGCCAAACACACCCACACAAAAATTTAACAAACGCTCGCTGATCGAGCCGGCATTCATAATGTTTGCCGCAACGATAAACAATGGCACCGCCAGCAATACAAAACTGTCATAAAGACCGTAAATTATTTGCTCACCAGCGAGTCCCACATCTTGACCAACAAGGGTCAAATACACAACTGCACAAGAAATAATGGCATAGCCAATCGGCGTACCAATCGACGCGAGCAGGAACAATGTTGTCAGACACAATCCAAAAGCCAGACTCATACAATGCCTCCAGCTGCGCCAGGATCACTGAGCTCTTGACCACGCCAAAGACGCAGCAGGCCTCGGCCATAAATTGCAATGCTAGACAGCATAAACACCAAATAAATTGAAAAGATATAGGCTAGAGGAATGCGCAACGTTCCGCTTTTTTTAATCTGTAAGAACGACACGAAATCGTAAGTTCTCGGGAAAGCCACCAACATTGTGACAATAATTGCCAGCGCCGAAATGGCAGCTAATTTGCGACGGGTCCCGCTACTAACAATCAAATAAATCATGTCAAAGCGGACATGCTCGTCATGGCGCAAACAAAATGAAGAACCCCAAAACACAGTCCAAAGCCACAAAATAAGACACAGTTCTAACGTCCATCCCAATGGGTAGTTAAAAACATAGCGTGCAGTAATCTGGACAACAAATGTCAAAAACAGTGCCGACAGCATTAAAACAGCCACATCGTCAGCGCGGCGTTGCAACCAAATCTGTAAATTTTTCATAGCTACACAAATGCAATTACAAAAAACGCAACGGGCACTCTGAGCGCGTTGCGTTTTTTATTTCAAAACGACGGCTTTACAGCGCGTTTATTTTCTCAAGGGCACCTTTTTCCCAAGACTTTGACAGGTCAGATTTCAAGTAAGCCGCTTGCACGACGCTTCTGAAAGCATTTAAATCTGGTGAATAAACCTTCAAACCTTTTGACTTCATGAACGCTTCCAACTCACCTTCAAGTTTCAACTGCTTTTGACGACCAGATTCGGCAGCTGCATCAGCGGCTTTTTGAACAGTGGCTTGCTGATCGGCTGTCAGCTTGTTCCAGACCTTCTGGCTGATCGTGACGTAATTCAAATCGACCAAATGGTTGGTCAACACAATTTGCTTAGTCACTTCGTAAAATTTAGATTTTTGAACCGTTGGAAGTGGGTTGTCTTGACCGTCAACGGCACCTGTTTGAAGGGCTGTATACACCTCACCAAAAGCCATTGGTACAGGATTTGCACCTAACGCTTTACCCAAAAATTGCCATGACTCTGAACCCGGCATGCGCAGCTTGATGCCTGCCATATCTGCCGGGGTTTTAATGACATTGTCAGTTCGCAAGTTAAGCTGTCGACGGCCCAGATACATGATGGTCAGGAGTTTTACGCCCAACTTGTCTTCAACAGTTTTTTTGTATGACTTGAAAAAATCTGAATTGAATACTGCAACTTGATGAGCTGCATCGCGGTGAACATAACCCGCCGCGAACACACCAAATTCAGGAAAAAATTCTGCCAGCTCTTGTGCAGAAGCAATAGACATATCCAGGTTGCCGCGGGAAATAGCTTCCAGTTCAGTTCCCTGCTTGAACAACGACGCGTTCCAATGAGGGTCAAATTCAGCAAAGCTGCTGACAGCTGGAGCAAAAATTTCCGTTAAAGCGATGGCACGCTCGTCGTTTGCGGACGCAGGCGATGACAGACGCAGCTTGATGGTGTCAGCAGCTAGCGCTGACCCACCAACCGCAACTAAAGACAGGGCAGCCGCTGCACCGATAAGACTGCGACGAATTTTTGAAACAAACATGAAAAATCTCCTTGATAGGTATTAGCGTGACCAGCACCCAATGGTGCAACGGTTCTAAATCCTAACAGTGTTTTAGTTCATGTACTATTTAGTAAATGACATTTTCACTAGGTGTTTACCACTATTTAAGGCGTTATAGCATCTTCTATTTGTGTTTTTTGTACCGAGTGGTACATAATAAAAACACCATCAGTCTTGATGAAAGTACAGCTATGAATAAGAAGTCCGAATTGCCTGATCAGCTGATGCAGGCACATCTAGAACCGTTTAAAAACACATCCAAACGTGCAGAAGATGCACAACGGACCAAAGCCGACATACTCAAAGCTGCCGCCCATGAGTTTGGTGAGAAAGGTCTGGCGGGTGCCCGCGTCGATGAAATTGCTGCGGCCACACGCACCAGCAAGCGAATGATCTATTACTACTTCGCCAGCAAAGATGGCTTGTACTTGGCCACCCTAGAAGCTGTATACCGTGCGGTTAGGGAGTCTGAATCTCAGTTGAATCTTGATGCAATGGCGCCAGAAACTGCCCTTCGCTGCCTAACCGCCGTGACGTTTGATCACCATCTCAACAACGAAGACTACATTCGCATGGTCATGTCTGAAAACATCAACCGTGGCCGGTACTTAGCCAAAAGCGCACACGTCAAAGAGCTCAACCGTCCTGCCATTAGGCTGTTAACGCGCATTTATGAAAGAGGCTTAAAAACCAATATATTTCGCCCTAATTTAGACCCTGCCGACATTCATGCATCCATCTCCGCATTGTCGTTTTTCAATGTGTCAAACCAATACACGTTTGGACTCATTTTTCAGCAAGACAACCGTGCACCAGAGTACATAGCGAATCGACGCGAAAACGTTGTTCAGATGGTACTTCGCTACGTAATGTTGTAACACTATGCAACCTACTTCTTACACTACAAACCCTCCGGTCCGAATCGCAGTTGCAGGCGCTGGCTATATAGGACAGGCTCACATAGGGGCGATTCTTAAAAACAACAGCTCAACTTTGAGTGCCATTGTTGACCCAAGTCCTAACGCCAAAATTTATGCAGCCAACTTGCAGGTCCCATACTTCGAGGATCTAGACGTGCTGCTGAAAAGCAACTTAACGCAACAACACACCGACGCTGTGATCATTGCTACGCCCAACCATCTACATGCGCAGCAAGCTTTAACGTGCATGCGTATGGACATGCCAGTGCTTGTAGAAAAGCCTGTGACACACGATCTAGCAAGTGGGCAGCAGTTGCTTGAAGCCTTGACCATGTCCAAGGCGCCCGTTTTGGTAGGGCACCATAGAGCGCACAGCGCCATTATGAAAAATGCACGGGCAATGGTTCATTCTGGCCAACTGGGGAAAATCGTCAGTGTTGTTGGCACTGCCTGGTTTTTTAAACCGGATGACTATTTTGAAAGTAGCCCATGGCGCAAAAGCAAAGCAGCAGGTCCTTTGCTACTGAACATGATTCATGAGGTGCACAACTTGCGAATGCTCTGTGGCGAGGTGACGCAAGTTCAAGCCATGACCAGTCAAGCCACACGCGGTTTTGAGGTGGAAGATACTGCAAGCATCACAATGCGCTTTGACAGCGGTGTGCTGGCAAGCTTTGCAATATCAGACACTGCAGCAAGCCCAAAAAGTTGGGAACAAACCAGCCAAGAAAACCCAGCCTACAGCAGCTACCCAGACCAAAACTGCTATTACATTGCGGGCACACATGCTAGCTTGGCCATACCCACCATGACCATTCACAGCTATACAAATACACAACAACGATCTTGGTGGAAACCATTTCAAGTTAGTGCGCAACCTGCCATAACAGATGACCCAATTGCAAACCAAATAGATCACTTCGTGCGCGTTGTCCGCGCAGAAGAAACGCCGCTTGTAAGCCTACATGACGGACTTGAAAACCTCAAAGTTGTGCAAGCTATCGTAGTTGCGGCGAGCCAAGACATTACGGTACATATGGCCAGTTTTAACCACTCATCTGCGATAGCTTGAAATTCAAAGAGGCACAAGTCTCCAAAGTACGCACATGAAAAATAACTGACGCCCAATAATTCTTACCAACCATGTCTTCAAAAAGACCTTCTTTCTAGGCTGTGATGGACATGAGAACTAGTAGGTACAGCTATGACCAGAACATCAGACTTCTTAAGCATGTCACAACCATTGCGTGCATCCAACTTGGTTACAAACGCGGCTTTAGCAACGCTTTCTTTGAAGCGTAGCGCAGTGCATTTGATTGTGTAGATGCAACCGAGTCTGAGCGCTTGTGCGTTGTTAGGTTAGTGACTCATATCACACAGCCGACCTTTTGTGCTGATTAGACTGCGCAATGACACCTGCCGTTATATGCCCACAACCAGTGCACGCAATAAGGCATTGCTTGAGCTGATTGTGTAAACGCTCTAATAATCCGAAGATGCAACACGCCCTGGGTCACTATTGGATCGCCGGGGTGGGTCAAAATTCAATCGGCGCAGTCCCATACGCCTTCAAACCCTAGACCTTGGCCACATCCCAATGAAAATAGACACACATCAGCACTTCTGGCGCTACCGTGCAGAGGCGCTCCCTTGGATCAGCCAGGACATGCCAGCACTGCAACAGGACTGCTTACCCATCGATGTGGGGGCCTCTCTTGCACATGCTGAAGTCACGGGCGTGGTAGCGGTTCAAGCCCGGTGCGTTGAGGACGAAACCGATTTTCTGTTGGGGTTGGTAGACAGTTACCCAACGGTACTTGGCGTCGTAGGTTGGGCAAATCTGGCCGCACCAGACCTTGCGCAGCGCTTATCGCGGTGGTCACACTACGCAGCCTTCAAGGGACTACGCCATATGTTGCAAGATGAGCCCGACGTGTCTAGCTGGGCTGCCCGCTCGGATATCAACCGCGGCCTGGCATCGGTGCAACATGCTGGTCTCGTCTACGACGTACTTGTGTTTGACCACCAACTGGCTGATGTTGTGGACTTGTGCGCCCGCCACAGCGCGCACTGGATGGTGCTTGACCACCTGGGTAAGCCTGCAGTGCGGGACTGGGCACGCGTCACTGAAGTAGCTGACCGATGGCGCCACGGCATAGCCGCGCTAGCCGCTATGCCACACATGATGTGTAAACTTTCTGGACTGGTGACTGAGACAGATTGGCCGGGGCATGCAGGTGTCAGCACCACAGACAAGACAACTATCATGGCGTGCTTTGACTTTGCCCTAGACGCATTTGGGCCACAGCGTCTGATGTATGGTTCGGATTGGCCTGTGTGTCAGCTAGCAGCGCCCTATGCGCAAGTCCATGGTTTGGCAGAACAATGGGCACAATCGCGCCTATCTGTCAACGAACAGGCTGCGTTTTGGGCCGGTAATGCAAGGCGCTGCTACGGCCTGTAGACACAAGCGCAAGACGTTTAATTTTTTAATTATTGTGGACAGGACATTAAAATGAATTTGCACTTGCAAGACAAAATTGTCATTGTGACTGGCGGAGCCAGCGGCATTGGTGCAGCTGTTTCACTGACGCTAGCCCAAGAGGGCGCCATTCCAGTCATATTCGGGAAAAGTCCTATGTCTGCAGAATTCATGGCGCAACTGGGCGGTGCATCACACGCATTTTTTCAGCTCGACCTGACCAATGATGACGCCTGCAAAGACGCTGTGGCACAAACCGTGCAGCGCTTTGGTCATCTCCATGGTCTGGTGAACAATGCGGGCATCAACGACAACATTGGACTTGATGCTGGGCGAGACGCCTTTGTCAGTTCGCTTGAGCGCAACCTAATCCACTATTACGTCATGGCGCACTACTGTGTACCTCACCTCAAGGCCTCACGCGGGGCCATTGTCAACGTCTCGTCTAAAACTGCTGTCACCGGACAAGGCAATACCAGTGGCTATTGCGCCTCCAAAGGTGCGCAGTTATCGTTGACACGAGAATGGGCAGCTGCATTGTTGAACGACGGTGTTCGTGTTAACGCGTTGATACCCGCCGAAGTCATGACGCCATTGTATGAACGGTGGCTAGATAGTTTTGACAACCCTGGCGAGAAGCTGGCCTCAATCACCAGCAAAATT
>Ga0222649_1000051_pt1 | contig 47360 bp, 50 predicted proteins | sample AntAcemetagen337_FD_179865 | JGI IMG/M metagenome (GOLD analysis project Ga0222649, IMG submission 179865) | Saline water microbial communities from Ace Lake, Antarctica - #337 | ecosystem: Environmental > Aquatic > Non-marine Saline and Alkaline > Saline | place: Antarctica: Ace Lake... | reverse complement strand
AGAGTCACGGGCCACGATTTTAGAGGCTGTGTTTGTCGTCGTCGCATCTACAGCGAATGTTCTAGCCGTTCCACCGTTATAATTATCTCCCGTGAGGTAACTACCACGAGTGAGTGTTTGAACACCTGTTAATCTCGCCCACGGAACCGACCCCAATGAAACCGAACCGTTATTATCGATAGTGAATTTGTCGGTGTCATTCCGGCGAATCTGTAGAAGTGTAGTGCTATTCGATCCCGCCACGATATACCACCGATTACTATGATATTCAAGTTTACCAACCCCACTCCCAGGGTCACCAGTCCAAGTCCCTGTAGAGGACTGACGAATACTCGCGCTTGTACCAAGTGTGATTCGACTACTAAACGCTTTGTTCCCCCCGATCGTCTGATCTCCTGATGTATACACACCATTCGATACCGTACCTGCGTTTCCAGATGTGTTTTGGTTCCCAGCGGCGTTAACACCTGGGAGGGTTATATTCGCACCCCCGTTAAAGGAAACACCTCCAATCGTTCGTGCTGTCGTCAGTGTGGCAGCAGAACCAGTTGTGTTTTGGTTCCCAACGGCGTTAACACCTGGGAGGGTTATATTCGCACCCCCGTTAAAGGAAACACCTCCAATCGTTCGTGCTGTCGTCAGTGTGGCAGCAGAACCAGTTGTGTTTTGGTTCCCAACGGCGTTAACACCTGGGAGGGTTATATTCGCACCCCCGTTAAAGGAAACACCTCCAATCGTTCGTGCTGTCGTCAGTGTGGCAGCAGAACCAGTCGTGTTTTGGTTTAAGGTTGGAACGTCACCCACTTGGATTCCACTGAACGAACTCGCCGTGACGGTGCCATTCACCTGTAACTTCGAGTTAGGAATCATCACCCCGATCCCGACGTTACCTTCTAGGAGGGTATCGTAACTCGCATTACCCAAACGCAATTTACCACTATCATTCCGAATCGTATAGGTACTCCCGTCACCATCTCCAGTTCTCGTAGAACCGTTTATGAAGTGAATAGCACCCCCCGATGTCGTCCCAGGGCGGGGTCCATTGAGAATGAAGTTATACGTTGAGATTGCCGCCGATGCTGCACTTTTCAGGATTGCCACACCCGCCGTACCTGCAACTTCGAGAGTGGTACCAGGTGTAGTCGTCCCGATACCGACGTTTCCAGTGATATGATATATGTCAACCCCGTTAGCATGGGTCGGCCACGAAAACCCGGGGACATTTAACAGACCTGATCCGTCACCCGAAACAGTCGTACATGTCAACGCACCGACGTTAGCGGTTCCGTGTACATCCAGTTTATACGAGGGGTTATCTGTGCCTATACCCACACCCGTCGTATTTATACGTGCCTGTTCAGAATCATTTATAGAAAATATCACGGATTTTGTGGTAGCCGCGTTCACATGAGTCCCACCAGTAGCGGTCTGTTTGAGTGCGTAGTTATTCGTTGAGTTTACGTCTATATGTGCGAATGTCGCTTCATCGGTGATTCCGGAAAATCCTACGGCTGCGCGTCCCAGGTATGATGTGGTATCCGTGTTGTAGCCGGCGTACACATTTGAGACTGAAATGTTAGATGAAAAGTTCGCGCCATCGGCTACGACCGTTCCAGTGAGTGTTGGTGATTCTGAGTAGACGACGCTACCCGTCCCAGTTGTTGTAGTGACCCCCGTTCCACCGTTCAAGACCGCGAGAACACCGGTCACCTGGTCGAGAGGAATGTTCGTGAGACTCGCGCCACTTCCCGAAAACGTACCTGCCGTGACAGTCCCCGTAAATGTGGGAGTATCAGATTTCACTAGGTCACCCGTACCCGTACTCGTACTTGTTCCCGTACCGCCGTTCGCCACCGAGATAACACCGGAAATCTGATCGGCTGGGATCGATGTGAGTCCTGATGCACTCCCCGTGAATTTTTGAGCTATGACATTCGAACCGACCAAGACGTTCGAACCGATGGTCATATCCGTCGCGATGTAGGCGTTCCCATTCACATCGAGACTACTAGTCGGATTCATCTGATTTAAACCAACCCTGTTATTTTCTACATCGACGTAAAAGTGGCCCGACCCAACCTGGAAATCCCCATCGATGAGAGTCTTCTTGTTGGCCGACATCTCTTACTAATTGAAGAGGTTATTTTCTTACAAAATGGGAGGCACTTTGGAGGAAATGGGGACAATTGGAATTAATAGTTAAAATTTACATGGCTTCCAAGACCTATCGCATAACTTTCGAGTTTACCTGCGGTCGTCGGTGAAATGTATTCGACGAATACGTTATAACTACCGTCAGCTGCCATGGTTTCTGATGGCGCAAAGGATATATCATCATGATCGGTGATAGCGACTGTAGTATTCCAGGGATTATCTACTGATGTACCGAAAACGGAAACGGGACCTCGTGCAATACTTTGTCCAGTACCGCTACCACCCGTAAATCCACCCGTAACTTCAAAACTTAATGTACTCACATCATCTGTACCTTCTACTAATATGGCGATGATTTTTGCATGAAACACGTGACCCGTGAAAACAAGATTGACGGTTGCATCACCCGTCGTCGTACCATTCGTCAACACCCCTTTAAATGAATACGTCTTCTTCGTTACAGCACTAGTATTTGTGATGAGCCCATTTTCGATGTATGCGTGTGTTCCTATGTGTACAGTTCCATTTATACCCACGCCACCATCTACTTGTAGAGCGCCAGTATCTGCGTTTGTCGATGGTGTTATATTTGTTACACGCGTGATACCATTTAAGAATGTTTGGTTATTTACTCTGATATCTCCTGCGATTCCCACACCACCACTCACGACGAGAGCTCCGTTCGTATGGTTTGTGGATTGTGTTCCGTTAGTTATCGCGGTTATACCATCAAAGTTTGCAGTAGAACCATACAGGGCTCCCGAAACACCTATACCACCCATCACTACGAGTGCACCATCCGTTTTTAGAGTCGATTGGGTACTGTTAGTAATAGTCGTGACCCCATCGAAACTCGCAGTGGATCCATACACGGCCCCCGATACACCCAACCCACCCGCGACGAGTACACTACCTGTCGTTTTACTCGTTGATGGGGTCGTATCGCCGAATGTTGCTATATTACTGATAGTAAGGTTGTTTTGTACGAGAAGATTTCCTATGATATTCACAGTGATAACATTTGCGGTGTCGTCAAATATGTGAGTATCTGTAATGGTATTCTGTGTGTATGCGATCGTAAATTGGTGTTCGTGATCTTCCCCATCTTCACCATGATGAATCAGGGCTATGTTTTTACCAGGGTGTTGCATGATAATACCTACATCTAGGGTGTGTACCGTATTGTTATTGGCGATACCTAGAATACGATCTTCGATTGTGATATTTTGTGCATTAACGACAAATGTCTCACCCTCGAGGTAAAGGTTACCGTTAACTGTAAGGTCGGAGTTGACTATGATTTCATTGGTCCCGACTGTTATAAATGAATCTTCGAGGAACTTATTCCCCCCCACATACGGTATTCTCTGTGTGGTCAAGTTCTGTGAGGCTATTTTGTTCGTGGCGACAAAATTTGTCGCGTATACATTACCATCTACACCTATACCTGCATTTGCCCCGGTAAGTAATAAAGCCCCTGTATTTTTACTCGTAGATGGAGTTACATCTGTTATGGTAACATTATCCACTTCGAGATTTTCCAGGTTTGCATTTCCGGCGTTAATCATACCAGTCGCGCCAATTCCACCTTGAACGATGAGTGCACCACTTGTTTTTGTAGTTGATGAAGTTCCGGAAATTAATGTCATCGTGCTATCAAACGTACCGGCCGTCCCGAAAAGTGCACCTTCGATACCCACACCACCTACAACTTGGAGTGCACCACTTGTTTTACTCGTCGCACTCGTGACATCCGTAACTACAATACTATCAACTTCAATATCTTCAAAATTCGCATTTGCTCCATGGACATTACCACTAACCCCAACTCCACCTACCACTATAACCGCACCACTCGTTTTCGAAGTTGTTGATGTGGTATCGATAACATTTAGTGAACGTATTTCTGCGTCGTGAAAATTCACATTTAATGCGTGAATGTTTCCATCGACACCTATACCGGCGTGGGTTCCTGATAAGATGAGTGTACCCGTGGATTTACTCGTCGTGGCATCGGTTCCGGTTAATTCTAATGTTGTACACGTCGTAGCACCCACATTGGATGTACCGCGAACATCTAGGTCAAAAGCAGGTGCATTCGTATTTATACCCACTCTGTCATTAGATGTATCGACGTGTAAAGTAAAAGTGTTTACGGTGAGATTACTTGATATATACGCGTTCCCAACGACGTGAAGATTTGCTGAAGGAGTTGTCGTATTTATACCAACACTATCAACGGAAGCATCAACGTATAAGGTATTAGTATCGACGCTAAAGTCCGCCGCGCCTACCTTAAGTGCGTCAGAGATATACACGTCACCGACGACGTGAAGATTGGCGGAAGGTGTCGTTGTATTTATACCGACTCGATCGAATACGGTATCGACGTGTAACGTACTTGTATCGACGGTGAGGTTACTCGATATATTCACACCCCCGACTACCTGTAAAGCTGCCGATGGTGATAATGTATTGATACCAACTCTTTTTGTGGTCGCATTAACGTGTAATGTATTTGTATCAACAGTCAGATTGGCTGAATCTATAGTGACATCCGATGTGATGTGTACATTCCCAGAAACATCTAAGGTTGCGGTGGGTGTTGTATTGCGTATACCTATTTTTCGATCGTTCTGGTTCACGTAAAGTATAGATGGAATTGTCAGATCTGAGCTGATATATGTCTGACCGATTACATCAAGAGCGACTAACGGTGACTCTTTATTGATACCAACCCGATTATTCACCGCGTCTACACGGAAAGTGTTTACATCGACACTTAAATTTGAACTTATTTTCGTTTCACCTACAACATCTAACGTGACACTCGGAGTCAATGTATTAATACCGACGCGGTCTTGTATGGCGTCTACATAGAGTGTACCATTATCAACAACTAGAGTAGATGATATTCTACCCGCGCCCACAACGTCGAGTGCTACTATCGGAGTACTCGTGTTGATACCTACCCGGTCATTAAACGCATCGACATGGAATGTACCTGTGTCGACACTTAAATTAGAAGACACGTATACATTTCCTACGACGTGCAGATTTGCCGAAGGTGTAACGGTGTTTATACCGACACTATCTTTGAACGCGTCGGCGTATAACGTTCCATTATCCACTTGAAGATGGGAGTTGATGGTGAGTTTACTATCGACGTATACGTTACCTTCTACGTGTAAATTTGAATTGGGTGCTGTTGTACCGATACCTACACTTTTTGTGTCTGCTCGTACGTAAAAAGTTGAATCGTCCACAATAAAATTTGAACCATTTCCAACCTCTAATTGGTTTTGAACATACGCCGTTCCACGAATGTCTAGGGTTGTTAACGGGTTTGGTGTATTTATACCGACACGATCTGTGATCGCGTCAACATACAACGTATCGACGTCCACTGTGAGATTCGCCGCACCTATGTCAAGGTCCGAGGATACATATACGTTGCCTGTGACATGTAGATTCGCCGCGGGTGTACTCATATTAATACCAACACTATCATTGATACTATCAACATACAACGTATCAACGTCCACAGTGAGATTCGCCGCACCTATATCAACGTCAGAGGACACGTATACATTACCAACGACGTGTAATTTGGCGGAAGGTGAAAGTGTGTTCACTCCCACATTATCATTGACACTGTCAACATGTAACGTGTTTATAGCTACGGTTAAATTAGAGGACACGTAGGCATTCCCGACGACGTGTAAATTTGCGTTAGGTGTACTTGTATTAATACCGACACTCGAATTTATGGTCTCGACGAATAGTGTGTCTGTGTTGACGGCGAGGTTGGAAGATATGTACACATTACCTTCTACATGTAGATTTGCGTCTGGGTTGGATGTGTTTATACCTACACTATCTCGATTCACATTCACGTAGAGTGTATTAGTATTAAACTTTGCATCCCCATCAACAGTCAAGTCTGTCAGAATATATGCATTACCGGTAACGTGGAGATTTGACGTTGGATTTGTCGTACCCACCCCTATACTAGACTCTGTAAACAAACGACCATGTAGATGGACATCTAAAGTTTCTGAAAGTTTAGTATTTAATACTGTCTCGTTCGCCGAAGAGTCAGAATATCCTATGAGTAGTCTATCAGACGATTCGTCGAAACCAATGACCACATTCGATTCCCCGACGGGTCTCGTAAAAATAAAACCTAAATCGGTAGTCGTATCATTTGTGGAGTTACCTTTACCAATTTCAATTATAGCATCTGAGATTTGCATATTGGTCGTGTCGACTTTCGTGACGCCACCGGTAAAACTGATATTTCCACCAACTTCTAAATTATGTGAGATATACGTGTTTCCCCTAATATAAAGTACATTAGAACCGGTATCTTGAACATACAGATTCGAACCAACGTCTAGAGTATGTATTGGCGTTGTGTTCGCAATTCCTACATTTGATAAGGTGGTAAAAGCGGTTTGTACGTTATTCAGAAATAATGTGTGTGTGGTCCGACCGGGATTTGCACCGTATCGAGAAACCAATTCTAATGGTGGTTCTGTTAATTCGGATGCAGCAGCACCTGATTCAGTGATTTCACCTGTAGATATATCGTACATCAAAAGAGTGATATTCGGGTCACTAAAATCCTCTCTAAAACGAATGGGTGTGAGATACACTGCACCTGGATTAACTGCGTTTAATGGTGCATTAGATGCGTTAAAAACAATTGTATTTTCAGCCTGATCTTCCAATGCATGTTTACCGAAACGGATTCTGGTCGACCGTTCAATCGTCGGTATATTCTTGACCATTTAATATAGTATCGCATTTTAATTCGCATACATGAGACCTGCCATACCATTTTCGATGCGTAATATATTATAGTTCACCGCGTATATAGGGTGATTTATGGGCATAGTTTCACTCATGATTTTGACTGACGTGAGACGACTGAAATTGAGTGTGCCTGTAGGCTGAAGGGAACTCGTGGATAGACAGAAGCAATAGAGAAAGAAATCTGGGGACGTCACAAACCCTGTGTGATAGTAACTCATAACATCAATAAAATGCGGTTTTCCCCATTTAAAATTAGATACATCGAGACCATTTATATTTAATTTAATCTTATTTTCTGGTGATGTGAGTGCACCATCTGTAGTTGTATCAGACGATGCGAGGTACTTCACTGGGTGATTGAATGTGAGATCCTGAACGATGGTGCCCGAGGCGAAGTTTTTCTGTACCTGAGTGATGAGAAGATCGTGTTTCCGAGAAGCGATGTTCCCACGCTCCTCGTTATCGAGGTAATAATAATTGGCGTAGCACTCTACGTTATAATTAGAAGCCGCAGTCGCCCAGTGAATACGAATCTCGACGTTGTGGTAATTCAATGCTACGAGGGGGATTGCACATTGGGGTCCCTCGCAGAAGAAGAAACGGAGTGGATAAAAGTACGAACGTGCGCTCACACCCGGGTGTGTACCATTTGAACTCTTGGACACATTTTGAGCGAACGTGTCGACGGCGATCTTTTCTGTGAATATTGAATCTTGTGAATCAATAAGTGACCCCCCCATATAGAGCTCCACTTTATCAATGATCGTGTCCCACCGTTGAATGTCGAGGGCTTTGGTGGTATCATCGATTGTGAAATAGACGTACCCGAGAAGATCACCCGCTCGTTCGAATTGAACGCTGGACATTGAATTATTTTTCACAGCTCCATGGATCGTTTGTTTTTCGATGGATTGTGAAAAGTTGGAATGCCTCTTAAATGTAGAGGTAAAAAACGATATTTCGGGTTCACCCATTATATGTTCATCTTGGGCTCCGATTGCGATCAATTGGACAATACCCGCGGACATTTATAATACTATGAGGTAAAATTTAAACCTCTTTTAATGCCCTGGAAGGTTTTTGTTCTTACACGTAAATCTGAATATAAAATAATTTTCGAGTGTACCGGTAATTGGAAGACCAGTCTGATCACGAAGTGTAATATTAAGCCGTGAAATTTTCCGAATGGGTGTGATATATTGTTGTACCACGGGGTAATTATTTTTAAAATTGAATCGCCCAGACCCGTCATCTAGGATAGTTCCGAATGCCCTGTTAAGTGGTGACTGTGATGATTGACCATATAGTTCATTTGTTGCACGCTGTGTAAATTGTGAGTCTAATTCTTGAACAGAAATGGAACACACGTTGGAGGTAGATGAAGGTCTCACCTGAGCTGCGACCAGTCGGACTTGTACAACGTTCTCGAGCTCCTGTTGTAAGTGTACAGTGAACGTACTTTTGTCCGATTGTCCAATCGTGTCCACCAGAACCGTGTGATATTCTTGTTCGAGGTCGGGAATTATAGAATTCGATGTGACGAGAGCCATTTATAATAGCTTAGATTAAAACGCCACCGATTCCGTCCGAGATTTGATAACTAGCGGCATCGCTCGCCATTTTTTGACTACCACACACACCGACATTATCGATAGTGTATGCATCGGAAGTCTGTTCGGACCCCGGTAGGCATTGTGTTCCCCGGGGGAGGGTGAATATGGACCCACCATTACCAACTGACGTGATTGATATCGTCTTAGGTTGGTACATACTTTTCTTGGGCATCATAAGAGATATGATAGTGAGAAGAAATAGAACACCAAGAATAACTTTGAGAGTCAAACGGTCGGTATTGTTAAGTTTCATTTATTATCTACTGATATTTTTTTTATAAAGTGCGTTAAAGAAAAAAGATTAGTTTCAATATAGAAAGTAATGGACGGTGAGATCATTCTTAATAGAAATGATAAATCCGTCGTGAAACTTGACGATGACGAGATGGCGATGTTTAACGAAATTCAACTCGACTTTCCCAAACCCCAAGTGATGCGTCGCTCACCCGAAACGATGCAGAATACTAGGCAACCGGTTCCACAACAATATCAGTACGCTGATACTCAGGAGGATATGGACTCATTCGCGAACCCAAATAAAACGAGCGCCCCTTCACCACCACAACCCGAGGATCCCATAGACTATGGTGAATATGAAGATGAACCCCAAATGGGAAACGGGGGTATGGGTTACGAAGGCGGAGGCGACTTTGCATCTGAAGAACCCGAACAACCGTCCCCGGGGTACAAAACGATTGATGAGGAGAAGGCGGATCTCGTGAACAAACTCGGTCGACTAGAAAAGAAGGGATTTACGATTAACAAACGAATGAACGTATACTCCAATATCGACGACTTGCGCACGGAAGTTAAGCGTATCACTTATAGTATTGACGTTGATAAATCACTGAAATTCTCTAAACGTATGTTGATTGCTTGTGTGACTGGTTTAGAATTTATGAACAAGCGATACAACCCCCTCGATGTTCAACTCGAAGGTTGGTCGGAAAACATCATGGAAAATGTTGACGATTACGACGAAGTATTTGAAGAGTTGTACGTGAAGTACCGAACGAAGATGCATGTCGCGCCAGAAATCAAACTGGTAATGATGCTCGGTGGAAGTGCGATGATGTTCCATCTCACGAATAGTATGTTCAAACAAGTGATGCCCAACATGAATGATGTCATGAAACAAAACCCAGACCTGGTACAAAACATGATGAGCGCGGTCCAAACGACTATGGTGAACGGTAAGAACCCTTCTCCACAACAAAACACCAGTGGTAGTGGTGGGCGCCACGAAATGCAGGGGCCCGGGCTAGACATTTCAAGTCTCATGGGAAATATCATGATGCCCCCCAACCCCGCGGTGAGTACGTCGGCTTTCAACCCACCAGCATTCGACGATGACGACGATGATATTTCCGATATCGTATCTGTCCAGGGTGTGGACGCACCTGAAGATGAAAGTGATGTGAAGCAGGTGAAAATTCCCGCGGTGAAAGCTAAACGTGGTGGGCGTAAGAAGAAGGTTGAAATTAATTTGTAAACATAGAATAAATGATAGGGTACAGTCCCATCGATTTTGGTGACGACCCACCACCTTCTACTGATCAGAAGAAGGTGGAGTATAGTGCGTCTAAAAATAAACAGCAAGCACCAGCTATCATGGACGATAACACGGAATGTAATTACGTTGTTATGTTCTTCATAGTAGGTGTGATTGCTCTCGCTGCGATGGACTCGATTAAGAAGTAAGTATTATGAATGTACCGCGTGACAAAACATCACGTGTTACATTTTAGCGTTTCGAATCTACGTAATACCAGGTAACCGCTACACGTTTCGTACCGTTGGTTACCGGATTTCCCTGATGAAGATAGCACCAGTTCGATGGGAATATGATTGCATCTCCCTTTTTCGGTTTAAATGTTTTATGAGTAAACGCTGTTCCACCACCTTCAAAATCATCTGTTAAATATAAAATAACTGATATTTGTCTGTGATACTCGCGTCTCGCCTGTACAGTCCCCTGATCGTGGTGAAATCCGTAATACTGCCCCTCCGTGTATTGAATTATACGTATATCTTCTCGCCACGATGTCGTGTCATTGGCTCCGGGTAATGGGTGATTATTGTAACCTGAATGTATTTGGAGTATTTTTCTTTTATATTCATCGAGAGCTGCATTTATTTTTCCATGTACCATTTTGGTAATATCTTCATTTTCGGGTAGAGTACATTCAATACTCGTTCGACTCGAAACTATTTTTGAATTTTCACCGTTAAAGGTTGTACTTCGTATAAAGGAGAGTTTTTCGTCGGTATACATATTCAAAGCATTTACTTCATCTTCGTTGAGAACTGGAATGATTTGAATAAGATTATCCATGATTATATAGCCTGTACACCCTTTAAGCATTTTCTAAAGCCGATACACGTTTTTCAAGATCAGAGTTTATCATTTTTTCGATATTGAGTTCATTTTTCAACTCTTTGATGGCTTCGACAAGAATACCAGCCATATTACCATACGCTATAGAGTGATATCCATCTTTATCGGTGACAACAGCTTCTGGAAGAACTTTCATGACTTCTTGTGCGATAAGTCCCGTATATTTTACATCTTCATCCTTACGTTTAAAAGTATAACCATTGATTTTTTCAACTTTTTCCAGTGCGCGCTCTATTTTGTTGATATCCTTTTTATGCCTAATGTCTGAATAAGCGGTGACATTTCCAGAAGCGGTGAGACTCCCGATGATAGATACACCATCGTTGGTTGTCTCCAGTTTATTGCCTCCATTGAAATATAGTCTCACGTATGAATTTCTATAACAATAGATCATCCACTCATTATCGAGGTCGTTAAAGATACCACACCTATTATCATCTGCACTCATGAATACGTATCGTCCATTTATAGAATACCCTTCCCAACCACCTGTCCCTTCTCCAGTTGTTTGCACCGTTCCGTAGCTACCCGTTACACTACTTGTGAGAGGAAGACTAGAACCCCCAGAACCCGGAGGACCCGTAGGACCCGTAGGACCCGTAGGACCCGCAGAACCCGCAGAACCCGCAGGACCCGGAGGACCAGCCACCGTCGAGTTATTACCAGACGGACCCGGAGGACCAGGGGGGCCGTTCGATCCTGCCGGTCCTGCCGGTCCTGTCGGGGCTATTTCAAATACGGAAATTGTGGTCCCGCTATAACTTTCGTTAAATCTAATAGTTCCAGAACCCTGACGCCCACGTGCGCTATACGAATACGTACCTACACTGACAGTGTCTAAAAAGTGCAACGCAACTGATTTGTTGGTGCCAGCTGACGTCCCGGGGTGGACCGTAGTCGGTGTACCTATAGGGTATCCATTCCTATAAATTTGTGCAAACACCCACTCACCTGTATTATTTTGGGGTTGACAATCTGAGGTTACTATAATTAACACGGGATTTCCTGTTGTTGTTATATTGACCGTACCGCTAAATTGAACGGGTACCGTCGTACTATACGTGTCTACCTGGGGTGAGGACGTACTGGTTGCAAAATTGGGTGGACCCCCACCACCACCACCAGATGCACCCGGTCCGGACATCGACCCTCCTATATATAAATCCCCAACTGCCATACCCGCATAATTTGACGTTATAGTTTGAGAATTATTTTCTGGGTTTGTTTCCGTCTGATAAGTAGAAGATTGCCCCTGACCAACTGGACAAAGAAGTCGTAACCACCCATCATTACCGGGTGCAAATGTATACATGTCACCGTCCGACGGTATAGCACTGTTCAAAGCAGTTGCTGCATAGCCTTCACCGACAAAACCAGCCGATGACCCAGCAATTAAACGAAGACCTGCTTGTACTCGCGAATTTGAAGTCCCTGTACGTATAGAGACGAGCTGTCTCGGCTCATTTGCCATGGGGTTACTACTATAATACGTCATACCACGTTGACCACCGAACGGGTTATTCATATCCGTGATAGATACACACGGAGATTCGCGGTATTTGTGATTTCCTTGACTTGATTGTGCGGATTGTATTTGAAATTCGATTTTAGGTGCTTTTATACGTACTCGATCACCGAAAAAATCACGTTTATTCCAATCAGCATCCTGGACAGTGTCACCAAAAGGTGTATGAAGTTCACTATAAAATTTCGAAATCAAAAGTTCGTTATCGTGTTTGTAACCCGTAGCCGATGTCGAACCAGTATATACAGCGTCGTGTGTACCTAACCATCTGGATTCTAGAGTGGTAGCTGCTTCAGTGGTATTTTCACCTTTTCGACCACCAAATTTTATACGTGCGTGATCGACAGAACCACCCGAAGACCCCACCGTCAAATTATCACATTTTACATACCCTTCAAATAAACTATTTCCACGGAACACACTCGTTAACCTATAACGATATATAACTATTAGACCCGTCCCCTTCCCGTTATTGGTTGCAGGTGTTGTATTATTTCCTGCCCCGCTAGTTATACCAAAAGCTTCTGGGTAAGCTGGGTGTGATATCACACAACTAGCACCGTTATGCGCAGCGCTTCTATACCCACTTAAATACCCTTTACCCCCAACAATGTTCGGGATATGTGCTGTCGTACCGAACTCTATCGTATTAGGTCCCACCCCCGAGCCACCTGTCCGTACTATTGGACCAGCTGGGTAAAATGTCGTGCCAGAGAAATCGTACGGGATAATCGAATACGAATTTTCACGACTTCCAACAAATAAACGCGAGCCATCTTCACTCATAGATATATTCCATGAGGCCCACGATCCATTTTGTCTCACGAATGACCACGGTCCACCTAACGAAGGTGTGGTATTATCATCACGACTTGCCATGGGTTCATCGTATGCACTCGAATCTGTATTTAAAACGAAATACCGTGTATCACCGTGCGCTGCCTGAGCAGCATAACTTACATCCTTATACCCCGGGGATCCAGCGGAAACGCGTTTCCCATCGACCGATATAGAAACAGACCTACCAAACCCTGGAAGAGACGAATATATACAATTCCAAGCGGACATGTATGTATACCCATCCGGATTATGCCCTTTTATATCCGACCCAATTTGTGTGACACCTGTACTCCAACTCCCACCGTCTAGAGATTTAAGCACGCGTATATTCCCCACTTGAAAATTGGGAAAAATAAACCCATCTCCCATATCGCCTGCATTTGCACCATAGGGTGATCTATTGTAATGATGAAGAAAACCATTCTGACTATCCGGATACCTGAGCGCTCCAGTGGCGTTGCCATCGACTACGGTACCCGTATTGGGATACTTGTACACCGAGTACGGGTGACCAGCGGAAACGTTACCATCGTTTGGTAACTGTTGCGTATTACACGAATACGATGTTGAACCCGTATAATGTGGTCCGACAGTCGATATTGTATGTTCACCTAAATGGTGTGAAACATTACCAGGTGTTGTCGTCCCTGCTTGTGTACTCGATTGTATTTCAGCGATTTCGGTTCCTGGTGCCCCAACCACAATATGACCCCCAAACCCGGACATTTTAACCGAATACCCATACCCATTGAATTTACTGTATAGCGTTATACGTGTCGACCCCCCAATAGTTACAGGTACATCGTTAACCATATTCGTTCCAGAATTTGAATATACTTGTGTGAACTGACCACTCGCTTGTCGTTCGTACACATATATAGTATTTACATTTGGTGCACCAACAACGAATCGATCAGCTCTATCACCAGCTATAGAAACGCAGTGTCCAAAGGAATCGTAAGATGTACTAATTGTTTGTACAAGAGTAAACAGATTATTATTACCGATGTCGTATACGTATACAGTATTTATTTTCGGTGCACCCACTATGATTCGTTCTCCATCATAATTCATCGAAACTGATTCGCCGAACCAGCCAGCAGCACTGGGTCCGTTTATTTGTTGAAGAGATGTCCACGTAGAACTAGATTCTGACCAATCATATATCTGAATATACCCCCGCCCACTATTCCAATTTGGACCACCACCTACGATACGCTCTCCTTCAAAGTCTGTATCAAGTCCTCTACCGAATTGTGAATTTTCATCCCTCCCGTATATATTACTATAGTGTTGATCACCGGCAGTGAACTCATCTGGGTTCCATGAATCGACACCATCAACGCCACCGTCACCACTCTGAATAGCGTAACTGTATACCGTGTTGGGACTGGTCACAGTATACCCAGTATTACTCATGTCTACTATGATCCTAGATTATAAAATTTATAATATCACACCACCCTGACGAGGTCGCTCAGCTCTTATATCAATATTTTTAACAGTGAAGAAGTTTGCCCGCACTTCATACGATTCTACTAAATCAATTGCACGTAGTGCCCGCGATACATACACATTCCCATCCACGACCAGTTTATTATTTCCCGTATCGTGAATATGTACGTTCGACCCAATTTGTAACGTAGCCACCGGTGTTTCCGCACCGATACCGATACCGACGTTACCTGCGGTATAATAAATACTTCCATTAGACTCTTGCCATAGTGTATTCACGGGTGGGTTAACCCACGAGGGTATATTTCCAGACACTGTGAGTATCTGTGAAGGTGTCCCGATTCCGATTTTTGAGAGTGTATTCGTACCGTTAGCGTAAATAATATCACCTGTGTTAAAAACCGTGATACCCCCCGAACTACTAACAATTTTATTATTTATTATGGTTGTGATCAAATTCTTTTGGACTGTATTCGCGAATTCGAGTTGTTCAATCCGGTCAACGTTAGAAGCGAGGTTGGACCAAATATTCACATTTGAAACTTCGAGATTAGAAATACGTAGGGCGTTCGATGTCATATCACTACTTAAAGCGATACCGGTTAGGGTTGTACCATCACCATAATATTTCTGAGCCGTAACATTTCCAGTTACGAGAACGTTTCCACTCGCACTTAGCGATGTTACTGTATTCAAAAATCCTATAGACTGATCAGTCGTAGGTCCATTTACAGTGACCTGCTGTAAATTGCCAACTTGACCACCAGTTAAAGTGATCGCTTGCCACCCCAAAATACCAGGTGCGGTGACCGTTAACACATGTCCAGTAGTACCACCGATTGGTAAATTTTCAGCTTCTATATTCACGTCTGCGTATATGATATCACCTTGTGCTTCAAGTATAGAACTCAGATCTACACCACCACCACCGGTGTATTTTTGTGTGGACCGTCCAACCGAACACCGGGTCATCTTATATATGTACGAGACATTTTCCGACTGGAAAGTCGCCCGGTTCGGGTTTTTGGTCTGGGATATTAAACCCACCTTGTTTATACACGCGCAAACGTTTGTTATACATTGCAAAAAATACCGACCAGTGATCTAATATATCGTAGATATGTGGATTATTTTTTTTTCCAGTCGTCTCTCTCATGATACGCCCGATAGATTGGACGATATCAGATTTCGGGGTCGCGAGAATAACCGTGTCAAGACTGGGAATGTCAAGTCCTTCATGTGCCTGACTGAACGTCGCGAAAATGATTTGCTTTTTACTTGACGCGGTAAGATCAACCTCTTTCATACCACCCATGTAGAGCCCCGATGTCGTTTTAAAATTAGAATGGAGGTACTCACAATGAAATCGCCTGTCACTTAAAACTAAAATTTGTCTTGTCGTCTTTGTAAGTTTTTTTATTGTCGATAAAATGAGATGGTTCCTCTCTGATATTTCAGTTAATTCGGTTATCATCGTCGCCAATGATAATTTTCCAAATCTCGTACACGGTGGTGGATCTTCAAATCGTTTACACGAAAAATCAAGTGGAAATACATTCACTTGTGCCTGATTTTCGCGTTCTACGGCGAAAAATGTGGGTCCCATGAACCAGTGTAAAACTTTAGTCAGACCATCTTTACGGTTGGGCGTCGCGGATAAACCGTATACGTGTTTCGGGCACAGTTTAAACAGTGACTGCGAAAAAACCTTTGCACATATATGATGCGCTTCATCTACTATGAGTGTTCCAATACTATCGAAGTCTTCGTAAGAATATTCTTTCAGTGAAAGAGATTGAAGCATGGCGATGACAAAATCACAGTTAGTCTCCTTTTTATTCTGTTGTACGACCCCGATCGTCGCACCGGGACAAAATTGTTGTATACGTTCTTTCCATTGATTCGCTAAAAATTCTTTGTGGACGACAATCATAGTTCTGTACCCAAGTTTACACGCGATAGCGAGGGACACGGTGGTCTTCCCAAACCCACATGGAAGTGATAGAATACCGTGACCAGCCTCTATAGCTTTTGAAAGTGCTACGTTTTGAAACGTTTCATCACGTAACTTCCCCTTAAATTGTATATTCATTTTTTCGGGTTCGGGTCTCATATCCTTTTCGGGAATACCGAATCGTTCTTCGGCGTAAAACCTCGGTACACATACACCCGTTTTTGCTTTTCTAAACACTTTAAAAGATGGGGGTGCCACACCAAAATCTGCATTAACGATGGGACGTACCGTTAACGCATTTTTCGTCTCTTGCGTATCCGGTACTATATACCCAGATCTTGTAAGGGTCATGTAGTAACGGAGTCTATTAGCTTTATATAGGTCATTTTCCACGTGTATCCACTATACTCACCGGCGAACCATCGCCCCGTGAATATCATATCCAAGTTGACAGTATCTCCACGCTTAAGGGATTGAACGGGTGCACCTTCGAAGCGACACATAACACGGTTATATCTATATGGTACTTTTATGGTAAGTACATTTCCAATCAATGGATCGTCGATGTGTTTCGCGTCGATTGGGTTTTTCATTTGCGTATATTGAACCCGACGCGCAATTGCATCACTTAGTGTCACGCGTAAGTAATGTTTTCCATTATGTTCATACATTGGTTCGTATACCGTACCATCGACTATCATCGCGTATATATCATTAGGAGAATTAAAACTATAAGCACGATTAAAATATGTGTGACTAAAATAGGTTTTAAGGGTTTACGTGTTTTGAATGTCTGATTACAAAATGAGCGCCCAACTTCTATGGCAGCTTCCATACTCGAATATGGTGTGTGACGCTCTGACATCATACCACATAGGGCTACATTTTCAGAATTACCAAAAAATGGAACTTGACCATTTACACTGAGAACACCCGAAGATTGTGTAAATTCCCATTTACGACCGTTCCAATGCGACCCCCACGCGACGCGAACACTCTTTGGTTCGGGAATACCCAATGCAGTTAACTGTTCGACCACTTGTTTTTTTAACTTTCCCGGTGGTGTGGTCAGTATTTGTTCAGTCAGGTTACACATCATACACGCGACAGTATTTGAACCGTCCAATTTTTCGGGTATAAGATTCCATTTCGTGTTCATGGCAATGTAATGCTCCTTCGGTAAAATGGTCGGTGTATCGTAGTCGAGCATAAGTGTTAAACTCCCGTATGTACTAGTAAACATTTTGTCACGCGCACCTTGCCAATTATTCCCGATGAGTTTAAGCGCACTCGAATTATCCACACACATAACTAACATACCATCGTTTATTATCACTCCGTCTTCGAATGTACCCACGTACCCCTTGTCGTAGTATTCTACACTTTTCATCGTTTTATTCCCTATAAATTTTACACCTTGTTTTTCGAGTGCATGAAACATGGCGTCGTTCATCTTGGTACCGGATCCGCGTTGTGTGTACATGGTTGACAATCCTATATGATTCGCGTTCTGGACAAATTCGTATGCTGTCATGACGTCCCACCCTACACCGTCCATCACATAAGTGATTGTCTTGACGAAATTCTCGCCATGCGATGAAAGCTTACCGATACTGTCCTTCACCGTTTTACTTTTGTACGCACCGGGAAAGGATAGTACACGTACCGCGAGTGAGGTGAGCGAGGCGTAGTCGATTGGTTTTAAACGTTTCTCTTTCATCTTCACGTATTCGTGATTTTCAGGGACGAACATTTCATTCCAGGAAATACCCATTTCCTGGAATAAACCGTGCGTGTTTACGAACGCTTTGTCGAACAGTGCCCGGTGTGCATGTATGTTGCGTTTTTCTCCAAGTGGTTCCCACCACGACCCACCCATTGAAGGTTTTTTGTCATACATAATAACCTCATGATCCGTAAATTTAGAAATTTCCCAAGCAATTGAAATTCCCGTAGGACCCGATCCTACTATATGTACTTTCATGTTAATTTAAAACAATATTATATTATAGGAATGGCATTGTGTTTAGGGGTAAATGCTACCACATCTTCATCCATAAAATTTAAAACATAGAAGTTTACTGGTCAGTTTATTTATACCGATCCCCAAGTCCTAGACGCTCCATCTTTTCGTGAAACTCTCGTCTTTCACCAGGTGATTTAATAATGATACCCGAACGAATACATTCAATTTCAAGCCCCGTGAGATGAACGGCGTTTACCCTGAAGTCCGTAAACGCTTTCATGCTAATAGGAACAAGTGGTTCGACGAGTGTGTATATCGCGTTCGCGTAGTCTCTAATTTCTTTTTGTGCATGTGAATCCATACGGAGATGTAGGTAATGCATGAGGTTATGGAGATTGATTTTCCAATAAAACTCCGTATATGTGGATTGTGGTAGATTGCCACGTGCCTGTTCGCGACAACACCCCTCTTCTAATAGTTTGTCGTAAATATCAAACGACTCTTCGAGATGCGTCTGCATACCTTCCTTGTCGACGTCCGCAACCCCTTCTGACCCCTGGTGATTCACTTCTGACTGTCCACGAAGTACGTCTGGACTGTAATATTCCTTGGGGACGACTGAATATCTCGCTGAAAGCTCGTTTACACTCGCTGTTCTGTGTCTCAAATGCTGTCTCGCGATATAGATTGGCATTTTGATATGAAATTTAAATTCAACCATTTCGAATGGTGTCGTGTGCCAATGGCGCATTAGATATCGAATAAGTCCAGCGTCTCCGCGAGAAGTCTTCGTTCCATCTCCGTAAGAGACTCGAGCGGCTTGTACAATTGATGTATCGAGGTTTTCCCGAGGCATGTGGTCAACGAGTCGCACAAAACCATGATCAAGTACATGGATTTCCATTATACATGTAAATTGCTCCAATTCTTTAATCGTATATAAAAGATATACCACAGTTACACATAATGGAACCTTCATTAGATACCTGGATTACGATTCGCGATGAAACGAGTAAGATTAGTATTCCTTATTTTGCGTACCGTATCTGCTGTAACCAGAAAATAAATGGAGAACTTTCATTATTAAGGTCTATACTCAAAAATACATCGAACGCTACGATATTTGATGTGGGCGCGACCGGTTCGCAGATCCCAAATGACATCGACTCAACAACTTCGGTACATTTATTCGACCCCGTGTTCAAGCCGTCCGGTGACGCGTTTATTAATGAAACGACATATGTAATGTATAAGGAATCGGTTGATTACGATAAACCCAACGTATACGTGAACAAATATGGTTTAAATGACGCGGATAAAACAATTTCGGGGTATTGTAAAGACCGTAATATAACTCATATCGATTTTCTGAAAATTGATACAGATGGTCACGATTTACCAGTATTAAATGGACTCGGTGACATTGATGTAGATATGATTCAATTTGAATATGATAATTTTTATAGAAAAGAAGGTTTAGATATACAAGAAGTTTTTAAAAAATTAGAAGGGTGGCATTTTTTTTATATTGTACCATCTGGTTTAGTACCTATAAATAAAATGCGTGACGATTATATTTACACAAATATTTTTGCTTCCAAAGAATTTCCAAGTAAAATTTTAACAGACTATGTTCCATTACTCGTCGATACCAATGTAGTCACGGAACACGTAGGTGAATTTATGTGTGAGATGTTTTGGGAAATGCGGGGCGTTACACCCGAAATGTTTAAAATGCGAAATTGTATACCAAATGAAAACGAAGATAAAATTGATAAAAATTGGAATTTAGAGAATGCATTGCATCATTATCATGGGATATATTCTATATAAAATAGTATGACACTATTAATCATTTTAATATTATTCTTAATTTTTTTTTATTTGTATATTCCAAATTCAATAAAAATATATACAATAAAAAATATTCTCACAAAATCTGAATGTGAAGAAATTATTTCCATGGCGAAAAATAAACACTTTCTCACAACAGCCGACCCCGTTGATGATAATCCTGTATACCAAATTGAATTATTAGAGATTGACAGAACTATGAATTACCCCGAGTTATATGAAAAATGTATAGACTTGTATAATAAAAAATTACCTAAACAGAAAGGTACACTCGATTATATATTTTTGAAACGGTATACACCCGGAGAACGGGTCGATATACCAATGCATGCCGACTTGTCAAAATCTACAATAAATGTTTTATTATCAGATCCTAACGACTATGAAGGAGGTGACTTTTACTTATTCGATGATCTAAAAGATACACGTGTTTCGAGGATACGTAGAGCTCCCACATTGGGAAAACAAACTGAAATGTTACTAAATATGAAAGATTTACCCATCATATACATGAAACAAGGGGATATGATTAATTACGAGGGGTACAGATTTAACCACGGTGTATTACCCGTGACATCTGGTGTAAGATACGTACTCACGTATTTTTTTGGTCATCAATAAATTCGTCGAGTGATTTATAATATCTTTTTAAATCTTTCATGAATCTTTTATTATTTTCAAGGTATTCACACTCAGGTTTATTTTTTAAAATCCACGCAAGATTTGATAAAGAATACCTCGTATTTTTTTGATTTTCATTTGGTTTTCTAGGTACAATTTTCTTTTCTTCTTTGTTATTCTTTTTGGGTTCTACCCGTTTCGTAAAACTTATAGCCTGCATCACAGTGTCGGCGAGATCATCTTTCTTTTTAGATGCATCGAAAATGGGTAACCAATGTGAATTATTATCGTTTGTTTCGATAAATATTCTACATCGTTCTATAGATACCTTTTTTCGTTTCATATATTGTGCCTTTCCGGGACCCGATACGTCGGGTACTTTAAATCTAGCATCGTAAATAATCGTCTCGGCATTGGGTGCCCGTATCACGAAATATGCGTGTAAAAAATGTTCAACCATCTTCATCTTTTTATTCTTGTCGGGTTGTTTTTCTATGAGTATCGTATCAGACGTGAGTACCCACGGGCGCTCGTCTAAATGTTTTCGTAATGAAACGAATAAACCATCTTTATGTTCGGGGGGTACACCCGATACGTCCCACTCCGTGACAAGGTTTGACGTTTCGTCAAATAGGCACATCGCGAGATTTCTGATACCAACATCAATACTGAGTATCATCTACTTACATAAAGATAATAATGCTTTAAATACATTTGTTTAAAATACCATTTTAAAAATGATAGGTCCAAATAATATAAGGAATAATACGATGCCGGCGATTAACATTCGTTTCTTACCTTCTGGTCCCGCAAACGGGTTTAGTGTTTCGTTCAATTTTTTAAAAACGTCACCAGCTGCGTCGGCGCCACGATTCAAGATGTTAGAGCCTGGGATATCTGATTGATGTTTCGCTTTGCATTTATCCGTGCAATATTCACCACAATCCTCAACTTTATCGTTACACAGGGGTTGGTCATCTGGTGTTTTGGGGTCCACCTTCTTCAATTCCTCCAGGCTTTTGTATTTCAATTGATCCTTTTTCAAACTGCCGTACGCGAGTTCGTCGAAATTACTAGGTAAGCATGCGGTCGTACAACCCTGTACAGCTTCACTTTCTTCGCCAAGTTTCTTTTCTATGTACAGTACTCCGCCGACGAGACCAGCCGCCGCTAACAATGGAGCAGCTTTTTTAGCACCTCTACCAAGTTTACTACCTTTCTTGGCAGCCGAACTCGCATCACCCGCTTTACTTGCACCTTTACTACCTTTCTTGGCAGCCGAACTCGCATCACCCGCTTTACTTGCACCTTTACTACCTTTCTTGGCGCTTTTAGCGGCTTTTTTAGCTGCGTCGGCAGCACTCCCCGCAGCCTTACTAGCAGCCTTACCAGCGGCCGCCGCTGCTGCTGCCGCCCCCTTGGCCGCCCCCGCGGCAGCCTTGCCCGCCGCTTTTGCAGCTGATGCTGCGGCCCCCGCGACGGACGCACCCCCCTTAGCCAATTTTGATGCCCCGCTGAATTTAGCCATATTTTATAATATACGAATATTTAATTTTTGTTACAAAGTGCCCCATCGTCGCGATACCCTGGGGGGCACTTCGACCAACACACACCCCCAACATTTTTCCAACCAGATGGACACTTTTGGCGCTTGAATAAGGTTTTCTTAATACCCGGACCACCATTGGGGTGGCAAAGGGCGCCGGCGTTTTTGTAACCACTTCCACATTTATCCCAGCATATACCCAACACCTTATCCTTTCCTTTATCGCAGTATTGACGTTTCATCAACGTAACCTTAATACCGGGACCACCATCGGGGTGGCAAAGGGCGCCGGCGTTTTTGTAACCACTTCCACATTTATCCCAGCATATACCCGCCACCTTATCCTTTCCTGTATCGCAGTATTGACGTTTCATCAACGTAACCTTAATGCCGGCACCATCCTTGGGGTGGCACATAGGACCCACGCCGCGGAACCCAGTCTTACACCTTTTATAGCATAAACTCGCTTGCTTTTCGGGGTGGCCGCTGGGGCAATAATACTTGATTTTCGAACACTTTACTTTCGAACACTTTATTTTCGAACACTTACCCGCCCATTTACACCCCCCTTTTGTACACCCCCCTCCTGTACACTTACCCCCACTAGATTTAAGAACTTTACCTGCACCGCGCCCGTATGCGTCTTTCCAACAACTCGTACCGTCGTCACGTTGACCCGGGGGGCACCCCCTTTTCTTCGCAAATCTCGAACCCCTTTTTTTTGAGTCTTTCCAACAACTTGTTTTATCGTCGCGTTGACCCGGGGGGCACCCCCTTTTCTTCGCAGCTCTCGAACCCCTTTTTTTTGTGTCTTTCCAACAACTCGTACCGTCGTCGCGCATTCCCGGGGGGCACGGAATCTTTTGTGCAGGCTTTGTTTTTTTGGCTTTCGTTTCACCAATCTCTTTTATGGCTCTCTTAACAGATGATGTCCCGAGACCTGTTGGGTCGTACAGAGTTTTCAATACTGCCCCACCTACCTTCACGGGGTCACCCGAATTGAACGCAGCCTTACGGTCTTCCCATTCACGAATCGAAGCACGGGTTACCGATGGTCCTAAAATCATTTCGGCAACTTTTTGCCCTTTATTCAAGCTACAGTTGTTGTTTTTGAATACCATACCGTAACGTATACAGAATTTTTTTGTAAACATACACGACCCCGATTCCGTGTCGAATTTAACACCCAGCTTACGGGGGTCAACTGCGTCAGAAATACCTTTCATTTGACGCCTTTTCTCACAGTACGTGATTACAGTACCGTAGGCACACCCAAGTACGGTTTTCTTTGGTAGTTTTTTAGGGATCATATTAGGTTTTTCTTTCGTACCAGGATTGGCAATGTCGAGGACGAAATACGTGTCAGTGTATATGGCCGCAGTCGGGTTGATAAAGTCGGGTGGGTTTGCTGGTGGTTTAAACATATCGTTGTTTGCAAACCATACATCGCGCTGTTTGGTGTTCCACTCTTCCGCACCCTTTTTTGAAAATGAAATACCGATTCGTTTAGGTGTACTCATAAAGTCGTACAATTCGATCTTATCCTTGTCGGGTCCCAAGAGTTCTTGCAATTTCGTGAATATGATAACGTCACGCTCCTTGTGGTACTTTTCGATCGTTTTAGTGGTAAACGTAACAAGTTCTTCGGGTAGATCCGCATTTTCATCTTCCAGGGCTTTCACGAGGAATGCATCCCATAGCTCCTTAGTAGCGGGTGTTTCGACTATATCTTTCATGACAAATTTATTAAATATTTCACCACCCATAAAATTCTGTGCAGCTTCGAATTCGTTTTTGTATGGTTCAACGATTGGGAACATCATAGGGTAATCTAAACCTGCGTCCTGTAACGATTTCCAAAGTGAATAATCCATCAGCTTACGCATGTCTTCGATAACATCATTCGACGTATACGAATTGTAACCATCGACATCAAGCATATCAAGTGTCATAGAAATCGCGTCGAACGCCAACATAGCCGCACCGACGGCCCAACCAGCCGGACCCGACGCACCCATCGCACCATATGTCGCCAGTTTCGATGTCATTTTAGCAGCAATTCTGGGTGCAAATCTGGTAAGAAGCTTCGCCGCACCTCGAGCTGCCACCCTTGACATCGCGGGTGACTTCTTGATAAGTTGTTCGATGAGTGCACCCGCAACTGCACCTACTATAATTTCAGTACCAATAGTTTTCGCTAATTTGATTTTCAAAGCCGTCGCGTTAGGTTGTTTGCCAGGCTTGAGCGCACAACACCCAGACTCTGGCTCGATCACAAAGTTTTCACCACAACCCATATGGATAGTCGGTTTTATGGCACAATTAAGATCTGGGTCACTGTCCAAAACCTTTTTCGTTTCCTTGGCCAAATCTTTTTTTAGTTCGTCGGCTGATATTATATTAGCCTCTTCAAGTTTTTTAGATTTCTCACCAACGGCCTCTGAAACTTCCTCTTTGATTTTTTCAGAGGTCTTGCTTGCGTCTTCTGTTATTTCATTAATTTTGTCTGGGGTTGAAAGTACACTTTCAACCATTGGTTTCAAAACTTTTTTTTTCAATAACATATACCCGGCGAGGGCTACTATAAAAAGTATGATACCCACGATAATCATCTCTTATTATAATGTATATAAAAAAACTTAAAGGGTTATTCACGATTGTATATCATGTGGTGTTGGTGGTGTTGCCATTCGTTCAGCACGACACCCTTACAGATACCAACCAGATATGACCAGAGACGTAACAGGTTTACCACATGTGGTAATTTTTGCTCCTGGAGTTGTATGAAAACATATGCAGTCGATAAATATGGCCTGAGTCGCGGGGGTATAATAATAGGTAACATGACCATGATGAGGAAGAGGATGTACTCGAAGGTTGGGAGTATCAAACCAGCTCCGAATAGGTTATACTTGAAAGAATTCGGTGGAACCATGAGTATAGATGAGTTTAGAATAAATGCACTTATAGATGAAGCGAAGCCGGCTGAAATAGAAATATATTCTGAACCAGATCTCGTCATTAAACCCGTACTAAACGCGTCCAAGATGTATGAAATCAAGGGTGCGCCTGGTACGAATGAGGCATTACGACTCAAACGAGCAAAACCATTAAAACGTGACCAGAATAATCTGGAATCGGTGTTAGGTTTGGTTATTAAACAGAAGACATAGAACAATTATTGCATGCATGCCCAGTGTATACATACGAGCAAATATCACATTCATTTAATGTTTTGATATTTCTTCGTTTCAATTTATTTTGAGAAAATAGAAGTAAGTCGCGTATAGTATAAACACCATAATGTACCATCGTCTCGAGTGAAGGGAACTTCATTATTATTTTAGAAACAACTACAACCCTTATTTACTTTTATCATGAGGGCGAGACTGTCAATCATTGATGGGACCATAATCTTGAGGATTTTTTCAAACTCTGTGTCTTCGTCACCCTCGTCAACCTGTTCGATGATCAAATAGGTAAGATCGAGTACTAAATCTTTCTTCTCGGGTCCCGCGAGCTTTTTAATATTTTTAACATCCATTACGAGTCCGCATACGAGAGATGTTAAATTCTCGCGTGTGACACCAGACTTTTTATACTTGCACACTAATCGTGTTACTCGGTTAGTGAGAGATTCGGCGTTGACAGGACCTGTATCATATGATTTTAAAATGGTTTCCATTTGTATATTTAAATATTAATTTCTCTAAATATATAAATGAGAGTGTCGTCAATAGATGATATTCTCGCTGGTTCTGCTCTTTCCCTTGGTGTCGGTCAAATGCTTATAAGTATGAAACGTGTTTACGAATATGATGATGTTAGTTATTATTCTGTACCACATCTACTAATCGGTATACTCGGTAGTATGTTATGGTTAACCGTTCAGTACAGGTCGGGTGCAAACTACTCATCGATCTATACATCTATAGCCCTGGTTTCGCAATTGTATATTTTACAACGTGTCGTATCTAAACTCAAGACTAAACGTGATGCACAATGAATGAGGTGAATCTTCTCACCCATGGTCATACGCCCCACCCGTTGTATCGCGTGCAAAATGAGCATGCATGCGATATATACGGCTTCGACTGGTTCCATATTAAGCCTTATTATTAGTATTTGTCAGATTCGCCGCCGAAGCGTTAGCGACTGGCACCGGGACTGGGGCGCGTGCGGCGGTAATTTTAGCCGACGCATAATTGCGAGCTGACCGAATTGAATTCTTATTCTTCATCGCGATCATACCAATACCACCAAGTGTCATCAGAACAGAAGCCGAAATGGCGACAGTCACGAAATTTTTATCACTTTTCTTAACGATGTTTGTACATTCGGATGCTTTCTGGAGCTGGAAAGCAAACACGGAAGCGATAATACCAAGAACACCCGACATCATAACCATAAACCCTGGTGCGCTGGGTGTCATCGTACCGAACTTCAATACGAGAAACGCAATTGGTATTGAGATAAGAGCTATGAGTGTGGCTGAAAGGAATTCCTTTCGGTTCGCGTACTTCGAGATAGTCTGAATCTCTTTACAATCGTTGAAACGTTTTATTCCAATCGAAGCGATGGCAGCATAAACTGCCCCGAGAAATGCGGTGACGGCGATGAGTGTGGTCGGTATTTTTGGACCAGACGGTACATTTACGTTCGTGGACATTTATAGTATTATGAGATTTTTTTTGATACCATCACCCAAAAAAAAATATTACTCTATTATATAACAATGAACAAAAATATACGAAACACGACTCAGAATGTTGGCCTCATAGTGTTTGCGGTCGTCGCATTGATTGCGTTGCAGGCTATGATGACTCCCAAGAAAAAGACTGAAAAATATTGCTCGGCGTGTAGTGGAAAGTAATTATATTTTAACCACTTTAGGTTCTGGTACGAATTCAGTTTTATTTTTTAATTCTGCGAGTTGTTTATTTTTTTTAATATTTATACCTTGACAATTATGCTTTTCGAGGTGTGTACATCGGGGACAAAAATTACCCCTGCAGTACAGACATTCAATTGGAACACCACATTTTTTTTTACAAAGTTGACACGGCATTTACTATAATAAGGATAAAGATTATGATATAAATATAAATATAAATAATGTTGACAACTTATGCTCAAATTCCACCGGTCAACGGATATAAAGATCTCAAAACAAGACTCAAACGGACGACTGCAGGGTATGGGTCTATGCTATCGGTATCATACTTCCTCACACAAGGTGCCAACCAGGGTGTATCTGCGTCGCTTGGCGCTGTTACGTCATACGTGTATTTATCCTTACTCGCTAATCGTGTAGATAAATTTGAAACGACCGCGCTTCAAAATGAATTCTTGGCACCTATAGGGTTTGCCGCATTTGAAGTATCCTGGAATAACGCCCCGTTTGCATTCGATTTTGATTACGGTGCGTCGTTTGTCGGATTTCTTGCGTATAAGTTTGCACTTTCAACAGTACTATATGAAGTTGTTAGGGGAATGATGATAAGTGATAGCGAGACCATGTATGATACGAGTGAAAAGCAATATAATAATCTCTCGAATTGGCGTGAGCAACATGGTGAAGTTGAAAATGACCTTAAAAACTAACACCTATATTTGACTTGAACAATTATATGGGATACGCGAAAATAACAAGTGTGTATGATGGTAGAAGAAATAAATGATTTATTACAAAGATTCTATAACACGTTCATTGAGAGTCACTTATGACCTTGTAAGCTCTTCGAGCCTCTCAATCTCCCCGTTTACGAGTAATTCATCAATTTTTTTAGCAATCCCCTTACCAATCCCGTCAATTTTGTTAGGACCATGTGAAATTTCCGACCCATTAGTCACTTCAAAGTCAAGGTCGCGAATGGACTTAGCAGCCTTTCGGTATGCGCGAATCTTAAACTTGTCTTGTGAACCATGTTCCTCCCCTTCAAGTGAGGCGAGCGCGTCCAAATGCCACGCGATTTCATCATTCGTACAAAATTTAACCTTTTTGGAACAGGAAATTTTTCCAGTTGCGATAAATTCATCAATCTTTCGCGCAATACTCTTACCGATACCTGAGACTTTCTTCGGGCCCATAGAAAGTTCTTTACCACTTGTAACGGTGAAGGGGAGATCATAAATAGCATCGGCAGCCTTCCTGTACGCGTTTCTCTTGTGAATGTCTTCTTCGAGAGAAGCGAGCTTATCAACAGCGTCGGCGAGGTCGACGTTTTTAGACACGTCACTTTTTTTATACTCTTCGAGTTTCGAAATTTTCCCAGACTCGATAAACTCGTCAATCTTCCGAGAGATACTCTTACCAATACCAACAAGCTTTTTGGGTCCCGAGGCTAGTTCTTCACCACTTTTCACCTTGAACGGGAGATGGAATATGGCAGTCGCAGCTGCGACGTAAGCAGCCATCTTATGCGTATTGGTTTCATACGACGCGAGTTCGTTAAGTGTATCTGCGAGACTGGTATTAAACACAACTCGGAAATCGATATCATGTGTCGAACCGGCGTCAGAATCTGAATCGTAGTCGGAATCTGAATCTGAATCCCCGAGGATTTGACCATCACACGAGTCCACAGACTCGTCGTCGTCATCGTCTTCTTCTTCGTCAAAGTACGTGTCTAGAAACAGGTCGATCTTGTTAGCGATCCCCTTTCCAATACCATTGATACTGAGAAGACTCTCACCGTTACAGACTTCGTGCGGGAGGTTAGTAATAATCTCAGCGGCTGTATCGTATGCACCCGCCTTGTAAAAATCAGATGTCATCTCACCAAGTTCCCGGAGGTGCTCAGCGATATCCTGGTTGATGATGAACGTCTTGGTTCGTGCGGTCGAGGCATAGAGTGAAGGCTTTTCGGGCTCATTGAGGACGGCACCAACGCTTTGAATTGATTTGTCGAGGAGCTCCCCGGCGTATTTTTTTTCAAGCTGTTCGATCTTGGCAGCCTGTTCCTTGCAGAGATCGAGGAGGTTTTGGATTTCGGTAATAGTGTTCATGATGGTTGAGTGAATACATATTGAATATTTGTTGCTCACTTAGGTTTAAATTCCCCGTGATTTTGACAATTTCGACGATGGTCTAGTTTTGGGAGTTTTGGGTTTGGATAGTCTTTTAGACTTTATAGGGGTTCTTTTAGGGTTTTGAGTTCTTTTAATAGTTTTGAGTTGTAACCGGTTGACAAGCGATGCGAGTATATTTGCATTTGCCGTGGGTCCCGAATTACTATTGAGTGGTATCCTCCCCACCAAGGCGCGGGTAGTCCTTGCGCGTGATGGACTCATTTGTATCTGTTGATTCACAATCTTATTATTGGGGGAACTTCTATACAACATACCGACGATCATATTTCTCGAAACACTTCCCATGTCGGGGTTATCCTGTTTAGCTACTTCGTGAAACGTATCGTCAGGTGAAAAAAATATAAATTTTCCCTGTTCGGGTACAATCTCACGTACCTTACCAGTCGAAGATTTCAAAAGAAGTGTACCACGGTCCTCTGTAGGCGCGTTTCGTCTATTACGTTTAGGGGTTTCTACAAAATAAATGAATTGGAGAAAGGCCTTTCCTTTAGTGGGTGACCTCGACTCGTTCACGTGAAAACGCTGCCGTCCAGCGTAATTACTTGCGGCTATATCAACTATTTGTCGTAAATAGATCCTATAGGCTATCACATTTCTCCTGTGATTATCGGGTAAATGGTTTCCAAATACACTGGCTAAATCCTCGTAAAATCCGCGGACATTATTATAAGATCTATTCGTGGACATTATATTAACATTTGTGGTTGTATTACGGATACGTCTAATCCCCGACACGAGTGTACCAACTCGGGACTGCTGAGATTTTGTCAATTGACTTGTCCCTATCATTTATAATACAATGAGAGTATTTCTGTAACTGCTGGGTGGCGTACGACATCTTCGGCACTTAATGTAACATGATCGACGTAATCTAAGTCTACGCCATCAATTCGTTCAAGTATATCTTCGAGTCCATTACGTTTATCCAAATCACTCTGGTCTACGTCTCCTGTGACGATTAATTTTGTATTTTCACCGAGACGTGTAAGTAACATTCGCATCTGATTAGGTGTACTATTTTGCATTTCGTCTGCTATGATAAAAGCGTCCGTGAATGTTCTTCCTCTCATAAATCCTAGGGGTTCGATGAACACGCGAGATTCCATTTGTCCTTTCGATAAGTGTTTTTCCATGATTTCTGTCATAGGTTTAGCCCATGGTTCCATTTTCCGGTCAATTTCCCCTGGCAAATATCCCATATCTTCATCAGCTGCGACGATGGGCCGTGTAAAAATAACTTTAGATAGTTCTCTTGACTGTATCTTCAGGCACGCTTCGTAACACGCGAGCATGGTTTTACCACAACCGGCTGGACCCGTGGCTATGAGGATAGGTTTTTTTGATTGGACGAGTCTGACGTATGTACATTGTCCGGGTGTTATCGGGAATATCATATATATATATATTTAAGGTTTTTAATAATATAATAAAACTATAATGGAGTTTCACTTCGTATCAATAAAATCGGGTGGGTCGGCGACACTCGTCGACGTACACTCGAAACCTAGATTCGTATGTTTCAAGGAACCATCTACTGCTCGGGTGTACATTCGATATTTATGCGAATATAAGGCTAAATTTGGGACATGGCCCGGCATCGACTTATCTTCACCGATTACGAAAGTGCGTATACTCGAAAATCATAAAGAGCAGATACCCGAAATGTATATAGATTTACTGGAAATTAAATACAAAACAAAAAAGGACTTAGATAATATGTCTATCATGACAGGTATATCATATTTTTATTGTCACCGGTTCGAATATGAAGATTTATTTAGTTTGTCCATCAGTGGACAGGAGGTGGACGGGTACGTAGATGACTTTTTATACAGGGAACATCTTGATTATAGTTTAAAGAATAACTGATATGGTATAGTAAATGGTTAATTTCGTAACCGCATTCGATTGTAAAAATGAAGCGCATGTTTTATGGTTAAAACAAATTGGTTCCGACATGGCCGGGGTGGTGAACGGCGAAAAAATTGATATTATTAAAACCATCGAGGTTAACCCATTAAAGGGTGTTCCTGAGATGACCAATCCAGCTGATTTCGCATACATACACTTTCAACTCTGTATGAAATATGCGAATGCTGTATTAAACAATGACGCTTTTATTCCTCATAAGAAATGATTGGTACTCATCAAGGGTAAAGTCCTGTGGTTCTGAATTTTCATCCATGCGCATCAATAGTATCTTACCCATAACCTCTTCCATTTCAAATGGTGTTGGTAAAGTGTTCATGTTATTCACTTTACCATCTTCAGATTTCATAATAACAACATCTAAATCTTCCCATTGTCCAATAAATGTTTGCCTTCCTTTTAAAATTTTAAATATTTCATTTTTAATTGGGTCTATATCAATGTCTACTTCTTCGATATCGTATATATTTTCATTTATTAAAATAGATTTTGTCATTTGTTGTATACAAATAAAAAAGTTGTTTTTAATAAATGAACACATACATCACTTTGCTGGTGGCGGTGATAGTCGCATATGCGCTCCTCAGGCGGTTTGATTTGTACACCCCCCTGTCAACATCAAGAACACTTTTTCTGGACAATAACTGGAATGCCACATTAAATAACCCCAAACGCGTGGGTGAACCCTTCAACACGTGCTCACCTGAAGATTTTGGTGGGTGTGCTAAATTGGCTTTTCCCAACCTAAGTAGGTACTAAAAATCATATATTCTAATGGATATTCGAAACTATGTTGTAAAAAAATACGCATCTCTTTTGGATCTCCCAGAAGATCATGTAACGTGTTTAAATCTCGAGAAATCTACACATAATTGGGCGGTTAAGAAAACACAGGGTCTAGGTGACACACCCGCAAGTGATAACAGATATCATATGGATAGGTATAAACATAAATTTCTCGAGATTCAAACAAATTTGAACGCTTCTATAACATTTAACGAAAGTGTTCGCACGGGGAAAATTAAAAGCGAGTCCGCGTTGAATATGTCACTCGTGTCGATGTGGCCAGAAGGACCATATGCACAGGAGTGTGAACGTAACGCTGAGAAATGTGCTAAAAAGGAATATAGTATCGTAAACGAACCAGATTATATAGGTCTATTCAAATGTGGGAAGTGTAGACAGAACAAGACTACATATTATGAGATGCAGACGCGAAGTGCCGATGAACCTATGACTGTATTTATCACGTGTCACGTATGTAAAACTACTTGGAAATCTTAACAGCATATTTAGTATCCGTGAGATCGGTATCCAGATCACCGACCGATACGATATATTTGTATCCAGAGTTCTTCTTAAAGGTTCCTTTATTTTCGGCTGGGGTGAACACGAGTTGGTCATACACAATATCATGAAAAGCTAATTGTTTTTGAGTCCATTTGACATTAGCCGCAAACCCTGGTCTAGCTGTGACAATGATCATCTTATATCCTAAATCTTTTAATAAAGTATACAATTTATAGACGACATCTTTACGCCTACCCGTTTTAGACGATATAAGTGTATCATCTATATCGAACATTGCAGCCTCATTTTTTTTCGCTTTCTGAATATTCATTACAATTACTTATATAAAAATTACAGGCGTACTATCATTAATGGAAGGACAAATTGTGGATATCGAATACGAAGATGAAATATGTGAAATTGCCCGTATAGTGTCTGAAGTTGGTGACGACTACGCCGTCCAAATATTGGATTATGATAGACGTGGTCTATATATGTTTAGTGACGACACACTCATGGTACCCAAAGATTCCGTGTCAGGATTTTACGATACGACTTTATTAGAAGAAACCGGTTTATATACAAAATATGATACGGTGTATTATGAGATGGTCGACGAAAGTGACCCAGATGTAATATACGACTCATCTGACGAATCTGAGAGTGATTCCGAAGTGAGTTTATGTGAAGATGAGGACTTAGAATAAAATATCAGTCCATATAAAATGAATACAGTACTCCTCGTGGTCGCGTTGTTTAGTACGATCGTGCTTTTGAAAATGATTAACCAATCTACATCTGGTTGTGGTTGTGGATGTGGTAAAAAGAAAATGGCTTAAAAAATCCGGGTGATATAGACACAAGAATAAATGGCTCCATACTCGCCACCTATCACACATTACAGCCAATTTGACGTATCATCGTATGTTGAAAGTGATATTTTTAAGTTTGTTGGGAGAGGAGGTAAAAAATTCTATTGGCTCACCAAATATTTAGAATTAACATACCTCTGGTATGATAAAAATAGAAAAGTAATTGAATTATGGGGCCCGTTTTCATCTCTCCAGAATTTCCAAGCGCATCACATATTAGAATGCGAACTAGACCTAAGTTGCAAGAAAAATCCTATAATTGTATAATAAGATGTTCAAAAGACCTCTACCTCGTAAAAAAATAAACCCCAGTACCACACAACCCGTGTTACCCACGCGTGGTGTGGTATACGATATATTGAATATAGATTGTATACCTACAGCCAGACCGGTAATCGATAAATGGTTCCATTACCAGAATACAGAACTGTATCTAAAACTTCTCGAAAAAAATTATAAACAAGCGAATATTCCATTCAAAAAACCACAGGTTTCGGAACCCCCCGTAAGAATTATTACAAATTATACGAGAGAATGCCATATTGGTTATCCAGATAGGGTTGTGTTAAAATATAATATTCTTAAGTCTGGGATTGTGCGTGTTAAATTGTTAACATCTATGGCATGTTTATGGGATAAATACTATAGTAAATCAAAAACACCTCCACCGAAGTCGGTTATTTCAGCATATAAGAGTATGGGACATTCCGACGCGTTTATTAAAAAACTTCATCATAAATTCGAAAGGAAAAAAACTATGAAGGAAAGGACACAAAAGATTATTGAAAATATTTTTGAAAAGGTGCCGAAGAAGAAAGTACCTACAGTTCCCAAAAAAGAAATAAAGAAGAAGTTGGAAGACCCCGAAGATGAAATATGTGACGAACTACCGGAAGAGGAAGAAGAGGAAGACGATATACAACCGGAAGAGGACGAGCGGATTACCGAAGGGGTTGAAGATGAAGAAGATGAAGATGAAGATGAAGAAAAAAATGAATGTATAGATCCAGTGGAAGCCGATTAACGCGTGATGTCAGCTAAAACGTCACACGCTGTCGAAACTGATATGAAGTTGATTGTCGACGAATGTTATCAGGAAGTATTCGATCTTTTAAAATTTAATAAAATTAAACTTGAACAATTGAAAGATATTCTAATCGCAGGAGAAATTGTCGACGGTGTGACTGTATACGAAATAGTATAATCTTGTGATGTACCCATTTCCAAATAAAAAATATTATATTACAATAAGATGTCATCACGGGTTAGGTCACCCATTGCATCAGAAAATGAACCGGCATCTAAACGTATGAAAATACCTTTAATAACAGCTGCAGTTGCATCCCAACGTGCGGCTACCAAACCCACCACGAAGAGGGCTAGAACTGCCCGAGTGGGGTCATTTAGTAACAACTCAGCGATGAATAACTCTAACAATTCTGATAATAACACTATATCGAGAAGGGTGAAACCGAAAATATTAGGTGTCACACCGGGTGGTGGTGGAACGGAAAAACTTTCGAATGTAAATAACAGTAAATTTTTAGCTGCCAAAAGAGCTGCGTCTGCTCGGAAAAAGGCTTGGTTTGTCGCAAATGCCGAAGCCAATGCTAGAGTCGCATCTGCTACGAAGAATGCGATTGCGAAAGCCACATCTGCTCGGAAAAGGGCCTGGTTTGCTGCAAACGCTGAAGCCAATGCTAGAGCCGCATCTGCTAAGAGGAATGCGAATGCTCGAGTCGAAGTGAAACCCGTTAGGCGTTCGATGCGTGTAGTACCTATAAAACCCACTCTACGTGAGACTATCCCAAAACCCGCGAAAACCGCGAAATCCACTCTACGTGAGACTATCCCAAAACCCGCGAAACCCGCGAAAACTGCGAAAACCGCGAAAACCGCGAAAACCGCGAAAACCGTAAATAATGGTCCTAAAAATAATGACCCAAAAGTAGAAGCAGATGCCGAACGTATTAGTAAAATGTTCCCAAAAGTAAAAAAATTACCAGTGACTAAACCGGCCTACACCCCTATATTAGTTAACATAATAAGAGCTACATCAATACCCAATGATCGCGTGGATCTCAAGGATTTTTTGATTTACATGTATATTCAGAAATCGACTGACCCTAGAACTCGTGAGTTATTCGGTGGGAAAACGGTAAAACAGGCAGTGAGAATGATATATAAACACTATAAATTGTTCCAAAAACGATCACGTGGGACGGAAAATTTAAATTTAAATATACAGTTAGACAAAAGTCAATACCTCGAATTTGTGTATTTAATGTATTTGGATATGCAACATGATAAAACTATTAGTATGTCATTCGATATGTTTATTGAAAGTGATATTATTAAAATATTTTTTGGAAGCGATTATACGAAAATTAATAAAAACATGAACACTAAATTATATAAAAATCTTTTAAAATTACCAAATAAATCCTATGAAACTACTATTAAGGAAAAATATGAAACATTATTTAATATGGGGGAAGTTATAGAATTGAGTAATAGACAGATAACTGCTGATATGTTTAAAAGTGGGACAGACACTTGCATATTATTTGATCAAGAAGATGACGCGAGTACACTATCAAATGCACAAAGGCGTGTATCGTATCCATATTCATACGTTTTGGATAAAATTACCAAAATAGGAGAAACTGCTAGAACTAGCGAAACAAAACCATTTTATAATACCGTATCGATCGCGAACTTAGTGGATCCTGGGCATGACATGCAAATGGATAGTGCTAAGAAGGATTCTCAATATGTTATGAAGGAAACTCCAAGTACGACACTTTCATGGAATTACCGCAAACCTGTATTCAAAATCGGTAATACCACTTTGAAATATCGTCTAGATGATTCAACGCGTAATTATGTAATAGATATAACTACTGATAATGGTACGGTGACGGTACCTAGTGGGATAACGGCACCAGCAGCTCGTAAACCTACAGCAACTGTCAACGAAAAAATTTCTAAATTTTTAGGTGATTTCATGCAAATATTAACTACTGTCGCATTAAATAAAAATAATACTAAACCGGGTTATATATTTGTATTAGGAACGGGTGACGCCATGTGTGGAGCCATGTATTCATATATTTGTGACATTACAAAAACTACGAATAGATTATGGTTTGTAAAATCAAAAGAACAAAGGTCTAAATTATATGGAATGAAACATGTATTAGACCTAAGTCAATTGTCTACCAATAACAATAAATTACCTATCAAGTCACGCACGACTGGCTTTTGGTAAGGCGATTAAAGAGTAACAAGTATATTTAAATATGTCATACGTCGCATGGGACACGGAGACGACGGGTCTACCCATGACCCGCCAATCTGCTACTAAAGACAATACACATATATTTGACAAATGTCGAATGGTCTCGATCGCTTTTGTCAAATATGATGCTTCCGGTAAAGAACTGGATGCACATCACATGATAGTGAAGCCTGATACGTTCAAAATGGGCGCGACTCATATCCACGGTATCACACATGAACACGCAGTCGAACATGGTGAACCCTTCGAGGAAGTGTATGACACATTCGTGAATTTCATAGGTGAATGTAAGACACTCGTCGCACACAACTCGGCGTTTGACGAGAATGTATTATTCTCTGAATGTTACCGACGTGGTATAAGTGCTGATCCGTTTAAAGATATCACGTTCGCGTGTACGCATAAGCTGGTCCATCACTGGTATCTCAAACCAAAAAAGTTGATCATTATATATAATGAACTGACTGGTAAAACACTCGACAATGCACATAACGCGCTCGCAGATTCGCGTGCGTGTGGCGACATTTTCCCACTTCTCAGGGATAAGAAACGTATACATAACCGTATTGGTGTGGATAAAGTTGTATTGAAAGCGTCAGATGTCGCGAGTATGATTGATAAGAATAGGTTCAAACCACCACAAGAAGTTGTTATGAACCTGTGGTGTAAATATTTACCTGACACGTTTAAAGGAAAAACGAAAGAACAGGTCGCTTTAGCTGCGGTAGATGAGTGTGCGGTCGCGTCGCAATTGTTAGATGACGCACTAAAATTCAAATCAATGGACAGTACGTCTGTAGAACAGAAATATCGAGCTGTCTCGAACCAATTGACAAACCAAAGTGGACTTCCACCAGAAAAGATGGAGGCGGCAAAGGATCATATTCGTAAGACGTTGTACACAAATCACGGAATTAGACACGAAGATACAACTGCTGAATTAGATCCAACTCTCAAGACTGATGAAACATTTTATACATATCCAGTTTGTAAGATTCGAGGAACGGAATACGTTATTGTTGGAAGAATCGATAGATTGTCCGAAGATGCCTCTACGATTATTGAAATTAAAAACCGAGCGAATCGTCTATTCAAGACTGTCCGCGACTATGAAGAAGTTCAATGTCAGACGTATATGGCGATGTTAGATCTCGAATCATGTAAACTCATTGAACAACATGATAATAAAACATGTACACACTTACTCTCACGAGATAAGGTAAAGTGGGATACTGTGATTATTCCTAAATTAAAAAATTTCTGTGAATATTTTCACGATCTCGTTTCAACCTAAGTTAAGTTAAGTTAAGTAAAATTAAATAAATAAATAAATATGAACTATACTATTGTCCATGTATGCGTCGGTGACCACATTCTTGACCGGAATGTGTTCTTCAACTCGAAAGAGGCACGTTCTTTTGCGCGTAAACAGTTTAGTGAAAAAGTGTGGCGTGTCAATGGGTGTGTATATTTTGGTGATGTAAATGTAAATGTATATGACGTCGATATGCGAGATACTTCAGATATAGAATATTAAAGAGTAAACATGTAATGTATATATATGACTACCCCATCTAAAAAAAATATTATCTTAGCTCTCCCCGGAACTGAATGTTCAACCACCTTTCTAATGCAATGGTCCGAGACGATTCTCGAATTGACTAAACAGGGCTATTATATCGGTGTTACTACTGGGAGGTCGCTACGAGAGCAAGAATCTCGTATCCAATCGATGGGTACGAATGTTTTATCGGGTAAAGACCAGAAGCCATTCGGTGATAAGACTGAATATGATGTATTCGTATCTATTGACTATGAATCTATTTTCACACCTAAACAGGTTATCGAGCTCATAGAAGATACGGATAAATACCCTTTCATTTCAGGTGTATACAGAATGGGTGACATGTCTCGCCTATCTTATATAAACAAATTGGACGATGAATTTTTCTTGAAGAATGGTGCGTATGAGTTTGCACACGTCGATTCGGTAAGCCCCAACGTGAAACATATACCCGTTAAATGCACAGAACTCGGCTTTTACGCATGTACGCGCGAAGTTCTAGAAAAGCTCGAATATCCATATTTCAACCATTCACCCATAGAAGTACAAAGTGAAGATGGTAAAACTATTGTATATATGCCATCTGATAGTGAGGCGTTTTGTAGGAACATAGAATCTGCGGGGTACGTAATTCACGTGAACACCGATTTACGTGTTGGATGTGAAAAGAAAATCGTCATATAATATAGTATGCTTCCTAAAATAGCCGTGAATACTATTATATTTACAACTGCGATAGCCGTGGGTGGATCGTTATTTTTTTAAAATATTACATGAATATAAAAAAAAGAAGTTATAATAATATACTAATGTATCCACACGCAATTTATAGAACCACTATATCTATGGGACCACATTATATTACCAATGTATATAAGTGGTTAAAAATGGCTCTTTGGGACGCACCACATAGAATCTACCTTGATATTGAACTCGAAAAATTGGCCCTGGAACGTGAAATCAGCCTAAGTGAGTAATGTGAAGATACAAAATCAATATGAAAGAGTACATCTTCCCACTTGTGACAGACGAATTGCGTATCGCATTTTGTCAGTCTACCGCACCACTCTGCTCGGACGTTCAACGTATTATCTGGGAAGAGGTCGTTCACTGTACTGTACCTATTGAACCACCTCCAACTCCTAAAAAATGCAGAATTTTGTACACAACATTACCAATTTCTTTACCCCGAAAGCTACTAATATAATAAAAACTAAAAATGAATGTGGAGAATCCAGGTACATAGAACTATCACGTGAATCTACACACGAGCGTCGAGACAATCTCGATATACTCCTTACGAAATCTAAACAGTTACTATCGTTCGTAATGAACGGGCCCATTGATTTAGGTGAATCGAGACAACTTATACAACTCATCGAAAAAATACAACAATCTATGTATAAAAATGATGATACCACCCACCTTTTCCGTGAATTTGAACAATTTGAAAATAAATTTAAAATATCTTCAAAATCGGTAATGAACCTAAGTGATATACATTGGGGATAATTTTTATATTAAAATGGATCTCTTCCATAAACTAATTGACCTTATTGATAAGAACTCTGATAATATCCCTGAGGGTGACTATCTGAAAATGTGTGACACTATAAAAGAATTACGTGAACAAGTGAAACCACCATCCTTTCTAGACCAAACTATCCCCATGTGGGTAAGTGACGAAACATCACGGGGGGCTCCGGTGTTTCACCCAACACATACCATATCGCGTGACTGGTTAAATGATGAACTACCGTCCGACCCTGATACAGCTGCCCAACGAGATCGAGAACAATTTCATCAACGATGGAGGGAATGTGATGATGACGAAGAGCGTGAGAACCCGGGATTGACTCAATTTTTACATGAGTTACACGAAGAGTGGTCTGACCCAGTTGAACCAGGTACGTACTACCCCCCACCAAGACAGGGAATGCATCAAGATGTTGAAGTAACCCTAAGTGAATAGAAATACTTGTAATGTTAAGAAAGAATGGAAGAACTCATGAGTCTCATCGATAAACATTCTACTCGAATACCTGAGGGTGATTATATTCACATGTGTCGAATAATGAAAGAAATGTATAAAACTAGAAATACATTACTCGTCACACCCGACGTAGTTGGCGAAGATTTCATCATGACATCGGATGCCCTCAATAAATGCCACACATGGATTGTGGCGAGCGAAGCACTTCAAGAGGCATTCGAAGAATATAAGAAGGATCCGGGAGACAATGTCAAGCTAGGGATTTATAAACAAATTCAAGAAGCCTCTAAACTTTATTGGCGTGAACTTACGAATACATGCGGATATGAAGAAATTATGTGGTTTATTCATCATGGTGAACTCGCGAAGAGACATTTTAGATATTATGGTAGGGGTGTACCGTAGCTAAAGAATGTATTTCATCATCCATAAATTTCTATACCTAAGTGAAACTTAAATATTAGGTTATTGTAATATGTCGCTTGTTCCCATTAAATTAATAAAAAATGTTTCGATGAGAAATAAACTTCTCAAGATCAAAGGCGAAACCCCTGATATTGATAAGAATGATTATATCGAATCTCGAATTCTTACAAACAAGAAAGCCAGCAATCTATTGGCTATAGAAGATGCTTCTGAAGTTGCCAAGTATTACCTTCATAAGAAGGGTGTATTCGAACGAATTGCTAAAGATATTCAAAAGGAATCGGGTAAAAACTTCCGTTTTCTGTTCCGTAAGACTAGTTCTATGAAAAAAAGACCGTTAGCCGCTAAAGGTCGTACTGGTACAGACTATATTCTCATGGATCATTCATTCACAGATGGATCAGGACATTATGGTATGTCCCGAGTTAATCATGTTAACAAGACTGCGTTGATTTATGACTCGATGAAAAATCAAAATTCCGACTTTGAGGATCCATTAAAGTCCCTGTTGGGTAAAGGATACAAAGTATCGAGTGGGACAATTCATGGGTGTTACCCTCGTTTGAGGAACGCTTCCAATACTGATATGAATCCTCAACCCACTGGTGGATTTGTGTCACAATCATTCAAAGAATTCAAGAATAAAAACTATGCAGGTGGTCGTGGAGGTGTTCCTAAGAAAAGTATGGAAGAAGCTTTTGTTGTTTCCCAATATGACGAACTTTCTCAACATCATTTCTGTTACATGGAATCGTTCCTCGCGTTGATGGTGAATCTTGGAATGGTAAAACCCGGACCACAAGATCCCCGTGAACGACTCGAGTACGTAAAGAAGTTCATTTGGGGTGTGATTTATAAATATGTTCCTAAATCGAGTCGTGACACGGTTCACTGGGCGTATTTCGAAAAACAATTCCCATATATCCTTGAGACTATGGGATCAGATGGTAAGCGTCTACCAATGAGACGTGGTTATATCCAGGTTCCCCCTTTGAAGGGAACGGTCCAGTATAAATTGAAGAAAATGCGTACACGCAGTGACATTGACCAATCATGGACCCTTAAGAAAATTGTCGACTGGTCGAGGGGTGTTCGTAAATGGATTGTACCTAAGTAGAAGTATGAAATTGTAATTTTCAAGAAAAAAGATGGAAGACCTCCGAGGCCTTATGGCTTGTCTTGACGACATCTCCAGTAAGATCCCTGATGGCATCTATCTGGAGATGGCCGATAAAATGAAACGCGTTCATGACCACATGAACGGCAACAAACCGATCCACGAAGACACTTTCTATTACAGTGACGATGATTCGGAATTTGAAAGTGATGATGACAGTGACAGTGACTTCGAGGTTCCCACCGTTGAAAATCGACGGCTTCGAGAGCGAGAATACCAGAAGCTCAGAGATGAGATTTTTGGATTAGTGAAGCAGATGCACGCGGAGTACAAGGTTCTCGAGAAGTGGGACAAGGAGACGATACGCGATTGTACCCCCATCAAGCGTATGACTACGTGGCGAAAGGGTCAGGCTATCATGACCTGGTGTGATAAGACCAATAAGTTCTGGACTCCCACCCGTGATAGTAGGGAACTTGTTTGTGGTTGCACCGATCAATTCGCCTTCTGGACATGGGAGAAGCTGACGGAATACGGTATGAAGATGATCGTGTTTGAAATTGGAACCGAGGCTGAGAAGGTCTCCGCGTCACGTGGGTTCATCTGCCAGGACGATCTCTCCCTCAAAACACTCCAAAAACTTCCCGCGTTTGAAAAGCAGATTTACGAGGAGTACAAGGAAGAGTCTCACAGGAAATGGAACTCAGAAGTGGAAAATGCAGCGAAGAAGGTCAAGGAATCTGAGGAAAAGATGAATACCTTAGAGAAGGCGTGTATACAGAGAGAATATCTAATTGGTGGTTTCTTATGCGACCGCGAATGGCGTGATTACTGGAACCTTGATACATATGTCTTCACGACCGGTCGGACAATTCTTTAGAAAAATAGCACCTAAGTTTGTAACAATATATGTAATTTTCATCATAAACATGGGATGTTCCCGAAGCCACCCACTCCCTCCCGGTATTTTCGTTGAAATGCCTTCATCACCCCTGACTCGAAGCGATCCACCACCTGAATGGTACGCGAATGCGGAAACAATCTCCACGTCTAATGCTTTTGACGAGTGGACTAATAGGGAACTCAACGATGAAATCATGAGACTTCAGAAACGCGTCAAAGAACTTGAAACTGAAAAGATAAAAAAACGTGTAGACCGTACTCTGGCTTGGGATGATGACAATATCATGCACGACCCCGATGTGCGTAAAATGGTTGAAAATGGTGAACACATCTGTCACATGTTTGACGCACCTTGTCAAGCATGTGAAGATGATGAAGATGAGGAGGAGGATTCCGATGATGAAGTAAGGGTCTTAACTGAAGAAGAAGTTGAAAATGACCCTGAAATGACAAGAAGTGCTGCAATCCGACACGCGGATAATATTAAGCAAACCGCATGAAACCGTTCTCGAATTTCATAGTTTTATAGCCTGTGTAATACATATGCATTGAATATACATTCGAAACATCAGTTAATTCCATATCAATTATAGTTTTATCTGACTTAATACCACTAAAATCGAGAACACCCGATGGATCAGAATTTTTTGGACGAATCGCGAAAAATAGAAGTATAGCCAAAATAACAAACGACTTTACATCTACTTCAATTATGGTTATAGGTGAAGACAGGGGTACCTCGTTCGGGTTTTTACCATTTGATAAAGTTACTCTATCTAGGCCAAATAACGCACCTTCCGCTACGAAAGCTCGACAATCAGCGATACGTGGCAATGCGAAGACATTTAAAAACATTACAGGGTACAATCTCATAAAAACTCTAATAAACCAGGTAACAAGACCTAAGTCGACCACACGAAAACAATAAAACATGAAAGCATGGAGAATTTACGCATTTTGATGAAATGCTTAGACGACATTTCCAAGGTAATCCCAGAAGGCACCTACTTGGAAATGTGTGACAATTTGAAAAAAATACATGATAATTTACATGTTCATGAAGACCCACCCGTTATTGATTTAAGGCGTGCACCCTTTCAACCCGTTCCACCAATCAGACTTGACCATCACCACGAATTCGGTGCGTATGATCAATATATCGATAACGAAAATACACTTCGCGACCTCGAAGCCGAATTGAGACACGCGCAGATGATGGTATCAAAACTTAAGACGCGGCGGAATATTACACGTACTGTTAAGGAATCGGCCATTCGTGAAAAGGCGGCCATTGAAAGGGTTGAGCTTACCGCGTGCACGTATACGGAATTGTGTAACAAGATTCCTCTACTCGCGTTTACATCAGAACGCGACTTTTATAATGGGTACCTTGAACATGACAACAGGCGTATCACTGATTCGCGGCGTGACTATAGTGAAACTGTAGATGATTTAGAAGCGAGGATTTCGGATTTTGAAGATCGTCAGGATTTCTTGTATAATACTTACAATTTATAGGTTTGTGTACACCACCACTGATTCCCCCCAGTATATTCGAATAATATATGAATTAACATACCAGCGATCAGGACAGCCACTGGTGTAGAAATTTTATTTGATACACCACTAATAGTATAGAATATAGCAACATTCATAATACCTATGATTGTGGCTTCTGACAAAATATCCTTAACAGGCCTGAGTTTCATTGTAATAATATGGTAGAAAAAAAATATTGTTATAATACAAAATGAAAAATCGCATGGAAATTCTGAAGTACGTTGTACTTGGTGCTGTCATCGCTTTCACCCTTCTCTTTATTACTGGACAACTCAAAATGACCGAGAAGTACGAATCTGAAGGTGATATTCAGGCTGAAATTGATAAGCTTCTTGGGGAACTTGACGTCGACGCTGCCGCCGATGGTGACGATTCCGATTCCGATGACGAAAAAGAGTCCGATGACGAAGAAGAGTCCGATGACGAATCTGTCATTGGTATGGCTCCCGGACCTATGTAAATGTATATGTATACGTATACGATATCTTTAAATATAATATTATTATAATATATATAAATGGATAATTCTACGCCCATGGTAGGACCACCAACGGTTACCACTCGTAGTAATACCACTTTATATATTATAATCTTTTTCATTTGCATTATCGCTGTGATGACAGGTGTTTTTTACTTTCGGGGTAAAGCCGCCACTGCGAAAGCTACTCGCGAACTCGAAAAAATCAAGGCCGATACTACCGCCAATATGGCAGCGGCCAATGCGAAAGCTACTCGCGAACTCGAAAAAATCCGGGCCGATACCACCGCCAAGATGGCAGCGGCCCGAAGTGACTTCGAGAAGCAACAAATCCAGGCTGAAGCTTCTGAAAAGACGCGCGCGGCTCAACTGATAGCTGCTGAAAAGACGCGCGCGGCTCAACTGAGAGCTGAATTTATGGGAAAGGAAGCGATTTTAGACGCTAAGGCTAAAGGTAAAGAAGCGCAACTCAAGGCACTTGAAGCTAAGGTCAACGCCGATCTCGCGGCGGCTGCGAAGACTGTTAAGAATGCGAACGAATTGAGGGCGCAAGCAACTTCCGAAAAGAATGCCGCGGCTACGCGTTTACAGGAGGCCGAAGCTGCGAAGGCTAAGGCGGATGCTTCCGGTAAGGCGATCGATAAGAAGTTGGCGGATGAAAAGGTGAGGTTGGCGGCTGAAGCTAATGTTAAGGTTGCTCAGGCGGACGCGAGGGCTCAGACCGCCGCTGCCACCGCGGCGGCTGAGGCGAGTAAGGCTCTGAGTATGAAGAGGTCGCTCGAACATGCGGCTGCTGAGATTAAACGGGTCCAGGCGCAATCGGCAATTGATGTCGCGAAGGCTCGCGGTGATGCGGCTGCAGTTGCAAGGGCTCAGGCGGCTACTGCGGCTGCGGCTAGGGCTGCGGCTGAGGCTAAGGCTAAGGCGGCGGCTGCTGCGGCTGCGGCTGCGGCTGTGGCTAGGGCGGTGGCGGCTGCGGCTGCGAAGGCTAAGGCGGCTGCTGCGGCTGCGAAGGCTAAGGCGGCTGCGGCTAAGGCTGATGGTACATGTTCAGGGGTGTGTTCAAATACGATAAAATCCCAAAATGGTGAGTATAAATTCGTGATGCAAGGGGATGGTAATTTAGTTTTGTATCAAGGTGGTGCCGCACGTTGGGCGTCAAATTCCAACGGTAAAGGTACTGCACCTTACCGACTTGTGATGCAAGGTGATGGTAATCTCGTCATTTACGATAAGAATAATTCGGCTACATGGGCGTCAAATTCCAACGGTAAAGGTACTGCACCTTACCGACTTGTTGTTCAGAATGACCGTAATGTAGTCATTTACGATAGGAATAATTCGGCTACATGGGCGTCAAATTCCAACGTTAAGGCTGCTGCGGCTCCGAATCCTTACGCCAAGTCTTATATGAGTAAAACCCCAACTAACGATTGGGGTGGGGTTGGGAATAACTCTATTTTTTTGGACCGTCATAGGTTGAATTGTGGTAGAGGTGGTATTCGGCGTTTCCGGCTTATGCGACCCTCGTCGACGACGATAAATTATACGTACGCGTGTGTGCCAGGTGTGAATGCATCACAATCGGGATACAAGTACACTGGGTCTAATGATTGGGGTGGTGGTAACATGATGTTTCTCGATCGTCACAAGGTGGATTGTGGTAAGAAACCCGTTTCCGATTTTCAGCTTACGCGACCCGCTGGTAATAAGATTCGGTACAGGTATAGATGCTCGAACAGAAATGCTGCTGGAAATTGCCGTAATACCTATACGGGTTGGAAGAGCGCAAGCAACAGTACTAGCTACTTAGCTAGCCACGATGTTAAGTGTAAATCGAGGGAAGCCCTCACCAAGTTCCAATTGGTCAACAATGGTAAGTCTGGTGGGAAAAAAAAGATACGATATAATTACACTTGCTGTGCTATGTAATCCCTAAGTAATCTTAGATCACAACAAAAGTCAAAGAAAATGCGTATGTTAAGAAGAAGATGTCCGATGCGAAATTAAACATTGTTAATGTTGATAAACAAACCGCAGCGGCTATACGTGCTGATAAGTCTAAATTAGGCAAAATGAAAAGGAAGGCTA
>Ga0222649_1000048_pt1 | contig 49603 bp, 51 predicted proteins | sample AntAcemetagen337_FD_179865 | JGI IMG/M metagenome (GOLD analysis project Ga0222649, IMG submission 179865) | Saline water microbial communities from Ace Lake, Antarctica - #337 | ecosystem: Environmental > Aquatic > Non-marine Saline and Alkaline > Saline | place: Antarctica: Ace Lake... | reverse complement strand
TATGGTTCAAGGCGAGACTACAGTTCCCACTTACTTGCTACAGGAGAGTGAGGAGTTCCTAGACTTGCTACGAACTGCCGTAGAGCTTGAAGAGCTTACCGATTGGGTGAACGACAACTTTTAGGTTCGAGAGAAGATGCCCCGCTTTTGCGGGGTATTTTTTTGTCTGGCGGGAGTTTGAGGTATCCACTTTTTTACGAACTGTGATCATAGAGCGCCATCGAGTTGCTCTAAGCCATAGGAGCTGCTAAGCTAATCGTAGTTAGCCCAAGGGGGCTGCAAAATCAAAGGGGCAAAAAATGTCAGTAATCGCCAAAAATCCTTTCCACAACTGGATTATGGAAAATCACCCAGATTTTTCAGACTTCATCAAGTTTGCCGGCAACATCGTCAGACTAAACGCCGAGAGTCGTGGAACTCTTTTCGCCGTAGCAATCCCTGCCTACATCGCGCAGCATAACCTTGACTACGACAACGCGCTAGACGCGTTCATCGCTTATGAAGTATTCAAGCGCGAGCTTTGGGCTTCAAGGGCTTAGAGATCACACCGCAACCCCTAGGGCTAACGCTCTAGGGGTTTTCCATTGTCTGGCGTGTCTCACGCGTTGCGCGTGTTGCGGTATCCACTTTTTTACTAATTTCCGACACGCCCCGACATCGAGTTGCGCTAAGTCCTAATCCGTAGTAAGCTAGAGTTACTAGCCAATCGGTTGGTGTTCAAGTTCCACCAAGTAAAGGGGCAAAAAATGTCAGTAACCACCAAGGCGCAAGCCACCACCACCAAGACCACCAAGGCGACCAAAGTAGTTGTAGGTCAAGTTCGTGAGTTGGTTGAACTACGCGCCGAAATCACACGCCTTGAGAAACTAAAGGTTGCGATTACCGCCGAAATCGAAATCGCTTTTGGAGTGAACAAGACTTCAAAGACTTCAGAGTTCGACACGCTTACTCACCAAGGTATCGAGTTCGCTCGCTACGATTGGAGAAGCCGTAAAGGGATTGATGAAGCCAAGTTGGCGCTAGAGTTTCCCGAAGCTTATGAAGCGTGTTTCAAGGCAGACAAGACCGTATTCGGGCTAGTCGTGTCGCTGTTCAAGTAACCAGAATACCGAGAGTGCCTCCCGAGAAATCGGGGGGTATTCTGCTGTCTGGATTTTTGGCGGGGCGGGGGTGTATCCACTTTTTTACTAGAGTTTTTTGCTGTGGGAAAGAACTTGACAAGTTTGCCGTGATCGTGATAAGCTAGCTTTAGCTAGCCAAGGGGGTTAGCAGATAAGGGGTAAGAATGAGTAAGCAAAAGGCATTCGCCAAAGTAGCAGAGTTAGGCGCTGCACTCGTTGACGATGGCGGTGTGTATCAGCTTGAAGCACCCGCTGGAAAAATCTGCGGTGGTGGTGACACTCACGTTAGGGCGTTCAGTTACGAGGATGGCATCAAGGACCCGTGGACCGGCAGGACGGTGTGGCAGGATGTTCTTGAGGAACTGAAGCATGGCTTTATAGATTGCCCTTATAGGGCGTCGGGGTGTGACTACTGCGATCCCGAGTAGCCACACACTTGCACGCGAAAGACCCCGTCCTAGTGACGGGGTTTTTTATTGCCGATTGACTTGACACGCTTGTGCGCCATACAGTAAGCTTTAGATAGATAGCCAAGGGGGCTATCGGATAAGGGGTTCAAGATGAATAAGCCATTCGCCGTAGTGTTCGCAGGAGACTTGGGAGAGTTCTTTACGCCAGAGTTCTACGCCACCGAAGCAGCTGCCACTGCACGGCTAATTGAGTGCCGTAACACTCTCAAAGACCCTAGCCAAGTCAAAGTGATGTTGCTAGTCGAGCTTGACTAGTCACACCAGTTCACCACGCGACCCCTACTTTCGAGTGGGGGTTTTCGCGTTACCAAGTTGTTATCAAAAACTTCCTGGATTGACTTGACACGCGTGCCGTTATCCTGATAAGCTGAACTTAGTTAGCCCAAGGGGGGCTGCTAGAAGGGGTTCAAAATGACAAAATTCATTCTTGACCAGAGCAACACTGGTGGAGTATTCCTTGACGGGATGCCACGCATTGCGGTGCTTATCGCTGCTACCGAGGACGATGCTTATGCTCAAGCGCGTGAGCTAGGCGTAGACTTCATGGATTTCTGCGAGTGCTGCGGCACTAGGTGGAACATTTCTGCTTATGATCCAAAGTTTCACGGCGACTTGGATGAGCTCATAGCATCCCGCAGTGACTCCGATTCATTCAAGTGGTAACTAGCCACACTGCTTCAACCCCTAGGACTAACGCTCTAGGGGTTTTCCATTGTCTGGCGTGTCTGGCGTGCCTAGCAAGAGCGTCAGAGCGCGTCAATGGCGCTGCCTAGGCAATCACACTAGGGCAATAGGCTAAGCCGTTAGATTCGATCCTGGAGTGTCTGGCGCACTGGCGCACTGGCGGGTATCCACTTTTTTACCAAGGTATTTACTACGGGTAGCAGCTTGACAAACTCTAATACCGTGATAGTCTTATTCCATAAGTAGATAGCTTATAAAAAACAAAGGGATAAAATGAATGAATCATTAGTAGTAGCAGTAGTAGCATCTTCGGGATTAGAAAATCTTTATTATTTTGCACCGCAGGCGGGCAGACTAGAGCGACTGAAAGAGTTCTATGCCGAACTACTTGCAACTGGTCAGATCCTGGGCTATGAAATTAGTGACCTGAATCACGAGACCTTGAGTATTGCGGGAGAGACCCATAACCCCGCACACCGGCGCTAATCACTAACCGCAACCCCCTAGCCCCCAAAAGGTTAGGGGGTTTTCCATTGCCGTAGCCCCTAGCCACTAGCAGTTAGTGATCATAGCCAGGTGTGACTTGTTGTGCCGAACACGGCTAATGTAGCGCCCCAATTGTTAGTAGCTACTTTAGGTTGATAGATAGTTATCATCAACCATCAATAAGCCACACCCCCCTAGTGATTAGTTCCTCAGACTACCTGCCGCATCTTGTGGCAATTGCTTATGGAGTTTATTAGAGGATCTAGATAACTCGTCAAGATGCCGATAAGCACTTTTAGGGTGTCTACAGGATCGCTACTCTCACCTAATGAATCTTCTATGGACGCGCCCTAGTAAAAATCCTTGAGTGACCTTGAGAGTTTGATCCCTAGTTACTAGTCAATAGTTAGAAACTATAACTACTTGGCACTAGTGACAACTACTAGACAACACTCTCAGTTGGAGCATCATCACTACATAAATCATCTTTTATTCTTTGACGTTTTTTTGCATAAATTGCAGCACTTGCTTATTACCCCTTGTCGTTATGTAAAGCTGGCAGACCCCTATGTTTTTAGGAAACGTTTGAAACGCACCCGTAGGCATACCGCTTCCGTCTCACCCGTCAAAATCAGTTCATGGCCAGTGTAGCATACCCCCCTCTAATTACAAAACCTCGTATCGTAAACGCCCTTATTCCAATAAAAAATCCAAAAAATTTTCCAAAAAAATACGTCCAAACCTAGCCCTGTCTACTAAACTGGACATTCATCCGGTAAAATGGATGGATGTCTAGAAGAACCGCACGTGGTCAGCAGCTCCCCCCTCAAGAGGTAGAGTTCCTAAATTCTCTTGGTAAAATAGATCAAGTTAAGCGCGTCCATGATTTATATCACGCAGGTTGGTCTCTAGATTCCATCGGATCCGCAATGCTGCCCAAGCGACCTAGGACAACGGTGCGCAGCTGGGTTATTCGCGAGGAAAACAATCCGCAACCGGAAACAGACGCCCCTATCCCAACCCCTGTTTACAGAACCGAGGAAGGTAGTTACGGGAAGCCAGCATTTGAGTCACCAGGCATACCTCAAGAATCTTTCTACGCAATCCAGGAGCTAGCGCCACTAGCACGTGGGTACAGATCACGGATGGCAACAACATCTGCCGCGGCCGTGGCTAATGACCGACTCTCTGGGGTGTGTATCACTCTCTATCAAAAAGGAGTGCCCATAAGAGAGCTCGCTGAGGCGGCGGGAGTTACTTACAGAGCTATGTACAAGAGGGTGAAATTATAGATTTTTAAACCTACAACTTGACAACTTAATAAACGCCCCTATATAGTGGGCAATACGACTGAGTACTAACGCAAGGAAAGGTAGGTCGTGAACTATGAATAAAATTTCAGAAGCACTAATATTTTTAGCAGCAATAAGCATGACAGGCTCCACCGCTGGAGCAGTAGCAGAAGAGATTAAAACCGTTGAGGCCGTCAAGATTATCTATCAGACGGCATCTGTAACCGAAGGGATCTCGCCATTACTGGAACACGCTGATGAGTTCACCAACCTAAACGGTAAAATTGGTGAGCTAGAGGGCACGATAGAAGCTAAGCAGAGTCATATTTACATAGTGAAGAAACAGAAAGAGATTGCACTTGAGGCTCAAGAGCAGCTCTACGTTGACATAGACCTAGCTCTTGCAGACCTAGCTAAATACGTTGGCGTGACTCCTTACGTTCTCGGGGCGTCTACTACTTCCGCCTGGGATTGTTCCGGTCTCACACTTTGGTTTTACGAGACCTACAGAGGAATCACCCTCCCACACTCCGCTACTTCTCAACAAAATGAAGGTACAGTTGTAGACGCGCCTATTCCAGGAGACATAGTGGCGTTTACCAATATTGGCTTCGAGGACGCGTATCACGTTGGAATCTACCTCGGTGGCGGTCTAATGATCCACGCTCTCAACCCAGACAAAGACACCCTGATTCAGAACGTAACTCAGTTTGCAGACTCCGAGAATAGCAAGGTTGCATATATCCGTTATTAGTGTTATGATATTTCGATGGAGACAGACATGAACATAGATACAATAGTTTCATGGGCAGCGTTTATAGCAATAATTTTTGGTATCTACGTTGTTCCTAAGTACTACACGATCCACAAGGTACGAAAACAAAAAATAAAAAATAAGACCAAGCGAAAGCTACCTCCTCCTGCACCACTCCTAGGAGTTATCTACCCCGCTAAACGACGAAAAGAGAAATAACATACTATGAAACTAATTAGACTCCTACGTTCCATCGAGTGGGCAGCAGTGTTTGCGGTCTTACTGTTGGTAGCGGCAATTATTAATGCCTATATCACTAAAGATGTATCAACTACTATTGCACTCTCTGCATCTGCGCTCACACTAGCCTTTCTTGCCTCTCAGGCAAGTAGTTGAAAATGGGGTCAATGACTCCTATTGCAAAGACTATAAGAGCGTCTAGTCCTCAGCATTTTCTTGACTTGCTACCCTATAGCGGTGTCTTCGAGATAGACGACTGCGTGATAGAAATTGCGCACCCAGATTCTGCAACAACAGATGACATTGACAAAATAGTTAGGACCATGGAGTCTATGATTCACGTTGTAGATGTTAGAGTTTCCAGTACCCCCGCTCAACTTGAAGACGATTACTTCACCGTGATAGTTACTCAAGTTCTCCCAGACAGCCCGGCTTACATCAAGCAGAGAAAAAAGAAATGACAATAATTATGATAGAAGCACCTAAGTACCAGAAGAAGAATCAGCAGCTCCCTAAAGAGGTGCACGAATTCTTTTCAACTCCTGGATTAACCCTTTCAAGTAGAGATGGCGTAATTCGATCCCTAACCGACGCTGACTGGACATTCGAAGCAATAGCCGGGGCAAGTGGTATTACTAGGGAAAGGGTTCGACAGATATCCAAAACCCAGCACATGATGTGGCCAACTGACCCAAAACTCTCGGGACACTCATTTGACATTCCAGAGCCGCCGCTAAAGTTCGAAAAGCCAAAGCGCGAATACATCGAGCCATCGCCTAAGACCTTGCAACGTTTGCTAGAACTTCAGCCATACGCTCAGCAGGTTCGATCGAACGGAACTAAGTATCGCGAAGAGGCAGAAGAATATACTGCTCTTCTAAATCACGCACACACTGTAGAGGAAGTTACTCTCTATCGTTTGGCTAAGCGTCTAGGAATTACTCACGGAGCTATTCGATTCCGCTTGGTTCGTTACGGATACAAGAAGGCAATCACTGCAACATCAAAGGTGTATATGCCCATCATTCGCGACAATCGTGCGCTAGACGGTAAGTAACAACTAACAGTTTGTAAAAGAAAACCCCTTGTAGAGATACAAGGGGTTTTTACTTTCGAGGTACAATATAGGTATGGTTGATATTCCCGGTGGAGAAGGTGCCAATAAAGGCTTCTGGAGAAAACAGCTTCGTGATCGTTTTGGGCGCTTTGTCGAGATGTTCGGCGATGTGCTTATAGATATCAGTCTCCCCGGGGTTCAAGGTAAGGCTAGGGCAAGAGGGAAATTTATCGGTAATTCTGAGCCTGGAATTGCCAGAATCGAAATCCTTGACAATAGTGAAATACCCAAGGGCGTCTACTTAGTGGAGCACTCAGACATAACTGCTGCCCCCAAGGGAGTAGCTAGGCTTTCTGAAAAATTCTTGGATGAAAAAAATATCGACTCAGGAGTAGTTGACGGAACAGTAGACGATTCTTTAAAATCAGCTATTTCTGGAGATGACATCCTAAAAACTAGACTTAAAACAGTTGCAAGGATACTGAAAGAAGAGGGCAGATTCCCTATCCCAAGACTTGGCTTACTCCAAGAGCTTGGAAAAGACACTGACACTGTAAAAGGTGCAAAGATTGACTACAAAAAGGTTTTTGATGCAGAGCCGGGGCTACAAGAGCGGTTTAAAGATTTTGACAGCATGTGGCAATATGTCTACGATAACTCAGCTGGGACGACTACCCAGTCGCCTAATGATTTAGACGATATTGACCCGGAAGTTAAAATGCTAAACCGAGCTTACGCCGAGCACATTCTTGGTCTAAAGCCAGATGGTATGATAACAGTTTACAGAAACGCAGTGAACGGGAAAGACACAGAGTCAGAGTCTGCAGTCGGCTATGTTTCTCTTGATAAAAACTTTGCGTATGACTACGCGTCTCACCGGGATAACGTTGCCAAAAATGGCAGATACGAAATTGACGTGAAGCCCGATGAGTTTCAAGGAATGCTTGGATACAGCCAAGCAGAAGATGAGTATGCCCTAACTATTGGCCGTGGCGTTACAGAGCAAGAGGGTCGCGTCCGTAGAGTTGGAGATCTTGCAGTGGTCGACCTAGAGGCATCGTGGCTCAAAGACTGGGGTAGAGAAACTTTCAATAGAGGTCAGGGCGGAACTCCTTATCGTCACTTTAGCGTTGCTGGAGCCTTTGACTTCCATGAGGTAGAACCTCTGGGCGACACGCTCACGGACTTCTTGGCTAAGTACGACCTTGAGGCGTCAGCAATTAAATCCAAGTTCGAGCAACTCCACGGGGAAGGGTCATACGAAGACTATAAAAACTCCGGCAACACTCTTAGTTTTGCAAATATAAAAAGTTTATTTGTTGAGTTGGATAACGGTAAGATTGGGCTGGACGCGGCTAAAATATTCTCATCGGAAACGGTAGGAGAGAACGCGACTTACAAGAACGATCGTTTTGATAACATCATGAAAATGCTTTCAACACTACAAGAGTTGAGCGGGGAGCCTTTTATGACTCACAAGAGCAGGGACTACAAGCCTAAAGAGACAAAGACAGGCATCTTTAACGAGTACGACCCAGGACAAAGAACTTCTGACAGTTCGTCCAATGCCGCTGAAGACACGCCTCTAACTGACCTAGGCTTTGACCCTGAAGAAGAGATCACAATCTACAGAGGAGTCCCCACAGATGCCGACTCAATTGTTTCGGGCGATTGGGTAACTACGCTGCCCCAACTTGCAAAAGACTACTCTGGAGGTGGCAAGGTAATCTCTATAAAAGTTAAGGCCAAGGACCTCCTAACTGACCCATCCTCCGGTGAAGGCGCATACACTGAAGAGATGCTCTACCGACCTAAGTGAGAAAGAGATAGACTGTAACCATGAGTAAAAGTATTATGGAGCTTATCGCGATGCTCCCCGAGGACGAGCAGGAAGCCGCACTCGAAGGAATTGATCCAGACGCCCTGCTTTGGGACTGGAATGTTTGGGCGCGCCCCGAGCAGCTTCCCCCTAGCGACGACTGGAATGTTTGGTTGGTTCTTGCCGGGCGTGGATTTGGAAAAACGAGAATGGCCTCCGAGTGGGTTCGTGAGCAGGCAAAATACACAACTGAAGGCCAGCGTCGTTTTGCACTTGTTGCTCGTACTGCTGCTGACGTTCGAGACGTAATCGTCGAGGGCGAATCCGGGATCATAAACATTTCCCCTCCTTCAGAGAAGCCACACTACGAGCCGTCTAAAAGACGCCTAACTTGGCCGAACGGTAACACTGCGACATTGTTTACGGCAGACGAACCTGATGGTTTGCGTGGACCACAATTTAGTCACGCATGGGGGGACGAAGTTGCCGCTTGGCGGCAGACCCCAGACGCTGCGGGCATGACTGCTTTTGACAACTTACGAGTCGGTACTCGTCTTGGTAAGAATCCTCAGATCTTGGCCACCACCACTCCGAAGCGCACTCCGCTTCTCTACAAACTTATTGAAGAATCTCGCACAGACAAGGCGACTGCCGCAAAGGTAGTTGTCACAAAAGGCTCCACAATGGACAACGCTGGAAATCTCTCCGGTGCATATCTTGAAACTATTATGGGCGTCTACGAAGGCACTTCGCTAGCTCGACAGGAGCTCTATGGCGAGATGCTTGATGACCTAGAAGGAGCGATGTGGAATGAAGAATTGGTTGAAGCAGCTAGACACACTGATTACCCTGCGTCTACTCCGTTACGTGTTATCGGCGTCGACCCTTCAGTTGCTGAGAATCCCCGCGACGAGTGCGGTATTGTTGTCTGCGCATCGACTGCAGAACACGACCTCTATAAGCGTAATGCTTGGGTTCTTGAGGACGCTTCAATTCATGGTTCCCCAGACACCTGGGCCCGTAAAGTTGTGGAAATGGCTCGCAAGTGGGGTTGTCCCGTTGTTGCCGAAGTTAATCAAGGTGGCGCGCTCGTACGAAATGCCATCAATTCTATTGACCCCAGCGTCAAAGTCCTTGAGGTCCACTCAAAGTACGGAAAACAGCTAAGAGCAGAGCCAATTCTTCTTGCATACGAGCAGGGACGCGTTCACCACGTGAACTACCTCCCAGAACTAGAATCTCAGATGTACTCTTGGATCCCAGGAGAGGGTAAATCCCCTGACCGCATCGATGCAATGGTTCACGCTATGACTGCTCTACTAATTAAACCACCACCGGGCTTTTCTGGTGGTAAATTACGTGCAAAAAGCCTAGCAGATCGCAAAATGGGCGTAACTAGACCTAATACTGGTCAAGTTGGCCGCGTTTTTAGGGCTAGATAGTCATGAAAATTATTTTAGACAAGTTCCCATGCCACTTATCTGCAGTAGCAGTAGATAGGTTAGAGGATATTTCTCAGCTAAATAGCTATCAACCTACTCATGGTGCTAACTATATGAGCAAAACTAGAGTAATATTAACTGAAACCGAAATAGTAGTAGCAAAAGATGACCATGACGGACCTGTTGTAGTGTTTCAAGAGAAGTACGCCCAAGTATTCCTGTCACAAAAGACCGACGAGGACACAAGGGTTATAACTATTAGCGGTAAGATGCTAGCATTTAAGAAAGATACCGCCTGCGGATGTGGTTCTCGCCTTCGTGGTTGGAATCCGTATAGGACTTTAGGCTCGATTAAGGATTAATATGACTATAGATGCGTTTACTTTTGTAATCCTCGCTCTTGGAGCGTACCGTGCAACCCATTTGATCACAACCGACGCCATTGCGGATGGATTTCGCAATAAGGTTTGGTCAAAGTTCCCACCAACCACTAAAATTGGGTACTTAATCACTTGTAACTGGTGTACAGGGTTCTGGATGGCAGGTATTTTTGTCGTTGGAGCATCAATCTTACCTCAACTTACGTTTGTGGTATCATTAATCTTGGCTATATCCGCCTTGGTTGGAATTATTTCCGCTTGGACAGAGCGCTAAACAGACAGGAAGCCCGTCTTGGGTATTTTTAAAAAAGAACCGCAGCAGTTACAGGCTTCCGGCCGTAATTTACGCGCCTCCGCCCCAAAGAACACTACCAGCATTGCCCCGGGTGTCTCAGTTGACTCTTTTGGTATCATTTATGCTGAACCACGCGCATTCAACGCACCTAGACCAATAACCGCCGCTGCTGCTCAAGTAAAGCTAGATGATAAAACTGAAGCAGAGTACTTTAAAGCTCGTAGGAACTCCGCCGCTACCTCTTGGCAGGGTGAAGCATGGGAGTACTACGACGCAATTGGTGAGATTAAATATGCCTTCAACCTAGTTGCGTCTGTTGTTTCAAGAATTCGTCTATACGCAGCAGCTATAGGCAATCCGAGTGAAGCACCTTCTCCAATTATTTCAGTAGCTAAGATAGAGCCACGACTAGCACAAGCTGCTCAGCGTGCCCTCGACCGCTTGAGCTCTGCCTACGGTGGACAGCCTGGTCTTTTGAAAGACGCAGCGCTAAACTTGCAAGTTACTGGAGAGTGCTACCTAGTTCAGGTTCCAGAACGACTAGGGTCGGGCTACCCCGAGACCTGGGACATTAGATCAACCGATGAGCTACAAGTTGATTCTAGGGGTAATTACATTCTTAACCCTCGCAGTGACCCAGCTGGCACCGGTGGTGTTGGGAAGGGTACTGGTGACATCATCCATCTACCAAAAACTTCATATGTTGGCCGCATTTGGCGAGCTCACCCTCGTTATAGTCAGGAATCTGACTCTTCCCTAAGAGGTCTGCTAGACCTCTGCGCTGAATTGCTACTATTGAACAGGACATTCCGTGCGACTGCAAGATCTCGCCTTAACGCTGGCGCTCTCTACTTACCTGACGGCCTATCGGTTGCTTCGACTCCGGATCCAGACTACCCGTACGATGAAGACGGTAATTACAACGAGCAATATAACCCCGAAGAGGCCGCAGACGACTTCGAAGATCAACTAATCGATGCAATGACCACCCCGATTAAGGACGAAGACTCCGCGTCTGCAGTTGTGCCCTTAATTATCCGTGGTCCAGCAGAGCTTGGCGACAAGATCAAGCAGTTTAAGTTTGAACGTTCCTTCGACCCAGCTCTTGGAGAGCGCTCCGACCGTGTACTAGAGCGTATCATGCAGGGCCTAGACGTCCCCAAAGACATCGTGACGGGACTTGCCAACGTTAAATACTCTAACGCTCTACAAATCGATGAGAGTCTATATAAGGCTCACATAGAGCCTCTGATGCTACTAATCGTTGACGCACTAACTGTTATGTACCTGCGTCCATACCTAATTGCCAACGGTTACTCCGAGGCAGAAGTTAAAGATGTCTGCATTTGGTATGATCCTAGCCTAGTGTCTACCAGAAACGACCGCGCTACAGACGCGGACTCTGGATTTGACAAGATGGCAGTATCATTTGACACCTGGCGTCGCGCACATGGGTTCTCCGCGGCAGACGCACCGGACGCTAAAGAGCTTGCACTTCGTTTAGTGATGCAAAAGGGCATGGTCACACCTGAACTTACCGAGGCGATGCTACAGTCGGTGGCTCCAGAGATGATGGGTGCACTCAGGCAGCAGACCATGGAAAATAATGGTGCTGCTATTCCCCCAGAGATTGATGAGCTTTTGACCCCAGCGGGTACTGGTGCTCCGTCAACTACAGAAGATGTTGCTGAAGAATCAACGCAAGAAGAAACAACACCGCCACCACTAGCAGAGCCAGAGGCTTAACATGCATATTGATCAAAAACCAGAACTAGTTGCAAGATTGGCAAAATTACTGGCTAATACAGTCACGGCTAAATTTATCCTCCACGGCTATCACTGGAACGTCTTAGGCCCAGACTTTGGTGAGTATCATAAATTCTTTAAGACTCTATATAAGGATGTAGACGGCTCAATAGACGAGTTGGGCGAAAATATTCTTAAAGCTGGATTCCCTGCGCCATATCTTCTAAGTGACTATATAGAGATGTCCTCTATCAAAGAAGAGCGCTTAGATGGAACTTCTCCCGTTTTCTTGCTTCAGTCTGCTAAAAGAGTTAATGATGAATTAGTTCACTCTCTATTCGACGCATTTAAGATGGCAGAAGAGTGCAATGAGCAAGGACTAATGGATTTTCTTGCAGGCCGTATTGATACACATAAAACATTCAACTGGCAGATCAATGCATTCCTAGGAGTTCGCTAAATGTCTGAGTACTTTGATAAAGTTTTAAACGCCTCTGGAGAGTACGCTTCACCAGAACAGATTCTCGATAACGATAAGAAGGAAGCTCCCGAAGGTTATCACTATATGCCAGACGGAGAGTTAATGAAAGATTCAGCGCACGAAGCAGCGGCTCTAGAAAAAGACTCTGACGATCCTTGCTGGAAGGGATATGTCCAAGTAGGTACAAAAAAGAAGAACGGCAAAAAAGTACCAAACTGCGTCCCTTCTGCGGCATCCATAGATGAGATAGTTGCAAGTGTTAATAGTGAGTTTGGGCACTCCAGGCGAGTTCGCAAAGAAGATGCCTATCAAGTTGCTAGAAAAGCCTGCGACAAATACAGCTACCTCGGAGATACCGAAGAACTCGAGTTAGCGATTCTGTGGGAAGTATTCACATACGTAGAATATGCAACCGAAGGCGTCTCTGAGGATCTTGAAGATTTATCAGAATATTCTATTCTTCTGCCAGCCGGACATCCGGGAAGAGACTCTTCAATTGCAGACTCCCTCGAGTGGGTCTATGGTGCCCCTGACTTGGATGACTTTGCCAAAGAAGCACTTCTTTCTGCTTTTGATATAGGCTCTGGCGGCATAGAGGTATTGCATGCAACTACTAGGCTGAATGTCCTAATTTCCAGTGGCGCGCTCAGTCCGGCTACCGTTTATCACGTGGAAACCTTAAAAAATAAAAAGAATCAAGTCAGTTAGATTTTATTAGGGTAAAATTTAGAGTAGCTTTCTATCTATATAAAGGATTAAATTTATGTCCGACTCCCTTAAGTCAATAATTGCAGTGGGTGGAAACTCTAGTGCTTCAAAAAGCCTGAGGGCCAGGAAGCAGCCTCGTGATAAAAAAGGCCGTTGGGTAACAACAGGCGCAGCCATGTTTGCAAGCGTCTCACTCAGTAATGGCAAAATATTAAAAGTAAAAGGTAAAGCTGTTGGAGGCACTGCAACTAAAAAGGGTGAAAAAAATGATATTCGCATGCTCGTTGACAAGGGCTACGGAGCTTCGGGAATTCCAGAAAATACGGTACTTGAAGTAGACTCTAAAAATGGTGAGCTAGAGTCCAAGATTCAGATAAATCGTGACTTCTTGAAGAAGAAGGGTATTGACCCCGATCTGCAGCATGACCTTCCTAAGTCAATAGCTGATATGCCTCAGAAGCTAGAGAACATGAACGCTCAGCCGGGCGATGAGCTAGATATTGAACTTGCCACCAATGGACTGACTGATGAGGAAGATAAAGAATTCCGCGCAGAGCGCGACAAGGAGCCTCTAGCAAAACTTCCACCAGCACTTGCAGAGCAAGCTGTTGAAGGCGAAGACGTTAACAAACTTCTAGACGAAGCGGGCAAGGCAGACTCTCCTTTTATTGATCTCATACCAAAGTCTGCACTCGAGGTCATAAAGCTACGTGACGCGGGTCTTATAGACTCTACAGGAGGCATTCAACCTGGTGCCAGGTTTGTACCAGGAACACGGATGTATGGCGGGACGTGGGACACTAATGACTATTGGTATAACCCAGATGGAAGTGTTGTTAGGATTCGCAATGAGAAGGTAGGTAGCAAATCTACACTTCCTACCGGGGTGATTGATCCTGATATGTTACGCGACATGTGGACCCCAGCTGACGTAAAAAACCGAAACCCCGCTAAAGTCGCAGACAATGCAATTGCAAATATTATGGCTGAAGTCAGTCTGCATGGAGATACCGAGGTAAAATTCGAGGCTCTGGACGAGCTGTTTAGTGAAAAAAGCAGCCTCAAGCCAACGGCTCCTATGAATCTAAATGTTGGAGACGTAGTTCGCTCGAAGGCAGGTAAAGATTCCGTCATTGTTGACTTGAAATTGGATCCCAGCAGTGGCGGTAGATCATTCATGAAACTACAGAATGAGGATGGCACCGTAGCAGAGGTTCCTATAGATCTGACCAGGAAACTTAACGTTGTGCAAGGCAGAAAAGCTACTATCTCTGAACCAACTGAACCAACTGAACCAACTGAACCAACTGAACCAACTGAACCAACCGCGAAAGCTAAGCCCGCTAAGCCCGCTAAGCCCGTTCCAAAAACGGTAGATGATACCAGAGAGTTGCCTACTACTAAAGAAGAGCCACCTCTACTTCCGCCAACTAATACTACAGAAGGCCCGCCTAAAGATAGGATCGACGACGGCGGCGACATTGTGCACAGTCCTATAACTGATGAAGAGCGCACCGAGGCAATTAGAAAAAAGATACCTGCCTTCATAACTAAAATGGGACGCATACTAGAATACTTTGACAATAACGGAAAGAGGAAGCAAGCTTCCGACCCGTTTGAGCTACTGAACTCGCTAGCCGAAGCGTATCCAAACGCTAAATTTACTCCCGAGGGCGACGCGCTAATTCTCGATCGCAGAATAGACAGCGACGGTAGGGTTTTTGAGCTCAGGGCATCTAATACTGGGTCTAAGGCCTTAGTCTACTCCATGAATTGGACTGACCCCGAGACTGGCAAAGTTGAAACTCTAATTCACTACGACAAGCGTCACTCTATAACATCAGTCTTTAGGAAAGACAACTCCTCGGATGGTCTGATGGCTAAACTACTCAGCGTTGAGCCATTGAAGCAGGGAAATGCTTCACCTATTCCTGGTTTCGGCGAGGCCTCTCTCAGAGAGCGTGCTGAGTGGTACAAGATGAAGCAGAAAATGTTTACCCCAGAAGGTCTTGCAACTTTCTATGGCAATGGCCGTCCAAAGATTTTCCACAAAGACAAGGGCACATTCAAGCACCGAGACGTACTTAGTATTTGGGAAGCTTACCCTGAGTACAAGGACGATCCTAGCGACCCTGAGCTGAAAGACGCCATATATCACGGTCTACTTGGAGTATTTGGAAGATTGCCTATTGACCCACGTGTCCACAGGGAAGCTAGAAGGCAATTAAGATTAGAGTTTAGAAAGCGTTTCCCTAAAGAAAACGCTCGCAAGATGGGTGCACTAATTACTAATGCCTCTAGGATGTCTATGGGCAAAACATACGATCTAGACCCCGATACTAAAGCTAACCCTTATGCATCAAAGAACCGTGTCACCCCTATCGAGCCGGGTCAGATTGTGGAGTACACAAACAACAAGGAAGAGCTAATAAACCTTGTAGTTACTGGCTACGCACCAAACGTCAACGTTAGCCCGGGCAATGAAGGCTACGATTACAACGACTTTATATACCTAAAAGATGCCGATGGAAAAACTGTACGTCTTAACGCCATACAGTTGAGGATACTAAAAAACCAGGACACCCCCTTAACTAAATATAGTCCAAATATTGAAGGTAAAGAGCTACGGGATCATCGAGCAAAACTTGGATTCTATGACGATTCATCCACCGACAGACCTAATAACCCAACAGGTGTTGACACGTTTGCTGGAGAGCCCGACGCCCCGTTACCAGGTGTTATAGATGATCTAGAGCCTGGAGACGTGCTTCCTAACCTAAATGGTGAAGGCATTCTTGGGGAGATTATATCCTCTAGGTTTGTTAGAGGCAAAGATGACGAAGAAGGAATTGCGTTTACGGTAGTAACTGATAGCGGTGAGACTAAAATCGTAGTGTATGCTCTTGGTAAAGAGATACCACCAAAAAAAGACTAGCCCCCGATCAGGGGGGCGGTAGCCCAGAAGGGACTAACGATGGATCAGGACCAGGAGCCGAAAGTGACCCAGGGGGATCGGGACCAGATGGCAAAAGTCTACCCTCAGGAGAGGGAGTGGACGGACGCGGAAATCGAGATGGCAAAAGCCCTTGGTCATCTCTAGATAGTCAACTACCCGAGGCAACTCGCGCTCAAGAGTTACGTGACTCTGGCTCATCTACTCCGGATTTATTTGAACTAGACCCTCAAAAAGACGCTGAGGCATTCCGAGACGCAATTCAGAAGCTAAAAGAGAGCAATAAATACTCAGCATCTGTCTATGTTTACGATGTCGAAGAGTATCGTAACATGCGACTTTTCTCAACCGAAGATGGTACTGCTGGTATTGCACTGAAACCAGATGGCGACATTGTCTCCGGGTTTGTCTACGCTGACTCCCCACATAAAAGAGCCATCTCATCTATGCTGTCTCAAATGGTCGAGCTTGGCGGCGATCGTTTGGATGCTTTTGACACGGTACTACCAGGGATATACGCTAATTCTGGGTTCAAGCCAGTAGCCAGAGTTCGTTGGGACAATGAGTTCGCACCAGATGGCTGGGATAAAGAAACCTACAGTAAATTTAATAATGGTGAACCAGATGTAGTAATTATGGCGTATGACTCAGATCGTGTCGGATCTGAGTACGACCCTACAGAAGGAGAAGTCTTTGATGACTATGATGCAGCCATGGAGGCCCGCAATACAGAGCTAGAGGAACTAAAAAAAGAAAAAGAGCCGGATCTTTCTCCTGACAATGAGTACGCTGATCCTGGCCCCGTCTCGAGAGAGCGTCCTTCTTTCGATGCAGGGATCTCTGACTTTGAGGTCGACGATAGCGAATTGGAGACCGGCGAAGAAGAGGACCTATCTTCCGCGGTGAAGCTTAAAAGGCTAATAGCCAATAACCCTGGCCTCTCTAGATTTATAAATCGTATGGCTAAGGCTCCTGTGCGAAACCCAGTAAAAACGCTGCAGAGCGCAAGAGACCTGAAGAAAGCACTTGCGGACCTTGACGTGTCTGACTTTGAGGTAGAGGGGTTCACTCCAAGCGTAAGTCACTCAGGAATGAGTCGCTCTGACATAAACTTAATTAGAGATAATCTTTCTGCTAATAATATAACCGTTTCCCCAGAAGAAGCAAGAGACCTGGCGGATATCCTCAACTACGTAATTAACTTTGAAGGTATGACCACCGAAGAAGCTGTTATAGCCGCACTAAAGAAAGACGGGATTAGATACTCTAACAAAAATAATATTGCCGTCAAATCTGTAGATCTCCCGATCATATTTGAAAACGAAGATTCTAAAGAGTTACCGGATCCTAAGACGGCTAGACTGGTTACCACTCCGAAAGAGACCAAAGATATTCTTGCTGCCATGGGCAAGATAAATGCTTTTTTTGAGAGTGAAGGATCGCTTCCGGGCACCTTAGATCCAAACGCTATCTCCATTAGAGTTGTGCCAAATCAAAATGCCTTCGACAACCTATACAACTTGTTAGACATAACAGAGACAGGTAGAATAAAATCTCGTGCTACCACTTTTGGTGCAAACATACCCAACCTTGTAGAGCTCCCAGTTGAAGAATACCTAGCCGGTAGAATTCCCCTAACCGACAACAGAGATCTGAGCAGCAACATCATACTAAACTTAAAGTTCCTCAGGGAGTACGCAGATAAGACTAAATTTGAATCAGGTTCCAGAATTCAGGAAACATTAATCCACGAATTTGGCCACACTCTGCATCGATCCTTCGGCCTCAGTTGGGGTCGTAAGAAGACTGTCAGTAGTCTTGGCGAGTACTACAGCGTGTTCAAGCAATTTGTCTCGGATTACGGAACAACAAGCCCTAAAGAGCACTTTTCCGACTCGTTTTCGCAGTACCTCCTAACCGGTGATTCTCCCCAGGGGTGGAAAGCATTCATGAAATCTCAGGGTATACTTAAATGATGAAGAAAAAAGCGGTTACAGTGCTACCAATTACTATCGACACTGAAGACGGACCTGTCGAAGAGTTAGTAAACTTAGATGATCTGACCTTAGATCAGATAACAGAGCTTGCGAGAGCTGACAAATCTTATATCCCTTACGCACTATCTAGGTACTTAGAAGAGCCACTAGACAAATAGTTGGTAATATATGATAAGATTATAGCTAGATCCAACTAGCTATAGAAAAAGATTAGGATCAAAATGGCTGAAGAGCAATTCGAACTTTCTGGCGACCCTACGATCTACTTCTACGTAGACAAGGAAACCGAGCAAGTAGATGGAATCTACATGTTTAGCATGTTTGGCATAATGGGCCGAATTAAGGGGGAAGACTGGGAGATAGCCTCTCGTGCAGAAGAGCCTCTGAACGGTTACATCACCTCTCCTGAAAAATATACGGTCTACGCTTTTGACTGGGATACTGACATTCTTCTTGCAGAAGATTCTGACCCAGACGACGATGAAGAGTGGAACCCAGTAGTAATCCAAGCCTGGGGACGTGGCGAAGACCTCTCTGTAGACGACATCTCAGGGTTTAGCAGAGTAATTTCGGCCGGTGAATCGGTTGACCCCTCTGAAGTGACCCCATCTTAATAACGGAGTATGATGAGCACTAATCGTATGTACACTATCCCTGGCGGCGTTCAGAATGAAGCTAAAAAGGCTTTAAACTGGCGCAAGGAGGCCAAGCGAGGTGGCACACCGGTAGGAATTAATAGCGCGCGTACTCTTTCAAAGGGTGGTCAAATTGGTATCGAAAAAATTCGTCACATTGCTAAATACTTTCCTCGTCATGAGGTTGACAAGAACGCAAAAGGCTATGAGCGCGGAGAAGATGGATTCCCATCTAACGGCCGTATTGCTTGGGCACTTTGGGGTGGGGACGCCGGGCAGAGATGGGCTTCTGCAATTGTAGAGCGTGAAAACAAAAGAGCCATCGCTGCAGGTGGATATGATCTATCTCATGGCGAATCCGATTACAGAGAAACGCCCCACTATGAGCCTGACCTCAGTGCGTTTAAGCAAGCCCACGAATTAGACCTATTCCTTGGGCCAGAATTCATGGTTCGTATACGTCTAGACAATTCTGGTATAGATCGTCTATATAAAATTGATGTTGATGGAATGGTATCCGTCTGGGACGACTGCGGCTGGGACGACATGGGCCACGTTGATGGTGATGTTTATTCATACGACCGAGCTTTAGATGCTGATATTGAAACTTCCGAGTTCGACCATGTAATAATAGACCCCTCTGCTGCGGTAATTATTTCAGCCTTTCTACAGGCTAGACCTAATCAGCCGGTTAGATTAGATGAGATAGACCCAGAAGAAACCAGGCTTGTAGCCGATGGTCTTATGGAAGAAGACTTTGTAATGATCGACAGGGTTATTACTGCTGCCGGGACCACAGATTCCCCTACAGATAAAGACGGTGACTTTACTCCTGAAGAAAGATCTAATCTAGCCAAAACTCAGCCGAGAGACGCTAGTGGGCTTTTTGTTAAGGTCGGCTCGCGAACTGTTGTTGGCGGAGACACAGAGCGAGGTTCTGGAGTAATTACCGGGATTGATTACGCGATGGGAAAAGTTAAGGTAAAACTTGACAGCGGAAAAGATATTTCCGTGGACTCTAAATTCACGCAAGGTGAAGACTCCGTTGAGGGGCCGATGCCAGTTCCAAAAAACATCGCTCCCTTAGACCTCAGCGGTATCGTTGCCGAGCCCAGGACCCCAAGAAACTCTCCAATTGCTCGTCTACCCGGGACACTGCCAGTTTTGAGTGATAAAGATATTAATTCCATTATTAATGATTTTCCATCATATGTAGCAAAAATGCGTAAGTCTTATAAAACTTATGATGACAAGCCTAAGGGTTTAAAGGCATATGACAAGAAATTAGTTAAAGAACGTCACGGTATAAACGCCGCCGCCACTGGTGACGTAGATCAGATTAACGACCCGTCGGAATCGGACGTCACTGCTAAATACTTAGCGATCGTGTCTCCTGACGACAAGGGTGCGGTAATGGATTTGATTGCAATTGTTCCTGCAGCAACAAGCTCTACGCAGCCGGAAATATACGAGCGCAAAGAGGGCAAGTGGCAGAGAAGTGAACAGCTTCTAATGGACTTAAAATCATCAACACCACCTCCCGTAGTCGAGCTTGATGATAAAAAAGTTCTAGACGATGTACTTAAGCAAGCTGACGAGGCTTCACCTATGCAGGCATCCGCATACGAATTCTCCATTTTCTGGGAAAGAGTAGTGGAGCCGTTGCTCTCAGCTGGTGGTGCTGACCGTAACCGTGGTAATGCAGATGCACTTCGTCGCTACTGGACTAAGGGCAAGGGCGCAGCAAAAATCCGTTGGAACACTCCCGGTGATTGGACTCGCTGTGTTCGCCAGCTCTCTAAATACATGGGCCCACGCGCGAAGGGCTACTGCCAACTTCGCCACAAGGAAGTAACTGGTGTCTACACTGGAAGCGAAAAAAATGTTGGAAAGAGAAAGGGCTTAAAAGCTTCTACTTCTCTATTTGCAACTGAGAAAGAATTTGATTCAGCAGTCTTTGAAAAGTCTCGTCTAGCAGCAATAGCATCCGATGCGCGTGAAAAGGTTGCTCTAATCGCTGATGCTTCCTATGGTAAGTCCGGGGCTGAATTCTACATACCTCTGATTGTGCCTGAAGAAGCCGAATCTGGTGATGGTAGAAAATTTAAAAAAGGCTCGATAAGCGTACGTGACTTACCGATCCCGCTTCTTTGGCAGATTAAAACTGGTGCAGGTCACGATGGATCCGTAGTTGTAGGTCGAATTGACTACGTTGAAAGGATTGAGGGAGGTGTTGGAAACGCTCGTGGTGTTTTTGATTCCGGCCCTTACGGTCGCGAGGCAGAGAGATTAGTTAGATATGGTTTCTTGCGTGGAGTCTCCGTGGATTTAGATCAATTTGAGGCACAAGAAAACAAGAGCCCAAAGACTGAAAACTCTGAAGATGGCGAAGTTATGGGCAAGGATAAATTGACCATAAACAAGGCCCGTATTATGGCTGCTACAATTGTAGCTAAGCCTGCATTTCAGGAGTGCAGCATATCATTGCAAGAACAAGGGGAGCAGGAGTACGAAGTGACCCCTAAAGATGGCATATATGAAGAATGCATTGACGGTTTTTGCGACCTTGAACCAATCATGGCTTCTGGGTACCTGGAATCCGAGATTCCAATGGCACCACCTGCCCAATGGTTTGCTGACCAGAAACTTCTCAAGCCAACGCCACTAACTATAGATAAAGACGGTCGTGTCTACGGACACATAGCCGCGTGGCACATTAGCCACATTGGACTGCCACGCTCAACTAAGCCTCCTCGATCTCGTAGCAAGTACGCATACTTCAACACTGGAGTAGTCAGTACTGCCGAGGGCACTGATGTCACCGTTGGTCAACTAACCCTTGCTGGTGGCCATGCTCCACTAAATGCGGACGCTTCATCTGCTGCCAGACATTACGACGACACCGCCTCAGCTATTGCAGATGTGCACGCTGGCGAGGATCAGTTTGGTATTTGGGTATCTGGCTGCTTGCGTCCAGACGCTGATGAAATGCAGATACGAGCACTTCGCGCCTCAGCACCTTCTGGGGACTGGCGTCCAATTAATGGGTCCTTAGAACTGGTTGCTGTTTGTCAAGTTAACGTTCCTGGATTCCCTACTGCACGTGCAATGATTGCATCCGGCAAAATATTCGCGCTTGTTGCCGCTGGAGCTAGCCATATGGCAGTACTAAAAAGCCAAGCAGTTCAGACGTTATCTCAGAAAGCAAACACTCTAGGTCAGCTCGCCGCTACTGCTCCAGACCTAAAGATGAGAGTAAGAGCTGCCAAGAAATCTCTTCGCGAGGCCAATCTAGAGGCAATAACCGCTAGCGCTACCCTGATGAAGGAAAAATCACTAATTGCTGCTGCAATATCAGAGCTGGCTAAGATCCCAAGTGATCTAAGGATGGAGTTAGCAGAAAAGGGCTACGCCATGAAAGATGGCTCTTACCCCATTCGTGACACTTCTGATTTACAAAACTCCATTAAAGCGTACGGAAGAGCAAAAGACTCTGAGAAATCCGCAGTGCGTAAGCACATAACCAAGCGTGCTCGTCAATTAAAGGGATTTAGTATGATTCCTCAGGAATGGGCTTATGCAAACTCTACGGAAGCAGCCGACAAGGTTGACTTAATGCGTAGATCAATCACTGCCGCAGCAAATTCTGATTGTGGTTGCGACTTACCTGTTGAAACAGTGGTGGCTGCTGTCCCGAAAGATGAAATCTCTGAAACTGAGCTAAAGAAGCTAAAAGACGCAAAGTCTGAAGCCGACAAGCAAACCGAAGAAGAGATTGAAGCAGCTAAAGCAGTCAAATCTGGTAAGGCGGACATTGAGGATCTAGATGAGGACGGTAAGCCTAAATACGTTTCTGGTGTAAACCAGCCACGTGACGCAAAAGGTAAGTACCGCACAGTTCTAGCTCGCCTAAAACAGAACTTAGGTGTTGCAGGTCTGGCAAAAGCATTGAAAAAAGCTGAAGATGCTGAAAACCTAGACTTTGCTGGTGACTATCGGGCTTCTGCGGACGCAAGCGGCGAGCTGATCGGCATGATCGACCGAATTGACTCAAAAGCTTTAAATCCAGAAGCTCTAGAGAATGTTCGCGCAACCGCCGCAGAGCTAGGCACTGTGATTTCCAACCTACCTCTCCCTTTTGGCAAGGATGCAGAGAAATTAAAGTTTAGCGATCTACCGTCTGGACTAAAGGATTTAATCAAGAAAATGATTACCCGAGTCGAGGCAAAAATCGGTAAAGAGGATGCAAATATTGCTACGCAAAGTTTGAAATCCTTCATGTCGGGTGCAGATCTGTACTCTCAGGGTGAAGTTCAATCTGAGATGAGCAAGTTGCTCCGACTCCTTACCTAAAAAGTAGGGTAAAATTATCCCTAGGTGGAGCGCCTTTCGTTTTTACGCAGAGTCCCTCGGCCTTGACTGTAATCAAGGATGCTAGACATCCAAAAATAACTGGCCTAGGAGGTACAGTGTACGACCAGATAAAGACTCAGCTAGATGCAATTTCTGAGCTTGGTGACGAACAAGTCGCAGAGCTACAAGCAGACATCATCTCGCAGTTTGAAATGGTTGAGGGTGAAGACCCGACTCCTGAGACAGTTGATGCTATGACGTTACTAGCTGACTCTCTAGACATGGTACGCGGAGAACTATCAAACCGCGAAGCTCAGACTGCAGAACTTGCAGCCCGTGCTGCTGAAGCTACTGCCCGTGTCAAGGGTGGAGCAGAGGACGTCGGAGAGGAAATGGCCATGACCGAAGATGAGCCTATGGTAGAGGAAGCCCCTATGGAAGAAACTCCAGAAGAGGTAACCCCTGAGACCGAGGTAGAGGCAGAGGAAATGCCAGCCGAAGAAGAGGAAAAGGAAGAGGAAGAAGAAGAGATGTCAATTAAGGCATCCGCTTCTGACGAGACCTCCCTCGAGGCTGCAGGAGACGCCGTTGTCGAAGAGACTACAACCGAAACTGAACTTTCTACCGAAGAGGTAGCAGAAGTTGTAGTTGAAGAAGCTGTCGCAGAGACTTCAGTCGAGACTGAGGCTGCCATCGAAGAAATCACTGAAGCTACAACCGATACCGAAGCAGAGTTCTCTGCTGAGGGAGAAGTTGTTACCGAAGAGGTTATCGAGGTTGTCGAGGACGCCACAATCGAAGCATCAACTAATCAGGTAGACGGTTCTGAACTATCAACCCCAACCGAAGAATCCGCCGAACTATCTACAGAGGAGACTGCAGAAGCAGTTGCCGAAGTGGTAGAAGAAGCAGAGCTTTCGTCAGAAGAAATTATTGAAACATCAACAGCTCTCGTAGAAGAGCAGAAGGAGCAGGCAGTGACCGCTGCAGCTGAACAGCCTTTCGAGGCCCCAGCCGACCGTCAACCAGTAGTTCGGGTAACAGAGGCTCCAGTGGCAATCACTGCTGGCGCTGACATTCCTGGATACACCGCGGGAAGCACTATTAATAGCATGTCTGATGTTGCTCAGGCCATGGAAAAGAGACTTCACTCTCTTCGCCGTGTAAACGGTGGCGACGGAGAGCAGCACATTGTTGCATCTTTCACCACACAGTACGCAGAAGACCGCATATTGTCCTCAGACCCTCTAGAGAACGCTGCAAAGATTGAGGCTGTAACTTCCTCAGAAGCACTTATTGCTTCTGGTGGACACGCTGCCCCAGCCGAAGTCCGCTATGAGGTCTACAGCATTGGTGGCACCACCGCACGTCCAGTTCGTGACGCACTTCCTGCGTTCCAGGCTGACCGTGGTGGCGTTCGCTTCGTAACTCCTCCAATCCTGTCTGCTCACGCAGATGCTGTTGGTGTATGGACTGCTGCTACTGACGCTACCCCAGGTGGCGCAACAAAAGCTAGCCTTACCGTTGTTGCTGCTGGAGAAAACGTAGTATCAACTGACGCTGTAACTCTACAGATGCAGTTCGGTAACCTAATGACTCGCGCGTACCCAGAGTTGATCGCTCGTCACAACGAGCTTGGTCTAACTCAGCACGCACGCGAGGCAGAGGTTAACTTGCTGTCCGCTATTGGTGCAGCATCAACCTCTATCACTACCACCTCACTAATCGGCTTTGGTCGCGACTTCCTAGTCCAGATCCGCCGTGCAGCAGCTGGTTACCGTAGCCGTCACCGCCTATCGCCAGACGCTCGCCTAAAGGCAATCGTCCCAGCTTGGGTGTATGACGCAATGTCCGCTGACTTGACTCTGTCAATGCCAGGCGACGGAACCCTAGGTGTCGGCCAGTCCGAGATCAACGGTTACCTAGCCGGTGCAAACGTCGACCTAATTGCATCTCTTGATGCAGGCGCTTTTGGCGCACAGGCTACGGGCGTTATGACCGAGTTCGCAGACAGCTTCGACTGGTACCTATTCGCCGAAGGAACATTCTTGTTCCTAGACGGAGGTACCCTGGACCTCGGAATCATCCGCGACTCCAGCCTGGTCGGCACCAACGACTACAAGATGTTCGTTGAGACCTTCGAGAACGTTGCCAAGGTTGGCATCGAATCTCTAAAGGTAACTTCAACCATCTCGGTCAACGGTGTAGCCGCTGCCCTACGCGACACCACTGGTGGCGCTGCTGCAGCTGCAATCGAGCTCTAAAAAGTAATTGAATAGGGTGGCTCCCCGGGCTTAGGCTCGGGGGGCTCCCACCCCCTAAATTTTAAGTTCTTAAGTAAGGAATGAAATGGCTTTCACTAAGACAGGCGTAGTATCGGCACCCGCAATCGTGCCATCCGCCTTTGGTCTACTTGCTGTTGTTGAGCCAGAGAACGCTCCAGGAGAGGACCAGTGGGTCCGAGGTTTTGCCCAAGAATGGGAAACCACCGTACAGGAGCTCAAAAACTGGGATGACACAGACAGCACCAGCGGATCTGTAGTTGCCGGCGGAGTTATCAACTACTACGATGACATCAAGCCGTTTTTTATCGAATTGACCGAGACGCGCTCGGGACTAAGTTTCAACGCTATTGACAGAATTGCTAGACTGTCTCGTCAGATCGAAGGCATGAGCCAGAAGTCCATAGAGGCAGAACTTTGGGACGGTGCTATCCGTAAAGGAGAGTCGCACGACAATAAAGCCCTATCTGATGCCGGAACTGCTTTAGTTAACAGTGGAACTGCACTTGGTGCTATTTTAGCCCTTGCTGAACTAGAGCGCTCAATGGCGGTTGCTTCAAATGCCGGTGAGCTTGGAGTAATCCACATGACCAGCGATGTAGCTTCGCTTCTAAATAATAGATTAGAGACGTCAAAAGACGGAACTCTTGTCACTAGGCTTGGCACCCCTGTAGTTGTGGGTGCAGGCTATTCAGGTAATGGCCCAACAGGTGCAACTGGTGCTGCTGCATCAGGCATCAACAAATGGATTTATGGCACAGGCGCTGTCAAGGTATACCTTGGTGACGTCGACGTCGTAAACGACAATCTAGCGCAAGCTTATGACGTGTCGGGTAATGCAAATGACATGCGTATCAAGGCAATCCGCCCAGCGGCAGTTTACTTTGACACATCCATCCACCTAGCTGTCAGAGTTGATCTAACAGCTTAATCAAGAAATAAGGAGAATAGCTAAATGGCTACTCAAGAATATGCAGCCAGCATTCAAGGTGTGTCAGTCCGTGTCACTCGCCTAGATTCAGCTGGCAACCTGCTAAACGGCCCTGGAGACAGCTATGTAACTAGCGGCTTCATGCGTGCCTCGTTCACCCCAGAGTATGAAGAAGGCGACGAGATCACCGAAAAGAACGCTAATGGCGTTGTTTGCGTGACTTACAAGGCTCCGGACACTCTAAAGCGAATCACTATGGAACTTGCTATCTGCGAGCCAGACTCTGAGCTATCTGCTCTTATCTCTGGTGGACTGTTGCTACGTAAGAACGTGAACGGAGCCAATAAGTCAATTGGTTACGCATCACCTGGTGTCGGCGACGACCCAGCTGGTAACGGTGTTGCAATTGAAGCCTGGTCTCATGCTGTAAAGGAAGGCAAGAAGGCTAATGTTCTTCCCTACTTCCACTGGGTATTCCCATATGCAAAACTACGTCTATCAGGTGACCGTGTTATTGAAAACGGCATGCTTGCCACTACTTTCGAAGGCTACGGGCTAGGAAATGCCACCTTTATGTCTGGACCCGACGGCCGCTGGGAGTTCCCAGTTGCTGCAGAGCGTCCATACAGCTACTCGCGTGCTGACTGGGCCCCAACTGGCCTGTCCGGGTTCTTTACCTGGGACAGCGTGTCTGGTGGCTACACTGAGATCACTAACCTAGATACAAGTGCCAAGTTCAATGTAACTAAGAAAGAGATCCTCTCTAACAAGGCAATCCTTACACTTGAGGACACTCATGGATTTACGGTTGGCGAAACTGTCAATGTTGAGGGAATTGATTTGACCTACAACGGTACATACACACTGACTAACGTAACTGCCAAGACAATCTCTTACGCTAAGGTTGCTGCAGATGCTGGCGTAACCACCGTAACTGCACCTACTGCTTTGGTGTTCTCACCAACATCAACTTCCGAAGGTCAGTACAACGTCCCAGGTAACATCAACTTCAATGCTGATGTAACTGTAGACAACGTAATTCGTTCAAACGAGGACTAAGCGAAAGTTAAGTAGCTAAACGGGCGATGCGTCTCTTGGTATCCTAGATACTGGATGCATTGCCCGTTTTACTTAGAAGGACATCATGGCTAGTAATTTATGGATAACAACTGAAGAGCTGGGAAACTACGGCTTCACCGAGTATGCCGATGAGGCGGTGCAGGTTGCGTCTAACTTGCTTTGGGCCATGTCGGGCAGAAAATATACTGGTGTCACAATTGTTACGGAGAGGTATACCTGCACTCTTAGAAACAACCGCATGGGGCCTTCTAAAAACACTAATAGTGCAGTGCTTTTTGGTGGAAGTGTCTACAACATTCCCTCTAGTGACTACGATGAGTACTCCGAGCTGACTGCAGATGGAATGTCTGCTGACTCTAGAATAAAACTTCGCGGTCGTCCAGTTACTAAGATACATTCAATGCGAAACAGCCAGGGAACCATTATTGATCCTAGTAACTATTACCTAGTAGATCATTCAACTATTCACGTCAGTGCGGGAACTCCTTGGACTCCTTGCAATACTGAAATCACTTATTCTTATGGAATTCCCGTCCCCGTAGCAGGCAAAATGGCAGCTCGTAAATTGGCCATTGAGTTTGCTCGCTTGTGGTCTGGTGATGAAGATTGTGAACTGCCTCAGCGCGTTACGTCTGTGTCACGTCAGGGAGTGTCTTACACAATCCTAGATAACCAAGAGTTTATTGATGAGCTGCGTACCGGAGTATATGAGATTGATTTATTCCTAAAAGTAGTAAACCCGGATAATGCTCGCCGAAAAGCAAAAGTATTTTCTGTAGATGCTCCAAGAGCTCGCAGGTACACACCAAAAACAGTAGAACTTCCCAGGAACTCAGATTATGATCTTGTATCTAGTATCGGGTCCACTGTTACTTGGGATTCATCGCCTATCTTTGATCTATCTCCTCTGTTCCCCAACCCCTCACTAGAAGTGAGGTTGAGAAATTACGGAGGCTCCAAATCCGTTATATTGGATTCTTCCGATATCAGTGCAGACGAGTCCTTGCTGACAGTTTCGTTCACCATCCCGTATGCGAAAGCCAATGCCGCTCTTGGCATGGTTGACCCGGGGACCTGGGAACTCTGGTCAACTGCCGAAGGCTCGGTAGAAGAACTTGCATCTGGAAACCTCCAGATCAAGATGTATTAAGAAAGAAGATATTATGTCAGCTCAAACTAACTTCCGTGCCCAAGACATGCTAGGTGCTCCGCAGCCAAAAACCGCCCCTAAGGCTGTTAAAAAAGTTCCGGAAGTAGAAGTAGAAGTAGAAGTAGAAGTAGAAGTAGAATTAGAAGAGTCCCCTGTACAGGAGACCTCAACTGAGGAGTAACACATGATAATTGACCAATCAGGAGTTGCCGAAGGTGCTCTCAATCTGAAAAACATGCTGGACGGAATAGTCCCTCGGATTGAGGCAGCTTTTGCGGAGTACAATGTTGAGCTACCTAGTCGTCGCTACTGGACCATGGGTCAGCCGGCTATTGATTGTGATCAACTTGTTGTCTACTTTATAGAGGCATTCCTAGGAACTCCCGGTGAAGAGGTTGGGCAACCTCAGCGTTGCTACGTACCAAGGAGTGCCACTGTTGGCATCTCTATTGCGCGCGAGGTCCCGACTGTCGGTGTCAATGGTAGGCCCCCATCTGCTGAAAAAATTCAAGAGTACTCGGGTAAGTCTGCAATCGATTCTTGGGTACTCCTTGAGTCAGCCAGGAAGTTTGACATGTGGGATGAAACAGGCGGCTATGGACCGGGCATAGTAGTCAGTCTAGACGTTAGTCCACCAGAAGGTGGCTTTCAACTTGTCAACATGACGTTGACAATGACAATACCGTAAGGGGAACCATATGCCAAGAGGCTTACCAGACTCCTGGGGAACTTATGCTATAGGTAAAGCTGCTAGAGCTTTTAAAAATGCAGGTCGAGGTCGCGGCGTAACCGGTGGCATAACTACAACTTATACCATTACTAAAGTCAACGTTTATAAGAGCGCCCTCAAAACTTTCCTGAATACTCCAGCAGGCCCTCTGTGGCGCGAAGTGGAGAAGCGAGCGGTACTGGCGCAGATGCAGGCAAGAAAAAGTGTGGGAGTAAAAACGGGCGCATTAAGGTCCTCTATATACAAAAGACACCTAGGTAACTCCACTGGTCAGTATGTGGTAATTGGCTCAGATAAAAGCTACGCTTACGCGCATCACGAAGGTACAAAGCCTCACATAATTACTGCATCTTCCGGAAAGAACTTAAAGTTCTCTAAAAATGGAAGAATGATATATACAAGCAGTGTTTTTCACCCCGGGAACAGGCCAAATAAGTACCTCACGCGGCAGCTCAAATACTTCGTTAAGCCAAAAATAGTTATCTAGCACTTACGGTAGAATAGATACAGGTATTAACGTACCTTTATCAATAAATGACTATAGAAAAGAGATGCAGAGATGGCTGAAATGAAAGATTTTGGTAGCGATTTTGTAGGAGAAAAAGAATCCCCCAAGTTTAAGTTGCATGGGGAAGAGTTTGAGTGCGTTAAAGCTATTCAAGGAAAAGTTCTTCTAAACCTAACAGCTAAAGTAGCAAGCGAGGATCCCGCAGAGCAAGCAGCGATGATTACTGGATTCTTTAAGGATGTTCTTATTTCAGAGAGCTATGAACGCTTTGATGCCTTGCTCGATAGCAAGGATAAAATTGTAACCGTAGAGGCTCTTGGAGAGATTGTTGGCTGGATAACTGGTCAGTTGACAGCACGCCCGGAAGAGCAGCCAAAGGTCTCCTAACCTGGGCAGTAGATCTTTGGCACTACGTAAATGGAAAAGCCCTAACAATGAAAATAGACCTCAAGGAAATGAACGGAGAAGATATGTGCGACGTTTTGCACTACTTCTTTGAAGAGGATACCCACTACCAAAGTGGGGAAGAGGCCGAATCTGTGTCTAAGATGCGCACTGGGCTTTATGAATTGTATGGAATGCCATACAACTATGCAGTAGATAGCTCTGGTTCTAGTGCCGGCTCTGGTGGTCGTCAGTATATTAATGATCACGAAGATCTAGGCTTCCAGGACCCGGCTACAACAAAGTACATAAGCAAAGGCTTCACCCCTGCAACTGACGTTAAGGGTGAATCACTAGCACCATTTGGTGCACTACTAGACCCCCCTATCGGTGGATAAGGCATAAAGGCAAATCATGGCAGTTGTAGGTAGCGCATCAGTCTTAGTGCGGTTTATCACTGCTGGCGCTGCGCAACAGTTAAAGAAGGACCTTACCGGCGTTTCGACAAGTGCTCGAAGCGCCGGAGGTTCTGTTGGTAAGTCTTTTGTAAGTGCTTTTAACGCTGAGCAAGGCGGAGTATTCAAAAAACTTGGATCTGGATTTAAATCCATCGAGGGCCCTGCTCGTGCAGCCAGGGAGAGGTTGCAGAGTTTAGTACGAATAAGCAACTTCCTCTCCCCTGCCATTATAGGAGTTGTAGGCGCTGTTGGTGCGCTTGGCGGAGTACTAGTTACATTGGTTGGAGTTCTCGCCGCAGCGGGGCCGGCTCTTGGGGTGGTTGCTGGAGGGTTTGTAACACTCGGTATTGCGGCTATTGGTGCCAAAATTGGCCTAAGTGGTATTGGTGCTGCAGTATCTAAAGCTACGAAACAAAACGGGGCTCTTGGTAAGTCAATTGCTGTAATACGCGAAGAGCTTCAACAACTAGGCTTCGACGCTGAGGCGGCAGCTAACGCAGAGTCTCGAGCTGCGCTCAATCTGGAAGTTGCCCGGGAAAATTTAATACGAGTTCAGGACCTTCCGCCAAATTCTCGCGCTCGCCGCGAAGCCCAGCTAGGGTATGAAGAAGCAGAGCTAGCTTTCCGTAGGGCGAAAGACAATGCTGCTGACCTACAGAAGCAGCAAAAAGATGGGGTAGTACCCTCCAGCATAGGCGGAGACGATCCTTTCGCCGGCCTGAATGCAAGTCAAAAGGCTTTTGCTCAGTACTTAATTTCTTTAAAGCCGCTATTTGATGAATTAGAAAATAGAATTTCTAAAGGGTTTATCCCATCCCTGATTTCTGGCTTTAAGAGAGTAGAGACGGAACTTCTTCGTACTGAAGACTTTGAAACTGCTATTGACAACTTTGGTTTAGCCCTAGGGCGTGCTGGCCAGAGTTTCTTTAACGGAATTCTAGACAACGGTGGTGGACAAGCGGTAATAGACATCCTAGAAATGATGTCAGCCGAAGGTGGGAGCATCGAGACACTAGGAGCAGTGCTTGGTAACGTCTTTGGGATATTCTTACAACTTCTAGTTGCGGCTCAGCCTGTAATAACTGCGTTATTCGGGGACCTAGAGAAGGGGACTTCTGGTTCTCTGGCTAATCTAAAGGGTCTAAATGAGAACGGGGACTTAACAAAAACATTTGGTGACTCGTATGCAATACTCAAGCAACTAGTAGGCATTCTTGGTTTATTTCTTTCTGGATTTGGTGCTCTTGGTACTGCTGCCACGTCTAGCGGAGCTGCTGGAGCTCTACTAACCTGGCTAGAGACTGTTGGTACGGGTTTTGCTGGACTTGGCGAGAATGAAGAGTTTAAGAAGACACTTGCTGGTGCTACTGATAATGGAATTATTCTTCTTCAAATAATTGGGGATATCCTAGGCTTCATACTTGAGCTTGGTGCTAGGCCTGAGATTGGTGCCTTCTTACAAGGACTACGTGATTTAGGCCCTCAGTTTGGAACATTGTTTAACAGCTTCTTAGAAGGCCTCCCTGGGCTCCTGGAGCTAATTGAGAACCTTGTTGGTATAGGAAATGCATTAACTGCTGACGGGGCACTGACGTCCTTTTTTGACACTCTTAACCTAATTGCTGGGACTATTAAAGATGTCCTAGAAACTAAACAAGCTCAGGACTTTATTGGAGCATTGTTCCCTGTTCTCCAGATTTTTAACGCTATCTCTCTCGCTGGTACATTACTGTTGAACTACGTATTATTGCCGATTATTGGCGTACTCTTCACTCTTGCCACACCAATTCTCTTACTAAGAAAAGGTCTTAGCCTAATTGGAGTAGACGGTATAAAACTAGGTAAATTCTTTGGTGGAATTGGTACATTTATAAAAGGGGTCTTTATGGGCCTTTTTACACTTATCAAAACCATACTTATAGGTATCGGTACAGCAATTAGGGTTGCATTCGCTACTAACCCTCTTGGCGCAATTATTACTGTAATCGCTTTAGTAATAGCTGCCCTGGTTTATTTCTTTAGTCAGACAGAGATTGGCAAAAAAATCTGGCAAGGTTTTGTCGACTTCATCTCCGGTCTCATAGGGAACATTGGTGCCTTCTTTACTGGACTCGGCGAAAGTATTTCCGAGAGCTTTGGGAGAACAGTAGAGAATCTAAAGCTCTTTTGGGATGGCTTCGTGGGCTTCTTCCAAGATGCAGTTGGCAATATAGGTGGCTTCTTTGAGACCGTATTCAATAATATTAAAACCTTTTTCAAAGACGTGATCAACAACCTAATCGGTTTTGCAGAAGGATTCGTGAATTTCTGGATTAAGGGGCTCAACTTTATTATCTCTAAGATAAACGAGATACAGTTTGAGGTTCCAGATTGGGTTCCACTAATTGGTGGTAACAAGCTAGGCTTCAACTTGCCGTTGCTTTCCGAAATTCAACTCCCTCGCTTGGCTAAGGGTGGTGTTGTGCTACCTCAATCCGGTGGTCAAATAGTAACTGTGGCTGAGGCGGGGCGACCAGAGCGCATTGAGCCACTAGATCCTAGTGGGCTCTCTCGTCGTGATAGAGCTCTTATCCAAGTGTTGTCAGGTGCTGAAAATAGTAGCAATAAACCAAGTGTAGTTAACACAATTAATGTATACGCCACTCCAGGCATGGACGCTAAAGAACTGGCTGAAGAAGTTTCCCGTAGAATTGCTTTCAAAGTTAGAAAGGGTGCCTTCTGATGTATGAATATTATGATTCAACAACAAATGCTGCTGCGCAAGAAAACGAAAATAAAAAAGTAAACTTAGGGCTTAGTCCTCTACCAACACCACACATAACTGGGCTCAAGTTAGCTGCTGACGTAGCTATAGGATCCTTAACGCTAAACACTATCGATGAGAACGGCGTAGTTTGGGTTATGACAGATTTAGAGGGCTGGTGGCAGCAGGCCGAGCCTGAACTCCCATCCCTAAGACGTGGTTGGGGGGACGGAGACTACGATGCTGTAGGACGCTATGGAGCTAGGAATATAACACTGACCGGATCTTTCTTGACCCAGGACCCATCACAAGTGGCAGCAGCTCGCGACAAGCTCATTAGAGCAACTAATCTAGTGCGAACCGCTGATTGGCTTATTGTTAACGAATCTCCAGTCGCAAAAGCTGCATATGTCAGATTGAGTGGTGCTCCGCAAATTGAAACCATCTCTGCGCGTGGCCGAACTAACTTTTCAGTGGGACTTAAAGCAGCGGACCCCATAAAATACGAGTGGGTGGAGGGAGCTGCAAACAACTTCCGAACCGCGGGTCTAAACTCTGGTGGGATCACCGTAAATAACCTTGGCAACACTCCGGTTCCTGTAGTCTTTGAGCTTTTTGGCCCAGTTAGTGCCTCTGCAGCATCCCCCGTGCGCATATCTAGAGTAGGCGGAGGTTCCATAGCTATTGTAGATTCTATTGTGTCCGGTCAAACTCTAGAAATTGATTCTATGAATCGAGAAGTCCTCTTAATTGAGGGTGAATCGGTTCTTAGTGGTAGGTATAAGACGGCTACCCTATTAGATTGGATATATCTACAACCAGGACCCAATACTCTCTCATACAACGGTTCGGGAAGCTGTAGAATATTGTATAGGTCAGGCTGGATAGGCTAACTCTAAGGACTAAACGACAATTATGACAAAAACGAGACAAGTTGCGCAAGTAGACTACCGATATTTTGTGGTGGACCTAGTCAGCAATACCTTGCTTGCCGAGGTGCCCTTTGTTGGCGTCTCTTATAGTCGATCCTTACGGGAGTCTGGGACTTTTTCTGGATCCATACCCATCACAGAGGATACTTACAATCTAAGTCTCTATGAAAACACTCTGCCCGGTACAAGAGCACTTTTTGTTACCAGAAACGGTGTCACGGTTTGGGGCGGAATTATATGGTCGAGAACATATGACATCGTATCAAAAAACCTAGAGATTTCGGCATCTGAATTTACCAGCTATCTATACAACAGGGTGCTTTGGCAAACCTTTTCAAATTCATTCAGCGGCAACGCAGAGGTAGTTGCCGGTGTTGCTACTATAAATCTAGATTTTACGGAATACGCTTTCATTGTGGGCGAGCCAGTGTATTTAGACTGGGGTACAGATAGGCGTCAATATAACGGATATTACAGCGTCCTCACTACCAACGGTACTGATAGCTTCACTACCACAGCTGAGTACGTAACCGGTCAAGGCGTCACTAAGACAATTCCGGATCAAATCGTAGAACCTGCTATAATGACTGTAGAAATTAGACAGGACACTTACGAATATGCGCGCTACATTCTTGGAGAGCTAGAGAATGATTTTTTTGATCTTAGCTTTGCTAATGACGCAATTGAGCCAGGCATCGATCTTTTCAATGAGATTGAGCTATACAGTCGGTCAGGAAACGTTGCTTCCATAATCTTAAAACAGCCGCATCAATTAGTAGTGGGTCAAAAAATTGAAGTCACAGACTCCGGAAATGGTTTTAATACTTTAGAGGCAAAAGTTAAAGAAGTTTTAAATGACAGTACTTTTAGTTATGACAATCAGGGACCTGACCTAACGGTAGCATCAGCACTAACTTCATCTTCTGGACTTGCTTTCTGGCAGAGGCTCAATTCTGTAGTTACGGTCACGACAGAAGCAGCTCATAACTTTAACCTCGGTGCAATTGTATATATTGAGAATCTAAACCCTACAGTAGATGGCTTCCATACAATCAGTTCGGTTGGTACTCCCGGAGCAAATAACTTTCAGTTTGTATCTGCTGGCAACATCATAGCCTTTAGCCCAGCCGCAGCGGATGCCGAAGCTACCGTATCCCCTGCAGTAACCTACTCTACCTACGGATCTTATGCAAACAATTCTACGCTAGGGATACAATTCGAAGGGACTCCTTCTAGCGACAAAAAGCAGAGGAACAGCACTATACGCGGTTATGAGTTAAAACCAATTGGAGACATACTAGACGAATACTCCAACGTACCTAATGGCTTTGAGTACCGTATCGATTGCGAGTTTGACGAAGTTACTAATAAGTTTAAAAAAATATTTAAGTTTCTACCACTAATACCACCAAGCCTCGCGACATACCTATCAACGCTGCCCGAGGGCAAGCTGCCTGTTGGAGAGCTCGCACCCGTTAGTGCGTTTGGTGCCGATATTAATGTGTTTGAGTACCCAGGGAACGTCAGTTCTGCATCTCTAGAAGAGAGCGCGGAAGATTCGGCAACTCGCTTTTGGGTACAAGGTAATGACCCAGATCTCAGTGGTGATGCTAGTCAGCCATATGCAGCAGCGGCGGACGTTGACTTACTGAGCAGAGGATGGCCAATTATAGACCAGACTGAAACTGTAGAATCAGCAGATGAAGCGTTACTGCAGATCTACGCAAGTAGATACTTAGATGAAGCTAGACCACCTGTTAGCAATTTCACTATCTCAGTAAACGGATCACTGACTCCCGAGGTGGGGAGCTATAAACCGGGGGATTGGTGCTCAGTTATTATTAATGATGATTTTGTCAACTTGCGTCTACAAAGCTATATAGAACTGAGAGATGGCACAAATAGGCAGGTACTGCTTAGGAAGATAGATGCGTTTGAGGTAACTATCCCGGACAACCCATCGTTTCCTGAAGAAGTTTCTCTTGAACTAGTTACAGAACCAGAGGTGGATAAAATTGGCAATTAGGCGTCGTAGAAAAAAACTAACTAACTTATTAAGCACACTCGATAGGAGAGTGAAAGGCCTGGAACTTAGGCCTATTGACCTTCTTAGTGCGAATCAAGCCGCCTTTATTCAAGAAACAGCTGCGGATGCGATTGACGTCATTGTCTCTGACAGTGCACCATTCCAATATAAGCCAATTTATAAAGCATACTTTTATGGGAACAAGGTAACGGGGTCGGGCTCTCAGGTTGAGTTGTTTTTTGAGTCCGACACTGGAGCGGGTGTAAAAGATAGACTCCAGGTCAGTGGACTAAATGGCACGAGCTCGGTTAGTTTAGAGATTTCGGGAGATAGCTTTATAGTTATCAGGGAAGGATCTCCCGACTGGGATCAAGAGGGTAGAAAAACTTGGCAGTACACTCCTAGTGCACAAGAAAGCAACTTAAGTCATTCGTTGGTGTACAAAACTAATGTCGCGGCTCCCGGTTCCTTTTCTGGTGCTAAATCTCTTTCGGTTAGGGCTAGGATAGCTAGCTACCAAGCAACAGGTAGTACTGTGCGGATAAATCTCACAGATGCCCATAAGTTTAAAGTCGATGACATACTATATGTTGAGCTCGGGGTTGAAAACCCTATTATTTTTGGCATAGACGGTCTATTTAGGCTCACGGCCGTAGAGCCTACGTATGTTGAGTACGAGATTTCCAGCCCGCTAGCAGAACCCATTGGTGTAACTCCTGTTGTCACAATTATTAGATACATATACGCAGTAGCTCATGAGTATGTCCGAGAAGGTGCCACCTGGATTGATAGTAGCGGAGATTCCGATGTTGTCTATATTTGGAAAGATTTTCGCTGGGTGAGCTTTAGCTCATATGTTGGCGACGACGGGATAGCACCAGCACCCGTCACTAACTTATCTGCTGAAACTAGCACTCGTGGTGTCAATGGCATACAAGCAGGTGTTGCTACGGTCACTCTGACATGGACTAATCCAACCACAAACGCTACTGGTGGTCCTCTCGATGACTTATTTGGCTTTGACGTTTGGTATAGATATTCCGATTACGACAAGTGGAATAAATCTGGAGTAGTTCCCGGCGATGATAGTGAGTGGACTCAAGACGGCTTCGAAGTACCTAAAAACGTTACTTTTAGGGTCTATGCTATAGATAGCGGTGGGCTGCCATCTGCTCCAGCTGAGATTACAGTAGCCACTGTGCCTGCTGCAAAAGAGATTAAGGCTCCTACCCCTCCACAGATTACCCAGTATTTAGGAACACCCAGATTTGAATGGAACGGTCTACAACAAGACTTCACTACTCCTCCATCAGATGCCTACGAAGTTGAAGTCCATCTCTCTACTATTAATGGTTTTTCAATAACAGACGGGGCTTTTCCTGCAGGCTCTTTTTACGGTAAGTTTTCTGCTATTCCTGGCGGGTACTTGCTGGTTAATGCTAATGACCTAACTGATGGTGCTGCTTACTATGTTCGGTTTGTTTTGACGGACATTTACGGAAATAAAGAGGCCTCTCAGCAGGGAACCTTTACGGCTAAAGTTAGCAAAGTTGTGACGTTTGATTTACTAGACATAGGGACATTAAATGGTCAACTAATTACAGGATTGGGGATTCAGACAGGCCAGAACGTGGCTGGCGGCTTTGGGGATCAGAGTGGTCTTATCCTTGATACAAATGGACTAAGAGCATACAACAATGGTGGTGCTCAAACCGTAAACATTGATGCAAACACAGGAGCTGTTAGCTTAACTGGCAGTATTAACATTAGTGGTTACGCAAAAACCTCAGATTTGACAACTGCCATTAACAATCTCCCAGACAATAGCCTAAGCACACAGGACATTATCAACGCAATTAATAGTTCTGGTGCTGGTTCAATTAACGAAACCGTTGTTAGCCCAAATGGGATAGTAACCCCAATAGTTGCAGCAAACACATTTATTGCGCTTGGCAGTAGCAGAGACATCCTTGCGGCTGGTACCACAATTAGTGGTAGCAAGATAACGACAGGGACAATTGACGCCAGCAAGGTGACGGTGTCAAACATAAACGCAGATAACATAAAAGCTGGAACTATTACTGGAACGAGTATCCAAACTTCTCGCTCAGGAAAGCGAATTCTGATCAGTCAGGTTAGCAATTCTATCGTGGTGTATGGTGATAACGGGGCTGAGGTTGGTCGTATACAGGCCGCCATTAACGCTGGCGTGTTTACCCTTAGTGGAACCGGGTCTGCAGGTATTTCTATAGGGCTGGTCTCTACGCAAATAAATGGAGGCCTGGGAACAGTTGGAACTAGCTCTAACGTAACCGCTGGGGGGAGATGCGGGCAATTGGTCTTCTCATCGCTAGGTACTACTTCCTCTGTAGGCAGGTCTCAAACTTATGAGACCCAAGGTCTTTTCGGCCCGGCTGCATCTGACGCACGGCTAAAGGAAAACGTTATAGAGCTGGAAAACAGCTTGGATCTTATAAACCAACTGCGCCCAGTTAAGTTTCAATTTATTACTGAAGAAAACGGTCCGGTTAGCTATGGCCTAATTGCGCAGGAAGTGCAGCCTCTATTTGACGACAACGACAACGTCGTTAACGAAATGATTGTCGGTGACCCCGAAGAGGGCGAAGACAACACAACTTACCTAAGTATCGAGTATGACGCCTTTATAGCTCCACTCATTAAGGCAGTTCAAGAACTGTCCGAAAAGAACGACGCACTCGAGGCTAGGCTGGAAGCACTAGAAGGAAACTAAAGACATATGCATGAAGTGAGAGATGGATCCAGGACTTTGCAGTTTAATGGCACCTTGGTAGCGGAGTCTAGTTCGGAGAGGTACAACTCTCTAAGATGGATCGAGTTCAAGCTCTATAAGACAGAGAACGGCTCTTATGTTTTATCTAGGGTTGGCGTTTCTCTAATGTTCCATGGAGCCGCTTGTCATTTAGTGAAAAAATATAACCTCCAAGAAGGGCCAGCGGTTGAGCTGCACGAAGAGGCCGTTGCCTGCGAAGAGTGTAACCCTGATGAGAGTGCGGTACTAGTTTTTCCTGAAAAAAATCGCACTTGGGCTCAAGTTAGCGATAAACCCGATGCTGTATTGAGCGCTCTATACAAGTATGACCAAAATGGGGCAAAGTATCTAACTGGAGTCGCACAAAGATTATTAGAATCTGCATCTAAGGTTGACATAGAGATTAATTCTGTATATAATTTTGAGGTAATCCCGTAATCAACTAAAATGAAAAGACAAAATGACAGGACTCAGAGGGGTCCAATTTGAGCTAGTGGACAGTTTAGATCAAGCTAATCGCTTTCTATCCTGGCTAGGTCAAAAACGACCTTACGACGCTATTTCAATAGATACCGAAACTGGTGAACTACCAGGTAGGGATCGAAACGATGCACTATCTCCCTGGAAGGGTAGATTACGGCTTGTTCAGGTGGGCGATTCAGATATTGGTTGGTCAATACCCTGGGATGAGTGGCGTGGCGCTTTCTATCAGGGAATGGCCAGATACGAAGGCCTAATAGTCTGTCACAATGTTGCTTTTGAAGCAAAATTCTTTGAACTTCACTCTAAGTGGAAGATTCCATGGCATCGGGCCCACGACACCATGATTATGGCTCAATTGTTGGACCCTCTGGGCTCCGGTGCACTAAAAACCTTAACCGCTCGATACATTGATCCTTTTGCCGCTTACTTGCAAGATGAGCTTGCTGCCGGATTAGCCAAAAACGGCTGGACCTGGGGAACTGTTCCTATAGAATACGAGCCATATTGGGCTTATGGAGCAATGGACCCTATCCTGACTATGAGATTGTTCGCAGAGTTCTGGCCGCAGGTGAAGCCTGGAACTGCTTTTCACTATGCCTACGAATTAGAGATGAATACAAGACGAATAGTTACCACTATGGAGCTCAACGGCGCCAGGGTTGATCTTGACTATTCTCAGAAGAAATATGATGAACTTGTCACGTATACGGAAACAGTGAAGGACTGGGTTAAGGACACTTATGGCTCCTCTGTCACTAGCAATGCTCAGATGGCACGGCTGTTTCAGGATCGAATGGGTGCAGAGATTAATGAAAGAACCCCTAGCGGTCAAGCTTCTTTATCTAAAGATCAACTTAAGTATTTTACTATAAATGGAACTGATGAAGTTAAGAACCTTGCTGATGTTATGTTAAAACAGCGAAAAGCTGACAAAATTGCTGGTACCTACTTCTTAAACTTTATAAACGACAATGTAGACGGCTTTGTTCACCCGTCTATTAAGACAATGGGCGCCCGTACTGGTCGAATGTCTATCAATAATCCGGCCCTTCAGACTTTGCCCAAGGGTGATGACGTTGTTCGGCGTGCATTCTTACCCAAAGATGACGACCACGTAATTATAACTTCGGACCTTGACCAAGTCGAGTTTCGTATGTTTGCATCTCTTTCTGAGGATGAAAATCTTATTAACCTCTTCAAAACCGCCGATGCTACGGGATCTGATCCGTTTACTGAGATTGGTCGAGAGATTTACCAAGACCCATCTATGCAAAAATCTGACAAGCGACGCAATCTAATTAAGGGTGTTATTTATGGGCGTCTATACGGTGCCGGAATATCTAAACAAGCTCTAACCGCAGGCGTGCCAGAAGAGCAAATGCGAACTGTCTCTAACGCTTTTGATAGACGCTTTCCGGGCATGACCCTATTTCAGAAAAAAGTTGAAGCTGTCGGACTGCGGCGACTACATTCCGAAGGTCAGGGTTACGCAAAAACTTGGACTGGTAGACGACTACCCTGCGACGAGGACCGAGTGTATACGCTTGTGAATTACATGATACAAGGCGGCGCAGCAGAAGTCTTTAAGTCTAACCTTGTAAAGTTGGACGCAGCGGATCTAACTCATCTACTTATTGTTCCCGTACACGATGAAATAGTGCTGAACGCGCCTCGCGCTGACGCAGAAGAAATTAAAAGAATAGTTAAAGAATGCATGACTACAACAGAAGGATGGGAAGTGCAGCTCACGGCTGATGCTGACGGTCCACTAGAGCACTGGGGAGCAAAATACTAATGATTAGACACGTTCTAGCAGTTGATCCAGGTAAAGCTACTGGTATAGCCCTATTTAGCCACCAGACGGGCGGTGAGCCGGTTTTAGAGTGGTCTATTGAAGTACAACAGGAAGACTACGCCAAGCCGCTACGTGACGCTTTACTTGATCACCCTGCTGCAGAGGTTGTTTGCGAGAGGTTTACGATAAACGCTCAAACTGTCAGAAACTCTCAAGCGCCCTACTCCCTAGAGCAAATAGGCATACTCAGACAATGCCTACTTGACTCTGGTAGGGCTGCTGATGACATCTACTTTCAATCGCCTGCGGATGCAAAAGCAATGTTTGACAATAAAAACCTTAAAAAGTTAGAATACTGGCATAGGGGTGGTGAAGGTCACGCACTTGATGCAATTAGACATGGCCTACTAAGATTGGTCAAAACTGGATGGAAACCAATAAGATTATTAGAAGAATAATTTGTTTATCAAGAAAATAAGTTACAAAGTTGTTTTTTTCTGATAATATAAGTAGTATATACACACAAGAAAGAACGGAAATAAGATGACTATAAGTGTAGAGCTGAACACAGAGCTAACGCACATCAACATCTTTGCTGAATATCGATATAAAGAGATTTGCAAAGCCCTGCCCGGTGCCAGCTGGGATGTCAAGCTAAAGATTTGGAGAATCCCCGTGTCCTGGGGTGGGTGTCTTGCTCTTAGGTCTACTTTTAAGCATGACCTCGAGATAGGGCCTCTTTTAGGAGGCTGGGCTAAGAATGAGCTTGAGCAGAGGATTGCACCAACAAATAGTCTTAGAGAACTTGAGTCTTACGACGATTCAGATAACGAAGACTTGTTTCCACATCAGAAGGCTGGAGTAGCATTTCTTGCAAGTGCGAGACAAGCGCTTCTGGCCGACGAGCCGGGTCTTGGTAAGACTGCTCAAGCAATTAGAGCTCTAAAGAAACTAAGTGAGCAAGGCGAAGAAGTTTTTCCAATATTAATAGTGTGCCCAAATACACTAAAGAGTAACTGGAAGCGAGAGTTTGAGCGTTGGTGGCCTGAGATGGCTGTAACGATAATAAAAGGACCTGCTAGCAAGCGTAGAGGATTATTTGACGAGCCCAGTCAAGTTTTTGTTATAAACTGGGAGTCTTTGCGCTCCCACTCACGGCTTCTGGGTTACGGATCGATTGCGTTGGCACGATGCCAAGACTGCGGTGGGCACGATTCGAAAATCTCTGAGGCACGTTGCGAAGTACACAAACGTGAATTAAATGGTATGAATTTTAAGGCAATAGTTGCCGACGAGATTCACCGCTCTAAAGATCCTAAGTCAAAGCAGACTAGAGCTCTTTGGGCTGCCAGTGGTGACGCGGAAATACGTTTTGCACTAACTGGAACACCAATTGCAAAAGATGTAGTAGACCTCTGGCCAATCTTGCACTGGTTAAAGCCCAGTGAGTGGCCTAGTAAGACTAAGTGGATTGATCGCTTTGTAAACACGATGCTAAATGCTTTCGGCGGGATGATGGTCTTGGGGCTTAAGCCAGAGAAAGAAGAGGAGTTTTATGCAAGCATAAACCCTCGAATGAGAAGAATGCTGAAAACTATAGTTCTTCCCTGGCTCCCGGCTGTGCTTAGAGATCGCCGTGATGTCGAGATGAATGCTAAACAGCTGAAGGCTTATAGGCAAATGTCCGAAAACATGATTGCAATGATTGATAAAGATGGTTCTATTGACTCTAGTACTGGCGACGTTATTGTCGCGCCTGATCCGCTCGTACAGACAATAAGATTACTGCAGTTTGCAAGCGCGTATGCAAGTGTCACAGTCGATGAGTCTGGCAAGGAGAAGGTTCTGCTCTCCGACCCATCCTGCAAGGTAGACGCATTAATGGATGATATTAGCAATAAGGACTTTGGCGAAGATTCTGTTGCTGTATGTGCAGTTTCTAGGCAACTTATCGAAATCCTTAGTGCGCGTATGCAGAAGGAAGGGATAAGGCACGGATTAATTACTGGTGCTCAGTCACAAGAGGAGCGCCAGCAAGCTGTTGACGATTTTCAGGCTGGTAAGACAAAATGGATCCTGTTCACTGCGCAAGCTGGTGGTGTTGGAATTACCTTGACAGCAGCAAGAAGACTTGTTATGCTTCAGAGACCGTGGTCACTTGTTGACTATAAACAAGCGCTAGATCGTGTTCACAGGATTGGGTCAGAAATCCATGACTCTGTTTTGATAACAGATTATGTCACAGAAGGCTCTATTGAAGAGAGAGTTATAGATGCTCTTGACGTAAAGGCCGAGAACTTTGAAGAAATTGTAAAGGATAAGGAGCAACTGAAGAGAATGCTACTTGAAGGAATTGAGAACACTAAATGACAAATGAGCCAATTAGAATATCTAACTCAGAGATTCAAACATTTAAGGATTGCCGCAGACGTTGGTGGTTGACTTATTACCGTCGCCTAAAACCAAAGATGCAAGATTTTACTGGAGCTCTGGCTCTTGGGTCTCGTATCCACGAGGCTCTAGATCGACACTACTCAACTGGACAAGACCTTTTAGAGGCGCACAGTGATTTGGTGCGTGTTGACATGGAAACTCTCACAAAAGACTATAGAGATACCTCGAAACTAGAAAGCGAAGCTGAATTAGGTCGCATCATGCTTGAGGGGTACCTCGAGTGGGTTGAGCAAGAAGGTATTGACGCAGAACTCGAAATGATTTCCACAGAAGAGATCCTCGAGCGTCCGATGCTTGACGGTAAAGTCATCCTTCAGGGCAAGATTGACATGCGTGTACGTCGAAAGCTTGACGGTGCTCGCATGATTCGTGACTTTAAGACCGTAGGTGGCTCTTTTGCTGATTTCGGTTCCATGGCACACATGAACGAACAAGTCAAGACTTACATGCTTTTAGATGAAGCTCAGGAAGTAGAGGGCGAGCGTACAGATGGAGCAATCTTTACGATGCTACGTAAAGTTAAGCGTGGCGCATATGCCAAGGCCCCTTTCTACGATCAAATTGAGGTTCGACACAATAGGTTTACACTCCGTGCTTTTCTAGATCAACTAGAAGGCACACTAACCGACATGCTGGACGTGCGTGAAGCACTGGATGCTGGCGGTAGTCACTATAGAAATGCATATCCTACACCCACTAAGGATTGCAAGTGGAAGTGTCAATTCTTCGCTACTTGTCCGCTCTTTGATGACGGCTCTGCCGCAGAGGCGGCACTTAGCGATGCGTTTGCGGTCTCCGACCCTTACGGTTACTACAACAACGAGAAAAAAGGAAATGAGTAATGTCTAACGACGTACAGCGCTCCCTGACTTTAATGGTCTATGGAGAATCAAAGGTTGGTAAATCAACCTTTGCGGTAACGTCCCCCTATCCTCGGCTCATGTTGGACGTTGAGGGTGGACATCGATTCCTCCCAATTACTGCCAAATATTGGGATCCGATGAAGGAGGAGCCACCAATAGCCGACGGAACTTGGGACACTGTAGTGGTCCAGGTCCGCGAATACGAAACTGTCATGAAGGCATTTCAATGGCTTCAGAGCGGTAAGCACCAGTTCAAGTCCCTAATCATTGACTCCATCTCGGAGTTGCAGGTTAAGTGCATGGACAACATCGCTGGCACAGAGCAAATGAAGATGCAACAGTGGGGCGAGCTACTTCGTCACATGGGTGCACTACTTCGTGACCTTCGTGACCTCACGATGCACCCAACACAACCTCTCGAGGCCGTGATACTAACAGCTATGGCACGAAAAGGTCAGGATGGTGTATATCGTCCCTACCTCCAAGGTCAGCTTGCAGTTCAGGCTCCATACTTCTATGATGTACTTGGAGCCATAACAGTTGAAGAGATCCCTAATCCGGACCCTCTACAGCTACCATATAAAGTCCGCAGGATGTATGTTGAGCGAACAAGTCAGTACGAAGCTGGCGAGCGAGTTCAGGGTCGCCTGGGAAAAATAGTTGAGCAAGGCGATCTCGGTGTAGAGCGTCTTCTCGACATGGTCTTCGGAGAAAAGAAGACCGAATCCACTAGTAAAAATAAGTCAGGAGATAAGTAATGAGTTCACTAAATTGGGACAGCATAATTGCCGAAGCAGGAGAAACTACTAATTCTTACGAGCCCCTACCAAAAGGTGAGTACGAACTGAAGGTAATTGATGCCAAGGCAACAATGGCTCAGACTGGTAAAACCATGTTTAAGCTAACCACAGAGGTACAGGGTGGTCCGCACGCTAATCGTCGCGTATGGGACAATCTTGTAATCTCACCTGAAAACCCTAAGGCGCTCAACATGTTCTTCATGAAGATCGGCATCCTTGGTCTAAATCGGGAGTACTTCAAGTCAAATCCTAGTAATGCTCAGATTGAGGCAGCACTGATGAACCGTACTTTCCGTGGCTCCATCGGTACCCGCACCTATCAGGGTAACATCAGTAATGAAATCTCCCAGTACCACAAGGGTGATAGCTCTACTGCAACTGAAGCCCCCCAGGCAGTGGCAGTTTCAGCCGCGCCTGCTCCAGCTCCAGCTCCGGCTCCGGCTCCGGCCTTTGCTCCACCAGCAGCACCGGTGTCCCCAGTAAGCGGAGAAGACACTCCGTTCTAGAACATTGATTTAGAGGGGCTTCCCGTAAGAGGCCCCTCTAAACATTCTTAAGGCGACAAAATGAAAATACTATTTACAGGAATGTCCTCGTACCACTGTAAGCCCCCTAAAACTACTAGATATTTTGGCACTTTGGCCAAAGCTGTAGGTAGGGTTGCAGAAGTTTCTTGGGCGATCCCTAGTGTTAAGTGGTCTTTGGAAGACCTTGCTGAGTATGACCATGTCGTAGTTGGGGTATCCCCGCCGACGTCCCTCAGTGCTAACAAGGCCTATGGAGGGCTTCATGTTATGAACTTACTTTGGGATGACCCCAGACTAAAATTAGTTGTTGACTCTCCTCAGATTTGGCAGTATAAAAACAGTATCAATAGGTCAAGCAAGAATTTAATTAGTGGACTGTTCCCTGCCTTCTATGCTAACAGGTGGGAGTACTCGGAAGCTTTGACGTCTACCTCAATACCAGATGTCATAGATAAACTTAATAACAATGCCTGGCCTGTCACTATTTTTCCAGGACTTCCCTGGAAGTCAGATGAGTCAATTGTGAAGTCTTTTGGTTTAGATGTAGGTAGCTCTATTATTAGCTTAAATCTTGACGCTATTAATTTAACGGACCCTGTGGAATCAGACGTACGTCAGCCGTTTTGGTCGATAGATGATGCTAATTTAGGCTGGTCACAGTCTCTAGCTAAAACCATTAAGTACGAGACAGTGGACGTTAGGTCCAAAAGGGGATACCCTGATCAAGAAGCAACCGAAACAATTCTGGACTCTGTGGGGCTAATAATTCCACCGCAGGAAAGAAAGGTTGGAACTTGGTGGACATATAGATATGTTCAAGGAATGAATACTCTCACACCAATTGCAACCGACTGGTTAGAGACAGTTAACTTTAGCCCTTCGTGGTCAAAACTTGCCTATCAAATAGAAGACATGAGCTCAGAAGATAGGAGATCCCTTGCACAAACGCAACGAGAAGACTACGTGAGAGCCATCCCTTCGGTAGAACAATTAGACCAATTAATAACTAGTAGAATATTTAATTAGAGTACAAGAGAGGTACAAATGCCTGAAGTAAATCACGAGTGGGTTAAGAAGCAGTTAGAGGCAGCAAAAGTGAAAATTGGCAGTGGAAAAGCTGTCTTACAGCTCCTCTCAGTTTGGGAAAACTTTAATTTAAGTGGACCCATGTCCAGAGAAACAATAGAGGTATTCTCGAAGCTGGCATTGAATCAGGCGATTGACCTTGAGGAGGCTACAGAAGAGGTTTGGATAGCCCTACAACCTGGAAATATACTTGTTGGAGACGAAGTTAGAGTCTTTCCTGACGCTTTCGAGGGAAACCTCGGCCCCACTCACAACGGGAGACGCGGAACTGTAGTGGCTGTTAGATATGGAGATGTTATTTTTAACGCAACGGACGGAAAGCTACCTGAGCTTAAAGGTGTCCACTATTCTCCGTACAAGCTAGAGAAAAGAATTAAATAAATGAGGACAAGTTTTGAACTAAAACTAGTTGCAGCTACTATAAACGAAGCTAAGTCTTTAGCTGCTTATCAAGTTGCTAATTTTCTTGATATCTCTGAAAAAGAGGTACAAAGTAGAGTGGACTTCGAGTTTAAAATATCCTACCCCAAGGCCGAGACCATAGCTGAGATAGAGAGTTCTATAAAAGCTGGAATCTATCAGGTGACAGTGTATGGATCGGTTAAAAAGAGTGTAACTAGCTCATTTAATAGCTAATTTTGTAATCTACGGTAGTATTTAATTTTTAGAAGCTTGTGAGTAGTAAGATTCTACTTATGAAGGATATAAGAATCGGCGAATCTCTTTGGTTCACCTGGGAGGGCAATGAGTATGAGCCTAATAGCACGAGTTCTTATATATATTATACCAATGGCCATATTGATCTAAACGAAGATGTCGTCAGAGGTGCACTCGCCTCTTTATTACAAAGAGATGGAATTTCTTACTCTTTGGGGCAAGGGTTTTCTTTAGTCGAGCGTGCCGTAATAAACTACCTTCAGGCTGGTTTTGAGGATGGTGAGTATCACCCAACTATTTCAGACAGTGACGGGAACTCTATAAAAAACGAGATAGAACTAATCGGTCTATTCGATCTGACGCTAGTTGAGATAGAGAATTGATGTTTGAAGACTTGCCCGATTGGTATGATGATGCAGAGTGTGCTAAACCTGAAAATCAAGAACAGACTCCTAACTTTTTTGCCAACAAGCCCTCTAAGCAATATCAAGCTAAAAAGCTATGTGGTGCTTGTCCTGTAAGGAAAGATTGCACTCAGTGGGCATTGAATAATAAACAAATTTGGGGAATCTGGGGGGGTCTTGGTCCGGAGCAAATACGTAGAACCCTGTCAGTTAATTGGGAGGGTCAAGAGATGCGTCACAAGAGGTTCCCAATCTGTCCTTACTGTAAAGCTAAGACTGAAAGTCTTGGTACTAAAACTGTCGACCGGCCTGATGCTGGGCGGTGGTCAACTATGAAAGTTGTCTACTGCAAGGAGTGTAGCTTTTCTTGGCAGAGTCGAACTAGCGCTAATGCTGTAGAGGCGTATTACAACCAAGAGGACAGGAAGAAGAAAAAACTTCCTTAGGATTTTTTATCTCGCTCAATAAGCTTTTCTATTGGCGTGGAATCGTTCGCGGGGCGGCTATCCATCTCTAGCTTTTTTTCTATCCTGTATATACGCCTGTCAAGCTTGTAGATGTTTTTGTTTCCTTCATCTAGTCTCTGATGAACCTTATCTACTGAATCCTTTAAAGAGTTTCCGCCATTATTTTTTAGATTTCCGTCGATGTCACTCAACCGCTCCATCACCCCTAATGTTGCACCCCTGCCTGGTCTAGCTTTCTCTCCCGACCAGTCGGCCATGAAATTCTCCCAGGTTAAAATGCGGCGCCTTATACCAAGATACGTGGGACGAATTAACCTAACTACCGCAAACCAGGCTGCTAGTATTGTTGTTATTGCTACAGCTATAGCGGTTAACAGCATCATTTGATCTTCAGTCATAAAATATAAACCTAAACCTAAACTTAAACCTTGAGTTTGCGCGAATGTCGTATACCCAACTGAACCTGCTGGATTCCTCTAGATAATTGTACCTCAATAAAAAACATTCTATTGGGTGCTCTTAACGTGGTAAATTTTTAAAATTTATATTATTTCTATTTAATGACTTGCATTTCTCATAGTGACGTGTAGAATGCTATTAGTCACTAAGCACAAAGAAAGATCCATGCATTTTTATAGAATAACTAGGATTTCAATATAATGGCAAGTCAATGGGAAGAGTCCTCTGGACGCCTCGGGCCTGCTGCGGCTTATTATGCCAGCAAGTACGGTTGGAAAATACTACCAGTACACGGTCTTGGCAGGGACGGTAAATGTACCTGTGGTAAGACCCATATAGATTCCAAGGAAATTGGAAAGCACCCGGCTATTAACAACTGGAATACCCAAGCGACGGACGACTTAGAGCAGCTTGCTACTTGGTGGGGGATCAATCCGGACTACAATGTTGGAGTTTTTGCTAAAGAATCCGGCTTCTTGGTTATTGATGTAGACCCTCGCTCTGGCGGCGATGAGTCGTTCATAACACTAGAAAATCGCGCAGAAGGGGCCCTACCTCCTACTGTAGAGGCAATAACTGGCGTTTGGGACGACCGTCAAGGGAGGCCTACTCGTGGTCGTCACCTTATATATAAATGTGACCCTAACGAAAAGTTCATAGGAAACTTTAAAAGCGAAGGT
>Ga0222649_1000047_pt1 | contig 49782 bp, 63 predicted proteins | sample AntAcemetagen337_FD_179865 | JGI IMG/M metagenome (GOLD analysis project Ga0222649, IMG submission 179865) | Saline water microbial communities from Ace Lake, Antarctica - #337 | ecosystem: Environmental > Aquatic > Non-marine Saline and Alkaline > Saline | place: Antarctica: Ace Lake... | reverse complement strand
AATTTATTTTTTTTGGATTGTCTATGAAAATTTACTACAAACTAAAAACTCTAAATAGCATAACAAATTCGAAATTGCAAGCTTCCAACTTAAGTTTCCCAAAAAATTCTTTTGTTTATGGTTTGTATAAATTCAGTTATTGTACGGTTTTATATAAACTAAACAACGAAATAAGATTTATACACTGTTCTAGCAAAGAGGTGGAAAATGATAATTTACTACAAACTTAAACTAAACAAAAAAATAAATTTCAACAGGCGCTATTTTAACATAAAAAGAAATCAATTGTGTTATGTTAATGATGGTAATATTGCAGTTATAATAAACGGTAAAAGAGAGTTGTTGTCAACTTTTAAAACAAATTTTGTAAAGTCATGAACTTACTTTATTTTTCAAACGAAACAAAACAATATCAACAAGAAAACATAAAAGAAATGCTTGATGCAATTAACGTTAGGTTTGTTCTTTACAATGGCTTTGAATATGTTGAATATAAAAATATTTTATTTTATTACAGAACAAAGCACGAAAAAGAAAAAACACCCCTAATCGGTCTTAGCAGGAATAACCGGTATTTTGTGTGGCATTATTTGCATAGACCTCAAGAAATTTACGATTTTCTTAGTAGTTTTTCGGAGGAACTCGCAGAATGAAAACAATAAATAGTGATGGAAGTATGAGCTTTCCCTACAAAGACGGAACTATAAGAATACAATCAAATCGCTATGGGAAACAAGAATGGTCTTACCGTGGCGAAATTCTTTTTAAGCTTGGAAACGGCAGTTATTGTTGTGTTTGTGGTTTTGTTACTTTAAACGATTATCCAGTTATTATTTTTGATAGGTCAAACGTAAGGGGCGGTTTTCCTGTAGCATATTCATACAAAGCAACTGATGGTATTTCTCGGGTTCTTGAGAATATTGGTTTAAAGGCAATTGATATGTGGGTTTATGATAAAGACAATTTAATTAAGGATTGGGATAGCAACTGGCTAAAGAAAAACAATTATTTCTAATAAACTGCTTATTTACAAACATACCAAAACGCGCTATTATAAATAAAACTAGTATAAAGGCACACATAATGAGATTAGGGAATGTTTATACGATTGACAAAGCTGATGTTGAATTATACAACTATATTGTTAGTTTAGGTCTTGAAAAAGATCATTTAACAAAAAAAGATTTTCACAACAGTAAAAAGTATATTATAGATTTAGACAATAGTGTAAAAGCGCCCTCACTCATTGATTACATTTTGTTGCAAAACGATGTAATTAGGTTGGCTAAATGAAGTATTATCATATGGAATTTATTACCGTTAACATCAACAACAAAAGTGAAAAACTAATTAAAAACAAAAATTACATGGTACTTTTGTCAAAAGAAAATTTTGTGACTAATTTAATGCTCACAGATATTTTTTGGGATGATGGTATAATCTACATTAAAACCGTGTATAACAACAGCAAGTATATCAAAGTAGAGGAAAAAATAACTTTACTTGTTTTAAATACTCGCATCAACTTGGGCATTTGGAAAATTATGCACCAAGAAAGCAAAGATCAAATATATCACGAAAGGATTGCAACTACAAAATATGATACGACTGATTTAGAAAAATACCTAGAAGAAATGAACGGAATAAGCTTGCCAAATAAAGACTATAGAGGATACAAACACTACGATGTAGGCAAGCCCGATTGGAATATTTTATTCAAGTACCACCAGTCAAACAGGTTTACAAGCTCAGGTGGTAATTTTCACAAAATCGCAAAAATGGGGCATATTTATAAACACAACATATGGATAACTACCCATTCAAGTGATTATCTATTGACAAAAAACGACACTTACCATAGTATATTCTATAGCATAAACGCTATAGGAATTTCCCCCAATTCAATCTTAGAAACATTGAAAAGTTTTGAAGAAAACAAATCTAATTAATCATATATTGAAAGGTAAATTTTTGTGATCTTGTTCGGTGATGACGCAGGTCTTAGTAAATCAACAAAGAATTTTATCACTTTGCCAAAAGATGGCGAAACCATTTCTGTTATTCCAACATGCTTTCTTAGCACTTTCAAGGCAGAAAAACACAAGTCAAAGATTTTAAAAGCTGGTCAATCAGTACAGGACTATTTTTTAGCGGCCGTAGATGTAGTACAGCTATGGTTAGACCCTGACGACTATAAAAAGCGTTTAGAGGCTGGTGAGTTCACAAAAGAGGACTTATATAGCCCCTACCCAACATGGATTTACAACAAGAAAAATCTTGATACACAACTTGAAGTAGGCGCTTGGATTGTTTCCCAAGAAAATCTTGAACCAAGCATTCCTTTGAAAACCAAATTTGGTTCAGGCATTGACCAAAAGCGTGAACGTTATATGTCAGTGTTGGTTAAAGAAGGAAATGATTGGGTAGAAGGCGTTTTGAATTTTAGTCAAAACACAATTTATGAAGCATTTGCAATGTTGGATGCACAAGCAGAAGACGATTACGGTATTTTTGGTAAGCCCATTAAGTTAGGTCGTGTTGGTACAGGCAACAAAACAAAGTATACGGTTTCTTGGGATTTTGGTGGAAGTCAACGTGAAGTTATTAAAGACATCAAGATCGAAACACCAAGCTATCTTTATATCAACATGACTACACGAGACAATCAAATCAAAATGCTTAATGCAATTGGTTTGGAAATGCCAGCCCTTCCGGCTAATCGAATTAAAGACGCGGAAGCATATGACAAAAGCATTGGCGAATTCATTGCTTTAAAGAATGGCGTTAAGGAAATTGAAGTGGAAGAAGTAGAAGAAGAAACAGACGCAGAAGGTTTTAAAACCGCGTAGGTTGTGTTAGCCCTCTTTTTCTGGTATCATGCTTAAAACGGATTAAGGGGGCTTTTATGGCTAAGAATAAGTTTAGCGCAAAAAGAATTACAATTGACAACATCAATTTCCACTCAAAAAAAGAAGGAAACCACTATCTATATCTCAAGTCACTTTTAGAAAATGGTGAAATTTCAGATTTAGAACTACAGCCACGATTTGAAATTATTCCCAAGTACACCAGAAAAGACGGAAAAAAAATTAGAGCAAGGCATTACACCAGCGACTTCCGTTATGTTAAAAATGGTGAAACGGTGATTGATGAAGTGAAAGGTTATTTTACATCGGAAAGTAAACTAAGAATAGCTATCGTAGAATATATGTACCAGATTGTGATAAACATAATCTAATGTCACTCAATTACTATAGTTTAGAAAATTTAATTTTTTATGATCGTAATTCTTTAAATATTTTACGTGCCAACGGTACAGATTATGACATTTTTGTTTTTGGCGTTAAAGATGAAAACACTTACTACCTGTCCCAAAAAACCAATGCAGAAAAGTTTTTGAATTGGTACAACAAACAAAACGAAACAATCAAAAAAATAGAAGATTACATGCACAAAACGGTACGGGTGAATACGGTTACCTATGCTGTTACAGACACAGTTAAAAATAGTGTAATAAACAAGTTTTGCAACATGCCTATCTATTTTTTAACTGAAATAATTTCTAAAGAGGAATATAAAATTTCTTATGGAGACTTTGAAAAACTACTGAGTGAACAATGAAAAAAATAAAGATATTTTGTGATGCCTCTTACAAACCAGAAACGAGTTCGTATGGGGCATTGTTTAGTATTTACAAAGACGGATTAAATATTGAGGAATTTACTGCTTCTGGTGAGTTCAGAGCCGAAAGCAATTTATCAGCAGAGTTCTTTGCGGTTTTACTCGCTCTGGATTTTGTTGATAATGATTGTGACAAACTACAAATATATAGCGATTGCAATTTGTTGTCTAGGGTAATGAACAATCAAGCCACTTACCCAGAGAGCCTATATTATCATGTACAGGAATTAAACAGATATGCTAGTATTTTTTATATTACTTGGCATTGGCTATCTAGGAAAGACCACAAAATAAGAAAAGTTCACGAGTTGGCTTTTAATGAAAGGATTAAGAATGAGTGAGATTTGGCGACCAGTACCCACTAAACCATTCGACGAGGTTTATGAGGTGAGTAATGAAGGAAATTTAAAAAGAACAAAAAATATACACGGAAACCCTTCAAATAAAATTTTAGCAAAAAGAGTAGTTAATAAAGGTTACTACCAAGCTAAACTAAACCACAATAACAAAACATTACATATTCAAATGCACAGGTTAGTTGCTTTGGTTTTTATACCAAACCCATTAAAAAAAGAGCAAATAAATCATCTTGATGGTAATAAAACCAATAATACTGTTTCTAATTTAGAATGGTGTACTGGTAGCGAAAACATACGTCATTCAATAGATGTTTTGGGCAACAAACATTATGGTGGTATTTATGCAAAAGGTGAACAAATTAGTAAAAAACTAAAAGAAAGTGATGTTTTAAAAATTAGAGAACCATGGGAAACTGGAAATTATACTCACCGTTCTTTGGGAAAAGTTTTTAATGTATCATTTGCTACTATAGGCTCAATTGTTCGTAGGCAAACATGGACTCATATCTAATGAAAATACCATTCATCCACCTCCACAACCATTCGTGCCTAAGTCCCGATGGTTTAGACTTACCAGAAACTATGTTTCAAAAAGCCAAAAACTTGGGATTTGAAGCACTCAGTTTAACGGAACATGGTAATCTTAGTAGTGCAGTTCGTGCTTACGTTGCTAGTAAAGACACGAACGTAAAATGGATTGCTGGTACAGAAATCTACTTCGTTCATGAGGAAACAAAATACCATTTAACAATTTTGGCAAGTGGTCAAAACGGTTGGAAAAACTTAGTCAAGCTAAACAATCTTGCAAAGCGCAATGGTAATTATAATACGCTTTCACAGTTAAAAGATTGTAAAGAAGATTTATTTGTTTTATCTGGTTGTATTTCGTCGCCTTTTAATCGACTTGAATTTAGCAAAGCAGTTGAATTGGGTTTAGAGTTTAAACGTATTTTTGGCGAACGTTTTATGATAGAGGCAATGTCGGTCATGAATACCAATGACAACATTCTTAGATCAGAACAACTTGCAAAAGAACTTGATTTACCAATAGTGATTACGAACGATTGTCACTTTGTTGAAAAAGGCTTCGACGATGTTCAGCAAATCAAGAATATTCTTTTAAAGGGATTTTCTTATGACAGTAGGAAATTATGGCTTTGTACACCAGAAGAATTACTTGAACGTTTTCCAACAGAAGAACACGATAAAGTAATTGGTTGGATGAAAAACGCCTATGATCTTGGTAGTAAATTAGCAATGCCAGTTTTCTCAGAAGAAGTAAAATTGCCGCATGTTGAAAATGCAGAAGAAGTGTTTAAAGAAAAAGTCTATAATGCTTTGTCTCTTTACAAAGGTAATATGGAAGAAGCTAAAAAGAGAATTGACTACGAGGTAAAAATCATTGTAGAAAAGGGATTTGCGACCTACCTTTTGATTTGTGCTGATGTGGTAAACAACGCCAAAGAAGCTGGTATAATGATTGGCGCTGGACGTGGCTCTGGTGTTGGTTCACTTGTAGTTTATTTGTTGGGAATTACTGATATTGACCCTTTGAAATATGGTCTTTTGTTTGAACGCTTTCTTAATCCAAAAAGAACGGGGCTAATTGATCTTGATATAGATACACCAAGTTCTGCCAAACAACACATTCTTGACTATTGTCGTGAGAAATATGGCGCTGTTGGCGTTACAACGGTCACAGATTTTAGTGAGAAAAATACCCTTCGTGACTTAAGCCACTACTTTGGTTTACCCAAAAAGCAAGAAAATGACTTGTGTGAAAAAGGTTATAATTCAGATGTTTATAAAGAAGTATGCCTAAGTCACGATGGATTTGATAAAGCGTATTTAGGTTTATTTGGTAACGTTCGCCACAACGGACTTCATCCGGCTGGAATTGTTCTTTCTGGTGGTGATGACGAATTCCCAATTCTCGTTGACAAGCGTGGCAATGAATTAATTGCTTTTAGCGAAGGCAGGAAACAGGAGCTAACAGAAACAGGTTTTGTTAAATTTGATTTTCTTTCTTTACAAACACTTGATCTTTTACAAGAGCTAAAGGAAACAACGGGCGTTTCTCCACCCAATGAACCGGAGTATAATGCACCTGAATTTTCTTTATTGCGTCAAAGTCGTAACTTGGGTGTTTTCCAATTGGGGGCAAGTTCTGGTATTACAGATTTTGCAATGCGAGTACAGCCAAATTGTATTGAAGATATTATTGCTGTTACTTCCCTTTGGAGAAGTGGAACTATAGATAGTAATACACACGAACTATATTTACAATATCGTCAAACTGGTGGGCGTAAACTCCATCCAGAAATTGATGAAATTTTAAAAGAAACTTACGGCTTAATTGTGTACCAAGAAACATTTATGAACCTGTACGCTTGGGCTACTGATTGCGATTTTGGTGATGCTGATGAAATTCGTCGTGCCATTGTTAAATTTAAACCAGACGACTCTAAGAGTGTTGCTAAATTAGAAAAAATTGAAAAAGAATTTCTTTCTGGTTTGGATAAAAAAGGTGTTGGCAAAGAACTAGCTTATAACTTGTGGCATGAAATTGTAGCACATAGTGGATATTCATTTAACAAGTCTCATGCAAGTGCCTACAGCAAAATTACATGGCAAACCCTATGGTACAAGCACTACTACCCAAAACACTTTTATGCGTCTTTACTAAACAATGATACTGACAGAACACAAGAAGCCATTTTTGAAATTCATAACGAAGGAATGTTTGTACAGAAGCCAGACATTAACAAATCAGACATCTACAAGTTTTTAGCAGATGAAACAGAAGAAATTATCTACATGCCACTAAACGTAAAATTTGTCGGTGAAAGTGGTCTTAAAGAAATTGAACTTAATAGACCATTTAAAACAGTTGAAGAATTTATGAAACGAGTAAGCAAACGCGGCTTGCCAAGTAGAGGTAGAGCTAGTTTGTTTTTGTGCGGCGCTTTCGACAAACTGACAGATAATTATGAAGATTTACAACTTTCTTATAAAGACTTGTTATACTTGAACAAAGCAAACGATTTGTTGAAAATCATTAAAAAGGTTTATGCCAAAAATGAGATTGACGAATTCTTTAAATATCTAACTGGCGATACTGACAACAAAGAGTTTAACATAGAAAAGATCAAACAAATTGCAAACTACAAAGAATTTATGAAAATTTTGAGTTATTCTGTTCATCAAGATAAAAACAAAATTAATTTGAAGCCAGCAGAACTATTTGGTATTGTAGAAAAAGAAAAAGATATCAACTTTTTAGGATATGTGCTTTTAACAAAACAAGATGTAGAAGCAATCCAAAAAAGTAATTCCGGCAAATACAGTGCTGGTGTTTTAATCAAAAAAGAATTACGCAAAAACAAAAAAGATGTAGAATACTATTCTTGCTTGCTATATCCATATGAAAACTTTTGGACATACAACACAAACATTGAAGCAGAAATTGGTGACAAACTTGTTATTGAGAAAACTAGCTATGGAAAGTTGTTAAAATGGAAAACTATTTAGAACCAGAAGAACAAAAAAACATTGAAATAGAATATGAATATTGTTTTGAAGATGAAGAAGGAAATGAAATTTGCACAGGTTGTAAAACAGAAATTGATAAATATGGGCATTGCGACTGTGAATAAAAATATAAAATACATAAAAGAAAATTTTTTTGAAATAATTTTTTTGTGTATTGTGATGACTGTTGTTATTTTAATAATCGGTGCGATTTTGATGCCAAATAGTGTAAAATCCTTAGACCAAATTAACGTAGACCGTAGAATACAAGCAATTGAATATTGTGTTCAAGAATATGTCCATTTAGAATATACAAGAGAACAATGTGCCGTTGCGCTTGAAGGACAATAAATGTTTTCTTATTTTGGTAGTAAAAACAAATTAGTAAAATATTATCCAGAACCAAAATACAATTTAATAATTGAACCCTTTGCTGGTTCTGCACAATATTCCTGTTATTATAAAAAAAAATCAATTTTAAACGACAGCTATGAAGATGTATATTCTGTTTGGAATTGGTTAATAAATTTTTCTGAAAAAGAGTATATTCTAAAGAATAAAGACTTTTATTTAGGTGATGATTTGAGAAAATTAAACCTAAATACAGAATACAAAAAATTATTGGGTTTTTTGATAAATAGAGGAAGTGCAGAACCAAAAAATATAGTCACAAAATGGTCATGCCAAAGTAAAAAAAATTAAATTGGGCAAGCACAGTAAGTTATAATCTTGAAAAAATAGCAAATAATTTAAGTGTCTTTAAAGAGTGGAGAATTTATAACTATGACTATAAAAAAATTCCAAATATTAAAGCTACTTATTTTATAGACCCACCATATCAAGAGGCTGGTTATTTGTATAAACACAATTCAATAAACTATGAAGAACTTGCTGAGTGGTGCTTAACCAGGAACGGTCAAGTAATTGTTTGTGAAAACAATAACGCTAGTTGGTTGCCATTTAAAAACTTAAAAAATTTTTATGGTGCAAATAAATTCAATAACGAAATGGTCTATTATAAGGAATAAATTATGCACTACTATCTAATCCCTTTCTGCACAAATGTCTTAAAGAAAGATGAGCTTAATTATTTCAAAAGAATTCCAGATTTTCTTTTAGAAGAAGAGCCAGAACTAAAACAGTTTTTAAATTTCGTAATTGAGTATCGTGAAGAACATGGAGTAATGCCAGATGAAAACCGTTTGAGCTTAGAAGGCTTAGACGGTTTTTGTTCAAACAAACACAGTCTCAACAGTTCACCTTTGACAGACTTGTTTACCGGTTTCATTGACAATCTAAAGCAAGACAAACTAACAAGAGTGTATGAAGAACACACCCAAGAAGAAAAAATTGATTATACATCTTTCACGGACAAAGTAAAAAAACTAGAAAGAATTAGTTCAAAGCCAATTAAGGCAATGGGTGTTTTAGATGGTTTTGAAGATTATGAAGTTGACAACGACAACGATGAATATATTTCAAGCGGGTTTCCTCATTTGGATAGTGTAACGGGTGGAATGGCTAGAGGGGATTATTTACTGATTGCCGCACAAACTGGTACGGGTAAATCTACGTTATTAACTAATCAAGCATGGCGCGGAATGGTTTCTGGAATGAATACTTTGTACATCAACAAAGAAGAAAGAAAAATTGACATTAAACGTCGTTTGTATGCTATTGCTGGTGGATTTAACAACATCTGTTTCCGTCATAAAAACTCTAGGAACTTAGCAACACTAGAAGCAAGTAAACCAATTGCTTTAAAACGTTTAAATGACTTAAAATTAAAAGGCGGTAACATTTGGTTTCCTGACAACAAAATAAACGAAATTCAAGAAATCGGTGGTATCATTGAGGATTTTGCAAAACGTGGAATTATCATTGACCAATTGTGCGTAGACAACAGTTACTTGTTTGGTGGTAAGAATGATATGGATTGGAAAGTCATTCGTTCTAACTCAGTTGTTTTACGTGATATTGCTCTTGAACAAAATACGCGGGTTTTCTGCACAACTCAGTTATCCAACAACGGTGAAAGCCTTGCATACAGCACACAAATGAAACAAGATTGTACGATGATGGTAACAATCAAGAACAATAGCAAAGGCAGTTACATGAATGTTCGTATGCTTGATGTTTTCATTGAGAAAAACCGTTATGGTGCTGATGGTTCAAAAGCTCCTGTTATGGCTTTGAAGATCAATTATGATTTGGCTACAGTTGTCATGGAAAATGATTTAACAGGACAAAATTTGTTGAATGTTCCTTTAATTTAAGGATAATAAAATGAATATGGAAATTACTTTAAAAATTAAAAAAGAAGTTGTTCCACACTACGAAAGGGAAAAGTTTTTAGTTTCTGTTGAAAGTTTAATGGCAAGTCGGAAAGAAATTGATAATTTTTCTGAAAATCTGGATGGAGATATTGTATTTAATTTTTTACCAAACTGTGTTAACGATGTAGAAAAAAGTGATTATTATTTAAAACAAATTTGTTTAGGCATGGAACTAATTGCCTATTACGTTTATGAAACGTATTTTACAAAAGATGGTTTAGAATTATATCAAGTTGATATTGGCTTTGATAAAACCAAATTAATAAATAAATATATAGAATTTTCTGAACATAAAAAAGAACACTTTGCTTTTGGTGAGAGTAAAAAAGAAATAAAATATTACATAATTGATGGTAAAAAATATAAGTTAGAAAAAAATGATTAATCCAAATTCTATAGGTCTAAAGGTCACTGGCATTACTGGCAATGAAGCAATGGTAGCTTGTCCATTTCACAACGGAACTGGTAAGAGTGCTACAATCAATTTAAAAAGTGGAAAGTTCTATTGCTTTAAATGTGGTACAACCAGTGATGCTAAAGCCATTGCCAAAATGAACGGTTGCACAATTAAGTACAACAAGCAAGTTGTTTTCGATAGTCAAGAGTATCAAGAGTTTCTTTACTGCATAAATAATCCAATTGCAGTTGATGATGAATATTTAATGAAACGCGGTGTTTCAAATGAACTGATTATCAAGTATGATGTAAGATCAAATTCAAATGCAGTTATATTTCCCTGCAAAGATTTTGATGGTTCTGTCAAGGGTTGCATCATTCGCTACAAAACAGGAAAGTTCAGGTATAACAAAAAAGGAATTGTTGAATGTTGGGGTTATGACAACTTAGATATAAACAAACCAATTATTATCACAGAAGGCGTATTTGGAGCTTTAAGAGGAATAAGCTACGGATACCAAGCAATAAGCCTTACAAGCTCTACAAAGGGCATACCGAGCGTTTTAGTGCCTATTTTGAAAAGCACTAAGGTTGTATTTTTTTATGATGATGATGAAGCTGGTAAACATGGTGTTAAAAACAATAAAAAAAAAATTCCATTGGCTTTAGAATATTATGGTGAAGCTGATGAAGCAAATAAAGAAGAATGGGAAAAAGTATGGAAACTGTAATTGCAAAAGAAACTGACAACATAGCAAGTTTACTTTACAAAGCAAATGAAGGAACTGAATTCATTTTTCCCGAAAACTTTGTTTATAGAAATTTTGAAACACTTAGACCCAAAAACGAAACGGTTTTACGAAACCTAAAGTTAAATGGTTCTAAGATCATGGATAAGTGGCTTAAACAAAGTGGGTACTGGATTAGTCCAGAACTAGCTACAACTGTCTTAAAAGCCTCTACAGACTATTTAAGAAGTACAACGGGTAACAATGGCGGTTATGATCGTGCTAACTGGAACTTGGTTTTATTTAGAGATGACTTGCCATTACGTCATGTTACTAGCATTTCTCAATTGGATAATGATAGTTGGTATTTTGAAGAAAAAACTAAAATTGTTTGGATTAGTTTTGATCCTACAAACTATTTTATGGAGTTCACACAAAAGACACGTTTCATAGATAGTAATTCTAAATTTGTTATTTTGGATAATTGTCACTTTGAAAAATGTGCAAGCCAAGTCGGTCAAGGTGCTGTTTTAACTTATTTATCATCTGATTGGATAATTAAAAATTGTACCTTTATGAAAAATGCTTCTGTAGGTCTATCAATTGGTTCTAATGCCTTAGTGGAAAACTGTGCTTTTGTTCATAACGGTCAAGCAGGTGCAGGTGTTGGTGGAGGAAGCACAACCAAAGAGGACATTGTTATCCGTAATTGTTATTTTGGTTTTAACAACTTCCAAAGAATTAGTGAATATTGGGATGGTTCGGCGCTCAAAATAACCAACACAAAAAATCTTTTATTTTCTGGCAATACAGTTGAAAAAAATAAAAGTAATGGTTTGTGGGTAGATATAAACAACATAGGTACAATCGTTTCTAACAATAAATTTATGTACAATACTCGCAACGGTGTGTATAATGAAATTGGTTATAGTTGTGAAATAAGTGATAATTTATTTGTCGGAAATGGATTTACAAAAGAATTCTGGAACAACAGCGAAGGACAAATACGAGTAAGTAACAACAAAGACGTAAACATTCACGACAACATTATGATTTGCAGAAAAGATGAACATGCTTTTTTTGTTTTCGATGGTCAACGTGGTGGAAGTTACCTTACTCGTAATTTGAAATTTGATAACAACCATATTTATTCTTTACGAGAAACGGTTGTAACTGCTAATGAAAACTTAAATGATCTTGAGTTTTATAAATCTATTAGTTTTTCTAACAACAAGTATGCTTTGTTTGATGGACAACTTAAATTTATTTACAAAAATATTTATGACTTACCAAACTGGAACAAACAATCTTTTTCTTCAAACGAAACTGAAACAGAATACCCAAGTTGGTTGGTTGGTTATTTAGAAGAAGAAAAAACCGATACACTCAAAATCGTAAACGGGGAATTAAAAATGGTTGGCACAGTTATACCACAAATTACAAAATTTATTGTTGTTGACACAGACACAAATACAGACTTTTTGGAATTTGGTTCAGGTTTACATCTAATAAGTGTTTCTGAAATGCCTGAACACTTTTCTATTCGTGTTGAAACAACAGGCACCAACAAAGTTCAATTTAACATAAATGGTATAGAGCGAACAGAATATACAAAGCCCTATGCTATTTTTGAAAACACACCAGATAATTTTGACGGTGCTAAAGCAGAACCATATGTTTGGGAAATTGTAGCAACTCCTTATAACGGCGAAACAATTGGCAATACTCAAACATTTACTTTAGATATTTACAAAAATGAAGTAATTGAAATTGAAGGCTACTCAGTTAAACTAAAAACAAGTTTGCCAGTTGCTTCATTTGATGTTTATACCGATGATGGAAAAATCTCAAATATCTCTGTTTCATTTTTTCAAGAAAACAACAGTGGCGGTGATGTAGAAATCACCATCGAATAATGGATAAAGATATAAAAAATGCTTCTGGAAAACTTAAATACTTGTTGCTTCATATCTTGATTATTCAATTATTTAAACTGGATATTGAGGCGGCATTATTATATTTTTTATTTTTGTATTTTTCAGAGGCGTTTTTTATATCTTTTAAATATCGAAATTATGTAGAAAAAATTTATGAAAACGAATTCTATAAAAAACAATTAAAACAGAACAATAAAAAGTTTGCCAAGTGGTTTTTCAATAGGATGTTCTGATGGATATTTACTATAAATTAAATAACGCAAGAACAGATGAAGAACTTTTGAAAATATACTATTACCAAGTTCATACAACATATAAAGAAATTTACATATCGTTTCAATCATTTTTATTGCCAGAAACTAAATATACACAAGAAAAGTATTTGGATAAGTTGCCCTAATGTACATTTATTATAAACTCCAAAAAGAAACTATCCTAGAAATTCCGGCAATTAATTATTATAGAGTAAACACGGTAAATAACAAACTTTATTGCACTATGCAATCTGAAAGAATTAAAGAAAGGTTTTTAGTTGAAGCCAATAAATTAAAAAAATCATGAACATTTATTATAAACTTAAAGCAAATTGTAATTTAGCATTGTATGTCTTTAGCCACGTTGAACATGGAATAACTGGCAAATTATACTTAAATAATAATGAAACAAAATATTTTTCTTTTCGTGAGGGCAATTACTGTTTTTATGTTTCTGAATATGAATATTCTTATTCTCCCGAAATCCATTTGGAAAAGCCATGAACATATTCTACAAACTAGAAATAATTAAAAAAGAAGCGGTAGTAACAAAAAATAAAATTTTTTATTTTGAGCCAAACGCAGTTGTTTACGCCAAAAAATTAGATTATTGTTATGGTGTTTTTGTTTATAACGAATTTAGTATGCTTTCTACAAAAAATTTAAGGAAACCAAAGGAAACCAAATGAGGCATGTTGATACAAGATTAATCAATGGATTAAAAGATGTTTTGAAATTTTTAGACCTTAATATAGAATTAGATTATAAAATTATAACCAAGAAAAAATCTATCGTCATTCTTACAATCAAATGTGATAATAAAAATACTGTTTTGAATAAATGCAAAGAATATTTTGATGAACAAGAAAAAAACAAAGCAATAGATTTTTATAAAATTTTTATTGACGAACCTTTGAACGAAAAGGAATTTATCATACATGCAATTTTATGATCGTATAACGTTGTTCTTTACAAACAACTTTGAGAAACAAATTGAAATTCTCCAAAATGCCAGCTACTATATTTTTTCTCTTTTATATTTTATTGTTATTAGTCTCAGCACACCCTTTCTTTTGGTAGCTATTGCGGTAGTAGAATACAATCGCGTCAACTATGGTTTGTCTGTTTCCAACAACAGTTTGTTTTCAGCACTTATGTCTGCTACACTTGTTGTTTCGGTTATCATTATTGAAATGCTTATTATTTACATTGAAAACAAGCATGACATTCCAAACTATAAAATAAACTGGAAACATTTAAAGAAAAGTTTTGTAAGCTGGTTTATTGATGAACCAGCATTAATTAACGAAAACGAACTTAGCGTAAAGCGATTTAAAAGAGTTCGTTTTTTTGTCTTAGTTGGTATTGTACTTAGTTCTAGTGCTGGTGTGCTTGAAAACACGGTTGCAAACGACCCTATTTTGGCAGATACGCTTTGGCACAGAGTTCCAAGCTACATTATTCAAAATTCAAATATTGTAGAATTTATTAAATATCTTGATATTTTCTTTTTAACTTTAGTGTTTATTTTTTTGGCACAGCGTTTTTCTGAACATAGTTCAAAGCAATATTTTGAAGCTATTAGTGTTTTTAGATCAAAGCGCCAAGAAATTGAATTAGATGGCAAGTTAACTGTAGCTCAGTATGTAGCCAAAAACACGGTTATGGACTTCAATCGCATCACGTTTTTAGACAAAGAAAATGATCTTGTTGATATTGAGGCTGGACGCATTTATGACAGTCAACGCGATTTGTGGAGTAAAGAATACAAAGCAAACGCGACAATTATTAATAATCTTTATAAGTTGAGCGAGTATCGTCAAAACCTACAGAAAGTGAATTTAGCATGAAAGAACTAACACTTAAAGAATTTTTTCGTTCGCGGCTAAAATCAAAAGCAATTATGCTTTATGATAGCTATGTTGTAGATTATTGGTTAGATGATAAACAACAATATCATTTGATTTTGCACAACTATCCAAATCTTATGTTACGCGAACAAGAATGGTTTATAAAATACGTTGCAGGTGATAAAATTCATTTAATAGTTAAAGAAAGCGTAGTGATTAATTATGAATAAAGTACAAAACGATATAATGACAATAGCTTGTTTTCTTGCTCTTTTCTTTTTTATTTGGATACCCGTTTACTTTGGTTTGAAGCATGAATGGGAAATGGTAATTTCTTATTTTGCTTTATTTACAATTTTAGTTTTTAGTTTTATTGGCTTTTCTAAATAAAGTATAAAATGAACATAGAATTTTTTACTATAATCTTTTCTAGTATAAAATATTCTACTGATTATGTTAACAATATTATATTGTCAATGAACCAGAATTTCAATTTATGTTTTTTAGGAAAGCACAAAAATACAAAAAAGAACATGGAGAAAAAATTTTATTTAATGACTTTTATATTAATGGCTTTAGTTGTATTGTTACTGTTGGTTCTTTTTATCCATTTATTTTGGACAAATTTATAAACGAGTTTTTTCATGGGTGAGGTACTATGTATTTTTTAGACAGAATGAAAATGGCTTATTTAACCAATAGGTTTAATAAACTTTTCGACAACCAAAAAGATAACAGCATTTATCTTTTAGGAAAGACCATACATTTCGGCAATAAAATTTATAGAGTTGATGAATTTGTATTTATTGATTATACCAGCGACTATAACGATGGGTACATTGACATATTGCATGGAAAAAATGAAATTGGAAGTTTTAGGGGTATTGATTTTTATGAAAGAATTAAAACATCAAATAACTTAATTAATAAAGCTGTAAGTGAATTCAATATCCTTGTTTCAGAAATGGAGAAATACGAATACAATGGTAATTAGATTTTTCAAATTAATCTACTACAAACTGTTAGTCCAAAGAACAAAACACTATACTGCTAGAGAATTAATGGAAATGCCTAGAAAAAAAAGAGAGCGCATTGTTAATGCCCAATTTACTTTGTGGACATTGGAAGATAATGATGATTATGAAGTTTTAGAGGCGAATGAGATTTATGATGAATAAAATATGTAAAAATAGAATTTATAAACAGCTACGACAAAAAAGTTAGTGCGTTTATATATTCTTCTCATAGATCAACAACACCTTGTAAAAATAGATTTTATCGTCACGTAACACCAAGTTCTCATGCAAGATTGAAAAAAATTATTAAAAACAACATAGTCCAAATGATTGAGTATAAACAAATAAATAATCGCTATCTTGAAGGCGGTAGAAGTAAACCAACGATTTTAGAGCATTGTAATATATTTGAAGGATTTATAAATGACTGACATCAACAAACTAGAATTTAATCCTTTGCAAGACGAACACTCAAAACTAGAGCTTTTGTTTACAATGCCAAATTACGGAACTCATCACACCTATGCAAATAGTGATATCATGAGTGCCTTAGACACCATGCCAGTAATGGCGGCAAGAGTTTCAATTGGTGGGGGTTTAAAGACTTATCAACAAGATGTAAAGCTATTGAAGTATTTGTGGGACAATCAACACAGTTCACCGTTTGAAAGCGTTCAATTGCAATTCTATGTAAAGTGTCCTATTTTTGTAGCACGTCAATGGATGAGACACCGTACATGGTCTTACAATGAGTTAAGTTTGCGATATACCGAACTAGACAGTAAACAGTATTATATCCCAAATCAATTCAGGATGCAGTCTAAGACGAATATGCAAGGCACAGGGCAAAACATGCCTGAACATCTACAAAACGCCTGTAAACGCCTTACAATCAGTTCTAGCGATAGTTCTTATGCAAATTACCAAGAGTTATTGGGCATGGGTGTTGAAAAGGGGTTGGCGCGTTTAATTCTGCCCGTGAATTTCTATACAGAATTTATTGGTTCGGTCAATCTAAATAATCTGTTGAAATTTTTGAGTTTACGTGCAGACGAACATGCTCAGTTTGAAATTCGCCAATATGCTTATGCAATTGAAGAAATTCTTGCTTTTGTATGTCCTGAGATTTATATGTTGTATAAGTCGTGAAAATAAATAAATATGATTTTGTGTTTTGGCTTATTTGGTTTTCTTTGGTTGGGTTTTTGTTGTTTGTTGAGGTAATGTGGTTGTGGATTTAAAATACGGAGATAGAGTTTACATGCCAAATAGAATAGGTTGTAAACGGGGCTATGTAGCACAGGTAAATAAACTTACTTACAAAATTTTATTTGACGATGGTAATTATGGATTACGAATTAGTAAATCCTGTAAAATAGAAAAGGTATAAAAATGCTCTTAAATTATTCCGCAAACGATGGTTCAACAAGTATCGAAATTTTCGATGTTAAGTTACACGTCGAGGATAATGAATTTTTAACTAATCTCAAGTTTTCGGTTTTACTAAAATACCTTGAAAATAATTCTGAATGGGAAAAGAAAATTTCTAAGCGCGAAGGGAAAGATCAAATTTATTTTTACAGCAAAGTGCGCCCAACAGAATTCATTGTCATTTTCGATGATGCCAGTAATAAATTTTTACGCAGTTTGTCGTTGTCCAATGCTTTAGTTTCTCTAAGCAAAGTAGAAGAATTATCTGAACTTGATTTAATTTTTAAGATTTGGAGCAAGTAGTTTGTGCAAGAAAGAGAGTTGCTTGAATTTCTAAAAAACAATAAAATGGTTTTGTTGGAAATGAAAAGATCAAACGTTATAACTAAAGATCAACAAAGTTTTTTATTAAAAGTTTTTGAACTTATTGAAAGCTTGGAGAAAGGTAACAAAAGTGGTTGAAGAATGGAAAGAGATTGAGGGAACTGGTGGGAAATACCAAGTTTCAAACATGGGTAAAGTTAGAGACATGGATTATAAAAATTCGGGAAATAATATTATAAAAGAGTGTTCTTTACTAAATACGGGAAGATATTTTCAAGTTAGAATTTTTTATAAGAAAGAACTTGTTCATCGTTTAGTTGCTAAAGCCTTTATTGATAACCCATCCAACAAACCGCACATAAATCATTTGGATTGTGATGGTTTTAATAATAATGTCAGTAATCTTTAATGGTGTACAAGAAGTGAAAACATGGTTCATGCTTATGAAAATGATTTAATGCCAGATAATCATGGAGAAAACAATGGTCAATCAAAACTGAAAGAATTTGAGGTTTTAGAAATTAGAGAACTTTATAAAACAGGGAAATATACCCAAAAAAATCTAGGCAATATGTTTGATATTAGTCAGACACAAATTTATAGAATAGTAAACAATAAACGCTGGTAACATATATAAAAAAATCAGCCCCAACTAGTTAAATAGAAGGGGCTTTTTATTTATTACAAATTCATAAATTTTGTGTACAATGGTTCAATTGGTTTCCCATTATAATCAGTAATGGAGTAACCATTATGCTGGCTCATCGAGTACGCATACCAAAAGAAATTAGCAACTTTATTAGAATACTTTTCTTTTATATAATCTACAGTATCTTTCATAAAATCTGCTATTGCTTCTGGTTTATCATTCTTACGATCAAGAACTCCGTATTCGGTTAGCCACACAGGCTTATTTAAAACTGCATATTGCTTTTCAATGGTTTCACCAATGTCACCGAAGGGTGAATAAGGAAGGCTTAATTTTCTCCCTCGTCCGTAATCGTGGACACTAATTGCGTCAGGATAATTAGCTCTAGCCATTTTTGTTAATGTTTGTCGTGCATATTGAGAACCGTTTTCAGCACCACTATTAAAACCACCCGTTATAACTTTGACCAATGGTGTTGCGTTTCTAGTGGCTACAGTAGCACCCTCTAATACAATCGCATACTGTGTTGGTGTCATAGAAATAGAAGCGGGGCTACCATGAGGCGCGTCATTTTCGTTAAAGACCTGTACAGCATCAATGCTCCCGTTAAACCTACTTACAACATTAAAAACATTTTCTGAAAAAACTTTGCTGTAATTTGACCACGCAGAATTATCCATTTGATGCCAGACGTAGTTTCTGCCTTCTCCAAATGTTTGATGATTAAGAACTAAAAGAATTTTCAATCCTTGCTCTTTGCATTTTTGGATATAAGGCATATACAAATTGTATGCGCTTTCAAAATCTTGAGAACCAGTTCCATTAGACACATTATAAACAAATCGTACCCATTCAAGTTTGTTAAGTAATTCTGGTTCAGGTTGTGCTTGTGGGTTACGTAAGTCTAAATTTATCCCTATCTCCAAACCACTTTTAGGATTGTCTTTATATTCCTCAAGATAAAAACTGGAAACAAAACCAACCTTGTCTCCATAACTTACGTTCAACCAGCCACTTGGTTTACCCAATTTTGCATTTGTTTCTTCTGAGCTTTCTAGGCTTTTGATTTTAGAATTCACAGGAATTGTAAGTATAATAGCACTTTGAATAGAATTGTTTTTCCTTAAATTCAATCCCACGTAATTCTTTACAAAAACTTCTTCTTGATTACCAGTGTCAATAGTTTTGATGAAAGCCTCTATGGTTGCCACTAAGCCCCTTAAAAAAACTATAACTTTTTCCACAATCACTCCACGTTAATTTCTACATCAATATTGCTGGCTTCTGGATTTTCGTTTTTATTAATAAAATAGTCTTTAACAAAAGTTTCTAAACTACCCTCAATAGTGTAAAATCCCAAAAGCAAACTGACAACAAAAGTAATAAACTCAATTAATTGTTCTGGGGGAACTGATAAATCCATTTTCGTTAAAGAAAGGAAACCAGTAACAACAATATAAACAATGAATGTAATAAAACGCTTGCTTTCTGAAACTGTCTTTGTTTTTGTGTTCACTTTAACTTCTCCAATATATTTTCTATAAAATGTTTGATTTGCGGTAAAATACTTGTTATGCCACCAATCTCTAGCACAACCAAAATTGTTATTATAAGATTTGCAACTATTCTTGAAAATATGTATTCAGTAACATCTTCAAAAACCTTTTTCATTGGTTTTGGCATTTTGTCAGTCATCCAGTAAAAAGTTCTTTTAATTTGTACTATTGTGTATGATTGCTCAAGTCTATGTGAGACATCATCATATTTGTTTTCTAGTTCGAGTAGTTTCTTAAAGACGCTTGATCTTATACCATTGACGTATTTTCGCAAGTCATCAATCCTCGTTCCTAAATTCATAATGCTTTCTTCAACAACAACGATTTTATCTGACAAAGAAAGCTGGTTTAGGTTTCTTGTTTTTTCACCTATACCAAAAACGTCAAACCAAATTGCTTTTGTATCTTTTTCTAAATCGTTTAGTTTTGATTTTAGTTCTGTAAAGTTTTCTTTTAATTCTCTTGTTTTAGAAAATAAGCTTTTGTCATTGCTTAAAAGAGTTTTTAGTGCCTCTTTGTTGTCGGTATAATTCCTGTTTGTTACTATCCTATCACTATCTGCGCTTTGTTTGTTTTTTAAAGCAGTTTCTTTTATTGTATCAAATTCTTTTTCAAATTCTTTTAGTTGTATTTTGAAGTCACTTATTTTTTCAATCAACAACGAAATTTCTTTTGTATTATTTGCAGAGTTCGTTTCTATTGTTGCTGACACAATATTACTTGTAGAAAAATAATTTTCTAGCTCTTGTCTTAAAAAATTTCTTATTTCATATTCTTGTTTTTCATCCAAAACTCCACCTTTAATTCACTTTCAAAATGCTTATTGTACTTCCCGTTCCAATAGTTATGAGTTGTTGTGTTGCATTTGTGTTACCAAAACTAAAATTATAATATTGTCCAAAAGTCATATAAACCAACGCAGACGCGCTTATATTTTTATTGACAAAGCGATAAGGCGCACCAGCAACACCAACAACAGCAGAATTATTTTGTGTTGGGAACTCTTTTGCTATTTGAGCGAACTCAAAGGCAATTGTTGTAGTTCCGCCTCTACCAAAATCAATGTTGTTTGAACAAATAAAATAAAACTTTGTAGGAAAATCATAAGTTGCAGAACCAAACATATCTAAATAACTAAACGAAACCAAATACAATCCTTCATTTTGGTTTATGAAAGAAAGGTTGCCAAAATTTCCGTCATTTAATAAATCAAAGTTTTGTTTGTGTTTTACATCCCAATTAGAACTTAATAAATCTAACTGATAATAAGAACCAACTGCTGATCCAGCTAAATTGGCATTAGTTTTTAAAATTAGTCCATCTGGAATTTCGTTGCAAACCTCATATAAATTACTAGCTTTATTTCCTCTATATTGCTTTGTTGGTGTGTAGATAACTATTTCATCACATTTGTCATTGTATTTAAAATTTTGTATTTGTTCTAAAGTGTAATCTTGATTAAAATTGTAAATACAATCATTTCCACTAGATTGAATACAAATTTCTTCCAAAACAGAAATACTATCATTTAAATTTGCATATGGTTGCGAACACTCTATGTCATCAATTGATGGAGTTGTGCAGTTAAACATATCTATACCTCATAAAACCAAATATTATTTATTGCTGAGGATGTTGAAGTTGATTTTCTTTTATTAAAAGTAATTGCAGAAATTGTAGCAAGTGGTGTTGATGAATGACCAACTTGATCTATAGCCAAAGAAATTTTGTCACCTTCATCAAGATCAAATAAATTTTCGTAATAAATTGCAGAAAAAAAATTTATTTTTTCGTAGTAGTTGACTGGTATAATGTGTTTAGTTTCTTCTTGCAGAATATCATTAATAAACAAACCAATTTTTAAATAAGCATAACCACCAACAAAAGCTATAGCATTTAAATAAAATTGATAACCAAAAACATGAACGCCAGAATTTTTAACTATTACTTCATCGTAATTATAGAAATTATTTCCTATATCTGTTGATGGTAAAAATTCTATTTTATTTGTATATAATGTTGGAGTTGCTAAAACTTGGCTTGCTCGCAACCTTCCAATAAAATAATTGTTTGTCTTTTTTTGTGTTGAATAAAAAACCGTATCAGCACCATTGTTATATGCTTTGTAAATATCAGAACCATCGCTATAAATAACTGTCAGTATTTTACAACGTGTAGCATCTGGCAAAACACCACCCCAACCGCTTACAATAAAATCTTGCGGATCAATTGAAATTGGCAAAATAACCGTACAATCATCTATTTCTAAATCTGTACAAATTTGTTCTACGGCATTTATAAAAGAAGTTCTGTTTACAAAAGGAGGACAATCATTAAAATCATATATATTATCATTCAAGCACCCCATTAGAAAGAACTCCTTAATTTATATCCCCAAAAATTTGTTTGAAAAACGGTTGCACTATTCACTATTGTAATAGGGTTTGCTGTATTGCCAGTTAAAATAACTTCTAGTTCTTGATCTTCTTCTATTTCTACAACCCCCGAAAAACTAAAATTAATAACTGTTCCATTTTTTAAAAGAACACTTTCTTTAATATATTGCTTTAAAGCGATTGGTGAACCAGCCGTACTCCTAATTATTATAGTTGCTTCATCATCTGAACTAGGAACAGCGTGTAAAAATATACCAAGCTTCCAATAGCCAAAATATCCTATTCTAAAAAGAACCGTGTTGGTTACTGTATCAGTCAATTCTCCATAGTCAAATTGTGTCGTATCAAACTCTACTTGCTCGCTTACAGGAGAACCAGTATTTACAATTTGGTTTACTGTTGTGCTAATTTTAAAAGCTGTTTGTAATTGAGGTTGTTGGAGTATATTGCACCAATTTATTTGACTTGTACTTGTAGTCCACATTTGACTACCATCATCGTAGATAACAATTATTTCTTCACAACCACTAGGGATAGAACCACCAAAGGCAACTTCAATAAAATCTTCTACATCAGTTCCAGCAGGTACAACTTCGTAACACGGAAACTCTGCATTTTCCTCACATAAACTTTTTAGAAATGAATACAATTGGTTTCTGTTTAGAAAAGGCGCACAGGTTCTAATTTTACTTGCAATATCTTCTGAACAAATTGCCATGTTAATCTTCCCAAAATAATATATTCATTCTTTTGTAGTTTGATAACACCTGAATTGGTGCTGTATTTGTTGTATTAATATATTCCGCCATAGTTATATAATTTCCGTTGGAAACTTTGAAAACAATTTCTCCACTAACTCCATCGTTCGTTTGGTGTCCCTTATAACCAGCAATTCTACCAACTTCTACTAAATTTTGTGAAATTAGCAGACTATAGTAATTTAGAGCAGTACCAGCCGCAGGTACAAAAGTTATTCTCATAGAAAATGAAATTTTAACAAACCCATTTTTCTTAAAAGAAAGTATCGGGAGAAACACAGTATCTTCTACACACTCGGGAACATAAAAATTATTAAAATATGAAACACCATCGTAAGCCGGAGTTACTAGAAATGGCGTTTTTTGTGTCAACCCTATAACCATTCCACAATCAATTCCACGTTGAATGATTTTTTTGAAAGTTCCAGAAGTGTTTGGTTTAATCCATGCTTCAAAGTTTTCGTTATCTAATACGAGTAGTCTTTCACAATTGCTAGGGTTACTAAATCCTTCGTTTACAAATTGACCCTCTGGTGTGCCTCTATCAACTATGCCAGTACAATTAGTCCCATAGTATCCATCAGAGCCACACATTATACACCATTGACCATTCGTTCTTATATATATGCTATCATTGTTGTTGTATACAATTAATATTTTGGCACAATCAGAAGCGCCCGCTTGAAAAGCAACTGTATCTAAAGTTTCATAGTTTATGTTTTCTATATTGACATTAACTATCTCAGTTTCTTGAGTTGAGCTTATAATATTTCTAAAATCTTGTAAATTTATGTGGGGTAAATTTGTTCCAATGTTTATATTTTCACAAGAGCAAACCATTATTCCTCCCAAAAAATATAATTAATTGTTTCATAAATTATTGGTGTGTCTGTCACACTACTGAAAACAGTAAATGTAAAAACTTCACCGCCAACAATGTCACCAAAAAAAGCCACGTTAGCAATAGCACCATAATTTTGACTTGCCGATGAAACACCAGCAAATCCACTTGCTCTTGAGGCTTCATAAGTAGTTGTGCCTAGAGTGTAAGTTAAAAACCCATTTATATAAGAAGTTGAAAAAGCTATTGGTGTATTGGTTGTAATGAGGTTATGAATTATTTGAAGCTTGCCTTTTGTATTTGCGGGTATTGTAATTGTTCTCCCTGTTACACCAAAAAATCCTTCTGGATCATAAGATTTTGTAGCGTCTATAGTACCAAATATAGCGCCACCAACAGCACTTAACTTTAAAGTGCCGCCAGTTACAAATCTTTTACCAACTGTTGGGGGAACTCTTTTAACAATACTATTCCAAGTGCTTTCGCCAGCAACTTGGATAAAGGCATCACTATTGTCAGAATACAAAACAGTAAGTTCTTTACAACCCGCAGGAACAGCACCGCCAAAACCAACAGTTAAAAAGTTCGCTTCAAGAGTTGTTGGGGGAACAATAGCAACACAACGATTTTCAAGATCAGTTGTGCCACCACAAATATTACACCACGTAACACCGTCTTGGCTTTTCCAAATTTCTTCTGTTTCTGCAATGTAAACTGTGAGTTCTTGGCAACATTCGGGATAACCGTCACTACCCCATCCCTCTGCTTCAAAATCTAAAACATCAGTGCCGTTTGGAACTTGTACAACACAGTTTGCACATAAGTCCCCCAATACTGCCATTACATCGCTGTAGTTTGCATAGGGCGGTGCTGATTTAATTTTATTGGTTTTACCACATCCACATGACATATTTCAAACTCCTAAGTAAATAACCAATACACTGTAACAGTCATTGGTAATTCTGGTTTTGGTGGAAAATTACTATATCTTGGTTTCAAACAAATTGTAAAATTAGAAGCAACTGATGCAGGTGGTGTTACAGTTCCAACAACTGAATTTGAAGGATTGATAGTATACACCACAGATACGTTTGTAGCACCCACAGGAGGCGTAGGATTAAGCACAGTAAACAGTTTGGCATCATTTAGCGTGTCTATTGTACAATCGGCTGTATCAGCACTTGTGTGCGTTTTACTAGTCGATACAACTGGTGCAAATATATTCGGTGTTCCGTTAGCGTCGTCAAACTCATCATATTTTTCTAGTTTTTCATAAAGAATAAGTTCACTATCAATTTGTTCATAACCTTGACCATTACTTATAGTAGCACTCATTGTGTATAGGTTATCTGTTTGTTGACCTTCTGGATAATATGAACTATCAAAAATAAGTTTTAAATTTGTTATTTTTAATGATTTTGAAATTCTAAATATTTCAACATAATCGACTTTGTTTCCATAGTCGTTAAAAACTGGTTCACGAACTAAAGAATTAACAAAAAGATTTTGACCAATTTTTGGTATCACTTCATTATAGAATTCTATTCCATATTTTTCTATTTCTTCGTTGCTTTCAAGATACCTAACGGCTTTGAGAAATAAGGCATAACCAGCTTCCGTAATTTGTTCTAGTGTTGGTATTTCGTCATTTTTGGTTTTTATTACATCAAAAGAATTTCTCAAAACACAAAAAGCATCTGTCTCCGTATTTGTAAGAATATACTCACCATCAAAATCTTGTTCAATAATATATTTTCCATAATAAGAACTTTGTTGTGTTAATGGATTTAATAAAGCATCTTGTAAAGTTATTTTACTTCCTGCTGAACTGTTTCCATAAGCCGCAACACTTTTAAATTCTTTTTCATTATGGGCTTCAATAGAAAGCTCTATTAGATTTCTATTTTCTTCAACATAATAAATATTGTCTCCAAAATCACCAACTTCTAAAACATGAGAACTTCCGTTATAACCACCATATCTAAGATTAACGTTTGGTATAGATTTTACAGTTTCTACTATTTGCGAAAACAAAGTTTCTTTGGTTCTAAGATCAAGTGTGGTGGCTATAGAGCTATCTAAGAAATTAGACACTTGTAAAGTCCAAGCACCACCCGTTACTGTCAGTAAATCGGTTAGTATAGTCAATACAGGACTATCTTGATAATGAGAAGCAAACTTGGATTTATAACAAGTAAGTCTACCCAATTCCCCCAAACACTTTAAAGAGATTGTTGACAAGGTATTTTCTGTAATTGAAGCAATTGGTTTTTTGTCTATATAACCAGAAATAATAAGTTCTCTGTTTTTATAGATTTGTATGTCTTTACCTCTAAAATTAAAAAATTCATTTGTAATTTGAGTAAAAATATCTACATCAATTTGTTCAGCCGCATTAAGTTTCCAGTCCACAGAAATTTTATTTATTTTGTACTCTAGGTTATCAATTATGGCTTTTAACATTATATTCTCCTAAACTGATGAACCCAAGCAATTTTAGCATCATTACTTGCTTTAATATAAATTCTACTTTTACCACCATTTATCATGGCGGGAAAATCGTCATCATAAACAAAAACTGGTTTTATGTTTTCTAGTAAAGAACCATTTCTATAAACAAAAGCGGGTCTATAAAATTGACCATTTAAATAGCGTTTTACATCACCAAAAACTACAACATCATTTTCATCAAATTCTGTATAACCAAAACTAACTATTTGATCGTTTAAATCTAATAAACTAAAGGTAGTTAATCGTGTTATGTTTCTAAATTCTTGTTTTGATATTGTAGTTATTTCTACTGTTTCGTTTTTGTTTAAACCAGTTAAGCTATATATACTTATTGGGGCATAACCAAAAACATATTCATCGCTTTCTATTTCGTGCCACTTGTTTGTATTTGCATAATAAGAAAATTGACCACACTCGTTGCACAAACAATCATCACAATATAAACTGTTCCAATAATCTGGATTATAAAGAAACTCATAAGTTGAAAAGTTTTTCTTTTTCCATTGATTTTTGTTTTCAATTGCAACTTCAAAAGTTGGATATGCTTCTGGCAAAAAAACTGTAGGTTCTTCTAAAGTGTCAAGTTCGTTTCCATAATCGTCACCATAGCAAAACAAATTTGTGTCGATACATTTCCAATAATCTAAAAGATCAAAATTTACTTCAATGGTAGGGGCAGAATAATTACTGCCCCTACTAACCTGAACATTTTTAATTATTGCTGTTGTATACATCCATATTTGTTTTTCTTCACATTTGTTGTTTAAAAAATCATTTATCAAACAAGAAAAAATATGGACTACTATTCCTTGATATGATCTTAATTTTTGATCTAATTGTACAGTATATCTACTTTTGGCTGTTTCGTATTTTAATCCACCACTAATTCCAATTTGAGTATTTTGTAAGTTATAACGACTTGCATTAATTACTTTATTAAAAGAACTTTGAACATTTTTAATTTCGTATTCTGTTTCTGTAGAATAATAAGAAGGTAGCACACCTCTTTCTACATCTAAAACAACTTCACCAATTTGGTAGATATAAGTTTCTGTCATTACAGTATCCCGTTATTTCTAAGTTTATCATTTAAACCGTTATTCTTTTGATTGTCCATGATTTTCTTTTCAATTTTATTACCGATTAGTGTTGACAGTTGTTCGGTATTTATGTTTTCTATGTTTCCAATTGCTTCCAATGAAACGGGCGCGTTGATTGTTATTGAGAAACCACCACCACTATTTGAAGGTTGAATTGAGTTTGTCATTTCTGAATTTCTTGGTGAGTGCATATAACCATCTGCGTTTGAAAGCATAAACGTTCTACCTCTTGCCTCAAAAACTTCAAAAGGCAAATTGTTTTCAAGAATTTCATACATATTACCAGCTTTTACAGAACCACCAAACTCCTTACCACCACTTATTCCACCAACACCTACGGGAGTTCCGTCTGGTGGAGGATTGATTGTTCCTATTGCAACACCAAGATAACTAACTAAACCAGCCGCTTCACCAACCGCCTTAGCAAACTTTAAAATCGTATTTGAAATGATTAACATTTTTTCTGAGAACAAAGGCAACTCTTTTCCAAGAGCTATGTTCATTCTTAAGAAAGCAAGTTCCCATGTTGTCGCTAAGTTTGTAGCTGTTTGTGCAACAAGTTCTATTCTGCTAATCAAATAATTGAAAGACAAATCAAGCATTGGCATGTTTTCTTTAATGCCCAAGTCTAAACCAGAAATAAGATCAAAACCAATATCTTTAAACACTTCTGATGGAGAATGAGTAGCAAAGATTGTTCTAGCCGCTTCCGTTGCTTGTTCACCCATTCCAACTATTGTTTCATTTAACCCCTCTTGGTTTTCAGTAATACCGTCTTGCAAACCTGTGATTATATCATTGCCCATTTGAAGCCAGTTATCAGCAATAACGCCACCACCAGCAGTATCCATAGTTCCCAATTCGTCTGGATTAAACATAGTGCTAAGATTTTCTCTCAGCATGTTTACCATTGTTTCTCTTTGTTCGTCTGTAAACAATTCACTATTTTCGTTGACAGTAAAACCAATTAAATCAAGTAGATTGGGCGCTACTGCTTGACCACTTTCCATTTGGCGATTAACTTCATCAATTAATCTTTGTGAAATGTTCAAACCACTAAGATCAATGTTTTCAGTATTGGCTTGTTCGATTAAGTTACCAATTAGGTTTGTATTTAAACCACCTTCACTGTCTCCAAGTAAAGCCGCTTGTAATCTTTCAGAAACACCCGCATTTGCTATTGTGTTTGTTGCTTCATCTATTTGCGCTTGAATAAGTGTAGGGTCAACACCGGCTTCAATAGCTCCACTAATTATATCAGTTAGTGCTTGTGAATTTAAAGTAGCTACTGCATTATCCAAATTGCTTTGGAAATTAACCATAAATCTATCGCCAGTTAAACGAGTTATTTCATCATCTACATTGAAACCAGTAACAGTGCCAAGCAAATCAGCCGCAGGTTGAATAGAATTAATTAATCCCAAAATTGATAGTTTAAGGTCAATGATACCTATTTCTAATCTTCCAAAAAGATCATTGAAAAAACTACCAATAGTATTTCCAGCACCCTCAAATAATCTTTGTATTTCTGCTGGTATTCCTTCAAAGAATTGAACAATAACTGTAGTTACATCCTCCCCTTCTTCAAGTCCCATTAATCTACCAACCAAAGAACGAAAATCATCACCAGCACCGCGTTCTTCTAACCAAGCCGCAATGACAGCACCTATAGTTATACCAGCAAATATAACACCAGCAATTGCCGCCGCTCCACCTGCCGCAAGAGTTGTACCTATTGTAGTCCATAAACCAGTTAATGCAGTCATAATTGGAGCAACAACAGCAGTAGAAATACTTGTGCCTATACCCTTGACTAGTGCCACTCCTAAACCAGAACCACCAACCAAAGCGGCTATAGTATTACCAGCAACCAAAATACCAAAAGCAAGTCCTAAGAACGTTTCTAAAGCGCCTGCTAGATTGCCAGCTTGTATATCATCAACAATACTTGTAGCTATTCCTATTAACAAAGGCAAAGCTACGTTTTCAAAAGCAAAAGTAGCAAAACCACCAATTAAACTAGGAAGTATTACAACAGCTCCTCTAAGAACGGTAGCAAGCAGTTCACCAATAGCAACAGACATATCGGCAATAGAAGCACCAAAAACAGAACCCAAGTCCTCATTCATTGGTACATCGCCCATCATTTGCATGGGTGAGGGCAAGTCCCTGCTTTGACCAATAGAAGAAAATATGTCTGACATTGCTTGTTGTATTGTTTGTCTTAGATTTACTAAGCCAGCAATTATTGGGCTATCTTCTGCAAGGCTACCCATTCCCATGAAGTCATCACCAATAGCATCAAGTACCAATCCACCAATTGAAAATGCCAGTGTTAAGGGTGAACCAAACGCCAAAGCCATACCAAGAGAAACAACAGACATAAGGTTATCTGAAAGAAATTGAGCAACCTCGTCTACATCAAAATTAAATATTTCTTCTATTCTATCTTTAAAGCTATCCTTTTCTGGCAAAATTCCGGTTTCGTCAAACGTTTGTTCTGCACTACCATCCATTTTACCAGCAAACAAATCAAAGAAACTTCCAAACAATTCACCAGCAGAACCAGCAACATCACGCAAACTTGTTTTTAGGTCGTCAAAGCCAGTAGTAAAGTCGCCACTTAACATAGTTCCTATAGCATCAACAACGCCACCAAAGGCAGTTCTTAATTGCTGTGCTTGTACACGAATATCAAAAATAAAACCATAAGCCCTATCTAAACCACCCTGACCTTCACCAAAAAGTGTTTGAAAGAAAGTATTATCTTCAATGCCTTGTGGTAAAAATCCAGTATTGTTTATATTTTGTAGTTGTTCGTCTACTCTTGATAACTCTGTAGCAAGCAACTGTGCAGTTATTCTTGCTTGTGCATCATCTATTTCAATCTCTGCTGGAATTCTAATTGTAGAAACATTACCCATATAATCTTCTAATGTTGTCCCGTTAAAAGTAAGTAATTCTTCTACAGTCATTCCATTATCTCTAGCGAGTTGGTCTAAAGTATCACCAGCTTGAAAAGTATATTCTAAAAATCCTTCTTGTGCTGTATTTTGCTGTTCTTGCATTTGCTGTAAAAGATTGTGTCTACGCTCAAGTAAGGCGTTTGTTCTTGCCTCATTTTCTGGTGTGCTTTGTTGTGGCATTGCCGTGTTTCCAGAAAACAATCCATTTAGTACATTGAAAGTATTACTTAGCGACATTGCTTTGTTGCTGATGTTGTCAATAAGATTTGATATTTTACCAAGTATGTATTGTAGAGGTTCAAATGGCGTAGTGTAATCTGTTTGTCTCCCGAACAAATTAGAAATTAGTGTAGCGCCACTTCTAGTTAGTTCTAAAATGGCATTTCCTAATGTTTGAATACTTTCCCACAAACGAACAAAACTATCACCGACACCTTCTGCATTATTTTTAACCTCTTTGAAAACTGCAATCAATCCAAAAATAGCACCACCTAAAACCAAAATCATAGGTGTTACAATTATTAAAGCACCCAATAAACTAAATGGATTAAGTAGTATGCCCACTAATCCGGTTACAACAGCTATTGCTCCTTGTATAACCAAAATAAAAGGCAAACCGAGTAAATTGGTAAATGTAGCAAAAGCGCCCATAGCAACCAACAATGAAGCACCAACACCAGCTATAGCGACACCAATTACTTTGAGGATTGCACTAGCCCTTTCGGGGTTAGCCAACATCCACTGATTAAAGGCATAAGCCATTTCTTGAACCATATCAACAGCACGACCAAAAGCAGGCAAAAAGAATTGTGAAACCGTTATAGATATGTCTCTAAACGTGTTTGTAAGCCTGTTTAAGCTATTTTTAACAGTAAGTGTTCTGTTGTATGCTTCTTGTTGCAAAGCATTGTAGGTTTCAATACTGTCGCCAGCTTCGTTGAAGTTTTGGTTTGATACATCAACCGCTTCACCAAGAATTTCAACACCACCAGAAAGACGACGCAAAAGATCAGAAGTACGAATACTATCTAATCCAAGAGCGTCCAAAGCGGCTAGTTGATCTGCATTGTTTAATTGTCCCAAGCCTCTCAAGAATTCTTCAATAGCCGCAACTGGTTCATTAGTAAAACTTTGAGAAAACTCCCCCATGGTCATACCAGCTATTTCAGCCATACGTGTCAAGTTTTGAGTTACAGTACCACCCAAAGTGACGGTAGTCATCCCCGCAAAACTTTCAATACGTCCTTCTGCACTAGCTATTTGTGCATCAAGTGCCGCCAATGCCGCTTGATTACTTTCTAACGAATTGAGTGCAGAATTTCTTGAACTTGTTGTTGTTGCTCTATTTAGTCTATCTTGAGCGCCTTCAACATTTCTTAAAACTCTAATTCTTTCTGCTTCAACATCTGACAAACCAGCACGTATACTATTTGTCATTTGCTCAACACCAACTTCAACTTCATCACCAAAACCAGCCGTAGCAAGTGTCATTGTGTTAAGAATTTGAGTAAAAGCAGTACCACCAGCCTCAGCATTAAGACCAACTGCCGCCATTGAAGCAGATAGAGCAAGCATATTTGCTTCTGTTAAACCAGCGTTTGTAGATGCACCAGCAATACGCATTGCAAAATCAGCAATTTCGCTTTCAGTAGCGGCAAAGTTATTACCCAAAGCCACCAAAGAAGAACCAATTTGTTCAAAGTTTTGTGTACCCGTGATTGCTGTAAAACGTGAAAGTGTAAAAGCGGCATCTTCATCAATCAAATCCGTTGCTACTGATAGTTGACCAATTGTTTCTGTAAACTTGAGTATATCTTCGTTGGCAATGCCCATTTGAGCCGCCGCCGCCGCTATTCCAACCAGTCTTTCTTGACCACCTTCCAAACCAGACAAAAGACTAGCTGAATTAGTAGCCATGTCTCTGATACCAAGTTCAAGTTCTCTGGTAAAAGCGTTAACACCCTCTTGACCAGCAGTTGCAAAAATTTCATCTGTATTTAGGGTTTTGAGAATAGCCGAAAATTGGTTTTGGAATTCAATACCATTACCAAGAATACTTCTATAAAACTTTTCACCAAATTCTTTGGCAGTTCTAATTAAGTCTCCAAAAGTAAAAGTGATATTTCTCCGCATGTTACCAAGTAAACCATCACCCATGCCCAACATACTAAAGGATTTGGTGATAATTCCTGTTATGCCTTGTACGTAGTTTTTAACACTATCAAAAAGAAATTTCATTCCGGACTGCATACCAGAAGCTAAGCCCTTTGCGACGTTTACGCCAAGTCTCATCATCACACGAGAAGGCGAACGCACTTCAAATTCTTCTTCTGCTGTTTCAATCGCTTTCCTACTAGCATCTTTCATTTCTGCCGAAAAATCAACCTTAAAACCATCTTGAACACTTAAACCAAGTTTACCGGATGCTTTTTTGATATTCGGAGTTTTTGGAATAGCATCGGCAAAGGCATCAGCAATTGTTTTAATGAAATTTAACTTTAGTCCTCTACTTTCTTTTTCGTTGTCTTTTATACCTTTTGTAAGTTTATTCAAGTTGCTGATGAATTTTTGAATTGCCGCTTCATCACCACCACCAATAAAATTTATTTTTGTAAAACTGTCTATAAAGTCTTTAACACCCGATATAAATTTAGTAAAGTTTCCTATCTTCACTTCACCAATTTTGTTAATTTCATTTACAATTGACGAACCAAGAAAACCTTGACCTAAAGAAATTCTACCACCAAACAAGCCTCTACCCTGCGTCATTGTTCGCATGAAACGAGAAAGTGCAGTTGTCACCTCTGCCATTTGGTCAGGGTTAATTTTTAAACCACTAACCTTTTTAGCAAACGTAGCAAACTCATTCATACCAGCAGTTAACTTACCAAAATTAGCGAATATGCTTGGGTCAAATTTTCCAAGTTGGGAAAGAAAACTACGGCGACCAATCATATTATCAAATATTTTAGTAAAGTCACCTTTTATTAAATCACCCATACCCCTACCGAGTTTTTGGAATATGTTACCGTTGTTTCCGGTAAATAGCTCAAACATTTCTGTAAGAGCAAATTTGATTTGGTTCATTTTACTTCTATCAATATCAATTTCTGAAAAAGTCTTTAGAGATTTTGCAAAAGATATAAGACCTCTCCCGAACTTTTCAAAATTCATATTCCCCATAGAACCAAATTTTTGAAGTTGTTCTACAATACCCAAAAATCCCTGTTTACCAGTCAATGTAGCAAAAGCATCTTTAAAACGAAGGTTTCCAAGATTTGCAAAAAAACCTGTTATTTTGCCGAACAAGCCTCTTTTAGTTCCTGTGAAGTGGTCGATTACATCTCTAAGAACTAAAACATTGTCTAGAATTTTGTCACCGTCAATCTTTGGTGCGGCGTTTAAATCTTTCATCAAAGTCATACTACTAACAAGACTTTTTATAAAACCGTTAAGTCCTTCAAGCTCTTCACCACGAAATTTACCGAGTATGCCAATAATACCTTTGTCCTCTTGAATTCCAAGAAGAAAGTTTTTTATTCCAAACCCAGTTTTATTTTTACCAGTCTGTAAAGCACCAACAGAACCCATTGCTTCGGTTGCTTTACTAAATTTTGTAAAAAACTTAATAAGACCCTCTAAAGCCAACATGCTTTTTTCTAAATTTGCATTTTCTAAATCTAATTCAGAAGCCATTTTCAATGAGTGGAATAAACCAACAATTGAACTTGAAAACCCTGTTAATTTAGAAATATTTACTTTTTCGATATTTGTAATAAAAGAAAATAGACCTCCATCGTCTTTCCCTTTTTCAAACAACCAACCTCTTTTTGGTGCTTCGCCAGACATGTTTTTTGCCAGCATAATAAGAACTTTTTCAAACGTGACTCGGAAATTGTCTATGTCAGTTAAACTTATTTTTGAAAATTCATAAATGGGAACCGCTACTTCTGCAATGGCTTTAGAAACACTTCTAAAAGTTTTGATATTTTTTGTAAATTTGTCATCAAATAGACCAGAAAATCCGCCAATAACATTTTTTAGTGTTTTTATATTTATTTCTTTTGTTACATGATAAAAATCTTGTAAAACTTCACCAAGAGTTATAAAATTTCCAAGCTGTATTTCTGTAATTTTAAAACCAGCCAAACCTTTAAAAACTTCATCCATTCCGTCGAAATTTTTCTTGAAGTTTTTAAAATTTATGTTTTTTGTTACATGATAAAAATCTTGTATATTTTCGCCAAGAACAACAACCCCGTCTAGCTGAGAACCAGAAATTTTTACAGATGTAATATCTTTAAAAAAATCGGTTATGTTTTTGAAGCCACTTGTGTTAGAGTTTGACAGTTTGGAAGTTGCATTAAAAACACCATCAAGCGATTTTGCCATAGTATCAAGTTTGTTGTCAATTGCCTTTGAAACTTTGTCAAACTCTACAAGCGTTTTATTAAAGGCTTTAAAACTATCTGCGTTAAAACTAATTCCTACATCAGCCATTGTCAAACTCTTTTTCTCTTACTGTCCACGCTTTTACTTTTTTCTTTTTAAAGAAGGTTTGGTTTAAACGCGCTAAAGCTTTTTTGTAAAAGTTTCTAGCAGTAATACCTTTGACTCGTGTGCCAGCACGAAAATAATGCCACTTAGGTTTATAACCAGTAAAGTTTCCACTGTCTAGTTTGTTTGGAAATGTTCTGTTGGCTATTGGGAAACGAGCAACGAATGATTTACCACTTTTTACAACTCTTGATTTTGTACCACTATTTATGTAGTGCCATATTTCATGAGGTTGATTAGAGGGGTTAGACATGTAAACTCTTGCTTTGAAAACAACACCTTGGGGCAAAACTATGATATTCTTGATTATTCTGGGTCTTATGTCAGAAAAGCCCCCGTAGGGGCTACTCTGTCCTCTGTTTGTTCTGTTTAAAACTTCTTTAGTTTCTTTCTCAAATTCCTTTAAAACTTCTTCCGCTTCCTGTTTGTGGAGTTTTCTTAAGTGCGATGCAAAGGGCTTTCTGGCATCTGACATTTTATTTACCTTTGATGGCATCTTTTCTTCTCCTTTCATTAATTTGGAAAAAGCGTTCAACACTTTCTGTACGGCTTTTGAAAGCTAGTGCCGCTAACAGTTTACCCTTTTCTTCCGCATTGCAATTCTTATAATAACCAAGATCAATCCTGTTGTTTACAAGCATAAGAATTTCTGATACGTCGCTAGGGGTTTCTAGATAGTTACTTTCCCCATAGAGTTCTTTTCTTAAACTGTTTGCTAACTTTCTTTCATCTCTGTCGGTTATGTTAAAAACATCAACCTTCTTTTCTAGGAATTCATATTGTTCTTGAAGGTTAAGAACATCACCGTCAGGATTAACTATTTCCGTATTGTAGCTCCAAATCCTCAGAAAGTAATTCATCCATTGCTGTGGTGCGAAAGTATTCGTTATCGCGATTACCCCACGCATAGAAAGCCTTAAAAGCCTTCTCAATTGGACTTTGTAACGCTTCACTGAATTTTGGATTGTCATTCATAACACAAGTCGTTACTGCAATCATGAGTTCCAATGGATTTGTTTGGTCACGGTTAATTGGTTCTGATTGAAATTCTTTTTGACCAGCTTTAAGAAATTCATCAACTGCATTAGACTTCTTGTTTGTTTGTTCTACTTCACCGTCCCAATAATTTTGATAAGTTTTGTCATCAACATCAATTTTACTGGTAAAGCTGTTTTTAGAAAAAGTAAATAAATCGTCTGCCATCATTGCAAAAGTTAATACTTGGATAATTGCAAAAGTCTGATTAGGTTTGTGCTTGTTTTGAATTTGATGAATAATGGCAGAAATAACATTACGTGGAATAGTTGCGTAAGTACCACGATGTTTGTTTCGTTTCTGCCATTTCTTCGCGAGTTCACGAACTTCAATGTCTGTTTCGTTGATGTCATCTTCTGGCTTAATACCGCGAACCATATAAATACCACGTAAATTTTCCTGCATACGTTCAAGAATACTTTCGTTAATTTTGATTGACACGTATTCTTCTTTTTCGTAATACTTTTTTGGAACTTCATCCATTTCGTCAAGAGTGAAAAAACCTTTTTCGTCTTTATGTAATTCTTGACCATCTAAACCAATTGTCTTTTCAAAGAAAAAGCCACGCTCTTGCAATTCTTGAACTACAGTATTCATGTTGCTCCTTGTAAAATAATAATTTAACCCCTGTTAAGATTTGAACTTATAATTCCACCCACCACTTGAGTTTCAAGGGTATATAAAAAAACAGGGGGAATATAATCCCCCCCTATCATACACTACATTATATTATTTAGCAACCACTCTCAATACAAATATTACAAGTGGCAATACGTACAGTTTCACCAGCATTAGTAACACCCAAGAAGAAGTTACTGCCTTCATCCAAAAGTTTCTTGCCAGATACTAATTCCGTCAAAGAACCAGAAAGCGTAGCAATGTTCTTAAAGATTTGAAGTGTGTTAATGTCACGATAAAATACAGATGTACCACTATTCACGACAACACGATAACCAACATTATCTGTAGCAATGGCGCTTACAGGGCTAGTACCGAGCGAATAGGTGTACCAAACAGAACTGGCATCACCAAAGTCAAATGTTTCATAGTAATTGCCGTTAGCCCCACCAAAAGCGACACCACCTTTGAATACAGCAACACTCAGCAAATCATTAGCCGCAGTAGGTGTAAATTGACCATCAATCTGTGTAAAGATTTGATCTGAACTCATCAACCAAGCTTCTGCCGCACTAACTGCCAAATAAATATTACCAGTTGCGGTATCAATAGCCGCATCAAGAATATCTTCCGCAATTGCATTGGGAATGTTTTCAAAAGTAAGACCATTGTCACAAGAAACGTAGGTTTGACCAGCAGTACCAAAGGCATAAATCTTACTACCCGTTGATACAAGTGCATGGACACCTAGACTTGCTGTAGAACCCATGCTAGAAGCCACTACAGTACCCGTTACGCCATCTACCCACGCAACACCACCATCTGCACCTGTGCCTCCTGTAACGTCGCTCCAAGCCACTAACAAACGACCATTAGAGTACAGTACATCAGTAATGTTGTTGTCAGCGCCGATTGCCGTGGTTGTAATGACTGTCCAAGTTGCACCACCATCACTTGAGCTTTCAAGCAAGGGCGTAGCAAGTGCTTCTGCATCACTACCGCGTACTAAAACGGTGTAAGGACAGACACAACCTTCACAAGCCTCTTCAACAACAGTAATAGTATTAATTGAACCATCACCAACACTTAAAACCTTTGTTTCCAGTCCGTAGTAGTTTTTCAACTGACCACTAATACGAACTGTTTTCATACGGGTAATTGCACCCTCATTATCCTGATAACCAGTCATTGCAGAGGTAATTTGTGTAGTACCCAACTTGATATTTTCACCAAGCCAGAAATAAGCATCACAACCATTACCACAATCACGGGGATTAAAGACAAGATCAAACTCACAGTTTTGTTGCAACTGATAAATACGTTCTGCAACCGAAACCAGCTTGTTAGGCAACATGAGGTTCATGGTTGTACTAAGAACATACTCAGTAGAAACCGGAACTTCAACTACTTTATTACGTCCACCCTCAACAATATATTCAGGAACAATCTTCACTTCTGAAAGATTATAACTAGGAGCATCATCTACACGATGTCCACCTAAATAAATCATTTGAGTTGGGTTATTACGATTAACGGCATAAACATCCATGACACCGTTATCCATACGAGTGCCTACAGCTTGTTCATCACCAAAACTACCTGTAAAAAATGTTAAAGGCATTTCTATTTCTCCTGTTTAAAAGATTTCCAAAGTTTTTCGGTCAAAGATACGCTTCGTTCTCCACCATGTTCAAATGGAACTAGGCGAGTTTCTTTGCCATGTGAATACAGATAAAATCCGTCACGTTGACCACGTATCCTCTTAATTTTTACGTTTACTTGCTTTTCACGAACTTCTTTTACTTCTTCTTTTGGTGTATCGGCAATACCGAAAACATCTAAGTTTTTGTCACTCAAAAGTAACCTCCCTGTAGTTTGAAACAACTAATATCTTCAATTGCTTTCATGGCAGACATATAACCAAGTGTTGGTAACATGCCATTTGATTTTTCAAGCATTTTTGAAGTTAGCAAAATACGCTTTTCAACTTCATCTCTACCTTCGCCACGACCTCTTTCAACTCTAGAGTTATATGTTGCCACTTCACGGTACATATCAATTCGTTTTAAAAGTCTAGTATCACAATTACAGAAGTTTTTAAAGTAATCAAACATAAGACCAACTGTAAGTGGGGCAATTATATTGTTAAAAATGTTTTTGTCTATGTACCTATTTTTTTGCAGTTTATATCCGCTTTGATAATTAATATTCAATCCATTTAATTTACAATTACAGATGTTTGATCTTTTAAAAACGCCATCTGTACAAGTAGCGGGAGTGACACAAACTCTATTAGAACCCCAATTTGAGTGTTCATCTAAACAAGCATCGTAGTATACTTTTTGGCAAGGTACTGTATCACAAGAACCTTCACAAACTATTTTTGCTTGTTGGCACTGGTCATTAGTCCAGATGTATATGTCAACAGTATCAACATAAGTTTCTGGCACGTTTGCCAAGCACTCCAATTCATCGTTTAAAGCAGGGTCTTTTAAGAGGTAAGGTTCAATTCTTATTGTTACTTCATCTGCCAAGATTGAAATATTATTTAGCGGTCTAATTTCATATTCATGTAGGTTATAATCTAAATCATAACCGTAGTCATTTTGTCTAAAATATATTCTAATATCTTCTAGGTTTGTACCGCTTGGGACTGTAAAAACAATTTCAAATATATTTGGATCAGTTTTATCAACAGAAACAAATCCAATGTATTGTGGTGTTTGCAGTCCGTATTGTCTTAATTCACAAAGATATTCTGGTTTAATAAAATAACAACTATTTTTAAAATAAATTGATTTAAGCCCATGTTTTTCTTCTTCTAATTGATAAGGACTTAAATAAATATCCGTAACTGCAAAAAATATTTCTTCTGCCTTTTTTAAATAACCAATGATTTCATCACGAGTTATATTGCTTGGAGAATAATAAGATTTTTGTAAAATGCAATCACATGGAGTTATTGTTTTATCATAGCCTGTTGGGGCAGGAATAGTATCACCACCAATATCAATTCCATTAAATGTATATGGATTAAAACCCATCCACTCAACTAACTGATTAAGTGGTGTATGCGTATCGCTAATCATGTACGCTCCTATTCTAAAAGCTGTTTAAGCACGATTGCAATTGCGCTTGTTGCTAATGTCATATAAACCAGATCAATAATATAAAAGTCTGGACTGTAAGTTAAAAACCAAATTAAATTTAAAACAAGTGAAACCCAAACACTTATACACCAAACACATGAAAATAATTTAGAGAATTCGTTCTTATATTGCTTGATATAGTTGAGTTCGTAACCCTCTTTTAGTTCCCTTAAAACAATGTTGTTATTTACAGGAACTAAAACTTGTTGATTGTTTTGTAATTCAACTGTGCTGTAATAAACACCAAAAAACATGCGAATTCTTTCAAACATTAAAAACATTCCTTCTTCTTCAACAAGAAGTAAAGAAATTCTAAATGTAGAAAGACCAATTAAGACAAGCCAAAAAAAGTTATTGTCGAATAAGGTCATATTCTTCCCTGTCTAAATTATAGTCACTCAATCTAATAAAATAAGTCTTGCCTTTGATTAAGTTCCCATAATTTTTGCTCGTGGAACTACCCTCATAATAAATACCATCACCAGTGTAAAGGGCTTTGATAAAATAATCGGAATTGGCTACACCAAAATTTTTCTTTTTACAGTTGCACATTACCCATTTGCTCCATAACACTTAAAGCTTTATGTTCTGGCAAACTTGTAATTTCAATTAGTTTTTCTAGTGTCAGTTTTGAAAGTTGTTCAACTGTTTCAATGCCAGCTTCTTTAAGTTTCCTTGCAGAACCAGCACCAATGTTTTTGATGTCTGTTAAAGCGAGTGCTTCAAATTCTTCCGAACGATGTTCTTCATAAAAAATTTCTTCATCATCAAGAGAAAGTGCTTCTGCCTCAACAACTTGGGTTTCTTGTTTTGGTTGATATAAATAATCATTGCGAACTTTGAATTGCGGAATTCTATTTTTATTGATTTTTAAAAAATAATCAACATCATCTTTATAAACAGAAACAAATTTCAAAGCTCCACCAACCATATAAGTTCGCTGTACTTCTGGAACTCGATACAGTTTTTGACTACCCTTACCAATAAATTCCAAAAGTACATAATCTTGTTCTACCGACATACTTGAAAACCCTTCAACTCTAACAGTAAAGTTTTTCTTTTTACCACAGCACATTTTGTTTTCCTTTATAAGATAGGGGCGCTCAAATAAATGCTTTTTCTTATTTAAAGTTATATAACGCATAGGTTAAGTGCAATTTATCCAAGCGCCCCATGTCTATTTTAATTATTAAGCGTTGTCGTCATAAACAACAATGGTCACAACGGCAGTATCAACGCCTTGACTGTTTGTTGCTGTATAAGTAAACGTGTCCAAGCCAGTGAAAGTTCCACTTGGCGGATCATAAGTGAATGAACCATCAGTTGCTAATGTTACCAAACCACCTTCGGTAGTTGCACCAGCCACAATTGCTACGGCTGTAGGTGCAGGTGAACCAGTGTCGTTAGCTAATACACCAGTTGCCGCATTTACGACCAACTGAGTATTGAGAACCACATTGTACATATCGCTGTTAGCTACTGGAATTGAAAGCTGTACAAAGTTTTCTGCTACTGGATAAGGCACAAGATTACTTTCAAAGAAATATGGTGATTGCGGATCAGAGCTAATTTGTCCCATAATCGGCGCACAACCAACATTCAAGAATTTGGTAGCTGTCCACGGGGCATTAAGATACACACGCCACTGAATTTCACTATTTGTACGAACACAGGTATGGTCAAGTGTCTGCCATGAAAGTACACGGCTACCATCTGTAACTTGATAGTCAGCAGGGGTAGGAACATTTGACAACAATTGGCTCATATCTTTCATTTGGATACGAGTAATTGGCGTAGTACCAACATTCGGTGTAATGATTAAAAAGTCAATAACATCCGTGTCGGTAATTAGTTCGTAGTCATACGGATAGAAAACAATTGGGTAGCCGTCAAAGCTAAGTGTAACAGTGCCAAAGTCACCCAATTGGCTCATAAGTTCTTCCATACGCGCACGAGCTTCAAAACTATCCATACGCTGAATGTCATTTGCACAAACCGTATTACATACATAGCACTCAATCAAACAAGCAAGTGCCTCAGTAGGAATAAGACCAATTTGAGGTGCCGAACCAGACAAGCTAGAAAGATTGATACGCATGTGAGTACGACGCAACCACTGTTTAATAACCTGAACAATGTTGCTAGGGCTTACATTTGCACCATTTAAGGTAATTTGTGCAGGTTCTGCTTCTGTAAGGCACATGCTGTTTCCAGCCCAATCCCAAACGGCACTATCCATTGCGGTACATGCTTCGCCCGTATCAGGGTCAGTGTAACCGTAATCAATAAGTTCCATTAGACCATTTGCTTCACCTGCATTGGTCTTTTGACCATTAATCAAAAGGCGGTGCATATCTTGAAGCATTGCAGTCATGAGACGAATTAAGTCCCATTCGTAGTCGTTATCAATTTTATTGCCTGCAATATCATATTTGGGCTGTTTATCGCAGAAGCGAATACCAATATCAGTAATATCGCGAACTGGACTAGAGCGGCGTAAACGTCCCCAACCTTCAAGCTGGAAACCACAACCACCAGCTTCAACACCATTGCCGGGCTCACAAGCGTTGGTTTGAACACCGCTAGTAGGAGTACCAGCCGCAGTACCATCAGCACTTACATAAGTTACAAAGTTTTCGACAATACGGTGTACATCAGAAGTGATAACACCAATACGATCAATTACAGGATTATAAGAACCAAAAAGGCTAAGAGCAATAAGAGCGTCATTAGCACAAAGATCAAACAACAATTGATTATATAGTCCATCTGCTGGTGCAATCGTTAAGTTGTCACTACGTTTAACTACAACGCTACGATTTACAACACCACGACGACCAGCATCTACAATATTCCGATTAATATTATTCAACATTATTTACGTTCTCCTGTTTGTGCTTTAGCGCGTTCACGCAAAGCCTTAGCATCAACAACAATATTCCCATTTCCATCATAGTCAATGCCTAAAGCATTTTCCTGATTTTCTGGCTGACGAGTACGATAACCTACCTTAAGTTTTGCTTTGGGTAAGTCCTGAACTTTTTCTGCAATCTTTTCATCATCTTCTTTTTCAACTTGTTCAACACGTTCTACAACTAAAGTCTGTAAAGAAGCCTGCGCTTCCGTTAAGCTAGAAACACTTGCAGTAATTTGTTCAATAAGAACACCAAATGCTTCAAAGCGTTCGTTCAGTGAGGTATTAACACGTTCTGCAATTTGGTCAATTACTTCATCATCAATTTCAAGTTCTGTTTCTTCTACAACAATTTCTTCTTCTTCGTTGGTACGATAGATCATTTTTTCTTCATCAATAACTTGATTGAGTTGTTCAATCTGATCTAACACTTTAAGAGCATCATCGGCTTTTTCTTCACCAATGAAGTCTTTGATAAATCCTTCATATTTATTGCGTTCATTTTTTGTCATAATAAACCTATTCTTAACTCCCTGTATTTTTGTAAAATAGTTTGCGGCATGTGTTTCCCTGCAAACAGATAATTCAAACATCTCACCATCCGTATATACAGGAACTTCTACACCACCAATTTGTTCTTTTTTTGTTTCATAAACATAAAAAGCGGGACTTACACCCCACTCACCAGAAGGGAACTTATCAATAGCCGCTTCTGTAAAAATATTATCTTGATAAAGAACACCCATAGAAACTAAGAAATTTTCATAATGAAAAATTTGTTCTACGTGACCAAATTGCAACCCTTTTCCTAAGTGGTAAAAAGTTACGTATGGTTTGTTATCTTCGTCAAAACGTTCAACAAATTTATCAAACAATTGATTACTGTCAATCTCGCCTACACGATTAATAACCGCACAAGCTGAAATTGAAACAAATTTGTAATCACCATCTGTAGTTCTAAAAATTTCAAATGAACTGGTTTGAGGAACTTCAATAAATTCCATTTTTACTTTTGTTACAGAACCAAGTTCAATTTCATCATTTTGGGAAACCGAGTAAGGCACTTTGTAAAGGCTACCTTCATCAGTGTAAATGATATAAGTTTCAGAAGCATCTTGCATGATTTCCATAATATAAGGATAATCAACATCTTCAAGCATGTACAAAGCACCGTAAGCCTTGTCCCAAATATTTCCAACACTTAGGGCTTGGCTAATTTGTTCGACTTCCGTAATACCCTTAGAATTAAAAAAAGCTCCTATAGTTTTTAAAAATTCTGTTACATTCATGTTAGTTTACCTCTAAGAAGCTGTTTGTGTAGTTGGATGGCAACGGAATAATTTCAATGCTTCTAATATTTAAAGCACCTTGATAAGAAGGATAAAGTGTATAAAACCAAACCTCAAAAGTTGCCAAGAAAGTTCGTGTTGGTCTAAATACCCAAAGTGCTTCTTGTGCTTCTCCACCACTTGAAATATTGATATTTGAAATGGGCAAAGTCACGCTTGAATTGCCCTGAATAAAACCAGAAAAATAAATTGGATTTTGTTGGTAAGTTCCTTGCGTTAAGTTTAGTTCTTCTGTATAAACTACTTTCAAAATATAAAGCTGGTTACTTTGTAAAGGAACATTTTGTGAAAAACCAAACCAACCGTTTATGTATGAAACTTCAAACCTATAACCATAAGACCGCCTAAAAACAAATGGGTCTAAACCAACTGAACCACGATTTGCCACATACGACCAATTACGTGGAATGTCTTGAATACGATTGCTGTTACCAAGTGTTACACCAATATCATTAAAATAAGGATTGTCGTTTATTGATGTTTCTGGTAAAATAACTTCCCGAGTAGGTGTAAAATCTGGTGTTACTGCTGGTAAGGTTGAATTTGGCGGTTGACCAACAATGGGTGTATTTGTCATGTATGGTGTAATCGTTGGTGGTGGTTCTGCTGGTGGTGGCATAAATGTCGCCGTAATTGCTGGTGGGGGAGGGGGATTGTAATTAACTTGGTTGCCATTACAAAAACCCAAAGTCACCAAAAGCAAAGTAATAGTTAATACTCTCATAAATATTTTCTCCTTAACAAATCTTGATTATAATATTTAACCGAACCACCATCCAAAGAATATCTGTAAACCGCAATTTGTTCGTTAGTTCTTTGAATTTGTTTTAGTGCCTTTGTGTTTTCAAAGAAATAAGTTCTAACTTTTTGAACATCAGTTGCCACAATATCTTCATCAGTATCAGTCCAATCGTTTGGAATAATGTTTGCTTCTGCTAAAAGAACCCTTGCTTCTTCCACCGTGATAATTAAATTTTTAACAAGATCAACAACCATTTCAACACTTTTGGCATTGGCTTCAATTAAAACAGCATCGCCACTATCGTTTCTTGTATCAAATTCAAAGTTCACGGTTGATGGCAAGAAATTCTGTTGGATTTGTTCTTGAAAATTTAAGGCAAAATCAAGTTCACCTTTTGCAGTTGCTTGCTTAACTTGAACTTCCATTTCACCAGCACGACCAAATGAACCACTTTCAATAGCCCAAAATTCACCAACGGGATAACCAAAAGCTAAAGCATAGCCTTGCATGATAATATCAACAAAAGATTTCAATGAGAAATTGTCAGGTAACTGAGACAAACCAATGAGCTTTAAATCAGCATCGGTATTATCTGTGAACAAAGCAAGAACGCCTTCATAGTAAGCACCCATATTTTCACGATCTATTTCGGCTTGCTGTAAAGCGTTTTCCCATTCTTTTAATTTAATGCCTTTGCCATGGAGAATACCTTTTGGGGGGCTTACACCAAGTTTTTCTAGTTGATGTGAAATAATACCAATCATCAAGCGACTAAAATCTAAAGCTCTATCTACACTACAATGTCCAAGAAAATTTAATTCTTCAATTGGACTTGGCATAGAGTTGCCTTGAATGAATTCACTTTTATTAAAAACAACTTTGCTGTTAAAGTTTGAATAGTATTCTACATCACCTTCAAAAGTATTTAAGCACTTGGTTGGGTCAACTGTCCACATAGTGCTAGCTGAACCATTTTTGCTTTCGTAACCAATCTCTCCAATGAAACCAAAATTAGTAGCATACCAACTATTAGCCATTGTAGATACAAAATGTCGCCAACCTTTTCCATCATTCAATTCGTGTAGTAGGTTTGCATATTTGCCAACCTGCCTACTACCACCTATTAAAGTCCAAGCTCTATTTTTATCTCTTGAAACAGCAGAACTAACAACACCCGCCAAAAGAGGTTCACTTCTAACAAAAGTTAAAAGGGCTTTGTCTCTTTTTTGGGAGTTTGTTGTAATGGGGGGAATTTCCTCATCGGCTCTTGAAATAAGTTTAACAACTGAATTTAAAAATCGTCTGCCGTTTTGTTTAGTTTTACTTTTTGATTGAATGACCTGTAAGGCTTTGTCCACCTTTTGATATTTTTTTACATAAGCAAGTTTTCTAGTCATACTATCTCCAAACCGATAATCTAGGCATAGCACCTCCATAACTTGCCATTGAAGTTTCTGCCGCATAATTAGCAAGTGCCAAAGCTATTACTGTATCATCGTGCATACCAGCAGGTGCGCCGTAAATGATATTTCCGAAACTACTTCTTTTCCCATTGAAGCCTTGCAACTCTCTAATTTGTACTGGCTCTTTCAATAACTTTAGCTTGCCGATTTCCAAAGCTAAAACCAGTTTATCAATAACCACAGATTTTGATTTGTTTGTCATGTAATAAGGTTCTACATCAACATTGAATTCTGTAAGAAATTGTTCAATCAAAACATCACCCATTGAGTTTTCTTCTGCAATGATTGTTTGGGGTTTCCATTTATTGATTAGAGCAAGGATGTTGTTTCTTTGAGTTTCCCAAGCAATCTTAGAGAAACGAACGAGGTCTACTTGTTCGCCAGTTTTTACATCAAGAACACAAGCTACGGTAAAATCCATCTTTCTACCCCAATCTATTCCTATTACAAATTCTCCACTATAAGGAGTTCTATAAGGAAGTATTGAGGCATCAAGAATTTTACGAAAGACTTCACCAGCATCATCAATAAATTCTGCTAAGTATTCTTGTCTGAAAAATCTGTCAGGGGTTGTTTTTCTATTTTGGTCAATCCATTCGTTTTTCATATAGGGATTGAAATATGAGGAAAATTGCCAAGATTTATAAAGGTTTTGATCTTTCTTTTGACCCTCTAAGAAAAGTTCATAGAACCAATTGTGACCTCTTGGCGTACTAAAAAAATAAGCCCTACCTTGTCTATCTAAGAGGGCAGGTTGTAGGACTTTAAACCACGCTTCATCACTGTTTAACATGGCGGCTTCATCAATGATTACTACATCAGCTTTACCACCACGAATACTGTCAGGACTTTCACCAGCCCATACAGTCACTTCTCCACCATTGGGTAAAAAGATACGGCGCTCTTGTGCAGATACCCAAGTAGCTAATGGTCTTAGCATTTCTAAGATAACTTTCCAAACTGGTGTGGACATTTTGTAAGTAGGTGTTACCCACCACACAATTTTTCCATCATTTACTGCGTTCATAAAAGTAATAATTTTACCAGCTTCGGTTTTCCCAAAACGCCTACCACAAGCTACTACTTGGTATTTGGAGGGATGCAAGAGAATGGCTCTTTGCCCACCTTTATGTGGTTTTGGTATCGCTATCGTCGTTACTCTTGTTGATTTTTTCGTTGGCATCAATTGCCTCTTTTAGTTCATCGAACCCAACTCCAATTTCATCTTCATCAAGTTCGCTGGATTTCTTATCTCCATAGATATTACCAACACCTTCGTCATAAGTAATGAGTACGGGTGATTTGTCTTTGATGTCATCAATTCTTATTGGAAGTCTGTGTGCTTTTCTAGCCATATCCGAAATGTTTTGACGAATTGAAGTAAGTTCTTTAAGTTGTCTAATTTGTAAAGTTGTATCACTTGTTTTTTTATCTGCTTTGTTTTCGATACTTCTTTTAAAGTTTTTGAATACAGAGTTCCAAGCATCAAGCATGAAAGCACTATCTTCTTGTTCTTTTTCAACAAGCTGATCTCTTTCATCTTCTTCTTGCATAGATGAATTGGTGTTTAGATAAGCATCATATTCAGCCGCCCTATACCACCACGTCATTCCACCCTCTATTTTTTCACCAGTTCTTGATAATCCTTTTGACCATTTGTGCCAAGCAGAACTGGCTTTTTTGTTTCTGGCTTCATCTTTTGTTGATTTGTTTTTTTGAATGTAGCTTATTCTATAAGCATCATCAATATCTCTGGGACTTGGGCAAGACAAGAAAATCATAAAATTACCGTATTGGTAATCTGTTTCGTAGTCTTGCATGTCCCATACTCTAATTGCTTTAACCATTATACAGCCCTTTTGTTCTATGTCAAATAAGTTAACCTACGTTAAACTGTGTTTTAAGTATGTTTAAACCTTTTAAAGACCTATAAGAAGTATTCTTCATACATTAACATACATTCATATTTACGTAATGCTTTTTGTACATAACTTTCTGTTTTGTTTGTTAATCTTGCGACAACCTTATATAAATAGATTACATCCACCATAAATCCAACTTCTTCAATAAGTTCTCTTTCCATTAAACAAATCTTTTTTTCTTGGTTGTTTAAACCGGCTGAATAAATTCGCTTTAGTTTATAAAAGTTTTCTAAGTTTATACAAGCCTGTGTTTCTGTTGGTCTTTTTGTTACCTCTTTGTATACGATTGACATTTTAATCTTTCTAAATTATAATTCCTAATAAATTTAATTAAGGAGAAAGCATGACAAATATTATTGTTTTAGAAGGTGTTGATGGTTGTGGTAAAACCACATTAGCAACTAGCCTTGAAGTTATTTTAAACGAGAATGGCTATACTTGTCAAATTATCCGTGAACCAGATACTTACTTCAAGCAAATTATTGAAAAACCCAAAGAAAGTAAACTGACAAACTTGTTCCTGTTTTTGGCTAATCGGTGCGAAACGGTTGACAGAATTAAAAGACTTCAAAATGAAAGTGAATTAGACTTTATTATACTTGATAGATTTTTTATTTCAACCTTAGTATATCAAAGTATTGAAACTGGTTTAAGTGTTGAGAACTTGTCAAATTTGATTAGTTTTACTTTGCAGGGAGTTCGTGTTGACTTCTTTTATTATTTAAACAACACAGAAGAACAAATCATTCAGAACCTAAAAGACAAAAACGAATTTACACCAGAGGATACTTTTAAAACTAAAGCACTTAAAACAATTTATCATTTGGTTAACAAGTTTTATCTGAGGAATGAAAACATTACTTATTTGTATGATCCACAAAATACCTTTGCTTATCAAGTTATAGAAGATTTGAGGTTAAATGGTTTCGCTTTCAAAAATCCCAATTTATAAATATAGTGGTGATGAATATTTTGATCTAGTTTTTCTTACCAAACCAGAAATAAAAGAAATGTTTTTGGGTGGTTGGTATCAAGTTGTTCTTGAGGAAAAACAAATGATCTGTGTTGTCAATTCCAAAGAAGATATTTACAAACTTAAAAATATGCTTGAAGTTCTAAAAATTAGAGGAAAATCAAACAAGGTTCAATTTACTCGTTTTTCTAAAAATTAGCTAGGTACTTGAATAAAAAGTATGGGGGGTATCTCCTGTACTTTTTATTGTAATGTTATTGTAATGTTAGTAATTTACTGATTTCTTGGTGAACCATCGTATATGGTTTTTTTGAAAAATAGCATTGATTTTCGTATAGTCATAGGTTTGCGATAATCTCACATCTGACATATGCTGTTAGTCACATAGGCGTAAACCGTTTATGAATCACGTAAAGAATTCATGAGAACAATGTGACTAT